>Ga0070665_100004329_pt1 | contig 14926 bp, 14 predicted proteins | sample KBSS13metaG_FD_65862 | JGI IMG/M metagenome (GOLD analysis project Ga0070665, IMG submission 65862) | Switchgrass rhizosphere microbial communities from Kellogg Biological Station, Michigan, USA - KBS S1-3 metaG | ecosystem: Host-associated > Plants > Roots > Rhizosphere > Soil ... | reverse complement strand
GCGGCGAATGCAGCCGGATTCGGCAGCTGATTGTACGCCGCCGGGGTGGTGAGGTAATTGAAATAGGCGTATGGATTGTAGCCGAGCCACTGCGTAGGGGCGCCGGGCGACACGCCGTTCACCATCCTGCCTGCGTTGAACACATAGGCGCCGATGACACTGGCAGGCACCGTACCGACATAGCCGCAGTATTCTCCGCAGAGCAGGTTGTCCGGCGTCGTGACGTTGTATTCCCTCTTGGTCCGATTGGTGTATTGCAGACCGAAATCCAGTTTGGTTGACACCTCGCCGTCGAAGCGTGTCGTCAGATGCAGTCTGTTCTCCTGGATCTTGTCCTCGACATTGCGTGACTGACCACCCATGTTGCAACAATGCACATGGAGGTCCGACGGGTCCGTCGTCGAAATCAGATTGCTGTAGCTGGGCAAGTAGTTGGGACCGTTGTTGGTCCACTGCGGATTCACGCCGATGTTGCGCGTCCCGACGACCGTAAAATAGCCGTCCGGGGACTTCTTGTTCCAGGCACTCGAGAGGGCGCTGTCCCAATCGAGTTTCGTGTCGTCGGTGAACGCATAGGCCACATTGAGGCCGCCCTGGACGTTATATGCATTGCGCGGATTCGACTGCATGATGTAGTCGTTGGCCATGTTGCCGGTGTTGTAGCGCGTGTAACTCAGGGCCGTCCCGTTGGCGTCGGCGATGAGCGATTGGTAATCTGACGCGTTTCCGTACATTCCGAAGCCGTTATAGTGGGAATCCACGCGATAGTCCGAGAGCATCCCGTCGAGCGAAACCTCGAGCTTGTCGAGTGGCAACCAATCGATGGCCGCGCTCACTCCCTGGCGGGTGCGGGTCTCGCGGATCGGCGACAGCGCGAGTGTCTGAGGAACCGAGAAATTCTTGACGGCAGGAAGCTGCGGTTCGTTCACATTGGCGTACCAGCCGCCGGTGTCTACTTTCTGTATCTGATCGTCCCGCTTGTAGTACATGCCCGACACGAGCCACCCGAAGGTGCCGTTTTCATTGCTGTCGCCGAAGAGCAGCGATGCCTTGGGCGTCGTCTTGCCCGAGAAGGCGTGGTTGATGCTGTTGTTTACGGCGGCCAGGCTCCCCGCGGCGTGAAAGCCTTTGCTATTGAGAGGGCGCGCGGTAATGATGTTGACAGTGCCGCCGATACCGCCCTCCTCCAGGTCGGCTGAAGATGTCTTGTGTACTTCTGCCGTGCTGATCAACTCGGAAGGCAGCACGTCGAAATTGAAGGCACGATCTCTGGCATCGGTCGCCAACGTACGGCCGTTGAGAACCACGTTCACGAAATCCGGACCGAAACCGCGAATCGTGATCTGGCTGGATTCGCCGCCGGATCGGTCGACCGCCACGCCCGGCACCCGCTGCAGAGCATCGGCCACGTTCTGATCGGGGAATTTGCCCGCCTCCTCGGCGGAAACCGCATCCACCACGCTGATCGAATTGAGCTTGATATCCTCCGCTCGGCGGATCGCCGCGCGTTGGCCGGTGACGATGACCTCGGAAAGCGAACTGGAATCGGCCGCGGGCTGCGCCGCCTCCGCCCCGCTCGCTGCGGGTCCTGCATCGGATGGTCCCGCGGGGCCATCCGCCGCCAGCGTTACACCGTGACTTACCGCGCAAAATACAATGGCCAACAGCGTCTTACGCGCCGGATTCAAAAAGATTGCTCTACGCACGGTCTCATCCCCCCTCTTAGGACTACCGATTAATCATATTATTCGTATCATTGAAATCGACGGAAAGCAATCAAATTTGTCGCGCTGCGCAAGCTGGTGGGGTCGCCCGCGCGAATCTCCTTGGAGCGGGCGAAGCCGCGGCAACGCCCGTGGACCGGAGGCCGGAATGGCTCGAGACAGCCCCTTGCTTTGACCATGCCGAACGCCTATTTTTACGGACAAACACATGCCAATTGGCGCCCCGGGGGTGTTGCTCCCGTCATCTCCACCAACATGCAGCCCCGTGCCGGGCGCGGGTGTATCAATGAAACAGGAGGCTGAATCACGGCGACCGGGCAGCCAGACGCTCACCAGCCAACTACTCGAGACCCTTGGAAAAGCCATCGTTTCCGAGCAATTCAAGGGGCGCAGCCTGCCGAACGAAGCGGAGATAGCCACGCGCTACGGAGCTAGCCGCAGTGTCACGCGGGAGGCGGTCAAGATGCTCGCCGCCAAAGGACTGCTGTCGGCGCGGCCGCGCAGCGGGTTGACCGCTCAGCCGCAGGAGCGTTGGAGCCTGTTCGATCCGGACGTATTGCGCTGGATGTTGGAGCGAAAATTCTCCTATGACCTGCTGCGTCACTTCGCGGAGATGCGCCTCGGCCTGGAGCCGGCCGCTGCAGCCCTGGCGGCCAGGAATGCAACCCGCAAAGCCCTGAGCGGAATCGAACACGGACTACAGCGCATGATCGCGGCGGAGAACGGCGACGACGACAACCTGGCAGCGGACGTTGCATTTCACGTGGCCATCCTGGATGCCACCGGAAATCCGTTCTATCAACAGCTCGATGAGTTGATTCGCACGGCGCTGCAGTTTTCGATACGGGTAACCAACCGCATCGTGGGGCACTCGGCCAGCGTTCCTGCGCACCGGCGTGTATTCGATGCAATCAGGTCCGGCGATCCTGCGGGTGCCAGCGCGGCCATGACAGCGATAATCGTCGAATCACAGGCACTCATAGCATCAGTCAAACGTCGCGGTCGCGGCCGTTCGAGGCCATGAGCATCTGAGCGGCGACGGGAGTCGCGCCCCTGCAATCGCCGGGATTGCGCAGATCGGGCGCAGGAGCCGGCGGTGGACGCATCCTGGTGACCACGCTGCTCAAACGTGAAGTATCCAAACGTGAGCTGCATAAGCTCTACGAGCGCCGCTGGAACATTGAGCTGGATCTGCGCTGCATCAAGACGACCCTGCGCATGGAGACTTTGAGTTGCAAGAGCCCCGAGATGGTGCAAAGGGAGCTCTGGGTTTACCTGCTCGCTTAACTTCTTCTACGGTCGACCCGCCTATCGCTCGCGAGCGGGTTCGATCCCAGGGCAATCGCAGGCGCTGTGCCCAATCTGCTTTGTCTTCAAACCACACACTCTGTCCGAGAGTGTCGCGCGAGTGTTCCCATGCGACTCGGGCGCATTTCACGACAATCTTTTCCACCCGCACCTGAGCACCATCGATATTGCTCGCCTGGAACTCGATCCCAGCATCGAGGCAATCCGACGCTACGTGGATCTCCTCTTCGTTAACAACGGCAACTATTTTGTCGGGCAAGTTGCAGCGGAAATTGATGGCGGACTCGACGATGTCGGCAGACGCTTGCACAAGCTGTTACGTTCTCAAGGACCTGCCCAACATGACGATCGCCGTTCAGCCATAGAAGTCCAGGTTCGCGTATCCGTCGATCTACGACACCGATTGCTCTACGTCATTCTGCCAAGGCAGTTTCTGGACGATCTCGCAATTCGGCGCGCCATTTTCACGCTCTGGAATTGTGAGGCACTTCCCTATCCCACGTTTCAGGGAGGCGCTCCGGCCGACTACTACCCCGTCATCAGAGACCGTCTGTTCGAAACGTTAAAGAGGTCAACCCGCATATGAGTGAGATGGCATTGAGCCTCGCGGGGGTCTATCGACCAAACGTGGGGGCAGTTGGCTTTGCAATCCCAGTTTTTCGCGATACCCACAACTTTTGGGTTCAGGATGCTTGTGGTGAACGGGTGCTAGGCTTCCGAGTCTGCGATGTCGAAGCATCCGCTCTGCTGCCAGTGCCGGGCTGACCCTCACGCAGAAACTCCAGGGCGACATTGTGGGATCCCATCGGAAGATCCTACCGGAAACGCCCGAGTGACATGAGCGGTCGGTCCGGCCGACGCGCCGTTCGCGACCTGAGTCACAGCTTATGGCTGGTAAACTCATCAAAAATCTCCCTTCTGAGGGAATCCCAAGCGGAAATCGGATGTCCATGGCGCCTCTACGTCGCGCGTTGCTGTCGGGTTTGACTCTGTTCGGCGGACATTTTGTGAATCGGCGGCTCAGACTTACACAGTTTCTTACACATAAAGGTCTGAGGCGGAGTAAAATGCTCGCAGAAATAAGCACTTAGAGGAGCGCCCAAGGGACTTAAAATCCCTCGGAGGCGACTCCGTGCCGGTTCGAGTCCGGCTCCGGGCAGATCTGCATTCCCAGCTTTCGTCATTGCTCGCTGGCGCCGTCAGCTATTGAAACTTCGAATATTTGGTGAGCCCACCATGACCAAGACAACACTCTCCGCATGCGATTTCGATCTGGACTCGGGCCGCGCCAAAGAGGTTGAGCAGTTCATCACCGATCCCAGCCACCCCGTCCATCCCTCGGTGACGATGCAGGAGACCGGCGGACAAATGATGCTGGTCGAAGCACTTGTTCAGCCCGATGTAGCAGAAGTTGATTTCGATCCTCCACGTGTGAAAGATCTCTACCTTCCCGCTGCCTCGTCCTTCTTAACCCCTCAGCACATCTCCTACTCCGACCGCTATCACTTACCGCGATCCTCCTAAGCTCTGATGCGCCTGCGTCCCCGCAAGTAATCGGGGCTCGAGAGTCGCTGACGTCGATCTGCGGCCGTCGGCCTCTAACCGGAGCGCAGATCCGATCCGGGGTTCAATTCTGTGTCCTGCCCGATAGCCATAGGGCATGAGGTTGGACCAGACTCGAATCCTCATGGACAGGAGACCTGGTTATCTCAAGCTGGCGCAGGTCGGCGGCATCGAACTGCTCGTGGACTGGTCGTTGCCCACAGGCGGAGTGCTCGTTGGCAGCTTGGTGCATGCAGACCCAAAACAGTGGGGCTATTTCTGCCTTGCCTACCTGTCGCTGGTGATCATTCATGAGACCGGGCACTTACTGGCCACAGTCGCTTTGGGGCTCAAGGTCTTCTCCGTCGAGATTTCCGGAGTCGGTGGACTTTGCCGGATAGAGACGCCGCGCCAGGTCCGGGACAGTGTCGTCATTTACTCAGCGGGCCTGCTGGCGCAGGCCGTCGTCTACTCAATCACACTGGCATACACAGATACCTTCGGCCCCCCTACCAATCCGTTTCCGACAGCCATTGTCTTCACTTTTACCTACGTCAACGTTGTTCTGTTTGTTATCAATCTGATCCCACATCGCAACGCGCGCTCAGGGCTGGCGACGGATGGGGCGGTTCTGTGGGCGCTGTTTCTTCACGTGCTCCGGGGAGATCCCCACCATCATCCACTTGTAACCGCGAAGCCAACCGATCAATCACCTATATTTCCCCAGCACACACGCCTTCTAACACTCCCAGGCTTCCGGCCAGACGATTTTGTACACGGTATCGAGATACTCAATGACCGGACGACTCCTATGGAGTTCGTCGTAAACAGTTTGACGGCTCATTTGGGGCTAACACAGAAGGAGGCAATCGCAATGATGCTGACCATCCACAACACCGGCGGCGCGCTCATTGCGCTGTCGTGTGCGATGGATGCGCAGAGAATAGCAGACACTGTTTCGGCGGAAGCGCGTGCCGCCGGGCATAGCCTGGTATGTCGGTACGCGGGCGTAGACGAACAAACCCTGAAAAAACCAGGCAATCACGCCGACAGTACGCAACTTCCAGAAGATCAAAGCGCCGATCGCCCACCAACCGCGGTGGGGGGCGGCGAGAGCCCCACGTAGGAGGATGGCGCGCCGTTTTCCACAACGCCTCGGTTATCGTGATTTCAGTTATTGCGTCAAAGCGCGCCTGAGATCTTCATGCTCGAAGGCGCTGGCCATACGATTGATTTCGTCCGAGCGTGCACCGGAAGTTCTTGCGACCTCGCGCCAGGTCGCAGTCACCGTCGCTACCTCCTTGATGATACCGCGAGCCTGAGCAAGATTGAGTGCAAAATATTCTGACGACGCCTCGAGGAGGTCGATCGAGCAAGTCCCCTCGTCGAGATTGATGTTGGTTGATAGTACCCTCGCTTTGAGATCCACCGGTACAGGATTGAGATCATATGCGGGTGAAAGCGACCACCCGGCTTTGCTCGACCATAGGAAGCCGTGATTACGCAGGTGATCGTCCACGTTGGATATCAGCACACTGAAAACGACTCGCCTGTAGAGCGCCTGGGCGTCCGACTTCGCACGCGCGCCGTGTTCGGTGAGGGCGTCGACGAATTCGGGATAGCTGCCTCGCTGACCATCCTGGGCTCCCAGCATAGCCATCGCTGACAAGAACGGAATGCGGACCTTGCCGGCACGATCAAAGCGACGAGACAACATGACTTGTTTTCCGCCGATATCGATGAGCCTTTGCTGTGGTGTCGCGATGCCGGCTCGAGTTGCGAGCTTCATTGCGACGTCTTCCCACGTTTCGATGCTGTACTCGTCGGTCTCTTTCGGAAATTTCGCGATTGACAGGTTTCCGTGTTGGTCAACCACCGATGCTTTTGGCCGCGCACCACCAAGCGAGGAGCCTGGAGCGAATATCAGTTGCAGGTCCTCGTCTGTTTCCTCGTCCCTGAGGATTCGTTCGGTGATCTGCAACAGCCTTCCGAGTTCGATCAGTGGAGGCACGCCGACGCGAGTGGGTGCTTGGAACGTGTCGTCACCGAGCCATCGGAAGCGCAGCGCTCCGAGCCGAGTTTCGTCGGCGACACCAAGAAGGTAGTCACTTTCGTTGAGTGTATGAACGGCCCGCCGTTCACGCTCGGCGAGACGACGTTCAGCGCGCTGCATGAGGCGGCGTCCCCAAGTGTCAGGCGCTGAGTCACCTATGGAGCCAAATGTTGCAAAACCGGGTTGAGGAGCAAAAGTACCGCGGGTCAGCGCTAGCGCGGGCTCCAAAGCAAAGCGCGCGGGTGCATCCAACCACGCGCGACTATATTCGAATAGGATTGTTTCAGTGCCGCGGACACGATTACATCTCGCAATCCCAACCGGTCGCGTCTCGCCACCTAAATCGATACACACCTCGAAGTCAGGCATCGGACGGCCCACCCGCTTTGCGCTTGAGGTGGACATGTTTCGGAAGGGCCGCACTCGCCAGGGCTTGGCCTACAGGATCGTTACCGATATCGGCAACGTTGCTCAGGGCCGCCAATAAACCAAGCGCCTGAAGAACGCTGGCGTAAATGCCGATGCTAACGCCGGTGTCGCCCTCTTCGACTCGCTGAAGGGTTGAGCGGGAGGTGAATGCCCGCTCGGCGACCACCGCCATAGGGAGCTTCCGCCGCCGTCGGGCGTCGTGGATATCCGCGCCCAGCTTGCCTAAGGCGCGTCGCACAGCGGCTGGAGGAATATGGGGAGTCGGCATTTTGCAAACTTCACGCTACTGATTAGCCGAATATGTAGCACGAAGTTTACATTTCCTCAATCATTAGCTCGACAGTACCTTTCGATCGTACGGGGCGACGTCGCACGTCCAGACTTACACAGTTTCTTACACATAAGGTTCCGCGGTAGGGTAAAACGCCCGTGAAACCAGGCACTTAGAGGAGCCCCCAAGGGACTTAAAATCCCTCGGAGGCGACTCCGTGCCGGTTCGAGTCCGGCTCCGGGCAGATCTGCATATTTGGCTTGATCGCCGACAGCTTCGCCTGTTAACCATTGAACGCCATGGTTCTCAGTAGACGCAGGAGATTTTCAACGTGCCGAATCGTGAGTTTTCCGAGGCGGCGGATTTACACATCCCTTACACAGTACTGCCTCCCACCAGACTTTCGATTCATTGCGCAGAACCGGAAGCCTCGTTTCGACAATGTCCCAGACAAGTTCGTCATCACATCGGCGTAGCCATGGATGAGGATGTTTCGGAACGAGATGATTTTTTGATAGTCCGAAACGTGTTTAGCCGAGTGCCGGATCTAGCTTTGACAACTGACTGAGTGCCTCGCCCACAATTTCGAATTGGCGCTCGACGCCCGCCTGCAATAACCGCTTGCTTAGATAGTCGTCCAGTTATTTGCCCGCGACAAACTCAGAGAGTTGATCTGCCGCCTCGGCAAGATCGCAAAGATAGTTTCGAGCGTCACACGGCGGCCAAGAGAGACTCACGTGTCTGGTTGCCAACATCGACGCAATCCCGGCCGGCTCCCGAGAGATGATCTGGCTAGTTCGGAAACTTCAGTGCCCGTTCGATCGCCTGGAAACGGGGCTCCTTGCGCAGCGGATCCATGAGCGGATCGGTTTTCAGGAACGTCAGGCCTTGGTCAGGCACCCGCATGGCTGTGGCGAGCCACTCCAGGGCCTTGTCCGTGTTGCCCCATTGCGCGTAGATCGTGCTGTCCTGGTAGGCTCCGGCATCGGCGAACCTGGCTTGCCATTTTGTTAGCTCGGCTTGCGCCGCTGCGTGCCGTCCTAGCTTTTCGTACACCACTGACAGGCACCATTGGCTGACCCAGTCCGACCTGCCCGACCTGCTCTCACATGAAGAGCGCGCACTCTGGAAGTCACCGAGCCCGTAATAGGCGAGCCCGCGAAACGCGTAGGCTGACGTGTACTCGGGCTCAACGCTGATGGCTTCTCCGAAAACCTCAACCGCCTCCTTATAGCGGCGTGCGAAATAAAGCGCTTGGCCGAGGCGGTCGCGGCTTACGGGATTGAGCGGATCCAGCACGACCGCGCGCCGAGCGGACGCAATGCCTGCCTCTGCGCGGCCGATCAAAACGGCAAAGCGGCCGTACGCCCCCAACACCGTGGCATTGCCCGGTGCCAGTGCCATGGCGCGCTCATACTCTTCTTTCGCGTGTGAGAGGTCACCAGTCCAGCGATAAAAGGTCGCCAGCATCGCCAGCGCGAGGTGCGCCTCGGCAAGGTCAGGGGCCAGGCTGATCGCTTTGCGCGCATCCGCGAGCGCATTGTCAATCACCTTACGCGTCGCCGGGTTGATTCCCCTCTCCCCGACATACGAGTTAAGTGCGATCGAACGGGAAGCGAAGGCGAGCGCATAGTTCGGATCGACATGGATCGCTTCCGTGTATCCGGCAATCGCGCTCTCGGTGCTCGATCCGAAGTCTCCCGTGTTGTACGCCTTCGATGCTCGCAGATACGCATCGAACGCGGCGGGATTATGCGTCCCGCCGAGTTCAATCCTGCCGGCTTCACCCCCGAGGAGCGTGACTTTGAGGGCACTCGCCACCGCGGTGGCTATCTCGGTCTGAAGCTTGAGCACATCACCCACGTCCCGGTCATAAGTTTTGGACCAGAGGTGAAATCCCGTGACGGCGTTGATGAGCTGTGCGGTGACTCGCACCGTGCGCGCCGAGCGTCGCACGCTGCCCTCCAGCACCGCCGCGACGTTGAGTTTGCGGGCGATGCTGCCGATATCATTGTCCTTTCCCTTGAACGAGAAAGCCGACGTGCGAGCGGCCACCTGTAGCCCGTTGATTTCGGCTAGGGAATTGAGCAGTTCCTCCGTCAGTCCGTCGGAGAAGTACTCCTGCTCCTGATCGCCACTGAGGTTGATGAACGGCAGTACGGCGATCGAGTGCGGCGGAGGACTGAATGCCCCTGCGGGCGCAGCTGTGGTGCGCGGACCAGGGCGAGCGGCCACGGAGGCTTCGGGCTCTTTCGTCGACAGGTCCTTGAAGATCCAGAACTTATCGACGACAAAGTAAGCGAGAGCCACCGCGAGTACCGCGATGATTGCTCGATCGAGCCGCCGCCCGGTGAGTTTGCGGATGGACTGCTCGTGCGAGACCTCAACGGTGGGCCTTAGCCCTTCGGGTGTGATCTCGTACACCCAGGCGAAAATCACCACTGCGGGGAAGCCGATGGCCATGAGTACCACGACCAGCCGATTCGCCCAGATCGGTACGTCGAGCATATGAAACAGAACGTGCACGGGATCCAAGATCAACCAGCACACGACCACATAGAGCACCGCCACCCTAAAGACGTTGCGCTGCTTCAGCTGCTCAAAGATCCGGAACTTCAGCAGCGGGTGATGGGCGTGTGGACCGACTTCACCCTCGAGGCGTTTGACCTCGCTCGACAGGGGTGGGCGGTCTTCTTCCGTTGTCATGTTGCGGTGCCCAGGGAAAGCCACCGAATGATACAGCGGCGATGCCGGTGACGGCCAACGCCAACGATATTCCCGGAACTAAGGAGCTGACAAACTTATCGGCGGGAGAACTTCAAGAGCCGCTTGTGAATCCTCCAAGCGCCGGGCCGTGTGGGACGAGCCACAGCGGCCAGGTCAGTTATTGCCCGAGCCGCTGATCTGCTGTTGCAGGCAGAGTGCGGCGCGCCGATGTGCAGGAGTGCACAGCCGCCCAACTAGTGGATCTTCGTCAGATCCGTGGAGCGAGGTCGTTGCGGGGCGAAGCGGCTTTGCGCTGGGACGGGATGAAGCGGCACTCAGCCGATTTTCCTCCCTCCTTTCAATCGACGCCTAACGCCACCCGCAGCGCCAACTTCAGATGCTGAAGTCTTTCTGCAGAGAGCTTCCCGATGTAGTCCGTCAGGAAATTTTTCTCAAGACGAGTCAGCTGATCGCAGTTGATCACCGATGCATGCTTCAGTCCCTCACTCTCGCCTACGGGTACCTCCGTGGCGAGGCCGACGCCTATTGTATTGACAGGCGCACACAAAACACGATTTGCTTTGGAGTCCAGCAGCTCCTGTCGACTGACGATGACAAAGCACCGCGATTTCTTCGGATCACCGTGCTGAGGCTGGCGAACACGGTAAATCTCGCCTCGCCTGAGAGCTGCGGCTGGCACAGGGATTACTCCGCCTCCCAATCCGATTGGTAAGCAGCACTCTCGTCGCCTTCAGCGTTTAAAGCTTGCGCGTGTCGGTTGAGTAATTCGAGTTCGAGCTCACGGCGTTCGCGTTTGAGTTGGCGCATGGCATATGCCCGTACTGCCTGCTCGATCCAGGCAGAGCGACGACTTTCCCCTGCAAGCCCGTCTATGACCTTCAGCAGGTTGCCTGAGAGCGTGACGGAGGTTTTTGCTTTGCGCGCGGGCGTCTTGGCCAGCACCGTCAGCGCGGCAAGCCGGTCCCGAGATAAGGTGTGGTTATTCATACCCAATAATATACCACCTTTTATACTACTCGGAGCAACCGGATGAAGCGGGCGACTACACACGGGTGACCGATCAACGCGACCGTTCGGCTCAGCAGTAAGTATCAAGTAGTTGATTCCGCAGGCGGCCCGGGAGGCTCTTGGCCTCGAGGTGGACGATGAGGATCGTCCAGTGGGCGGACGTTCCCTCAACCCCTGCAGAGTAAGCCTCATCGCTGACATCGATCACACCGATGGTCAATGCGATGCGAGACAATCCACCTTGGAAGTCTCTTTCACGGAAATAAGTTATTTATGGAAGTGTCTCGGGAAGACCTCGCCCAGCGCTTTGAGCTTCTGTCAGACGAGGATTTATTAGCAAGTCTTCGGAACGAGACGCTGACTCCGTTGGCGACCGAAGTTGCGGGCAACATCCTGAGGTCACGAGGTGTTGATCCAGTATCTTTTCCCGGCACCGCAGACTCCACCGTGGAATCGGCTGTCGAAATCGACGCTGACGAATCGGACCTCGTCACGGTCTCAGTGCAGTGGGATGCCATGAAAGCGAACCTGCTCAGGGCCTTGCTCGAATCTCACGGCATTTTTGTGCACATGTGGGGAGAACACCTGGCAACCACGCATGTATTTCTCTCGAACGCCGGCGGAGGGACGCGACTCCAGGTGCCGAGCGGTCAGGTCTCACAGGCTAACGAATTGATTACCGCTTTTGAGCGCGGTGAGCTCGAGAGCCGCGATTTATCCGACGAAGATGCCGACACCGCGCCAACGACGCGCTTGAATCCATACACGCCTCCCGCGAATCCATACGCCCCCTCCCCGGCAACCATCGCCGCGCGTCCCACTGACTGGGCTTCGGCGCGTCCTCTGGAAAACAGGTTCGGGGCCGCCTCAAAACTAACGGCGGCCCACAGTCAGACAAGAAGCCGCGCTCTCCTTCGAGCCCACTGCGCAAGGCCGCCCTTCTCATCACTAGCTCGGCGATCGTTGTGGCTTTGTGGTTTATGTTCTCGCGCTGAGCTGCGCCCGCCCCCCGCCTCACCCAACCTCCGCATACTCAATCCGATTCCGCCCCGCGTACTTCGCCGAATACAACGCCGTATCAGCACGGCCCAGTAGTTTCTCGGCGGTGTCAGAAGCGTGCGCCAGCCACGCCATCCCGAAACTGGCCGTCACGTTGATGGTCAAATCATCGTACGAAAACGGGATTTCGGAGATGGCGCGCCGTAGACGCTCGAGCGGCAGGAAAGGCCGTTGCTGGGGCGCGCCGGGTACCACCACCAACAGGAACTCTTCGCCGCCGAAGCGTCCGAGTGAGTCGGTGACGCGGACCCGCGCGGAGACCTGCGTGCTCAAGGTGCGCAACACCGCATCCCCGCACAGGTGTCCGTAGGTATCGTTGATACGTTTGAAATGATCGACATCAATGAGCACGATTGCGAGCGGTGTCGAGAACTGTCTGGCCGAGTCGATCTCCCGACCGAGGATCTCGAGGATCGCGGTGCGGTTCCAAAGGCCCGTCAACGCATCACGGGTCGCACGCTCGAGCAACACCTGGCGCTCGCGCAGCTGGCGCTCCAACTCCCGCTTGTGGACGCTCAGATTGTGCATGCGATAGTTCCACGCGGCTGCAAGTAAAGCGCAGGCCACGCCGACTACCACCAACCGAAACCATAGAGTGCCCCACCATGGCGGCAATAACTCGAAGCTCAGATGCATGAGCTGCGAACTGCGTTGATGGTCGGAGTCCACCGACACGGCTTCAAACCTGTATTCGCCCGGCGCGAGCCCTGGATAATGCAACTTGGGATCGGCGGTTTCGAACCACTCGTCACTGAGCCCGCGCAGCCGGACCCTGAAGACGGTCTGCCGGGTCTCACTATGCTCCAGGTCGGCCAGGTGGAGGTTCAATGCGGCGTTAGGCTCCCACGGAAGCTGATGCGGCGTTTGCGCATCGAGCACGTTGCCACCCAAGGTCGCGTGCGTGATCCGCAAGTCCAGCGGCGCGCTCTGTATCAACCGTTCGGGCCGCACTACATGTGCCAGTCCGCCTGAGGTGCCGATCCACACGGATCCGTCCCCATCGACGAAAAAACTGTTCTGATCCGTATCGTTCCAGATCAAACCGTCACTGCGGCTGAATCGGCGCCAAAGGCTACCATCGAACACAGCAACGCCCGCGTCGGTACCCACCCAGATCCAGCCGCGAGTGTCTTTCGCAGTGAAGTAGATTGACGCCCGGGACACCATGGGCTCCGTCACCCACTCAACACGATCGGCGCGATCGCCTTCAACATGCAGTCGCATCACGCCTTGCGAAGTCGTGCCTGCCCAAAGCCATCCGCCCCCAACAGCGGTGACGGACGCGAAGCCGCTGTGGGCGTGCTCGCTGTCCACTTTCAACACAATCCATCGTCCGCCGGACCACCGCAGCAGGCCGCCTTGCGAAGCCATCCAAATCGCACCCTGCCTATCCTCAGCAGCGTCGGTGATCTCACCCACCGAGCCCGGGAGGGTCATCTGCTGAACCCGTGTGGTACCGGGTTGCACGACATAAACTCCAGTGTTAGTGCAAATCCACAGCCGGTCCATGGAGTCCGCGTAGAGCCTGCGCATCAGCGGCAACGTCTCGATTTGAGTCGCGCTGCGCGCCGGCGGCGACACGCAGCAGCTCGCCGGTCGTCATTCCGATCCACAGGCTGCCGTCGGCACGTTCGGTCATGAGCTGGATTCGCCCGGCGGCATGCCGGCGTAACTGCAAGGCACCCCACGGTGCAATGTCTCGTCGATGCGATAGCAGCCGGCCCGCGTCCCCAGCACGATGCCGCGGCTGGCGCTTCGCAGCACCGACCAGACGGCATCCGCATCGAGCCCTTGCGCCACCGTCCAGGCCTCGAAATTCCCGTACCCCAGCCAGCGCGACAAGCCGTGCCCGGACGTGCCGAGCCAGAGGGTGCCATCGCGGCTGACCAACAGCGCAGCGGTGCTCACGGACGGCAGGCCGTTTTTTGCGGTGAACTCCTCCCAGCGCCCCTCATTCCAGCGCGCCAGTCCAACATCATTGCGTACAATTATGCGGTTTTCGCGGTCGGCGGTCAGCGGCACGTTGAGAATGTCCGACGTAAGCTTGCTGTGAGGCGGGTCGCGGGTCTCGAACCGGGTAGCGCCCGCCTTCAGAACAACTACGTGTTTCAGGCCACGTGCCCAGAGTTGCCCTTCCCGATCGACCAGCCACGAACGCCATGTGTCCTCGGGGACCCCAGCCCCGGTACCCCACGAGTCGACGCGGCCGTGCTGTACTGCGCAGATCTCGGTGCCACAGCCAAGCCACACCCGCCCGAGGCGATCGACGCCGAGGCTGCTGAGATGTTGCAAACCAGGGTGGGCATTCAACTCCTCGGGAGTGAAGTACGGCGCGCTGTGCCAGACGCGCTCCTGGGGCGAGAAATGCAGCTCGAGAAGCTGATCCTTATTGAGCACCAACACGCGGTCAGCAGACAGTGCCGCGATCCGCAGTCCAGGATCAACGATCAGGTTGCGGCCCTCGGGCCGGATGGCGCGGAAGTGACCGCCGACGCCCAGGTCGGATCACTCGAAGTGCCGACCCACAACCGGCCCGACGGATCCTCCACGGCGCCGTGGATGACTGTGTTTTCGATGCCTTCGTCTTCACCGAAACGCTCGAAGTCGGTGCCGTCGTACCGGAACAGGCCGTTCTCGGTACACATCCAGATGAACCCGGTGCGGTCCTGAAACAGGCAGCTCAGCGCGAGGTTGGCGAGCCCCTCCTCCTGTCCGTACTGACGAAAGGTAAATTGCTGCGCCGGAGCCTCCTGCACCGCCATCAACAACATCACGAGACCGCAGGCGAGGATGCGCCGGGCCGCA
>Ga0070665_100004328_pt1 | contig 14927 bp, 9 predicted proteins | sample KBSS13metaG_FD_65862 | JGI IMG/M metagenome (GOLD analysis project Ga0070665, IMG submission 65862) | Switchgrass rhizosphere microbial communities from Kellogg Biological Station, Michigan, USA - KBS S1-3 metaG | ecosystem: Host-associated > Plants > Roots > Rhizosphere > Soil ... | reverse complement strand
TCCGGGTGAACTCCGCGGCGTTCTATTACAAGTACACGCAGATCCAGGTCACCCGGTACACCAACACGGCGGTCGTCTATAACGGGGCCAGTGCCAAACTATACGGCCTGGATCTCGATGCCGAGGCGCGCGTGACCTCGAATCTACGGCTGAACGCCGGGGTCGAGTGGATCCACTCCTACTTCGACAGTTTTCCTGCAGCGCAATTCAGCACGCCGCTTCCGGATGGCGGCGTGAGCGTCTACTCGGGCAATGCGGAAGGCCATCGCCTGCCCTTCACGCCGGTCGCCACTTTCGATATCGGTGCCGACTACCTCTTCGAGGTCGCCGGTAGCAGTTTCGACTTCAATGTGACCAACGCCTACAACAGCGGTTATTTTTCCGAGCCGGACAACTATCTACGCCAACCGGCCTATGACTACATCAACGCCTCGCTCGCCTGGACTGCACCGAATCGCGGCTTGACGGTCACGCTCTGGGGCAGAAACCTGGCCGACAAGGCTGTCGCCGGGCAATTGGCCACGGGGGCTCCGCAGGGTTACTCGGCGGACTTCACCAACCCGCCCAGGACCTACGGGATCACCGCTGTCTACAATTTCGGCAGCACGCGGTAGGCGTTGTCATGAAGGTGCGCCGTGTCGTGACCGGGCGGGACCTGAGTGGGAAGTCGGTTTTCGTCCTGTGTGACGATGCGCCGCGGTCGCTGGACTACAGCCATATCCCCGGGATGTCGAATACCCAGGTGTGGGCAACACCACCGCGGCCTCGTCTCGACGCGGCCGTTCGCGATCCGACACCGTCGCCAGTGACTGTTCTACCTGAGGTGGGAGGCACTCAGCTCATGATCGTGCGCTTCCCGCCGGATACCGTCATGCAAAGCCCGCGGTTCGATCCGGTAGCCGCCGATAAGGAGAATCGCGAGTGGCTCCCGGGGCTTGCCGAATGCTTCGAGCCGGACGCTCCCGGAATGCATACGACCGACACCATCGACTATGGGATTGTGCTGTCGGGAGAGATCTGGCTCGAGCTGGATGACGGTGTCACGCAACACCTGCGTCAACATGATGTGGTCATCCAGAACGGTACGCGCCATGCCTGGCGTAACAAGGCAGACCAGGAGGCGGTCCTGGCTTTCGTCCTCATTGGCGCCATCCGGTAGGAGGATCGCATGCAGAAGTCACTCGAACAACAGCTCTCCGCATGGGAGACGCCGGCGAAGATGTTGCAGAACTCGCCCTACGGCATGGGGTTCGAGTTCCCCGTTCAGCGACAATGGACCAACATCATCGACGAGATGCAGTCCTGGCGCACGACAGCCACCCTCTTCGACCAGTCACGGCACATGATGGAGCTGCGCGTGACGGGACCCGATCTGCGGCGGCTCCTCAATCGCCTTGCGGTGAATAACTTCGAGACGTTCGGGCGGGACCAGGCGAAGCAGATCGTCTGTGTGAACGAGCGCGGTTATCTCATCAGCGACGCCATCATTTTCGGATTGGAGGATGATGAGGCGTTGATCGTCGGGAGACCGTGCGTCTCCATGTGGGTCAACTTCCATGCCGAGACCGGCGGCTATGACGTGACCTGCCGGCGGGACCTGCCCGGTTGGGAAGACATTCGCAACCCGCGCACCCATTTCCGCTTCGAGGTACAGGGGCCGAACGCACTCGACATTCTCAACGCGGTCAATGAAGGTGGCCCCCTCACGACCAAGTTCTTCGCGATGGGCTACATCACGATTGCGGGCGTTGCGTGCCGCACACTCTGTCACAGCATGGGAGGGACGAAGGGACTCGAGCTGTGGGGGCCGATGAAAGACAAGCAACAGGTGGAAGATGCGCTCGTCGAAGCGGGCCAGGCATTTGGAATGCGCCGCGGTGGCGGTCGCACCTATGGCAGCACCGCCGGCGAGTCGGGCTGGTTTGCCGCTCCGTTGCCGGCGATCTATACGGACGATGATATGAAAGCCTATCGCGAGTGGCTTCCTGCCCTGTCGTTCGAGGGGATGGCCTCGGTGGGCGGGAGCTTTCAGCCGGCTGATGTGCGCGAGTACTACCTCACACCCTTCGAGCTTGGGTATGACAGGGTGATCCGCTTCGATCATGACTTCGTGGGGCGGCAGGCGCTGGAGCGGATGAAGGACCAACCGCACCGCCGGAAGGTGATCTACAAGTGGAGTAAGGAGGGTGTGTTGCAGGTGTTCGCGGGGCTGATGGAGCACGGGACGATGCCGATGTTCCTGGACATCCCGTCTTCGGAATACGCCTGGCATCCCTATGACCGCGTGGAAAGGAACGGCCGCCTGGTTGGCCTGTCCGGGTATCCCTTGTACTCGGCGAATGAGCGGGCCTGGTTGTCTGTCGGGATCATCGAGCCGGGGCTCGCTGAGCCGGGCAATCGCGCGACCCTGGTCTGGGGCGAGCCTGATGGGGGCACTCAAAAGCCCTCGGTGCACCGACACCGGCAGGTTGCGATTGAGGTGGAGGTGTGTGCGTGGCCGATCGAGACGGATGTGCGACGGAATTACAGGCGGCAGGTGTAAGACGTCGCTCCGAGGACATAGCCGCCCGCGGCGCCGAAGCCTGGCGGGCTCATTGCGCGGCGTGGATGATTCCAAAGCGGCGCGCACGGTCCACTGCCAGGGAGCGCTTGCGCACCCCCAGTTTGTCGAAGATCTGTTGCAGGTACCATTTCACCGTGCCCTCCGTGAGTCCGAGTCGATTCGCAATGTCCTGGTTGCGCCAGGCGGCGGCGACCAACGCCAACACGTCGATCTCACGTGGCGATAGTCTGTCCAGAGAGGCGCGCTCTCCGTCGGGCGAGGTGATACTGAGCGACACTGGCGTCGAGTCGTGGGCGAGAATCTCTTTGATGAAGTCGTGCGAGCTCTGCGCGAAGGTATCGGGTTGCTCGTGGTAGATGCGCCGCAAGAGCGCAATCAAAGCCGGCTCCTCGAGCAGACCTGCGACAAAGCGACCCGGTGCAGCCAGCATAACGGCTTCCCCAAGGAGTCGCGCCGCCAAACGCAACTTGCCGGCGAGCAGCAGGAATCTCACTCCTGTCAGCTTCCAGCGAATACGGCTTCGCAAGGCTCCGACACGTTGCATGCGGCGGCTCCAGGCGTCGGCAACGCGTAGCCCGTCGTCTACTCTGCAATGAGCCTCCGCCACGCGCACCCAGGCAAGAGCTTTGGCCTCCGCGAGCGTGTTGATACGCTCTTCTGGAAGATGACCGTCGGGCCGGGTCTGCAGAAGGCTGTGTTCCTGTTCCTTCCCGAGTCTCGCGAGCTGGTGTGTGCGGGCGAGGATCGCCACGCGCTCGGAGAAAATCCACGCGGCCAGTCGGGGGAAGCCGCGCTGAGCGGCAAGCCGATGCCCCTCGTCTAGGATACGCAGCGCGCCTTCCTGGTCACCCGCCCGGGCCGCGAGCCGCGCGGCGGTCAAATACCCGCAGACGAGTTGGTCGACGATGCCCATGTCGGACGCTCGAGGCAGATGAGCCGAGACGAGCGTCTGCGCTTCGGCAAAGCAGCCGCGCTCGTAGAGAGCTTCGGCGAGCGGCAACGCTGGAATCGCGGCCAGCGGTGCGGCGTTGGGGCCGAGTGCGCGCGCATCGTCGACTGTGCGCCGCAGACGCCCTATCGCTTCATCTGAGCGGCCCAGCGCGAGCATGGCCAGTGCCGCGACACAGTTGTGGATGAACAGTGAGTTGGCGTTGCTCTTCTCTGATAGATAATCCGTCGCCTGGGTGTCGAGCCGGTCTACGTCGGAGAGTTTGAACTGCTGGTAGCGTGCATGCAGCAGCGATGTGTAAAGGCTTCCCTTTACGTAGGCGTCCGCTCCGTAGCGCTCGGCGATCAGCAGTCGGCAGTGGTTCTCTGCCACCCACATATCGTCCCGGGTCAGGGCGAGCATCATCTCGCGATGGCGTAATGCGTGGCGCAGCCTCCTGATCTCCTCAGGATCCGTTGCGCCGCGCTCCAACTCGGACAGACGCAACCGTATCGCCGCGAACAGGTCGGCGACCTGCTCGAATTTCCACTGGGCAATGAGACGCCAGGCCAGCGCCAGCATCAGACGTGGATGGAAGGACTGCACACGCTGCGGGATTTCGGACACGCAGCGCGCGAACAGATCCGCCTGCCCCTGGGCGAGAAGGATGTCGCAGTTCGCCTCGAGAAGACGCGCCGCACGGGCAATGTCGCGCCTGCGCAGCGCGGCATCGAAGCCGCGTCGAAATCGCTCGGCGGAATAGGCCATGCCTGCTCCTGTTTCGGCACCCTATCAAAAAGATAGGAGGGCACTAGCTTGGTCTGCGGCAAGCTCGCCGTCAACGGTAGAGGGGGCCTTCGGCATGCAAGCAAATGTCAGCAGGCGGGCGCTGCTGCTCAGTAGTACCGGTTTGGTGGCGGGGGCAGCGCTGGCTGCGCCTGCTACCCCCGATGTGGCGAGCCCCGGCACTGATCGCGCGAAGTTGGAAGCGGTCGTTGACCTCTACATCCGGGCCTTGGTGGCCCACAATCCATCGATCGCGCCGTTCGCAAGAGATGCCCTGTTTTCTGAGAACGACCAACGGCTCGCGCTTGGGGAGGCCTCCTGGCGCACTTTCGAGCGCTTCGGCCGCTACCGCCATTACTTTGCCGACCCGGAAAACGGTGACGTCGGCGTCATCGCCAACGCCTACGAAAGCGGCGGAGGCTGTGTTTTCGTGCTGCGTCTCAAAGTTCGCGAGGGTCTGATCGTCGAGGCGGAGCAGTTTGTCAGCCGTGACACGATGGGTGCCGACACCTACGAGAAGCTCGGCGCACCCGACCCGGTCTGGCTCGAACCCATCCCTCCCTTACAACGCCAATCGCGGGATGCCTTGCGAGCGGTTGGGTTTATGTATTTCGAGGCACTCCAACGTAACGACGGCGCCGGGATCTATCCGTTCCGCGAGGATTGCAAGCGCATCGAGCATGGGACTCCAACCGTCGGCCGCCCTCCGGCACAGGGGTACGGCCACTCGGATGCGACTACCGCGTACATCACCCTGAAAGCCAAGGCGCAGTATGAATTCGGGCTCATGGCATTCGTGACTCGCATACGGGACCGTCGGACGCTGGTCGCGGATGTCGAACGAGGCACGGTGCTCGCCAGCTCCTACTATGACTATGACGGAGCGCTGCAAGCCATCCGCTTCCGCAATGGACAGAGCTGGACGCTGCCTCCTTACTTTCGCACTTCACGCTCCCATCACGCCAACGAGGCGTTCAAGATCATCAACGGCAGTTTCCGCTATATCGAGATGACGTTCATTGAGGTGCCGTTTGCCACACGCCACGCCTTTTCAGGGCCAGCGATGACGGTGGCCCTCGACTACGATACTCCGCAGCCTCTGCCGCAACCGATCGGCACCCCCGGTCGCTCCGAGTTGGAAACCCTGCGGTCGCGCGTGCTGGATGCGATCGTGCGCAATTGTGCTTGTGACCTGCCCTTGGCGAGCAACGTGCGCTACACGGAGAATGGCGTGCAGGTCCCGATTGGGGCCGGGCTGTGGCAATCGACCAATGGTTTGCGGGAATACGGGGTTGGGCTCAGCGATCCCACTTCCGGGCAGACGGGTTGGTTTGGCGCGCTCGATGAGCGCGGGCTGTTCGCAATGGTCGCCTTGCGATTACGCGTCGTCGCTGGGCTGATCGCCGAAATCGAAGTGATTGTGGTACGGCCGCAAAAGCCCGCCGCCGGTCGGCTGCTTGCCGATGCGACCTTCACCATGTTCACACCGCCGCTCGAGTACGATCTCGAGCCGGCTGGATTTGCTGCGCCGGATGCGAAGCTTCTCGATGCCGCTCCCACCGAGCGTGCAGCGCTCAGCCGCGCCGCAGAGGCTCACGAAGCCTGGCTCGTCGCACGCGATCGGCGGGTGCCTGGAGCGGCGCGAGTCCGCGCGAACGGACACTCGGTACGTGTTGGTGACACACTTCATAGTGCTGTCAGGTCGCGCCAACATCGCGTTCTCGTAGCCGATCCGGAACGGGGTTTGCTGTTGGACTGCGTACTGCGCGACAACCCGGCATCGCTGCGCGAGCCGGCGTCCATGACGGCTCCCTGGAGCGATCTGCACGCGCGCTTGCTGAAGGTCGAAAATGGGGCGGTTACCGTGTCGGAAGGGCTGGTCAGCCGTCTGCCCTACGGCCAGGGCAGCGGCTGGGAGTAAGGATGAATACGGGACACTGCATCTCCAGGCTCGTCGGTATAACGGCGCTCACCGCCCTCACCTTCGCCACTCAGATTGCTGTCGCCACCGACGTCGGGACCCGGCCGGTAACGGCTACCTGCGACCGCTCTTGCCTGGAAGGCGTGATTGACCGGTACATGTCCGCGCTGGTTGCGCACGACCCGGCTCGGATTCCCGCCGGCCCCAACATTCGGTTCACTGAGAACGATCAGCCATTGAAGCTCGGACAGGGAACCTGGCGGACCGTCGACGCGCTGGGCACGTACAAGCACTACTTTGCCGATCCCGCCTCCGGCCAGGTTGGCTTCATCGGCACCGTCCGCGAACATGGAGTTCCTGCCTTCATGGACCTGCGCCTGCGGGTCGAGCAAGGCAGGATTACCGAGGCCGAGAGCTTCATCATCCGGGACCCCGAAGCGTATCGACGCTATGAAACGATGGGTAAGCCGGAGGCCACGTGGCTCGAGGCGGTACCGTCGGATCAGCGCCTCTCGCGCACGACCCTGATCGAGACCGTCAACAAGTACTTCCAGAGTATGAGTCACAATGACGGGCGCGGCGATTACTCCTTCTTCCATCCCGAGTGCAATCGCATCGAGCATGGGCTGCAGACGACCAACATCCGGCAGAAGGAAGCCTACGGACATTCGCATGACCTGGACTTTGCCTCCATGAGCTGTGCGGATCAGTTCCGCACCGGCTTTCTGGGCTTTGTAACCGACATGCGAGACCGTCGGTTTCCCGTAATCGACGAGGAGCGGCAGGCGATCTATGCCTCCGTCTGCGTCGATCAGAACGGCACCGTCCGATCCATCCTGCAGAGCACGGGTAAGCTCTTCGTCATTCCGGATTACTTTCACGTGCCGCGCACGCTGCAGGTGCAGGAGGCCTTCAAGATCCGCGATGGGAAGCTATACCGCATCGAAATGACACTGATCGAGGTGCCCTATGGGCAGCGTCCCCCATTCGATGCGGTGGCACAGGGCCCCTCTTCCCCCGTAACAGCCGCCGCCGCCGTGTCGACAGACCGGGCGGGGCTGGTGTTGCTCGCCGATCAGGCTGTGCAGGCACTGCTGTCCAATGACGGATCGCGCCTGCCCCTGGCGGACAATTTCCGCTACACGGAAAATGGACAGCCGTTGAGAATCGGCGATGGCCTGTGGGGGACGCTTTCCGCCTATGCAGGCGAGGACCCACGACTTGCGCCCGCGGCGGCTGATCTCAAATACCGCCTCGATGTCGTCGACCCTGACACCGGGCAGATCACCGCGTATCGTGCGACAGACGAAAACGGCACCCAAGGTGTGCTGGCGCTCCGCCTCAGGGTGACGGGCGGGAAAATCGCCGAGATGGAGGCTGTTGTCATCCGACATGAGTACGCCGGCCCGCGCGGGGGTACGGTCACGTTGATGCAACCCATGTTGCTACAAATGTTCGATCCGGAGCACCTGGGCTCGGCTGACCCGGACTTCGCTAAGGAATCACCGGGCCGCCGCCCTACGCTCATCGCGGCGGCTAACGCCTACTTCGATGGCCAGGAAGCGGGCCGCAGCAAGGGCATTGCTTTCGACGCGGGCTGCGTACGGCGCGACAACGGCCATCTCAGCACAGGCTCGACGTTGTCCTGCGCTGAGCAGATCGACAGTGGGCTCTTCCGCTACATCGAAAAGGTTCGCGATCGTCGCTTTGTGATCGATACGGAGCGCGGGCTCGTCGCTGCGATCAACATAATGGACGTCCCCGGGACGGTACTCAGCGACGTTGGCAGCGCCAATCTGCGAGTGCCGCAATCGATGCTCTCCGTTCACCTGCTCAAGATTCGCAATGGCAAGATCGTGAGGCTGGAAACGTTTTCGCGCGGCGCCCCTTATGGGCTGCTGTCCGGTTGGTGATGGGAACACGCAGTATAGGAGGTGTACGACATGACCGACGCAAAGAGCTCACAGGCGGCCCGGGCCGAGCAGGCCCGGCGTAACAAGGAACTGATCACAAAATTTTATGACCTGGCGATAAACAAGAAAGATTTCGCCGCGGCGCGGGCCTACATGGGGCCGTACTACCGACAGCACAGTACCTACGGGGCCGATGGCCCGGAGGGTTTGCGGCAATTCGTCGAATGGGCCAAGGTCAACATCCCGGACCTGCACGTTGACTTCGTCCGCATCATTGCCGATGGGAATTACGTGCTAATGCACAACCGCGGCAAGAACAGCCCCGAAACCAAGGCGGTCGTCGACATTTTCCGGATCGAGGACGGCAAGGTTGTTGAGCACTGGGATGTACTGCAGGACGTACCCCCGACGGCGAAGAATGCCAACAGCATGTTCTGACACGAGCTCGCGAGGAGAACGACATGGCTGACTATGTATGCGCCAGCCCGGATGAGCAGTACACGGAGCAAGAGCGTCACAATCGGGATGTGGTCCTCGACTTCTATGAAAATGGCGTGAATCGACGTGACTACGCGGCGGCATTCAAACATCTCGGGGATCGCTATATCCAGCACAACCCGGATGCCGCCGACGGACCCGAGGGGTTTCGGGAGCTCTTTACCTTCCTCGAGACGAAGTGTCCGAAATTTCGAGTTGAAATCAAGCGCGTGTTTGTCGAGGGTGACATGGTTGCCGTCCACGTGCGCTCTTTCGATGGGCCCACGAAGAATGGGGAAGCCGGGGTGGATATCTTTCGGCTGGAAGGGGGCAAGATCGTCGAGCACTGGGATGTCATTCAGCCTATCCCGGACTCCTTGCCGCACTCCAATACGATGTTTTGAGCGCGTGCTGGTCTGACTACGGGATTGCTGCTTTGCAGCAGCGGGCGCAAACCCCGTCCGTTTCTTGCATACCCCTAAAGTTATTGGGTTTCGTGACGAAAACGTGTCTGAGCCTGCCCCGTTTGCGCGCCCAGGGTGGTCCTTAGCGGACGGTGCAGGTTGCCCAAATTCATTCAAGGGGTCATGGACGCATTTGTTGCAGCTTTGCAACGGCCGGAGCGTTCATGTCACTTTCAGTCAGCAGCAAACTGTGGCTTCTCGCGGGTATCTCCCTGTTGGGGATTGCCATTCTCGCCACCACCTCGCGCCTCGAAATGGCCCGCGTCTACACCTCGGCCTCTTACGCGAACGACAATACGGTGCCGTCGCTTCTTGTCCTGAACGAGGCGATCGAAAACGCGGCTCAGCAGCGCGTCCACTTCTGGCAGCGGTTGATGCAGACCGATCCGACACGCGCCGCGGAGATCGAGCGCCGTTTGCAGCAGGACCGGCAATCGACCTACACCGCCTTGAAACACTACGAACCGCTGATCTCGGACGACCAGGACCGCAGCCTGCTCACAGCGGATCGAACGGCGCTGCAGGCCCTGAACGAGTTGTTCGACAAGGCGCTGAGTCTGGCACGAGCGGGCAAGGCGAGCGACGCCCGCGATCTCGTCATGGAAAATCTCACGATCGTCGACGCGGTCTCCAACGACTTTGCCGCCCATCGGGAATACAACGAGAAGCTGGGTCAACAGTCGGCGGTCGAGGGGAAACAGGTCGAGAGCACCGCTTTGACTATCGAGTTGGCCGGCGGCGTGCTCGTCGCGGTGTTGGTCTTCGCCACTTCCACGCTGATCCGCCGTGCCATCACGCAGCCGCTCAACCAGGCCGGCAATGTCCTGAGTCGCATCGAGCAGGGTAGCCTGGACAACGACATCACAGTGACCTCGAGCGACGAGCTCGGCAGGCTGCTGGCGAGTCTCGATCGGATGCAGACCGCGCTACGGGAGCGCACGGAGCACGACCGGGCGAGCGCGGTGGAGAACGGGCGCATCCGGACCGCGCTGGACCGGGTCTCCACGGGCGCCATGCTTGCGGATCCGACCGGTCGAGTCATCTACCTCAACGACGCCGCGCTGGCCTTGCTGCGGCACCGTGCGACGGAGCTGCGCAAGAAGCTCTCTGGATTCGATCCCGAGCGCGTGCTGGGCAATCCCGTTGAGAGCCTCGTCCCGGACCCTTCCATCCGTTCGGGATCCGGCCACACCGCTGACTTCAAGTTTGGCGCGGCCGTGTTCCGGATCGCCGCGAATCCGGTGACCGACGCATCGGGTCAGCCGATTGGAACCGTCCTGCAATGGTTCGACCGGACGCAGGAAGTCGCGATCGAGGAGGAAGTCAAGACCACTGTCGCCCAGGCCGTCGCAGGTAACTTGACCTTGCGTATTGAGGAGCGCGGCAAGGATGGATTCTTCAAGATACTCGCCGTCGGCATGAATCAACTGCTCGACAACGTCAGCGCGGTGATTGCGACCCTGGGCAAGGCGGCCGAGGAATTGAAGTCCGGGGCGGAGGAGATTTCGAAGGGTAACATCAGCCTCTCGCAGCGGACCGAGGAGCAAGCCTCGAGTCTCGAGGAGACCGCCTCGTCCATGGAGGAAATGACCACCACGGTCAAGCAGACTGCCGACAACGCCAGCGAGGCGAATCGGGTGGCCGTGGCCGCGCGTCAACAGGCTGAGAAAGGCGGTGCGGTGGCGGGCACCGCAATAGCCGCGATGGGCCAGATCAATACCTCCTCGAGAAAAATCGCCGATATCATCGGGGTCATCGACGAGATCGCCTTCCAGACCAACCTGCTGGCGTTGAACGCCGCAGTCGAGGCAGCCCGGGCCGGCGAGCAAGGTCGCGGGTTTGCCGTGGTCGCCAGCGAAGTCCGCAGCCTGGCGAGCCGCAGCGCCACGGCGGCCAAGGAGATCAAGGAGTTGATTCAGGATAGCGTGAGCCACGTCGAGCACGGCAGCAAGCTCGTCGACGACTCCGGGCGAGCACTGACCGAGATCGTCGCCGCGGTGAAAAAGGTTACCGACATCGTTGCGGAGATTGCCGCTGCAAGCCAGGAGCAGTCCGCCGGAATCGAGCAGGTCAACAAGGCTGTGATGCAGATGGATCAAACGACGCAGCAGAATGCCGCGTTGGTCGAAGAGGCTGCCGCGGCCAGTCAGGCCATCCTGGACCAGGCGATGTCACTCAATGCGATTATTTCGAGGTACGACGTCGGCGCGGCGCGCGCGGCCACATCGGGGGCAACAGGTCGCCCGGTCGCGCAGCCCGATGATTCTTCGCCGATCCGGCGCGTCGCGTAAGGATTGACGGCGCGGACCGGTCATCGCCCCAAGCGATTGGTGCTCGACGAGTCGGCCAGGCAGGCACTCAGATCGGAATGCGTGCCCAGCAGCTCGTGATTCCAGATCGCGCGCGCGACCTGCAGAGCCGCGTCGCTCCCATTCGCAGTGTCCCCATCCTCGCGCAAGTCCACGTCGTCATTGACCGCTCCATAAGCTTGGCTATACTTCCGACGCCACTCTCATAACCCTTACAAACCACCCCGGTTATGTCTAAACCAGGGGATCGACCACTGTTCTATGCGTAGGGATACCTTCTCACTCCTTCAACTTTGTTCGCTGGCCCTTGTCGCGCTCCTGACCGCCTGCGGTGGCGGCAACTCACCCACTTCGCCGCCGAGTGCTCCGCCCCCAGCGCCCCCGAGCGCTTTGAGCTACGCCTCGCCGCAGAATCTGCGACTCAACGCCGCAATGATTGCAGTCAATCCGACGGTGACTGGGACCGTAACGAGTTACAGTGTCAAGCCCGCACTTCCGCCCGGCCTGGCTTTAGACGCGAATACCGGCGTTGTCTCCGGCACGCCGACGCAGCCAATTCCCGCCACGAGCTACACCATTACCGCCACGAACGCCTCAGGCTCGACGAGCTTCGTCCTGTCGCTGTCGGTTTTTACCGTCTCGGTCACGGGCAACGGAATATCCCGACTCGCAGCTCAAGGCGCATCGATCTATCCGACCGTGACCGTCCAGCCCCTTAACCTGCAAGTCACGCGTTTATACGCGACGGCCCAAGACTCATCGGGCCTTTTCCTGCCCGCGGTTGCGACTCGCGCCAACAATGATGGGAGCTTTACGCTCCTGCTCACCACGAATCCCAGCGTAGCCCCGAATGTGTTTGCCGGGAATGTCACACTGAATCTGTGCAAGGACACCGGCTGCACAACGGCGCTCGAAGTCCCTTCGGTCACCGTGCCCTTCTCGGTGAATGTGTTGGGCCCCTCGAGTGCATGGCCTGGTGATCATCCGACGTCTCTGCAGTCGTCGACGACCTTGCCCGACTGGAGCATGTTTCAGGGTAATGCGTCCCACACCGGATTCGTGCCCTTGACCGTGGATCCGGACCGGGAGACGACCCGCTGGAAGATCGCAGGCAATTCCCTCGGGGATCCTTGGTTATCTCTGAAGCAGAATCTGACTACGGCCAATGGTCTCTTCTATGTCGTCTCCTCAAACTACATGGATTCCGGGGTCCTGTACGCAAAACGAGAGTCGGACGGCAGCGAAGTCTGGCACTACAGCTTTACGGGCCTGACCTATCCTTCCGCGAATCCAGCTACCGTGCAGGGTGGGGTAGTGTATGTAGCCGAGGGACACCAGGAAGCGACTTACATGTTCGCCTTCGACGCCGCGGGCGGATCGCTAGTCTACCGGGCGCCCATGTCCTCGCAATGGGAGGGATACCTCGCGCCGACTGTTGGACCGAACGGCATGCTCTACGCAAATGCGGGCACTTACGGCGGCATGTATGCCTTCAACCCGAGCGGCAACCAGCTCTTCTTCGCCAACGAGGCTCAGACCTCCGATTGGGCGCCCGCCGTTGATTCAACGGCCGTATACGCTTACACCGGCGGCAGCTTGCGTTTGCATGACCCTCTGACCGGTGCTGTGTTGACAACCATCACGGACCCGACCTTTACAAACTACATCTATGAGATAGGAGGGAGCCCCGTTCTGGGGGCCACGGGATCGCTATTCGTCGCCAACTACGCCAATGCCACACTCGGCGGTACCGCGGCTGCCAATACCCTCCTGAACTTCCGGACTGACACCGGTTCTATCGCATGGCAGTCTCCGGGGAGCTATCCGACAACCCCTGCTTACCACGCAGGTACCGTGTATGCAGCGAACAATCGTCCACTAGGGCTCGAGGCGCGGTCGGAAACTGACGGGTCCCTTCTGTGGTCGTGGACACCTTCCAATCCCGCGGACTCGAAATTCGTCAGCGAGGTGCTGTTGACCCAGAATCTGGCTTTCGTGAGCACTGACCAGGCGACCTACGCCATTGATCTGACAACGCACCAGCCGGCGTTCAGCTATCCCGTCTCTGGAAAACTCGCACTCTCGGGTAATGCCATTCTGTATATTCACAACGCGACCGACCTCATCGCGATCAACTTGAATTGAGTTTCCTCAATCGCTGAGGTGGACCGGTTGGCTGGCAGAACCTCGGCAACTTGCGACGCGTTGACGCCACACGGGTCTCGCGGATGACAGCCGTTCCCCCCAACGCCCCCCGGCCCGGTCATGCCCCCTTGGTGGGCCTAGTGGACGGCGGCTGAATTCCCGTGCGCGGCGGCGATATCGCGCCGTGCGGTCTGGCGGACGAAGTGGCGTAACGCCTCGAGTTGGGCGTCGGTGAGCTCCGCGAAGCGCGGCATGCCGCGTGGGGAGAGAGCGCCGTCGCGTACCACATGGGCGAAGGCTTCGGGCGACAGCAGGACAGGCGAGGCACGCAGGTCGGGGGCAATGCCACCGGCGACCACGCCCATGCCGTGGCATAGGGTGCAGCGGGCGTATTCGTGCTCACCCTGCTTGGCTTTCGCGGCGTCCACTACGAATTCCGGTGGATCGAGCGGCGCCGCGGGCTTGCGGGGTGGCGTCGGAGGAAGTTGCGTTTTGGAGTCCAGAGCGAAAGTCAGGAGGCGTCGCGGATGCACGCGCGGATCCCAGCCCCAACGCGCTGAGATCGACCCGAACGCGGCGGTCGAGCCGCCCAGCGGGCCCGACGTAATGGTCACGTACTGTTTGCCATCAACGCTGTAGGTGATGGGCACGCCGGTGACGGCAACACCGGCGAAGAACGACCACAGGTCTTTCCCGTCCTTTGCGGAATAGGCGTGCAAATAGCCGTCCGCCAATCCCTCGAACACCAGGTCGCCGCCGATGGCCAGCGTGCCTCCGTTGGAGACTCCAGCGGTTTCAACCTGCCATACAACACGTTTGGCGAGGGGATCCCAGGCTTTCAGTACGCTGTGGCCGGCGTTGGCGGGGACGTCACCGGTTCCAACGGTGAGCCCACTGTAGTCCGTCGTGCGCATCCGGGGATCGAAGTGCTTCAAGTCCACGCCCGTATCGCCAAACTCGGCGGGCATCTCGAGGGTGGGCTCATACATATAACCCGTGCGTGGGCTGAAAGACTGCGGGGGCCAGTGGTGCACGGCTTGAAAGCTCGGCCATAGGACGATGCTTTTGTCGGTGTACTTGGCCCCGGCCGCAAACACCGGTCGTCCCGTCTGCAGATCCACTCGGTCCGCCCAGGTGACGGTGCCGAGCTTGTCGGCCGAGATGAGGTGGCCGTTCTCGCGATCGATCACATAGAAGAAACCATTCTTTGCCGCATGCAGGAGGACCTTCCGGTCACGCCCGTCAATCTTCAAAGTGGCGAGCGTCATGTCGGTCGCGGAGTCGTAGTCCCACGAATCCCCCGGCGTGGTCTGGTAGTGCCAGACATAACGGCCGGTGTCCGCATCCAGGGCGACTACAGAGGCGATGAACAGGTTGTCCCCGCCCTGGGGACTGCGGAGCTTCCAGTTCATCGGGGTGCC
>Ga0070665_100004326_pt1 | contig 14931 bp, 15 predicted proteins | sample KBSS13metaG_FD_65862 | JGI IMG/M metagenome (GOLD analysis project Ga0070665, IMG submission 65862) | Switchgrass rhizosphere microbial communities from Kellogg Biological Station, Michigan, USA - KBS S1-3 metaG | ecosystem: Host-associated > Plants > Roots > Rhizosphere > Soil ... | reverse complement strand
CGCCTCCAGGAACGGGCGGGGGCCGAAATCGTCTTCGAGGGCGGTCTTCATGCCGACGCCCAGCGCGGCACCCAAGGTGCAGGGGAACCCCACGCCCCAGATGATCGGCCCGGTGCCCCAGACGTGATGATCCTCGTGCGGCAGCTCCAGCAGGAAGTCGCCTACGTTCTTGGTGCCGGCATGGGTATGGATCACCGCCTTGGACACGCCGGTCGTGCCGGAGGTGTAGAACAGCGCGAAAGGGTCGTCCCAATGCGCGCCGGTCGCCGGCTCGTCCTCCGGCGCGCGCTCGGTCAGTGGCGCGAGATCGTCATCGACCGACAGGAACAGCTTGATCGAGGGCACGCGGGCACGGACCTTGGCCGCCACCGCTGCGTTCGCCTTGTCGAAGACGAAGGTGTGCAGCTCTGACAGTTCGCAGGTGGCGACGATCTGGTCTTCTGGCCAGAACGGGTTGAGGGCGGCGATCACCGCGCCGATTTTGCCCTCGGCCAGATAGAGATCGGCAATCTCCATCGAGCCGCTGAGCAACGAGCCCACCCGCATGCCCGCAGTGATGCCTGCTGCCAGCAGCGCGTTCGCCGCCTTGTTCACGCGGCGGTTCAGCTGGTCGAACGTGTAGGACTGGCCGCGGCAGACCAGCGCCATCTTGTCGGGCGTGCGCAGCGCGCTGCCGGTCAGGATCGCGTAGGCATAGTTGCCGTAGGGCGATTTGTTGGACATCGATCCTCCCGCTAGACCTTTTTCTTGAAATTGGGCAGCGCGGCGTGGCCGTCGCGCGCCTCGAAAAATACCTCGACATCCATGCCGATGGACACCTCTTCCGGCGCCGCACCGACGACATTGCCGAAGACGCGCAAGCCTGGTTGCTCCGGCAGGCCGATCCAGGCGATGACATAGGGCTCGCGGCCCTGGAATTCGGGCACGAAACTCTTGTGGATGACGGAGAAGGTTTCGACCTTGCCTTGGCCGGAGACCGGCTCGAACGCCAGCTCAGCGGAGCTGCAGGCCGGGCAGGCGCTTTCAGGAAAATGGATCCAGCGCCGGCAGGCGCGGCAGCGCTGGATGGCGAGTTCGCCCCGCGCCGCCGCATCCCGATAGGGCTGGAACAGGTCCATCACAGCACGGCCAGCGGATTGACCGGGCTGCCGGTGCCGCCGACGATCCTGAGCGGCGCGACCATGAACAGGAAGGTCGATTGCCCTGCCGCCGCCAGCTCCTCCAGCCACAGCATCTCCATCAGATAGATGCCGTGCCGCCACAGGAAGATCATGTGGATGTCGTCATCCAGCCCCTCGTCGGCCAGGCCGTTGGTATTGAGGCCGGAGATGGCCGAGTTGTCGGAGGCGACTAGCGAAATATCGCGCTCGGCCAGCCACCGGGCACCGTCGGCCGACAGGCCCGGCTCGCCGTTCCAATAGCGCTCGGGGCTTTCGGCGAAGACGGTCGGCCAGCCGGTGCGCAGGACGATCGCATCGCCTTGGCCGATGGTGATGCCGGCGGCCTTGGACATGGCTTCAAGGTCGGCGGCGCCGATCCGGTCGGTGGGGTCGAGCACGGCCTTGCCCCGGAACGCCGCGGCATCGAACAGGATTCCCCGCGTCGTGATGCCGGGCACGGTCTCCATGCCGCAGCGGGTCGCGCCGTAGGAGCGGATGCGGGAGGCGGCGTGGCCGTTATAGATGCTTTTGCCGGTCCACATATGGCAGAGCGCATCCATATGGGTGGTCGTGCCGTGCGGCGAGACGATCAGCGCATCATCGGCGATGCCGCGTCCACCGGCCGGTTGCTTGACCCCGGCCTCGTAATCCGCCCCGTCGACCGACATGAAATGCTGTGGCAGCGGCCGGCCTTTCAGATGCGGTACCGACTGGGCGACGCTGCTGGAGGTCGAGCCCTTGATCGGCAGGCTGAGGCTGATGACGCGCCCCTGTTGGACGCAGCCGGTCGCTGCCTTCACCACCTCCGGCGTCAGGAAGTTCAGCGCGCCGCGCTGATCCTCCGCGCCCCAGCGGCCCCAATTATGCGGTTCGGGCGGCAGGCTCATCGCGGAATTCCTCTCACTGAATGGCCAGGACGGCGGCCGAGCCGTAGCTGCCGCCGAAACCGGTGCACAGCGCAGTCGTCGCTCCGTCGCGCTGCCGCGCCCCGGCCTTGCCCTGCAACTGTTCCACCGCCTCGACGATGTTGTTCAGCCCATGGACATAGCCTTCGGACAGCAGCCCGCCATTGAGATTGGCCGGCAGGTCGCCGTCTTGGCGCAGCCGCCCGCCGGCGATCGCCTCCTTCAGCGCCCCGCCGGTACAGAAGCCGAAGTCCTCGAGCTGGTTCAGCATGATGTAGGTGTAGGCATCGTAGAGCTGGATGAGGTCGATATCGCAGGGGCCCATGCCGGCGGCATCGTAGAGCGCGGGCGCGACATAGTGGGAGAAGATTCGCGTCGGATGATCGCCCGCCTTGTCCATCGCATAGGCACCCGTGCCGCCGCCCCTGACCGCCGCGCGGATCAGCACCGGCCGGTTCGGCAGCTGCCGTGCCCGCGCAACGGAGGTGATCACCAGCGCACAGGCGCCGTCGGTCTCCAGGCAGCAATCGAGCCTGCGCAGCGGGCTCGCGATCATCGGCGAAGCCAGATAGTCGGCCTCGATTAGTGGCGTGCGCAGCAGCGCCTTCGGGTTGATAACGGCCTTGGCCCGCTGCTGGACCGCGAGCTTGGCCATCGTCCCGGGATCGAGACCCCGCTCCGCCGCATAGAGCTGCGACACCAGCGCGAAGAGGTTGGGCGGGCCGCGGAAACCGTAGGGCGTCAGGAACTGCTCCTCGATCCCGTCGCCGGTGCCGAGCGCGATCTGGCCCATCCGCTTGCCGGAGCGGCCGTTAAGCGCGCGATAGATGACGATGGTCTCGGCCAGCCCGGCCTCGACCGCCATCGCCGCGTCACCCAGGATCGAGGCTGCCTGGCTGCCGCCGCCGAAATAGTCGTTGTGCCAGCGATAGTTTTCCAGGCCGAGTGACCGCGCCACCGCCGCCGCCGGCACCGAATCGCCCAGGCTGTAGGACAGGATGCCGTCGACCGCCGCGCGCTCCAGCCCGGCGTCGGCCAGCGCCTTGCCGATCGCCTCCAGCGCCAGCGCCAGCACCGTACGGCCGGACTGGCGGCTGAAATCGGTATAACCGACCCCGACGATCGCGGCCTTGTCGGCAAAGGATTGGCGGGCCGGCATGCGCGCCGCTACCGCCGGAATTCCGGCATCACTTCTTCGGCGAACAGCCTGATGATCTTCTTCATCTCCTCGATCGGCATCGGCCGCGTGCTGCCGAAGTCGCACATCACGTTGCTGTAGCCCAGCGCCTGCAAGGTCTTGATCTGGCCGATCACCCGCGCCGGGTCGCCGATGACCTCCAGCTGCTCCCAGCGGAAATCGTCGGGCAGGGTGCCGCCCTTCATGTAGCGGGCCTCCCAATGCTCATACCCCTTGGCGATGGCGCCGGTCTTGGGGTCGATCGGCGCGCTCTCGATATTGATGATCCGGGCGCGGTCGAAGCCGGTCTCGAAGCGCGCCATGTCCTCCCGCGCCTTGTCGTTGGTCTCGGCGACATAGACGGTGCGCATGCAGGTGAGGTCGATGCCGTCGGTGGTGAAGCCGGCATCAGCCATCTCAGTCCGCCAGGTCTCCGCCGCCCGGCCCAAATTGCGATAGGTGGCGACAGGATCGCCCAGGATCGGCAGGCCCTTCTGGGCGCAGCGTTTCACCGTATCCGGGCTGATCGAGGCGACATAGGTCGGCGGACGCGGGCGCTGCATCGGCTTGGGCTTCAGCGTGACGTCGTTGCAGCGGTAGAATTTGCCCTCGTGGGTGACGGCATCCTCGCGCCAGAGCCTGAGAATCAGGTCCAGCGCCTCGTCGAACCGGTCGCGCGCCTCGGAAAGGTCGATGCCGAAGCGCGTGAACTCGCCCGACTGGTAGCCGCGCCCGACCCCGAAATCGACCCGCCCGCCCGACAGCATGTCCAGCTGCGCGATCTCTTCCGCCACGTTGAGCGGGTTATGGAGCGGCAGCACGATGATCCCGGTGCCCAGCCGGATGCGTGAGGTGCGGGCGGCGAGGAAAGAGAGCAGGCCGGGTATCGAGTTGCAGAGGCCGTAATCGCGGAAGTGATGCTCCGCCAGCCACACGCCGTCGAACCCCATCTCCTCGAGATATTCGACGATCTCGATATTGTATTTGTAGACCTCGCGCTCGCTCCAGCCGTCATGCTGGTGGAACAGGTGGAAGGTGGAGAACTTCATGATGCCAATCTTCCCTCTCCGCCGATCGCGCGCTCGCGCAGAACGCCCTTCATCACTTTCCCATTGGCGTTGAGCGGCAAGGCGCTGACGACATGGACCTGACGCGGCACCTTGTAGCTGGCGATGTTGCGCTTGGCCCAGGTCAGCACCGTGTCCGGCTCGACACCTGAATCGGCCGCCGGCACCACGAAGGCCACCGGCACCTCGCCGCGCAACTCGTCCGGCACCGCGACCACTGAGACCGCCGACAAGCCGTCGATCCGCAAAAGCAGGTTCTCGATCTCGGCGGGATAGGCGTTGAAGCCGCCGCAGATGAACATGTCCTTCTTGCGGTCGACGATGGTGATGTTTCCGGCTGCGTCGATGGTGCCGATATCGCCGGTATGGAACCAACCGTCCGGCGTCAGGCTGGCCACGGTCTGGGCCGGGTCGCGCCAATAACCCTTCATGACGCCATAGCTGCGGACCAGGATTTCGCCTGGCGTCGCCGGGGGCAATTCCACACCGGCATCGTCGGTGACCTTGACCTCGACTTCCTCCAGCGCCCGCCCGGTGGTGCCGGCGATGACATCCGGCGGATCGTCGGCGCGGGTCATCGACACCACACTGGCCTCCATCAGCCCGTAGGCATTGATGACTCGCTCGATGCCCAGCACCGAGCGGCAGCGCTTCAATATCTCCATCGGCACGCTGGCCGCGCCCAGGAAGGCGACGCGCAGTGACTTGGGTGGATTGGCGGCGACGTCCGGCAAATCCATCAGCCGGGCGAACAGGTTGGGCGGCCCGCCCATCACATTGATCCCGTACCGGCGGATCAGACCCAGCGTCCGCTCGGGCTCGAAGAAGTCGAGCACAACCATGCACATGCCGCACAGCGCCGAGGCAATGATCCCGGCATTAAGGCCGAAGCCGTGCGAGAACGGGGTGATGACCAGATACTTGTCGCCGAACCTGAGGCCCCCGATCCCGCTCCAGGTCCAATAGCTGCGCATCAGCTGATGATGGCTCAGCTGCACCCCCTTGGGCGCGCCGGTGGTGCCGGAGGTGAAGACGATCTCGCAGACATCCTCGCCGTGGACTTCATCGGTGGCCCGGGCTACCGCCGTCTCATCGATCGACCGGCCGCTCTTTAGGAAGCTGTCAAAGCTTTGGTCGTTATCGAGATGCACAAGATGCTTCAATGCCGGTAGGCCGGCGAGATCAGAACCATAGGTCTCATGCAGGCTGTCGATGAAGCGCGTCCCGGCACATTCCGCGACCGTGAACAGGATCTTTGCTTCCGTCCGCTCCAGGATCGGCCCGGCCTCCAGCACTTTCAGCCGGCTCGAGATCGGCACGATGACGCCGCCAACCATCCAGGCCGCGTGCGCCATCACCGCCCAGCGCCAGCTGTTGGGCGCCCAGAAGGCGACGAGGTCGCCCCGCCCGATGCCTGCCGCGAGCAGCGCCTTCGCGGCCTTGCGGGCCATCTCCAGCAATGCGGCATAGTTGAGTTCGACATCGCCGTCGACGATGGCCGGCGCGTCGCCGAAGCGGGCGGCATTGTCCGCGAACATCCGCCCGATGCTGGGCCACGGCGGCAGCGGCTCGACCTCCATCTGTCAGCCCACCTGCGCCCGGTCGACGCCCAGATGATGGCCGCGCAGGTCGACCACGGCCTCCTTGGGTTGGCCGTCGTCCGGCTTCGCCAGCTCGGTCTTCACCTCGATCTTGATCGGGGTCGCGGCGGCGGCGGCCTGCTGGATGCGGCCGATCCACATCGGGTTGGACACCAAGGTCTCGCGATCCAGGCCGACAGTCAGGACCACGCTGTCCAATGTCCGGTCGCCCCGGTCGATGGTCAGGCTCCAGCGCGCCGCCCCGTCGATCAGCGCCAGCTGCTTGCGCAGCCGCGGCAATGACAGCCACTGGCCGCGCGCCAGCACATGCTCGCCGACCGTCCGGTTGAACAAGCCGGCATCGCCCGCCTTGCCCTGGATCGCCTGGCCGGTGCGGATCGCGCTGCCGGCGAGGGACTGGCACCAGACGGGGCGCAGCACGATCTCGCCTTCGCCCGACAGCCCATCCGCGATGTCGTCCGAAGCGATCGGCGCAATCGCCAGTGTCCGTTCGTCAGCAACCTCCCAGTTGCTGCCGCTGCGGGCGGCCAGCGCCGCGCCGAAGACCGGGTCGCAATACAGCTCCGACACCTCGGCTTCGAACTCCTTGCCCAGCCGCTTGCGCAGGCCGGGTGAGGCGATCTCGCCGACCAGGATGATCTTGGTCAGCTCAAGCTCGACCGGGTCGATGTTGAATTCCAGATAGAGCCGCGCCAGAAAATCGGCCGCGCCGCAGGGCGTGGCCACCAGCGTGTTGGGTTTCAAGGTGCGGATCGTCGTCAGCAGGCGAAGCCTGCCTCGGGGAGATGTGACGGCGACGTTGCCCGCCAGCGTGGCGGCAGCTTGGACCAACAGGTGGGCTGACGGCGAGCCATCCTGCCCGACCGCCAGCAGCACGCGGTCACTCTTCTCCAGCCCGGCGATCTCCAGCGACGTCCGCGACAGCGCCTGCATCGCCTCGACCTCGGCGGTCGACAGCGACACGCCGTAATCCGCCGGCGACTGGGCGAAAACCAGACCGCTAGCTGGGGCGGTCTTCCCAAGGTCGGTGCGGGTCAGGAAGCTCATGAAGCGAACCCGGCGACGTCGCGGGCGAAGGATTCCATCGACCGCAGGCTGAGTTCATAGGCCAGGCCACCGACCTCGAACTGAGGGATCACGTCGGTGGCCCCGGCGGCGAAGAATTCCTCCATCGCCTTGCGTGAGCCCTCGACGTCGGACAGCACGATCATGCGGTGGCGGGTCAGCTCCTCCAGCGCCTTCTCCTCCGACATGCCGGCGGCGAGCTGTCCGAAGACGCGATAGGTGGCATGCTGGCTATCGCGATAATCCGGCGGGGCGACCAGGTTCACCTGGCGGCGGATGTACCACATGAAGGCGCTGACCTGATCCTCCAGGTCCTCGCCCGGCTGCGACACGTACCAGGGCACGATCATGGCGACCCGGCGGGTGGCGGGGTCGAAGCCGCACTCGGCCAGCTTCTGCTTGTATTTCGCGACATCGGCCGCCAGCCCGTCGATGCCCTTCAGGATCGGCATGCACAGCAGATGATGTCCGCGCTCGGCGGCGGCCAGGAACCCATCGAGGCTGGTCGAGGCGACCCAGACCTCCGGATGCGGCTTCTGCACCACGCGCGGCAGCACCGAGACGCCGGGGATCTTGTAATAGGGCCCTTCGCGCGTCACTTCGGCGCCGTCGGCGCTGAAGATCTCCAGCACCGCGTCGAGATGCTCTTCCCAGATATGCCGGCTCTGCTCGAACGGGCGCTGGAAGGCCTGGTATTCCAGCGGCGACGCGCCCCGCCCGGTGCCGAACAGCACGCGGCCGTTGCTGATCACATCCAGCGTCGCCACCCGCTCCGCCACCCGGATCGGGGACAGGAACGGCAGCAGCACGACGCCGAGGCCCAGCTTGATGTTTTTCGTCGTCCGCGCGGCGGCGGCCAGCATCAGGTCGGGCGCCGAGGAATGGGAGAAGCCGCGGGTGAAATGATGCTCGACGAACCAGCACGAGCCATAGCCCAGCTCATCCGCCCGGTCGATCAGCTGCAGCACGTTATGGAATGTCTCGCGCTCCACCGCCGCGGTACGGCCCCGCACCGAGACCTCAAAGAAAATGCCGAAATTCCGCTGAGCCATCGCGATCCCTCTCCGGCATGTCCTTGCTCATCCGCCGGCAAAAACCAAGCAAGCGCTTGGGTGCAAGATAAAGGGGAAATGGCCTAAGTCAAGCGGGGCTGACTGGATTCGATCGAGGTGCTTGACCAAGTCGGCTGAGCTGTTCAGGGTAGGCGTCAGACGCGCTCCGATTTAGGGACACGGCCAACATGTTCCTTATAGCTGAAATGCTCATCCTGTCTCTGGCGGCCATGGCCTTCTTCCCGGATATCCCGGTCTCCAAGGCCTTGCGCCATTGGCTGATCGAAGCGCCGGCCAATGCCTTCAACAAACTGACCCCGATGAAGCTCATCGTCGGGCTGATCGTCCTCGTTTGCCTCGTCGGCTGGGCGATGTCCGCACCGGAAATCGTCGCCATGATCGGGATCGGCGATTTGTCGGCTTATTTGGACGCAGCCGTAATCATGGCGCTGCTCGGCGCGGCTGCACGAGTGAAGTTCGCGTTGTCTGAGGCTGTTCGCCTCGCCCGGACTGTCATCGCCTACAGCGCCAAGCCCTTCAACGCCAACCGGACGCGAAGCCGCCAGCGGCGCTCCATGTCGTTTCCGCCGCGCGCCGACGACGAACCGCATGGAGCCTGGGCGTTCGCTTAGATCAGAGCATTGTGGTTTGGGTACGCTCCTCGAACGTCATTGCGAGGAGCGCAGCGACGCGGCAATCCAGAGCCATTAGCCCGATACCGATCGATAAGACTCTGGATTGCTTCGCTCCGCTCGCAATGACGATGGGGCTGGCAACGCAGGTCCGACAAGCTATCGCTGCTCATCCGCGAAACGATCGAATGCGTGAGGCTGTCTCACCGCGCAATCCCACCGAAGATGATCGCCGTCTGGGTGTCGATGATCTTCTCGATCGAATAGCGGCCGCCCGGGCGGTACCAGTCGACGGCGGCGGCGACCAGGTCGTTGATCATGCGCAGCATCAGATGGAGATCGATATCGGCGCGGATGTCGCCTTCCGCGACGCCCCGTTCCAGCACGCCGAGCCAGACTTTGCCGATGTCGTGCCAGACCGTCTCCAGATAGGCGAAGCTCGGGTGGCGGGCGAGGTATTTGCGTTCATGCACGGTGATGGCGACGATGTTCGGGTTGGACACGGTGGTGCGCAGGCCGAGCTCGATCATCGCCCGCACCGTCTCCTTCGCCGGCATCCTTCGATCGACGATCGCCTGATATTCGCCGACCATCCGGGTGAAGCCCTTCAGCAGCTCGTGCAGCATCTCTTCCTTGGTCTGGAAGTGATGATAGAGGCTGCCGGAGAGGATACCGGCTGCGTCGCCGATCTGGCGGATCGTGGTTTCCTCATAGCCGCGGGCGGCGAACAGGGTGGCCGCGACGCGCAATATTTCCTCGCGGCGCGGGCTGGATTTTTCCGCCACGGCAGGCGCCTTGGCTTTGCGCTGAGGTTGGGGTGCGGCTTTCGGTCTGGCGTCCAAGTCAGGCTTTCGAATCAAGGGCGGGCCGCTGGGCAGAGGCGAAGTTGAGCCGCCGTTTCACACATTGTCAATCAATCCGCGCCGAAGCCGAAGACCCGGACCGCGTTGCCTTCCAGCACCTTATGCTGGTCCTCCTTCGACATCGATTGGGTGACCTCCGCCGCCACCTTGGCCGAGTTCGGCCAGATCGTCGCGCTGTGCGGATAGTCTGAGGAGAACATGGTTGAATTGGCGAGGTATGGGTACTTGCCGGTCGATATGAGGTCATAGCCCACATAATCGTCGATCGCGGTGGTGAAGACGTTCCTGCCGACGAAGTCCGACGGCTTGTGCTCCAGCTTCTGCGGGAACCAGGCCTGCTGCGCCTCCCACTGATTGTCCATGGTCTGGACCCAGAACGGCACCCAACCGGCATCGACCTCGCCGGCGACGATCTTGAGGCCCGGGAACCGGTCGAAGACGCCGGCGAAGATCATATAGGTCAGTGGCCGCACGCCTGAGAAATAGCGGAAGACGATGCCGCCGACGCTGACCTTCTGGTCGACCAACTCGTCCCAGTCGGTCTTGTCCGGCCGACCGCCGAAGGTGCGGTGGAAGGTGAGTGCGATATCGGCGTCGGACGCCGCCCGCCACAGCGGATCGTAATACGGATCGTTATAGGGCCGGGTCGGCATGCCGGGGATGAACATCGCCTTGGCGCCCTTCTTCAGCACCCGCTCGAACTCGGCCAGGCAGGTCTCCATCCCGTCCTCGGTCGGCAGCAGCGGCAGGGCGATCAGGCGCTTCGGATCGGCCGACTGGAAATCCTCGAGGATCCAGTCGTTGTAGGAGCGCAGGCAGGCCAGCGCCAATTCCCGGTCCGGAAAGATGTAGGTGAAGATCACATGGGCCGGGTAGGTGACCGAGCCGTAGACCCCGTCGATATCCATGTCCTTCAGATGCGCCGCGCCGTCATAGTTGCCGGGCCGCAGCTCGTCGAAGCGCATGCCTGAGAGGCGGAAATCCTTTTTGGCGTAGCCGGCCATCGCCTCGATCCCGAAGGTGCGCTTGGGCGGCTGCCCGTCGAAGCTCCAGCCGTCGCCGCCGTCGGTGCCGCGCATCATCTTTGGCGCGCGGTCCTTCAGCGCGTTGGGCACGCGGTCGAACACCCATGGCGGCTCGTTTATGTGATTGTCTGCTGAGATGACCCGGCAATCCATAATCATGCCACCACTCCCTGTTCTTTAAGCGCCGCGATCTCCCCCACAGGCACGCCGCATTCGGCGAGCAGCGTATCCGTATCCTGGCCGCAGTCGGGCGCCCGGCTGGTGCCGGTTCCCACCGCCCCGTCGACTGTCAGGGGCGAGGCCACCAGCTTCACCGTGCCGCCCGCTGTCTCCAGCTCGAAGATATGCCCGTTCGCCATGGTCTGCGGATCGGTGAAGACGTCGCGAATGGTGCGGATCAATTCCCAGGGCGCGTCGAAGGCCGCGAAAGCAGGCTGCCAGTCGGCCCAGTCGCGCCCGGCGAATATCTCCGACAGCAGCGCGATCAGTTCCTTGCCGGTGGCGGCCCGTGCCTTGGCGTCGGCATAGCGCGGATCGGCCGCCAGTTTCGGGTGGCCCAGCGTTTGGCACAGCCCCGCCCAATAGCGCTCGGCTTCGAGGAACACGAGCTGAATCCAGCGATTGTCCCGTGTGCGGTAGAGGCCGACCAACGGGTTGCGCTCGACCGCCCGCTGCAGCACGTCGTCGCCGTAATTCTCTTCCTGCGAGGCGACGAGGTCGTTCGACAGCATCCAGGCGGCAGTGGCGAGCAGCGAGGTCTCGACCAGCGACGGTTCGCCAGTCATGGCGCGGCGGAACAGGGCGCCGGCGACGCCGAAGGCCAGGTTCATCGCCGCCGAATGGTCGCCCAGCGCCCTGGGTTGGCGCACAAAATCGCCGCCCTTGGGCGTCAGCAGATGGCCGAACCCGCCGCGCGCCCAGAAGGCGCTGGCGTCGAAGCCCGGTTTGTCGGCCTCAGGTCCGCGAAAGCCCAGCCCGTTGGCGCGGGCATAGATCAGCTTGGGATTGTGTTCGAGCAATGCCTCGACACCCAGTCCCATGCGCTTCAGCGCGCCGGGGCGCAGGCTGGTCAGGAAGACGTCCGCGGTCGCGATCAGCTTGTGGAACAGGCCCAGCCCATCGGGGGACTTCAGGTCCAGCGCGATGCTCTTCTTGCCGCGGTTGTTCTGCTCCAGGCTGTAATTGGGTTTGCCGACCGCGCGGACATCGACGACCAGGTTGCGATAGGGATCGCCCGCGCCCGGTGTCTCTATCTTGATGACCTCGGCTCCGAAATCGGCCAGCATCGCGCCACAGGACGGCACCATCACATACTGGGCCAGCTCCACGACCCGCACGCCGGCAAACATCGCGACTTTTGCCATTCAGGCCCTTCCTGGAAAACCAAACTATCGCTTGCTCGGTGTTGTTGAGCGAATGATACTCGGGTGAAGGGGGCAGGCAAGGGTTTCGATGACGTTCGATCTTGTCGACAAGGCCGCGATCGCCGGCATCGGCTATACCGCGTTTTCCAAGAATTCGGGCGTCAGCACGCTGACCCTCGCATTGCGCGCGATCAAGGCGGCGCTGGACGACGCAGGGCTTGATCCCGCTCTGGTCGACGGCGTTGGGACGCATCGCGTCGGGGATTCGGTGCCGACCGCGGTGGTGGCTCAGGCCCTGGGCGTCAGCGATCCGCGCTGGTTCGTCGACCATTTCGGCGGCGGCGGTTCCTCGCATTCGGTGGTGGGGCAGGCGGCACTGGCGGTGGCCTCGGGCGTCGCCGACTATGTCGTCTGTTATCGCGCGATCAATTCGCGCTCCGAATTCCGCATGGGCGGGACCGGCCGCGCGCCGGTCGAGGCGATCGAGACTCAGTACCAGGCGCCCTACGGCTATGTCGCCCCGCCGCAGCAATATGCCATGGTCGCCCAGGCCTATATGCACCGATACGGCGTGACCGAGCGCCATCTGGGTGCGGTCGCGATGACCGAGCGCAACTACGCGGCGCTGAACGACCGAGCTATGCTGCGCACACCCTTCACCTATGAGGAGTATCTTGCCTCCCGCTGGGTGGCGGAGCCGTTCCGGCTGCTCGATTGCTGCCTGGAGACCGACGCCGCCATTGCCGTGGTGATCTGCCGGGCCGAGGCGGCGCGGGATTTGTGCAAGCCACCGGTGTTGATCCGCGCTGCTGCGTGGGGCGGCGGCCAGATGCTGTTCTCCAACCAACAGCCCGCGCCGGGCACCTCATCCGCCGCAAGGATGGCGCCGCGCCTGTTCCGGATGGCGGCACTGACGCCGGCCGATGTCGACCTGGCGATGCTCTATGATTGCTTCACCGTCGCCGTGCCGCTGCAGCTCGAGGATTATGGCTTCTGTGCAAAAGGTGAGGGTGGGGAATTCGTGCTGTCGGGCGCCACGGCCCCGGGCGGATCGCTGCCGGTCAACACTCATGGCGGCTTCCTGTCCGAGGGCTATGTCCATGGCTGGAACCATATCGCCGAGGCGGTGAGCCAGCTGCGCGGCGAGGCCGGCGAACGGCAGGTGCCCGGCGCCCAAATCGCGCTCAGCACCGGCGCGCCCGGCTATGTCGGCGGCGTCTCCAGCGCGCTGCTGCTGAGGCGCGGCACATGACCGACAAGCCCCTGCCCACCCCCGACCGCGATTCCGCACCCTATTGGGACGGCGTCGCCGCCGGCGAGCTCAGGCTTCAGCGTTGCACGGACTGCGGCGCCTGGCGCTGGCCGGCCCGAACGATCTGCAACCGCTGCCGCTCCTTCGCTGCCGAGTGGGTGAAGGCGAGCGGGCTGGGCACGGTCCTCAGCTGGATCCGGACCCACCAGCTGTTCATCCGCAGCTTCCAGGATGACATCCCTTACGTGACAGTGGAGGTGCAACTGGACGAGCAGGACGACATCCGCCTCATCGGGCAGATGGCCGATCCGCGCCTTGAGCCCCGCATCGGCCAGCGCGTGCAGGCCGAATGCACCCGCGATCCCGCCTTGGTGGTCTGGCGTCCGATCGACTAGACTCGTTGGAATAGTTCGGGGGGAGATGCGGATGTTGAGCTTCACGGGTGCGGTCAAGCAGATCGGCTATGCGGTCAAGGACCTGGACCGGACGCTGCGCGAGTTCGAGGCGGTGAACGGCAAGGGCCATGAATTCTGGCGCTTCCAGACCACCATGGATGCCGATTGCGCCTACCATTATCGTGGCCGCCCCGCCGTCTGCCGGCTCGATGTCGCGCTCACGACCATCAACGGCATGGACCACGAATTCATCCAGGCGCTGAGCGGCCAGCACCCATCCGGCGATTTCGTCGAGGAGCATGGCGAGGGCATCAACCACCTCGCCCTCTATCTGGCCGACCTGTCGGCCTACCGCGACCAGGCACTCACCCTCGGCGCCACAATCGTCGCCAGCGGCGAGTTCCGCGAGGGCACCAGCCCGGCCAAGCGCTTCACCTATATCGGCTTCGACGGCCAGCCCAGCCCGCTCTACGAGCTGGTCGAGCTGAGGTCGCTCGCTAAATAACCCCCGCCAGGCGCGCTGCTCCGTAAAGCATGCCGCCCGCGACCAAAACCGCCAAAGCAAGGACGCCATAGGCCGCCATGGCCATGCCGGCGATGTTCTTCTTGAAGAAGGCGCGGTCGTTCGCCTCCGGAAACGCCCCCGCGGGCAGCGGCAGACCTAAGAACCTGCACAAAGGCTCCCAGCCCTGATCGGCGGAGAAGACGAGCAGCCGGTCGCCCGGCACGGCCGATTTCACGCGTTCGATATGGTCCTGATAATAGGCGATAGCCTTGGCCCGGTCCGCCATCGTGCCCTGGTGGGAGCGCTGCCAGACCAGCTTGGTCACCATATCTCCAAATTTGCGGGCCCATGGCGATGCAATCTTCAGCACCCTGAACTGCCACATACGTTCGGGGGCGTAGATCGTCTCGATGGCACTCTGATACCAGGCTTCCGGACCCTTGGGATGCAGCGACAGGATGACCTTCGCGTCAGGATTGGCCACCAGCAGCTCCTGCCACACGCAGCAGGCGGGGTTGTCGACAGCCGCCGTGTAGTTGGCGAACACCGTGTCCCAATCATGCTGCGTGCCGGCCGGCGTGTCGGCGACCTTGCGCCAGAAATCGAGATGCGGCCTGTTCGCCTTGTTCTGGACCAGCTCGAACATGTGGTAGCAGGGAAAGCCGAGCTGACCGAGGGCCATATAGAGGGATGTGGTGCCCGTGCGCCCGAAGCCTGCGCCGATGATTTGCAGTGGCATTGGCTTGCCTTAAGCCCCGAAGAATTCGGTCACCAGCTCCGTATCCAGATACTCGATCATCTCAATCAGCTTGCCGTCGCGGAAGCGCATCAGGAACATGTATTTGTTGTTGTAGGGCCTGCCCGACAC
>Ga0070665_100004324_pt1 | contig 14935 bp, 11 predicted proteins | sample KBSS13metaG_FD_65862 | JGI IMG/M metagenome (GOLD analysis project Ga0070665, IMG submission 65862) | Switchgrass rhizosphere microbial communities from Kellogg Biological Station, Michigan, USA - KBS S1-3 metaG | ecosystem: Host-associated > Plants > Roots > Rhizosphere > Soil ... | reverse complement strand
GGGTACCGCGGGTGCTGTCGTTCATGGCCACCGGCTCGTTCGACGGCACCGTCGAGGGCATCAACGACCTGCAGGCCCGCAGCGAGCAGACCTACGGCCCCGGCGACTACACCCCGGACATCCCCACCACGTACTGGACCTTCCGGCTCATGATCGGGTTCGGGATGCTGGCCGGCCTGATCTCGGTGGTCGGGCTGTGGCTCACCCGAAAGCGGGCGGTGAAGCCGCTGCCGCGGTGGTTCCTCAACGCCTCGGTCGCCGCCCTGTTCCTGCCGTTCGCGGCCAACAGCGTCGGCTGGATCTTCACCGAGATGGGCCGCCAGCCCTGGCTCGTCTTCGGCATGCTCCGTACCGCCGACGGCGTCTCCCCCTCGGTGTCCGCGACCTCGGTGTGGATCTCGCTGATCGTGTTCACGCTGCTCTACGGCGCGCTCGCCGTCGTCGAGTTCGGGCTGATGATCCGCTACGTCAAGGCCGGACCGCCCCCGCCCGCCGGCGTCGCGCCGGTCGCCGCACCCACCCCGTCCGTCAGCTACTAGGAGCACCGGTCATGGAGCTCACCACCCTCTGGTTCCTGCTCATCGCCCTGTTGTGGACCGGGTACTTCGTCCTCGAGGGCTTCGACTTCGGCGTCGGGATGCTGCTGCCCGTCGTCTCCCGCGACGAGACCGACCGCCGGGTCGCGCTCGGCACCATCGGCCCGGTCTGGGACGGCAACGAGGTCTGGCTCCTCGTCGCAGGCGGCGCGACCTTCGCCGCCTTCCCCGAGTGGTACGCCAGCCTGTTCTCCGGCTTCTACCTCGCCCTGCTCCTGCTCCTGGTGGCGCTGATCCTGCGCGGCATGGCCCTGGAGTACCGCGGCAAGATCGACGACGACCGGTGGCGCCGCCGCTGGGACGTCGCGATCGTCGGCGGCTCGTTCGTACCCGCGCTGCTGTGGGGCGTGGCCTTCGCCAACATCGTCCGCGGGGTGCCGCTCGACCCCGACCACGAGTACACCGGCACCTTCTTCACCCTGCTCAACCCGTTCGCCCTGCTCGGCGGCGTCACCACGGTGCTGCTCTTCGCCCTACACGGCGCGGTGTTCCTCGCGCTCAAGACCTCCGGCGAGGTCCGCACCCGCGCGATCGGCGTCGCGAAGGTCGCCGGTCCCCTCCTCGTCGTGGCCGGCGGCGGGTTCCTGGTCTGGGCCGTGCTCGCCTACGGTCCGCTGTGGACACTGATCCCCGCCGGGGTCGCCGCCGTCGGCCTGGTCGCCGGGACCCTCCTGGCCGCCCGCGGCCGCGAGGGCTGGGCCTTCCTGGCCACCGCCGGGGCCATCGTCGCGATCGTGGTCACGCTGTTCGGCACCCTGTTCCCGGACGTCCTGCCCGCCACCGACCCGGCGAACAGCCTGACCACCACCAACGCCGCCTCGACCGCCTACACCCTCACGATCATGACCTGGGTCGCGGTCGCGGTCACCCCGGTCGTCCTGGCCTACCAGGCGTGGACGTTCTGGGTGTTCCGCAGGCGCCTGACCCGTGACGACGTGCAGGGCGACGCCGGGCTGCCGGTGCGTACGGGGGCCCACGCGCGATGAAGCCGCTCGACCCACGCCTGCTCCGGCACGCCTCGGCCGCCCGCCGGTTCGTGCTGCTCGGCCTCGCGATCGCCGTGGTGACCGCGGTGCTGGTGATGGCCCAGGCACAGCTGCTGGCCCGGGTGATCGCGGGCGGGTTCCTCGGCGGGGAGGGGCTCACCGCGCTCGCCCCCCTGCTGGGCCTGCTGCTGCTCGCCGTCGCCGGGCGTGCCGGGCTGGCGTGGGCGAGCGAGGTCGCGGCGCACCGCGCCTCGGCCGACGTGATGCGGCAGCTGCGGAGCCGGATCGTCGCGCACGTCCTGCGGCTCGGCCCGCGCCACCGCGACCTGCCCCCGCGCGGGGAGCTCGCGACACTGGCCGCCCGCGGGCTCGACGACCTGGCGGGCTACTTCGGCCGCTACCTGCCCGCGCTGCTGGTGGCGGCGGTCGTGCCGGTGATCGTCGGGGTCCGGATCCTGACCGCGGACTGGCTCTCCGGGGTGATCGTCGGGCTCACCGTGCCGCTCATCCCGGTGTTCGCGATCCTCGTGGGGATGCACACCGAGCGGTCCACCGCCCGGCAGTGGCGGACGCTCGCCGTGCTCGGACACCACTTCCTCGACCTCGTCGCCGGGCTGGAGGTGCTCGTCGCCTTCGGCCGCACCGGCCACCAGACCGGGCGGCTGCGCACCCTGGCCGACGCGTACCGCCGGGCGACCCTGCGCACCCTGCGCGTCGCCTTCCTCTCGGCACTGGTCCTCGAGCTCGTCGCGACACTGTCGGTGGCGCTCGTCGCCGTCTCGATCGGGCTGCGGCTCGTGGAGGGGACCCTCGATCTGCAGACCGGGTTGCTCGTGCTGCTGCTCGCGCCCGAGGTCTACCTGCCCCTCCGTGCGGTCGGGGCCCGCTTCCACGACGCGGCGGCCGGAACCGCGGCCGCCACCGCGGCCCTGGACCTGCTCGACCTGCCCACTCCGCGCTCCGGGCAGGCCGGAGCGCCGGACCCCGCCGCGCACACCACGCGCCTGCGGGACATCCGCGTCGACGGCCGGTCCGGCCCGGTGCTCGCGGGGCTGGATCTGGACCTGCGCGCCGGCGAGATCCTCGGCATCACCGGACCCAGCGGCTGCGGCAAGTCCACCCTGCTCGACCTGCTGGCCGGGCTCCGCACCCCGGACGGCGGCACGATCACCGTCGGCGGCACCGACCTCGCCGAGGTCGAGCCGACCTGGTGGCGGCGCCGCGTGTCCTGGGTGCCGCAGCGACCGGTCCTGCTCACCGGCACCCTCGGCACGAACATCGCCCTCGCCGCCCCCGACGCCGCCCCCGACGCCGTGGCCCGGGCCGCGCGGCTGGCCGACCTGGACCTCCCGCTCGACACCCCGGTGGGCGAGGACGGCGCCGGGCTCTCCACCGGGCAGCGCCGCCGGGTCGCGCTGGCCCGCGCGATCCTCGCCGACCGTCCCCTGCTGTTGCTCGACGAGCCCACCGAGGGGGTCGACGCCGACACCGAGGCCGCCATCGGCGCCGCCCTCCCCGAGATCGCGGCGGGCCGGACCGTGGTGCTGGTCAGCCACCGAGCCGACCTGCTCGGGCGGTGCGACCGCGTCGTCGCGCTCGCCGGCCCGGCCGACGTCACCGACCTCACCGATGTCTCGACGCGGGCGCCCGGTCACCCCCTCCGACCCCCGGCTGCGACGCCCCCGGCCCCCCGAACGTCGCAGCCGGGCCCCTCCGCCGGTCACCGGACGGAAGGGGTGCTGCGCTGGGCGCTCGCCTCGGCAGGCGCCCAGCGCGGCAGGCTCGTCCTCGCCGTGCTGCTCGCCGCCGGAGCGCTCGGCTCCGGGGTCGCTCTCACCGCGACCTCGGCGTGGCTGATCTCCGCGGCGGCCCTGCAGCCGCCCGTGCTCACGCTGATGGTCGCGATCGTGGCGGTCCGGGCGTTCGGGCTGGGCAAGGGCGTGCTGCGCTACGCCGAGCGGCTCGTCTCGCACGACGCGGCGCTGCGCGTGGCAGGCGGGCTGCGGGTCCGGATCTGGACCGACCTCGTCCGTCTCGGGCCTGCGGTGACCGCCCGGCACCGCCGCGGCGACCTGCTGACCCGGCTCGTCGCGGACACCGACGCCCCGCAGGACCTCCTGGTCCGGGTGCTCCTGCCCGGGGCGGCGGCGCTGCTCGTGGGTGGCGCAGCGGTGGTCGGCATCGGGCTGCTGCTGCCTGCGGCCGGGCTCGTGCTCGCGGTCGGCCTGGCGCTCGCGGGGATCGGCGCGCCCGCCGACGCGGCGTGGGCCGCGCACCGCACCGAGCGGCGCACCGCCGCCCTGCGGGCCGAGGTCTCCGGCCGGACCGTCGAGCTGCTCGACGCGGCCGCGGACCTGCTGGTCCTCGGTGCGGCCGACCGCTACCGCAGCGCACTGCAGGACGCCGACGACCGGCTCGGGACGCTGCGCCGACGGGCCGCCACCGCCACCGGGCTCGGCAGTGCGCTCGGGGTGCTCGCCATCGGCGCGACCTCCGCGGCCTGCGCCGCGCTCGGGCTGGCCGCCTTCGTCGACGGCCGCCTCGCGGGCCCCGCCGTCGCGGTCCTGGCCCTCACCCCGCTCGCACTCGCCGAGGTCGTCGCGGCGTTGCCGGAGGCCGCGGTCCGGCTGCTCTCGATCCTCCCGGCCGCGGCACGGCTGCGCGCACTGGAGGACCTGGAGCCCGCCGTCGTCGACCCCGCGGTCTCGCCGGACACCGCCCCACCCCGTGTGCTCGACGCCCGGGACCTGGCGCTGCGGTGGCCCGGCTCGACCACCGACGCAGTCCGAGACCTCGACCTCGGTCTCTGGCGCGGCCACCGGATCGCCCTGACCGGGCCCTCGGGAACCGGCAAGTCCACGGCGGTCGCGGCGCTGCTGCGCACCCTGGCCCCCCGTGAGGGCACGATCCTCGCCGACGGCCGCGACGTGCGGGGCCTCGACGCCGACCGGGTCCGGGCGGGCATCGCGTGGTGCGGTTCCTGGACCCACCTGTTCGACAGCACGCTGCGCGCCAACCTGGCCCTCGCCGCCCCCGACGCGACGGACGACGCGCTCGTCGCCGCCCTGGAGCGGGCCCGGCTCGGCGCCTGGTTCGCCGCGCTGCCCGCGGGACTGGACACCCTGGTCGGCAGGCACGGCGGCGAGGTCTCGGGCGGCGAGCGCCAGCGCCTCGGCGTCGCCCGGGCCCTCCTGGCCGACCGGCCGATCCTGGTGCTCGACGAGCCCACCGCCCACCTCGACACGGCCACCGGGGACGCTCTCGCCGCCGAGATCCTGGCCGCGACCGCGGACCGCACCGCGCTGATCGTCACCCACCGGCCCGAGCAGACGCCGGGGCTGGACCGGGTGGTGCTCGCCGCCGACCTCGTCGAGACGGGGAGCTGACGATGTCCGGGACCGAACACCCCGTCGTGAGGCGCATGCGCGAGCACCGCGCCGCCGACCTGCAGCTGCGGGTCGCGGACGCGATCACCCACCTCGCGGGCTCGATGTGGTTCGTCTACCTGCACATCGCGGCGTTCGGCGTCTGGATGCTCGCCGTCGAGGCGAGCCCGTGGCCCACGCTCACCCTGGTGGTGTCGCTGGAGGCCATCTTCCTGTCCACCTTCGTGATGATCGGCCAGAACCGGGCCGCGGCGTTCCAACAGGCCAAGGCCGACCACGACTTCCTCGAGCAGGAGGTGGAGCTCAAGACCAACACCCAGCTCACCCGCGAGATCCACCTGCTGACCACCGAGCTGCACCGCCGGGTGGTCGAGGAGGGAGCGCCGCGATGACCCGGACCCCGCGCCACGGACCGGGACCTTCGGCCCTACCCGCCCGGGACCTCCGAACAGGGCGTCCGGGACCTCCGATCGTGCCGTGTGGGCCCCGCGGGGGGCTACGGTCGACCCACCGACGACGAAGGGTTCCCCTGTGACGATCTCCGTGTTCCTGCTCGACGATCACGAGATCGTCCGGCGCGGCATCGCCCAGCTCCTGGAGACCGAGGACGACATCGAGATCGTCGGCGAGGCGGGCACCGTGGCCCAGGCCATGGCCCGGATCCCCGCGGCGCGCCCGGACGTCGCCATCCTCGACGTCCGGCTCCCCGACGGCGAGGGCGTCTCGGTCTGCCGGGACGTCCGGTCCTCGATGGACCCGGCACCCGCCTGCCTGATGCTCACCTCGTTCTCCGACGACGAGGCCCTCTTCGGGGCGATCCTCGCCGGCGCCTCGGGGTACCTGCTCAAACAGGTCGCAGGCACCGACCTCATCGGCGCCGTGCGCACCGTCGCCGCGGGCGGCTCGTTGCTCGACCCGAAGGCGACCGCGCTGGTGCTCGACCGGTTGCGGCATGGCAACAGCGAGCCCGAGGACCCCCGCTACGAGTCGCTGAGCCCCCAGGAGCGCCGGATCCTGGCGCTGATCGCCGACGGGCTGACCAACCGGCAGATCGGCCAGGAGCTCTACCTCGCCGAGAAGACCGTGAAGAACTACGTCTCCTCGCTGCTGCACAAGCTCGGCTTCGCCCGGCGCACCGAGGCGGCGGTGTACGCCACCCAGCGCCGCCGCGCCCCCCGCTAGGAGTTCGCCCCGGGCAGCGGTACCCGCCAGGTCAGGCGGGTACCGCCGCCGGGGCGCCTGCTCACGCTCGCCTGGCCGCCGAGCGCCTCCGCACGGCCGGCCAGGTTGCGCAGGCCGCTGCGGGCGACGTCGTCGGGGATGCCGCTGCCGTCGTCCACGATCTGCAGCAGCAGGTCCGCGCCCGCCTCGACGGTGACGACCACGGACCTCCCCCCGGAGTGCCGCACGGCGTTGCTGATCCCCTCCCGAGCGGCGGCGAGAAGCTGCGCGGCCAGCTCGGGGGTCACGAGCGTGTCCACCGCTCCCGACGTCCGCAGCGAGCCCGTCAGCCCGGAGTCCTGGGTCAGCTCGGTGACGGTGTCGAGCAGCGCGCGACGCACCCCGTCGTCCCCCTCGCCCGCGGTGTGCAGGTCGAAGATGGACGTCCGGATCTGCCGGACGGTCTCGTCCAGCTCCCCCACCGCCTGCTCGATGCGCTGCTGCACATCCGGCTCCGTGGAGCGGCGCTGGGTGCTCTGCAGCTTGAGCCCGGTCGCGAACAGCCGCTGGATGACGAGGTCGTGCAGGTCCCTCGCGATCCGGTCACGGTCGGCGAGCACGTCGAGCTGGCGCTCCGCGCGGCCCTTCTCGGCCACCTCGAGGGCCAGCGCCGCCTGTTGGGCGAACGACAGCACGAGCGGCACCTCGGCGGGTTGGAAGAGGTCGCCGTCGGTGCCCCGCGCCGCCAGCAACACGCCGATGACCCGCTCCGCGGACCGCATCGGGACCGCGACGACCGGACCCAGCCCGGCCCCCCAGCCCCCGGCGGCGACGGTCGCGGGGGTGTCGGCCAGCACGGGGTTCCGGCTCTCCGCCAGCTCCACCAGGGCGCTGCCGGGTTCGATCCCCTCGTCCGGCGGCTCGACGGTGACCCCGTCGGCGGCGCCGAGCCCGTAGCAACCGGCCTCGTCGGGCCCGAGCAGCACCACCGCCGCGGCGGAGCGGGTCAGCTCCCGGGTCCGGACGGCGACGAGCTGGAGCACCTCGCGATCCGCGGCCCCGGCGAGGACCTCGGCCCTGACCTCGGCGAGCGCCTCCAACCAGGCCTGCCGCAGCCTGCCCTGTTCGAACAGGTCCGCGTTCTGCACGGCGATGCCCGCCGCGGCGGCGAGTGCCTGCAGCACGACCTCGTCGTCCGCGGTGAACTCGCCCCCGCCGTTCTTCTCGGTGAGGTAGAGGTTGCCGTAGACGGAGTCGCGCACTCGGACCGGTACCCCGATGAAGCTGCGCATCGGCGGATGGTTCGCCGGGAAGCCGACCGAGGCGGGGTGCCCGGTGAGATCCGCGAGCCGAAGCGGCTCCGGTTCGAGGATCAGCTGGCCGAGCAGGCCCTTGCCCGTCGGCGGCCTGCCCATCGTCTCGCGCTGGCCGTGGGCCAGCCCGACGTCGATGAACCGGGCGATCGACCCGTCGGGCGCCAACACCCCCAGCGCGCCGTACCGGGCGTCGACGAGGTCCACCGCGGACTGCACGATGCGCCGCAGCGTGGTCTCCAGCTCCAGCCCCGCGGCCACGGCCAGGACGGCGTCGAGCAGGCTCTGCATCCGGTCGCGGCCCGCGGCGATCTGCCCGAGCCGGTCCTGCACCTCGTCGAGCAGCTCGTGGAGCCGGAGCCCGGACAGCACCCCCGCCAACGCACCGCCCGCTTCGCTGCGCTCAGCCATGCGGCACCTCCTCGTCGCCCGACGTCCCCGCCATCACACCGCATCGGCCGCACGTCACGGACGGGCCGAACACCCCGCCCCGTCGGGACCTTCGACGGTAGCCGGTGGCCGCCCCCCGGCGGGAGCGTAGTCAGCAGACCCGGTGAACCGGGAGGGATCGCGATGACGGGGCAGTGATGATCGAGACGACGGCGGTGCTCGGGCTGAGCCAGGAGCAGCTGCAGGAGGTGCTGGTGGCGGCGACCCGAGCGCCGTCTCTGCACAACACCCAGCCCTGGTCGTTCCGGCTGGCCGGGGAGGCCATCGAGCTGTACGCCGACCGCTCCCGGCAGCTGCCGGTCGCCGACCCGAGCGGTCGCGAGCTGCGCATCGCCTGTGGCGCGGCGTTGTTCAACCTCCGCCTCGCCCTCCTCGGCCTCGGGATCAAGCCCCTCGTGAGCATCCTCCCCGACCCGCTCCGGCCCGATCTCGTCGCCGTGGTCCGCCGCGGCGGGTCCCGTCGCGCATCGCCGGAGCAGCGCAGGCTGCTCGAGGCGATCCCTCGTCGCCGCACGAACCGCCGCCCCTTCGCCGACGCCGCCGTCCCCACCGCGGCCCGCCACGCGTTGAGCCGGGCCGCGCAGGAGGAGGGTGCCTGGCTGCATCTGGTCACCGATCCCGACCAGCAGGCGCAGCTCAGCGACCTGGCCCGCAGCGCCCACGAGCGCCAGCTCGCCGCGCCGGCCTTCGCCGCGGAGCTGCAGCGGTGGACCGGGCACGGCGAGCCGCGACCCGACGGCGTCCCCGCCTCGGCGGGCGGGCCCCTCCCTCGGCCGAACTCGACCTGGGTGATGCGGGACTTCTCCGGCGGCACCGCGACCCAGAACGACGGCTACGAGGCGGACCCCCTGATCGCGGTCCTGACCGCGCACACCGACGGGGCCCGCGAGGAGGTCAGGGCGGGCGAGGCCCTCGAGCGAGTGCTGCTGACTGCGACGACCCACGGGCTGGCCGTGTCGTTCCTCTCGCAGCTGGTCGAGGTCGTGGACGTCCGTGAGGCGATGCGCAGGCTCCTCAAGATCAGCCGGCCCCCGCAGGTCGTCCTGCGGATCGGGCAGGGCTGGCCCGTCCCGACGACCCCTCGCCGCCTGATCGGCGATGTCGTCGATGTCGTCGATGTCGTCGACGTGACCCCGGAGGAGACCTCATGAGCACCCCGCCCACCGTCGCCGCCCAGGTCCGGGAGACCCACGTCGGGATGGTCCTGCTGACCGGTGACCGCGCCCTGAAGACCAAGAAGCCCGTGCGAACCGCGTTCTGCGACTTCTCCACACCGGAGCTGCGGCGGGCGGCGATCGCGCGGGAGCTGGAGCTCAACACCCGGCTCGCCCCGGACGTCTACCTCGGCACCGCCGAGCTGACCGGGGCCGGCTGCGCCGAGCCGGTCCTCGTGATGCGGCGCATGCCGGAGGAGAAGCGGCTCGCCACGCTCGTCCGCACCGGCGCCGACCTCACCGAACCGCTGCGGCGGATCGCCCGCCGGATGGCGGCCTTCCATGCCACCGCGCTCCGGACCCCGGCCGTGACCGCCGAGGGCACCCTCGAGGCGCTCACCGAGCGCTGGCGGCACAACCTCGACGAGCTGGCCCCCTTCCGCGACGTGCTCCTGCCCGGTCGCGACCTCGACGAGGTCCGACGGCTGGTCGAGCGCTTCCTCGCAGGCCGCGGCCCCCTGCTGGAGCGGCGGGCCGCGGAGAGCCGGATCGTCGACGGGCACGGGGACCTGCTGGCCGACGACGTGTTCTGCCTCGACGACGGTCCCCGCATCCTCGACTGCCTCGACTTCGACGACCGGCTCCGTGCCGTCGACGCCCTCGACGACATCTGCTTCCTGGCGATGGACCTCGAGCGTCTCGGTGCGCCGGACGCGGCGGAGCAGCTCGTGGACGACTACTGCGAGTTCTCGGCGGACCCCGCCCCGACGAGCCTGCGGCACCACTTCACGGCGTACCGCGCCGTCGTCCGCGCCAAGGTGCGGGCACTGCGCTTCGCCCAGGTGGGCACGCAGGCGGTGGCCGACGAGGCCCGGTCCCACCTCGCGCTGGCCCTGGACCACCTGCGGCTCGGCGAGCCGCGGTTGGCGCTGGTCGGCGGGCTGCCCGGGACCGGCAAGTCGACGCTGGCCGGTGACCTCACCGACCTCACGGGGGCGGTGCTGCTCTCCAGCGACCGCCTGCGCAAGGAGCAGGCGGGGCTCGCGGCGACGGACCCGGCGGGCGCGCCGTACCGCCACGGGCTCTACGACGCCGCGCACACCACCGCCGTCTACACCGAGCTGCTCGGGCGGGCCGAGGCCCTGCTCGGGCTGGGCGAGTCCGTGGTGCTCGACGCCTCGTGGACCGACCCGCGGTGGCGCGCGAGGGCCGCCGAGGTCGCGGACCGCACCACGTCCCGTCTCGTCCCGTTCGAGTGCACGGCACCGGTCGACCTGCTGGCGCGGCGGATCATGACCCGCCGCGCGCCCGTCTCGGACGCGACCCCGGGCATCGCCCTCGCCATGGCCGAGACCACCGAACCCTGGGTGGACGCCGTGGAGATCACCACCACCGACCTGCCCTCCGCGTGCGCCGCCCGGGCGCACCGGGTGTGGGCGGGACGCTAGAGCAGAGGAGCGACGATGCGGGTACGCGTCGGCATCGACGGCATGGGGCACGGCGGACGGCACCTGCTGCGGACCCTGGTGGACCGCGGCGATCCGGACTTCGACGTGGTCGCGGTGCGCGACGACGCCCCGGCGGCCCGGCTCGCCGAGCGGCTGCACCACGACTCGACCCACGGCACCTGGCCCCATCGGCTCGAGGTGGTCGGCGACCACCTCGGGATCGACGACACCACGGTCCGGGTCCTGCACGACGTCCACCCGCGGTGGCAGGCGGCGGACGTGGAGGTGGTGGTCGTGACCGAGGGCGACGTCGACCCCCGGGTACTCCTCGCCCACGGGGTCCGCGCCGTGCTGATCACCGGAGTGGGCGCGGACGGCGACCTCACCGTCCTGTGTGGTCTCAACGAGGACGGCTACGACGCGGTCCGGCACCAGGTGGTGGCGGTGCCGTCGGCGGCGGCGACCTGTGCCGCGCTGCTGCTCGAGCCGCTGCACCGGGCGTTCGAGGTCGTCTCCGCCGTCGTGACCTCGATCGAGGGGCACATCTCCCCGGTCGCGGCACCGGACGACCCGCGGCTGCTCCGTGAGCGCGCGGTGAACGTCGTGCCGACCCGCAGTCCGGTCGGCGCGGAGGTCGGGGCGGTGCTGCCCGATCTCGACGGGCGGGTGGCGGGCGCCGCGTTGCGGGTCCCGGTCGTGGACACCGGGCTCGTCGAGGTGACCGCGCGGCTCACGGCGCCGGTGACCGTCGGTCAGGTCGGCCGGGTGCTGCGGAACGCGGCGGAGGGCCCGTTCAAGGGCCTGCTGACCGTCACCACCGAACCGACGGTCTCCCGGGACGTCCTCGGTGCGGCGGAGTCCTGCCGCGCCGACCTGGGCACGGTCGAGACCACCGGCGAGCTGGTCCGGATCCTGGGATGGCACGATCCCGAGACCGCGCAGGCCCACCGGGTGGCGGACCTGCTCGGCCTCGTCTCGCGGCTGCTGCCCCGCTGACCTGCCCCGGGGGGCACCTCCGGCCCCGCCCCGGGTTCTCCCCGGGGCGGGGCCGGCTCGTCGGTGTCCGCCCTCGGTGCCGTTCTCGGTGCCCGGCCTCGATGCCCGTTCTCGGTGCCCGGCCTCGGTGCCGTTCTCGGTGCCCGGCCTCGGTGCCCGGCCTCGGTGCCCGGCCTCGGTGCCCGGCCTCGGTGCCCGGCCTCGGTGCCCGGCCATGGGCCAGTCGTCGATCGGACGCCCGTCCGTCGTCGGTCAGTCGGTGCGGCTTGACCCCACCGGGCGAGCCGGGCCGACTCGCAGCACGACCGGCGCCGCACCCCAGCCGGTCCGCTGCTCTGCCACGAGCCTGCCCGCGAGAGCGCCGGGGTCGGCGGGGGCGGCGAGGACGCAGGCCTGCAGGCCTGCCGCGCCCGCGGCCAGGACGACCGCCTCCAGGGCCTGGCCCGTCTGGACCTCGGCCCAGGGGGACCGGCCCGGCGCACCGAGCAGCAGGGTGGGGGCGGCGTCCGGGTGGGTGACCCCGGAATCGCTGACCGCGGAGCCGGGCCAGCGTGGACCCAGCTCGGGTCCGGGGTGCAGCAGGATCTCGCTCAGTCGGGCGCCCTCGGAGTCGGCGGCCCGGCGCAGGTAGCGGAGGACCGCCACGGCGCTCGGAGGCGCCTGCACGTCCGCCGGGCCGCCTCTGCGGAGTGCCGCGTAGGCGGCGCGCTGGACGGGGGATGCCGCCGCGGAGGCGCCTGCCCGCAGCACGGCGACCACCCCGGGCGTCGTCGACGACGTCACCACCGGCCTGCGCCCGTGGACGGCCACCGCGAGCCGGGCGGCGTACAGCGCCGTACCGCAGGCCAGGCGGACCAGGCGGGCGGACGGTTCGTCCGCATGGGACCAGCGTCGGACGACGGTGTGCAGGGCGAGCCCACCGTCGACGGCGTCGAGGAACCAGTCCCGCGCACCCTCCGGCGCCACGGCCTCCCGGGCGGCCTCGACGGCCGCCGACGTCCATCGCACAGTGGTCCGCTCGTGCGCGGGGTGTGCGGTCATGGTCCGAGTCTCGCCGCGCGGCCCGCGACCCGGCAGGGGCCCAAGGACCCCGAGGCCAGGGCCGGGTGTCGGCGCGGTGGTGAGGCGGCAGGCCCTGGCCCGGGCCCCCTCGCGCGGTGATGCTGACGGCAGGACGACCGAGGAGCCCACCATGATCCACGACCCGCTGCCGCGGCCCGCGCCCCCGGAGACCCTCGACGAGGTCCCGCCGGTGCGGACGCTCATGTCGACCCGGCTGGTCGCGATCGTGCCCTCTGCGCCGCTGGACACCGCCCTGCGGCTGATGATCGCCGACGCGGTCCGCCACCTCCCGGTCATGGAGGGCGGGCGCTGCACGGGTCTGGTCACCGAGACCGACCTGCTGCGCGGTCTGGCCGCCCGCCGCGGGCCCTGGGGCACCACGGACCTGCGGGTCCGCGACGTGGCCCGGGCCCCCTCGGTGGTGACCGAGACGACCCGGCTCGACGAGGCCGCCGCGCTGATGGGCCGGGACGGCACCGATGCGGTCCTCGTGGTCGACGGGGACGGTGGACTGGTCGGGATCGTCACGGCCACCGACGTCGTCCGTACCCTGGCCCGCCGCTGACGGCGGCGGGCCTCGGCGGCATCCGAGCAGTCGTCCGAGCTGTCGTCCGAGTTGTCGTCCGAGCTGTGCTCCGGGCGGGGACGAGCGGTCACCCGATGTCGCGGCGGCGCAGCGCGACCAGGCCCGCCACCAGCAGAACGAGGCCCACCCCGAGGACGCCGCACCAGGCGACGGGATCGACGACTCCGCCCGGAAGCCGCGGCAGGTGCGTGAACGGGGTGAGGTCGAGGACCCAGGCCGGGGCGTCCAGGACCGGGCCCAGCTCGGCCGTCAGCAGCAGCGCGGCGACGACGCCCCAGGCGGCGGGCGCCGCGGCGGCGGACAGTCCGTGGGCCAGCACGGCGATCCCGGCCGCGACGACCAGGGCCGGGGACAGCGCGAGCGCCGCGCCGAGCAGGCGCGGCACCTCGGCCGCCCCTCCCCTGGCCAGACCGGCTGCCGCGCCCGCCAGCCCCAGAACGGCGGTCCCACCCCCGAGCGCCACGACGACATGGGCCCCGACCCAGCGCCCGGCGGGCACGTCGGTCCGTCCGGCCCGCTCCTCGGCGGTCGCGCGCAGCACCGTCCCCACCACCATCAGCGACACGACGCCGGCGAGGAGGCCGAACTCGGCCGCCAGGAAGGCGTCGGTGATCCCGGTCGCGCCGCCGAGGGACTCCACGACCGCGCGCATCCGCTCGCTGTCGAGCAGCCCGCCGAGATCGCGCGTGACGCTTCCGCACAGGGCGCCGAGCAGAGCGAGGCCGACCGCCCAGCCGGCGAGGCCCACCCGGTGCAGCCGCCACGCCAGGCCGAGCGGTCCGCGCAGCAGCGCCGACGCCCGCGCGGGGCCGCCGCGCTCGGGCAGTACCCCGGCCCCGACGTCCCGGCGGACCTGCAGCTCGAGCCCCACGGCGGCCAGTACCCAGGCGGTGGCCACCGACAGCAGGAGCACCGCCCACCGGTTCGCGCCGAACGCCTCCACCCGCTCGCCCCAGCCCAGCGGCGACGCCCACACCAGCCACGCCGGCCCGACGCCGCCGCCGCCGGCCGCCCGCAGCAGGTACGCGGCCAGCAGTGCCGCGACCAGTGCCGCGCGGGCCGCCCGGGCCGACCGCACGAGCTGCGCGGCGACGAGCGCGACGCCCGCGAACACGATGCCGGCGGCGCCCCACGTCGCGCCGAAGGCGAGTGAGCCGGCCACGGGCAGTCCGACGCCGATCAGCACGACGGTGGTGGCCAGGGTGACCAGCAGCGCGGCGCCGACCCCCGCGGCGAGCGCGGCGACGGCCGGGGCGACCCGGCCGACCGCGGCGGCGGCGAGCAGGTCGAGTCGACCCGCCTCCTCCTCGGCCCGGCTGTGCCGGACGACGGTCGTCCCGGCGAACAGGGCGGTGGCGAGGGCGCCGAGCACCCCGAGCTTCCACAGGGCGAGGGCGCCCAGCTCCGCCGAGGCGGCGACCGGGCCGTAGACCGCCCGCAGCGCCGGTGCGGCGTCGATCGCGGCGGCGGCACCGAGGCGGTCGGCGGCAGAGGGGTAGAGCGCACCCGTCGCGGCCGCGGCGAGCCCGGCGACACCCGCCAGGACCATCGTCCACACCGGAACGACGATCCTGTCGCGCCGCACGGCCAGTCCCCACAGCGCGCGTAGACCGGCGTCCGGGCGGAGCGGGACGAGACCCGCGGTGGCGAGCGTGGTCACGCTCCACCGACCGCGGACGGGGGCTCGATGCGATGCGCAGCCGGGTAGTGGTCGAGGAACACCTGCTCCAGAGACGGCGGCCTGCTCGCGAGCGACCGCACCCCCGCCTCCCCCAGTCGTCGAACGAGCTCGGCCAT
>Ga0070665_100004320_pt1 | contig 14943 bp, 13 predicted proteins | sample KBSS13metaG_FD_65862 | JGI IMG/M metagenome (GOLD analysis project Ga0070665, IMG submission 65862) | Switchgrass rhizosphere microbial communities from Kellogg Biological Station, Michigan, USA - KBS S1-3 metaG | ecosystem: Host-associated > Plants > Roots > Rhizosphere > Soil ... | reverse complement strand
TGCACGGGTGCCTACGCAAATCCGAACTTCCGTCCTCACGGGGCGGCGAACGCGTCGCATCCGGTGCCGGTGCAGCTGGCGGCGATATTGAACAGCCGCACGACCTCCACCTACTGCGCGAAGGGTGCGACAGTTTCCGGCGGGGCGCTCTGCGGTGCCGCGGGCAGCTTCACGGCGATTGCGCCGACTCCAGGTGATGTTGGCAAGCCGGTTCCCAACACGGGTCCCGCCGCGGGCTGGGTTGCCGAAACCTTCCCGTTCGACAGCTTCGGCCGTCGCGCCACGATTGACGAAGTGCAGTCGTTCCAGATCGAAACCGGCTTCCGCTTCGACATTCCGGTGAAGGACTGGACGGGTGAGGTGTACTACTCCCGCGGCGAGTCGACCACGTACAACGTCGCCCAGGGCAACAACTCCCTGGCTCGCTGGCGTGCGGTGACGCAGGCTCTCGATTACGGCAAGAACTCCAAGCTCCAGAGCAACTCGAACGGCGCGAACCCGAACTTCGGTTCCGTCGCGGTCCCCTGCACCAGCGGTTTCTACGAAACCCTGTTCATGGGCGATGCGCGGCCGTCGGATGACTGCTTGTACGCCGTGGGGGCCACTCTTCAGACCCGCACGGAGAACCAGCAGGACGTCGTCGAGTTCAACACCCAGGGTGGGCTCTTCAACCTGCCGGCAGGTGAAGCGCGCATGGCGGCCGGTTATCAGTACCGCCGCAACGCCGCTCAGTTCAATCCGGACATCCTGCAGTCGACGGCTTCACTCAACGACCAGGTGATCGGTGTGTACCCGACCGGCTACCTCGATGCCTCGACGGCCGTGAAGGACTTCTACGGCGAGTTCCTGATTCCGGTGCTCGGTGGCTACGACTGGCTGAAGCGATTCGAGCTCGATCTCGGCGCCCGCAAGTCTGACTACAACAAGACCAAGGACACGTTCACCTGGAAGGCGAACGCGACCATCGAGATCAATGACAAGCTGATGTTCCGCGGCGGCTTCAACCGTGCGACGCGTGCTCCGAACCTCGGCGAGATGTTCCTCAACCTGCAGCAGGTGTTCGGTGCTGCCGGTTCGTTCGGTGATCCCTGCGGCCTCGCGTCCAACTCGCCCTTCGGCGCGGGTGGTGCGGCGGCGAACCTCTTCCCGAATGGAACGCCCAGCCAGCTTGCGAGCGGTCAGACCGCTGCGGGCGCCACGAGCACGTATTTGATCTGCCGGGCCCAGATGGGTGGCGACGCAAGCCCGGGCACGGCCCAGTTCTACGGTGGTTCACAGAACCAGCCGGCAGCGACTGGCGGCGGTTTTGCCTGGAACAACCAGATGGGCAATCCGAACCTGCGATCGGAAACGGCGAACACCGTGACGGCAGGGTTCGTGTTGCAGTCTCCGTGGGACAACGCCTGGATGAAGGGCACGTCTTTCACGGTTGACTACTACCGGATCAAGATGAAGGACGTGATCGAGCCGTACTCGGTCGACTACGCCCGTTTCCTCTGCTACGGCAAGGAAGTCGTGGGTGACGCGGCTGCCGCCGCGGCCCGAGCTGCCTCGCCGGAGTGTCAGGCTGTTCCTCGCAGCACCGGCACCGGTGGCGCGCTCACGCAGCTGCTCAATTACTCCAACCAGGCGACCGTCGACACTGCAGGTATCGACTTCTCGATGAACTGGTTCGGCAATCTGGGCGAGCTGGGTCTGGAGTCGGTGCCGGGTGGTATCGGCCTGAATGTCCAGGGTACGTATCTGGACAAGTACATCACGAAGCTGTCACCCGCCAGCTTTGACGTGCCGATCGACTGGAAGGGCTCGATGGGCCCCGACGTGCCGGGCTTCAACAGCGGTGCGTACGACTACCGTCTGTTCACCTCACTGAGCTACACCCTGCCCAGCATGAACTTCAGCCTCCGCTGGAGGTTCTACCCTGCGGTGGATCACATCGCGCAGGCGAGGGAAGCGGCGATCAGAAAGAACAACGCGGGGGTCGCGGCCGGTGATGGCGGGACGCTGCTGAGCTATACGCCGACGCGCCTTCAGGGTGCTCCGTCGTACAGCACGTTCGATCTGTCGTTCAACTGGAACGTCAACGACACGTACTCGGTCCGCGCGGGTGTCGACAACGTGTTCGACAAGGATCCTCCGGTCATCAGTGCGACCTCGACGGGTGGCAAGAACCTGGGTTACCCGGCGTCCGACTACTTTGGCCAGCTGGGCAACGTCTGCGGCGGGGCTCCGGGCTGCCAGAACCCGACGTCCTACAGCCTGCCGACCTCGGGTCAGGGCACGACCAGCGGTGGTTACTACGACACCCTCGGCCGTCGCTACTACATCGGCGTGAAGGCCAGCTTCTAAGCCTCAACTTAGAGTCAAGCCGGAAGTGAAATGGGGCGGGTGGCAACACCCGCCCCTTTTTTTCGTCCGCGTGCCGACCATGGTGCTGCCCAACACGCGTCGGGCGGGCCAACGAAAGGGAATTCACATCACGCTTTCGGTGAATACGTACCTGCCAGCGCGAACTGGTCGCTTCAGGGGAGCGCGCGACCGGCCGTTAATATGACCGCGACCCCAAAGACGTTCGCGATCACTAGATGAGCCGATGGACTCTGCAGCCGCTTTGCTTCGCTCCACACCCGATGTGGACATGACCGACCCGACGCCCGCGCGAAACAGCGCGGCGCTTCAATCCGTGCCCATCTGGGCGCGGCAGATCGAAACCGCCCGCCGCCAGACCGAAGACGCCATCGTGGCGCTCACGGCCCGCTTCGCGGGCACCGTGAATCGCCTCGACAAGATGCTGGGCAGCCAGGACCGCCAGGGCAGCGCGCATCAGTCGAAGGAGGCCACGCGCGAAAATGAGAGCGATCTCACACTCGTCGTCGATGCGCTGAAAGCAATTCAGAAGAGTCGCGACGAGCTCGCGACCGAAATTCGGACGCTCGCGGGCTATACCGACGAGCTGCGCAAAATGGCGAGCGACGTGGAGTCCATCGCCTTCCAGACCAACATGCTGGCGCTCAACGCGGCGATCGAAGCGGCGCACGCGGGCACCGCGGGGCAGGGCTTCGCGGTGGTGGCGCACGAGGTGCGCAATCTCTCGACGGCGGCGCGCGATACCGGCAAGCGCATCGCGCAGAAAGTGGGCGCAGTCAGCGAAGCGCTGGTGAAGATCGGTTCCTCGAGCGAGCGGCTGTCCGAGCGCGACGAGAAGGCCGTGAAAGCGTCCGAAGATCGAATTCAATCGGTGCTGGGCCGGTTCGCGCAGAACGCCGCGCGGCTCGAGCACGTCGCAGAAGAGTCCCGCACGCAGAGCGCGCAGATCAAGGGCGAGATCGGCGAAGCGCTGGTGCAACTGCAGTTTCAGGACCGGGTGGGGCAGATCCTCGCGCAGGTGGTTGCCACGATGAACGACGTGGGCACGGCGCAGGGCGCTCAGGAGCACATGCAGAAAATGATGCGCTCCTATACCACCGAAGAGCAGCGGCGGAATCACCAGGGACTGGCGACCGACGACGTGGCTCCGCAGGACGTGACTTTCTTCTGAAGAGACAGGTGATTCATGGGCAAGCGCATTCTGGTTGTGGACGATTCAGCCTCCGTGCGAACGGTGGCCGGCATCGCCCTGCGTGAAGCCGGTTACGAAGTACTCGAAGCCGCCAACGGCCAGGAGGGTCTCTCCCGGCTCAACGGCGAACGCATTCATCTCGTCATCAGCGACGTGAACATGCCGGTGCTCGATGGCATCGGCTTCCTGAAAGAGATCAAGAAGCACCCGAACTACAAGTTCACCCCGGTGATCATGCTGACCACCGAGGCGGGTGAGGCTAAAAAGGCCGAAGGCCGCGCCGCCGGCGCGAAGGCCTGGATCGTGAAGCCCTTCCAGCCGAAGGTGCTGCTCGATGCCGTGTCCAAGCTCTGCATGGCATGAGCATGGAGACGCTTCCGGTTCAACGAGAAAACGGGCTCATTCGCGTGTCTGGCGAGCTGACCATGCATCATGCGGAGGCGATTGCGCCGCTGTTGCTGGCGTCGCTGCCAACCGATGGGTCTGTGGCGCAGCTCGACCTGTCCGATGTCAGCGAGATCGATACGGCGGGGCTGCAGCTGCTCATGGCGGCTCACCGGGAGACGGTGAATCGCTTTACTTCGCTCACGATCGTGGCCGCCAGTCAGGCGGTGCGCGAGACGCTGGAACTGTTCCGGCAGGATTCGCTGCTTGCGCCGCCCGCGGCGACGGCCGCGCCGGTGAAGTCGGCGCGCAAGGCTCGTAAATCCAAGGCAGCGAACAAATCATGAATTTTGATGACGTGCTGCCGGCATTCGTAGCGGAGGCGTCCGAGCTTCTGCGCGAGATGGAGGACGGGCTGCTTCAGTGCACGCGAGGGACTCCTTCCGACGAGACGATCAATCTCATCTTTCGGAGCGCGCATACGATCAAGGGATCGGCGGGGCTGTTCGGGCTCGATGCGATTGTGTCGTTCGTGCATGGGGTGGAGACGCTGCTCGATCGTGTTCGGTTGGGCGAAATTGCGCTCGGGCCGCAGCTCGTGCAGGCACTGCTCGATTGCAAGGATCACATTGCGGTGCTCGTGGCCGGTGCGCCGGATGCGAAGCACGGGGTGGATGCGGGGTTGCTGGCGCGGAGTGGGCAGCTGCTGGATGAGTTGAGCGCGGCTGCGGGCGGCTCAGTCGAGGTTCATGGGAAGGCTGCGCATGCGGCGGGCGCGTCTGGTGCCGCGGCGCCGATTGGCGACGCAACCACCGAGAGTGCCGCTTCCGGCGGTTGGAAGATTTCGCTTCGGTTCTCGCCGGATGTGCTGCTGACGGGGATGGACCCGATCGCGTTCATTCGCTATCTCACCACCTTTGGCAAGATCACCAAGCTGCTCGTCGTCGAAGACGACTTGCCGGCGCTGAGCCGCCTCAATCCGCACCGGTGTCATCTCGGGTTCGAGATTGAGCTGGAGACGGCGGAAGATCAGGCGCGCGTTGAGGCGGCCTTCGAATTCGTGCGGGATGATTGCTCGCTGAAGATTGAGCCGCTTGTGGTGCATGCGTCGGCATCGGATGGCGCTATCGGGGTGCGGTCGGCATCGGCGCTGTCGTTGCCCACGACGCCGGGGGCCGCCCGAGGTGGCGCTCTGGCCGGCGCCGGTGGCGGAGCATCCTCGGTCGGGTCACCAGCTGCCTCGGTCGGGTCACCGGCATCCTCAGCCGGCCCACCAGCTTCTTCGGTCGCTTCATCAGCTTCTTCAGGCCCTTCAAGCGTTTCAGGCCCTTCAGGCGTTTCAGGCCCTTCAGGCGTTTCAGGCTCTTCAGGGTCTGCGGCCTCGTCGGCCTCGGGCCGCGTTGCGCGCGCGGCCACGACAGAAAGCACTACTTTGCGCGTCGACGCCGCGCGCCTCGACTCACTCATCACGCGCATCGGCGAGCTGATCATTGCCGCCGCGGGGGCCAGCACGGCGGCACGGCGGTCCGGTGCTACCGATGTCGAGGAAAGCCTTTCGGTTCTGACGTCACTCGTCGAAGAGGTCCGCGGCAGCGCCTTGCAGCTGCGCATGGTGAAAATCGGCGAAACCTTCAGCCGCTTCAGCCGTGTGGTGCATGACGTCTCGCGCGAGCTCGGCAAGGAAATCACGCTGGAAGTCAGCGGCGAAGACACCGAGCTCGACAAAACGCTGGTCGAGAAGATCGCCGACCCGCTCACCCACCTGGTGCGAAACGCCATCGATCACGGCATCGAGCCTGCCGACGTGCGCGCCCAGCGCGGCAAGTCGGCCGCCGGCGTCGTGCGCCTGAACGCGTACCACGACTCCGGCACCATCGTCATCGAAGTAAGCGACGACGGCGGTGGCCTCAAGCGCGACAAGATCCTCGCGAAAGCGCAGGAGCGCGGCCTCATCGACGCCGGTCGCACGCTGACCGAATCGGAGATCTTCAACCTCATTTTCGAGCCGGGCTTTTCCACGGCGGAGCAGGTGACGAACCTGTCCGGCCGCGGCGTCGGCATGGACGTCGTGAAGCGCAATATCACCGCGCTGCGCGGCGAAGTCAGCATCCGCAGCGTCGAGGGCGTGGGCACCACCATGTCGGTGCGCCTGCCGCTCACGCTCGCAATCATCAACGGCTTCCAGATCGGCCTCGGCGAATCGATCTTCGTGCTGCCGCTCGAGTCGATCGAAGAGTGCGTCGAGTTCACGTCCGAAGCAGGGCACGACTTCACCAGCCTGCGCGGCGAGGTGCTGCCGTTCATCCAGCTGCGGGACATTTTTCGTATCAAGGCGCCGCCGGCGCGACGCCAGAGCATCGTCGTGGTCCGCCACGCCGGTCAGCGCGCAGGCCTCGTGGTGGACGCGCTCCACGGCGAATCCCAGACCGTCATCAAACCGTTGGGCCGTATGTTCCGCAAAGCGGAGTGCGTGAGCGGGTCCAGCATTCTCGGCACCGGCGAAGTCGCGTTGATTCTCGACGTCGCCGTGCTCGTGCGGCAGGCCATCGCACGTTCGCAGGAAGGCGAGCGGCTGCGGCTTACCGCCTGACAACGAACTCCTACGGAGATCTGCAATGTTCCGCGATATGAAAGTCGGTGTGCGCTTGGCGCTCGCCTTTGCGATGGTCCTGGTGCTCATGGCCAGCATCATCACGGTGGGCGTCACCCGCCTCGGCGCGCTCAACGAGGAGATCGACGCCATCACCGACGTGAATAACGTCGAGATCCAGCACGCCACCGCGTTGGAGAAGCTGTCGCTGTCCATCGGTGTCGACCTGCGCAACATGGTGATCTTCACCGATGCCGCGGCCATCAAGGGCGAGCTCACGCATGTGCGCGAGGACGCCGTGGCGCTGGACAAGGAAGGCGAGGCCCTGTCCCGCCTGTTCGCGACTGACACCGGCACGACGGCGGAAGAGAAGGACGCGCTCGGCAACATCACCACGCTGCTCAAGGAGCTGGCGCCGATGCGTTCCGAAGTGGCGGACCTGGCGGTCGGCGGCAAACGCGACGAGGCGATCAAGCTGCTCGAAGGCGAGTACCAGGCGAAAAATACCCAGGTGCGCGATGCGCTCGAAAGCTTCGTCGCGCTCGAATCGAAGCTCAATGAGAAGGACGCCGCGAACGCGAACGACGAATACCGTAGCGCGCGCCAGCTCATGATCGCGCTGGGTGCGCTCGCCACACTGCTGGCGTGCGTCGTCGGGTTCTTCGTGACCCGCGCCATCCTGAAGCAGCTCGGCGGCGAGCCGTCGTATGCGGCGCAGGTTCTGCAGACCGTTGCGGCGGGCGACCTGAGCCTCGAAGTGGTGACGAAGCGGGGTGACGAAACCAGCATGCTGTTCGCCACGCGCAGCATGGTCGAGCGCCTGCGCCGGGTAATTGCCGGCCAGCAGCGCGTGATCGAAGCCGCGAATCGCGGCGACTTCCAGGAGCGGGTGGAGCTGACGGGCCTCGAAGGCTTCCAGAAGGAGCTGGGCGAGGGCCTGAATCAGCTCATCACGACCACCGGTGCGAGCATCGACGACGTGGTGCGCACGATGCGCGCCCTCTCCGAAGGCGATCTCACCAAGACGATCGACAAGGATTACCAGGGCCGTTACGGCGAGATGAAGGAATACGCCAACAACACGGTGCTGAAGCTGTCGATGATCATCGGCGAAGTGAACAGCGCGACGGATTCTCTGACGAGCGCGGCCGAAGAGGTCAGCAGTACGGCTCAGTCGCTATCGCAGGCGGCGAGCGAACAGGCCGCGGGTGTGGAAGAGACGAGCGCCGCCATCGAGCAGATGACCGCGTCGATCGCGCAGAACACCGACAACGCCAAGGTGACGGACAGCATGGCGGCCAAGGCCTCGCGCGAAGCGGCCGAGGGCGGCGAATCCGTCAAGGCGACGGTCAATGCGATGAAGCAGATCGCGCAGAAGATCAGCATCATCGACGACATCGCGTATCAGACGAATCTTCTGGCGCTCAACGCGGCGATCGAAGCCGCGCGCGCCGGCGAGCACGGCAAGGGCTTCGCGGTCGTGGCGGCGGAAGTGCGCAAACTGGCCGAACGCAGCCAGGTCGCCGCACAGGAAATCAGCACCGTGGCGACGGGTAGCGTCGAGCTGGCCGAGAAGGCCGGCAAGCTGCTCGATGAAATCGTCCCGAGCATCAAGAAGACGTCGGATCTCGTGCAGGAGATCTCGGCGGCGTCGCAGGAGCAGTCCTCGGGCGTGGGCCAGATCAATTCAGCGGTCACTCAGCTCAGCCAGACGACCCAGCAGAACGCCTCGTCGTCGGAAGAGCTCGCGGCTACTGCGGAGGAGATGAGCGGCCAGGCCGAGCAGCTTCAGCAGACCATGTCGTTCTTCAAGACGGCCAATTCGGGCACGCGCGCCAAGGGCGGCCCGGCCGCTCGCAAGGCGGGTGCGCCGAGTGGCGCGCAGCGTAAGGCTGCCGCTCCGGTTGCCGGCAACCTCGCGCTCTCGGCGAATGGGCCGGACGAATCGCAGTTTTCGAAGTTCCAGTAACGAAGGGGCGGCGCCATGCAGTTCCTCACGTTCATGCTGGGCGGCGAGATGTTCGCGATGGGCATTCTGGCTATCAAGGAAATCATCGAGTACTCGACGCTCACCGAGGTTCCGATGATGCCCGCGAGCGTGCGCGGCGTGATCAATCTGCGCGGTTCGGTGGTGCCGGTGGTCGACCTGTCGGTGCGTTTCGGCCGCACGCCGGGCGCGGTGACAAAGCGCACCTGTATCGTGATCGTCGAGATCACGCTGAACGACACGCGGCAGGATGTCGGTGTCGTCGTCGATGCGGTGAACGAGGTGCTCGAGATTCCGCAGGACGATATCGAGCCGCCGCCGACGTTCGGCACGCGCATCCGCACGGACTTCATCCAGGGCATGGGCAAGATCAACAATCGCTTCGTGATCCTGCTCGAGGTGAATCAGGTGCTCACGCTCGATGAGCTCGCGGAGCTCGCGGACAAGGCCGAAGCCTCCGCCGCCTGATCGACATGGTTGCCATTACCGATCAGGAATTCGCGCAATTCCAGAGGTTCATATTCGAGTCTGCCGGCATCACGCTGTCGCCCGCGAAAAAGGCGCTCGTGAGCGGGCGCCTCGCGCGACGGCTCGATCTGAACCACTCGGCGTCCTACGGGGAATACTTTCGCCTGCTGTCGAGCGGCAAGGTCCCGCAGGAAGTGCAGATGGCGATCGATCTGCTCACGACCAACGAGACCTATTTTTTTCGCGAGCCAAAGCATTTCGACTTCCTGCGCAGGCAGGTGACGCAGTTTCCCAGTTCCCAGTCGCTGCGCGTCTGGAGCGCGGCGGGTTCTACGGGTGAAGAGGCGTACAGCATCGCGATGATGCTGGAAGACCTGCGGGGCGGGCATCCGTGGGAAGTGATGGCTTCGGACATCAGCGCGCGCGTGCTACAGCGGGCGCGCGCCGGACACTACCCGATGGAGCGGGCCCGGAATGTTCCGCAGGATTATCTGCGTCGCTTCTGCCTGAAAGGCGAGGGCGAGCAGGAAGGCACGATGCTCGTCGAGAGGGGCTTGCGGAACAAGGTGAAGTTCCTGCAGGTGAACCTGAACGAATCGCTGCCGAACATCGGGACGTTCGACATCGTGTTCCTGCGCAACGTGCTCATCTACTTCAATGGTGAGACCAAGAAGAAAGTCGTCGCGCGCGTGCTGTCGACGCTGGCGCCGGGCGGTTGGCTGCTCATCGGGCACTCCGAGAGTCTGCATGGCGTGAACGACACGGTGCAGGCCGTTGCGCCGTCCATCTATCGCAAGCCGTAATGAACCGAATCAAGGTAATGATCATCGACGACTCGGCCGTCGTGCGCCAGGTGATGACCGGCGTGCTCGGCGCGGATCCGGGCGTCGAAGTGATCGGCGCGGTGGCCGATCCGCTGTTCGCGATGGAGCGCATGAAGCGCCAGTGGCCGGACGTGATCCTGCTCGACGTGGAAATGCCGCGGATGGATGGGATTACCTTCCTCCGCAAGATCATGAGCGAGCGGCCGACGCCGGTGGTGATCTGCTCGACCCTCACTGAAGCGGGTGCGGCGACGACGCTCGAGGCGCTGGCGGCTGGGGCGGTGACGACGATCACCAAGCCCAAGGTGGGACTGAAAGAGTTCCTGCACGACGCGAGCTCGGAGCTGACGAATGCGATTCGGGTGGCTTCGAAGGCGAATTTGCGCCGGAGGGTGTCTCGTGCCGCGACGGGCGGTGCTGTGAGCACGGCCGGTGCGGCAGGTGCAGGAGGCGGGGGAGGCGCGGCGGGTGCGATGGCTGGCGCCGTTGCGGCGAGTGCCGGCGCGGCGCGGGCGCCGATCGGTGCGGGCGGCGTGCCTGTAAAGAACTCAGCCGATGTCATTCTTGCGCCGGCGCGCGAGAAGGCAATGACGCGCACCACCGAGCGAGTGGTTGCGATCGGCACCTCAACCGGTGGAACTCAGGCGTTGGAGCACGTGCTGGTGCAGTTGCCCGCGGTGTCGCCGGGTATCGTGATTGTTCAGCATATGCCGCCTGCATTTACGGGCGCGTTTGCGTCGCGCCTGAACAACCTCTGCGCGATTGAAGTTCGGGAAGCCAGGAACAACGATCGCGTCATCCCAGGCACCGCTCTGATCGCGCCGGGCGGCAAACATCTGCTGCTCAAACGCAGCGGCGCACAGTACTACGTGGAAGTGAAAGAGGGCCCGCCGGTAAACCGGCACTGCCCGTCAGTCGATGTGCTGTTCCGTTCGGCGGCAGCGTGCGCCGGTTCGAACGCCCTCGGGATCATCATGACCGGCATGGGCGACGATGGGGCCCGCGGCCTCAAGGAAATGCGCGACGCTGGCGCCCATACGATCGCGCAGGACGAAGCGAGCTGCGTCGTGTTCGGAATGCCCAAAGAGGCGATCCGCCTCGATGCAGCCGAGAGAGTGATTTCGTTGGACGAAGTGCCGCGAGCGATCCTGAACGCGGCGTGACCCGCTCAGTTCGTTACGAACTTGGTGTCGCTGGGGCCGTAGCCGGTTACCAGAATCACCACGGCTTCGTCACCCGCCTGCGAGAAATGCGCCTGGCCCGCCGGCTCGGTGTAAACACTGCCCGGCGGCAGCGCCTTCAGCGCCTTCTCGTCGAACTTCGCGCCATACCCCATCTGCCACGTGCCCGACACCACGGTGACCGATCGATTGTCGCGATGAACGTGCGGCTTCGCCTGCGTGTGAGCCGCGATGCTGACGCGCACCGTGTAGAGGCCGGGTTTGGTCGGGTCGCCCACCAGATTCGTCATCTGCACGCCGGAGACGCCCGAGCTGCTGGGCTTGGCGGCGGTCGCCATCGAGGCGATCTCGCTCGCCGAGTAGCGCTGCATGGGAAGCGGTGGGTCGTCCGAGGTCGCGGCGCTCAGGGAGAGCGAAATCGAGGCGAGGAGAGTCGAGCCGAGAGCGGCCACTCCGATCAGGCGCTTTCCAACGGGGCGCTTCACGTTCATTCAATGCATCTCACGGCGCACGTTATCGTGCATTCGCCGCGAGTATAGCGACCGCCGCGCCAGCGATTCTCACTGCCGCATCAGCACGACCACATACGAGCACGGCCGCGGCCCCTTGCACTTGTACGTGCACTTCGTCGCCGGGCCGAGCGCGATGCAGTCTCCCGCCGCCATCTCGTGCACGACCTCGCCTTCGATGAAGGTGAGGTGACCTTTGAGCACCCAGATGAGATGACGGTTGAACACATACGCGGAGGCCGGGAAAGACACCTCGGCACCCGCCGGAAGCTCCACCTGAACGAGCTCCACGGGCAGATCGGTGGCCGGCGAAACATGCCGCCGCACATACCCAGTCTCCGGGTCCGTCCATTGAGGTTGATCCGCTGCGCGCAGCAGCCGCCCGGATTGCAGCTCCGCCCGTGCGAGCAATGACGAAAGTGTCAGCCCAAACGCGCCGGACAGTCGCCCGAGCAGCGCGGCGGTCGGGCTGGATTCGCCGCGCTCGATCTTGCTGATCATGGCGCGCGAGACCCCGGATCGATCCGCCAGATCGCCGAGCGACCAGCCGCGCGCTTCGCGCTCCTCGCGCAGGCGGGCGGCAATCCGGGGAGTGGGATCGTCGTCTATCTTGGTAGACATGCCGACACTATATGAGACACAATGATCCCGCGGCAATGGGGATATCGCCATGATCATTCGCGACGCGCGGGATACCGACCTCGAGGGGATTCTCGCCATCTACAACGACGTCGTCATGACCACCACGGCCATCTACGACGAAACGGTCTCGACACTGGAGCAGCGACGCGCGTGGTTCGATGCCCGGCGCGCTCAAGGCCTGCCGGTGCTGGTGGCGGATGAGGGCGGCGAGGTCATCGGGTTTTCGAGCTTCGGCGAATGGCGTGCGCGCTGGGGTTATCGCTTCACGGTGGAGCATTCCGTGCACGTGCGCGCAGACCGTCGCGGTCGCGGCCACGGGCGCGCACTGATCGAAGCGCTGTTCCCGCTGGCAGCCAGCATGAACATGCACGTGATGATCGGCCACATCGATTCGGACGCCGCCGCGTCCCTGCGCCTGCACGAGAAGCTCGGTTTCAAGCGCGTGGGATTCTTCCCCGAGGTCGCTCACAAGTTCGACCGCTGGCTCGATCTGGTGGCCATGCAGAAGCCCATCTGAGGCGATACCGGCTCGCGCCAGTGAAATTACCGCCCCGGTAAAGTCCTGGCGGGATTCGCGTGCCACGCTGCGCCGATGGCAATCGAGTCAGTGCGCTTCGAGCTCATTCCGGATTGGGAGCAATGCCCGAAAGGGCCCGCCTTCGAGCACGAGGACGTGGCCGCGGTGGCCTGCGATTCGCATGATCGCGTCTACCTGCACACGCGCCACGGCGATCGCGTCAGCGTGTATCACGAGGACGGGAAGTTCGTCGGCACGTGGGGCGATGGCGTGTTCAACAACGCCCATGGCATCACCATCGCGAACGATGTCGTCTATGCGACCGACAACGCGGACAGCGTCGTCCGCAAGTTCGATCTCGAAGGCAATCTCCGGATGACCCTCGGCTCACCCGGCGTCACCACTGACACGGGTTATGGCCAGCGCCGCGGACCCTACAAGGTTCATCACAATGAAACCGTGCTGCGCGCGGCGGGGCCGTTCAATAGCTGCTGCAACACTGCCATTTCGCGCAACGGTGATCTCTTTGTGGCGGATGGGTACGGGAACGCGCGCATCCATCACTTCTCGGCGGAAGGAAAGCTGCTGCATTCGTGGGGCGAGGTCGGCACGGGGCCGGGGCAGTTCCATTTGCCGCACGGTCTTGCCCTGGACAACGACGAGAATGTGATCGTCTGCGATCGCGAGAACGACCGGCTGCAGTTCTTCGATCGGAACGGCCGGTTTCTGTATATGTGGACGGACATCCTGCGGCCGACCCATGCGGTCGTGGACAAGGAGGGACTCATCTACGTCACCGAGCTGTGGCGGCCGATGGAAACGGGGCAGGGCTCGTTCGTGCACGGATACGCTGATCATGATCTACCTGGCCGTGTCACCGTGTTCCGCAAGGATGGACGCATCGCCGCGCGCTTCGGTGACGACTCGGCGAGGCGCGCGGAGCCGGGCAATTTCATCGCTCCTCACGGCATCGCGCTCGATTCGCGCGGCAGTCTGTACGTGAGCGAGGTGTCGGGCACGTTCGGGGCGCGCGCGAAGCGGATGTCCTGGGACCTGACGCGGAACCATCAGATTCAGAAGTTCGCGCGCGTCGGTTAGGGCAAGCCCGATGCCCCTCGTCGCGAACCTGATCTGCGGCAGCCCGCATCGCAATCACGACTTCGATCTCGCGCGGCTGCGGCTCGCGCAAGCGTTGTACGACGCGAATGGCATCCGGGTCGATTGCTTTCAGAACTACGAGGACGAGGCCGCCATTCTGGCGGGCGACTTGCTCGTCACCTACACGTCGCAGGTAGCCGTTTCAGACAGCGCCTGCGACACCCTGAGGCGGTATCTGGAGCAGGGCGGGCGCTGGTTCGCGCTTCACGGGACGAACTCGGTGCTGCAGAACCCGCACCTGCCGCAGATCCTCGGGACACGTTTCATCTCTCATCCGCCGTATCGGCGCTTCACCGTGCAGGTGACGCGACCGGGAGACCCGCTGCTCGAAGGCATCGTGCCCTTCGATGTCGAGGACGAGCTGTACTGCATCGAGAACTACACCGGCGACATCGAAGTGCTGCTTCATACCCGTTGGGGCGGCGAAGCGTTCGGCGGTCGGAGGTTCGAGGTGGCCGATCAGACGTTGATGTACCGGCGCCGCGTGGGCCAGGGCGGCGTGCTGTATCTGGCGTTGGGTCATGCGAATCGCCCGTACGACAAACCTTTTTCGGACATGCCGGATCAGCCCGCTCACCGGGGGCCCTGGGATCTCACGGTCTATCGCACGCTCATCGAGCGCGGCATCGAGTGGGCGGCGAAGCGGCGGTCGCTCTAGCGCAGGACGTCTTCGTTCAGCGTGAGCCCGAGTCCCGGCGCCTCGGGCATGACGAGCTCGCCGTTCTCGATGCGCAGCGGCTCCGCGAACAGCGGTTGGCCCCAGGGCACCAGCCCGACAATCAAACCATTCGGAACGGCGGCAATGGCGTGGGATAGCACTTCAGGCGCCAGATGGTTCACGACAGGGCGCCCGTGTTCGCCCGCCATCCGCGCGACGTTGAAGAACCCCGTGAGGCCGAGGTCCTGATCGATCATCACGTAATCGGAACACTGACGTTCCAGCAACCAGCGAAACTCGTGCGGCTGCTGAAAGACCTCGCCAGCGCAGGTCGCCTGGCTGATGCGATCGGTGATGCGTTTCAGCCCGTCGTAGTCGTGATAGGCAACCGGGTCCTCGATCCAGTAAAGGTCGTATTGCTCTGTTTCTCCCGCGAAGGTCAGAGCGTCCTCAACGCTCCACGCGA
>Ga0070665_100004319_pt1 | contig 14944 bp, 11 predicted proteins | sample KBSS13metaG_FD_65862 | JGI IMG/M metagenome (GOLD analysis project Ga0070665, IMG submission 65862) | Switchgrass rhizosphere microbial communities from Kellogg Biological Station, Michigan, USA - KBS S1-3 metaG | ecosystem: Host-associated > Plants > Roots > Rhizosphere > Soil ... | reverse complement strand
CGGGCGCTTGCGATGGCGGACATTGCCACCCCAACAGTAGTGCCCACGGCAGCGGGCGACGTCGCCCGCTGCCGTGGGCACTACTGTTGGGGTGGCAATGTCCGCCATCGCAAGCGCCCGCATCCAGGTGAGCTCGGACTCCAGTGACACGCGGTCGTGGTAGCCGTGGCGGTGAACGCGCAACGCGAGGCGTCGCCCGCCCTCCAACTGCACCTCATACACCGCGTTCTCCCGACAGGCGATGCGTCGTAAGGCAACCGCCTGCAGCTTCCACGCTTTCAGCGCGCTCTCGGCGAGGCTGTCGAATGCCCTCAAGCGCTCGGGCTCGGGCAACTCATCAAGCGGACTGCTCATTCACAAATCTAAGGTGCTACTCCAGGATGGGTCGAGCTTAGGAAGCCGAGCGGGCGCGCTGTTAGCCGAAATCGGCAGCCACCGTGGAATCTGCACTTGAATCCGGGCCCAAACCGTTGCATGTTGTGTATTCAACGGGGTCGTCCCAAATGAACGCATTGCCTACGCCTTCCCATAGTCCCGCACCGCTGCTGGAGAGGTCATATGCGCACGGATGCGTCGATACCGATATTCCCGGATGGTCCCTTCGCTGCGTGCAAACCACATCCGGCGCCTTGAATGGCGGCGCGCGCGAGCTGCACGCGGGCGGTGTGCAGGTCCTGGAGGAGCACTACCGCCATGTCGTCACGAATCACTACGGTACGGCGCTTCCGAATTCGATTGGCGTCGTGATTCCATTGCACCTTTGCGGCCAGGGCGTGTTCAACGGCCAGGATTGGCGCCCCGGAACGCTGTGCTTGTGGAATACCAATCGCGAGTTCAATGCGATCTTGCCGCCCGCGGACATCATGTGTGTCATGGTGGACCGTGCGCTCCTGGTCGAGCACATCGCCCAAACCGAGCAAATCGACCTCGAGCCTCAGTTGCTGCGCTCGAGCCTGGTGTTCGGCACCCCCGAGGCCTCTGGACTGCTCGCGCAACAACTGAGCGAGCTGGTCGCCGCAGGTTTCGGGCACGATTGGGATGCCACCACACCTGCGGCTCAGCAGGCGATTCGTCAGGAAGTGTTGGAGAGGCTCGCTCCGCTCGTCGTCGAGCAGCTCGATGGCCGACAGGACCACCCAACCCACTTCAGACACTTGACGACCGTTCGGCGCGCGCGCGAAGTTGCTCTCGCGCATTCCGATACGCCCGTGCAGGTACAGGACCTGTGCCGCGAGTTGCGGATATCGCGGCGCACGCTGCAGGACAGCTTCCGAACTGTGCTCGGCATCGGCCCGCTGTGGTACTTGCGTACCTTGCGGTTGGATGGTGCACGTCGCGGGTTGCTCGCGGGCTGTTCCGTCCAGGAAGTCGTGGAGACCTGGGGCTTCTGGCACTGGAGCCGCTTCAGCCGCGACTACCGGCGTCTCTTCGGCGAGCTCCCCTCGACCACGTTGAAACGGGCCGCAAGCTCAGGTGCTACGGCCACACCGCCGACGGGCTGGCCTCACCTCACTTGAAGCTGTAGCCGAAAGAGATCTATTTCGGTGTCCAGCGAGACGCGGCTTGCAGGAACGCCAGAGCCTCGCCGTCCGCATTCCGGTCCGCCGGCGGAAAGAAGCTGAGCTTGACCACCACGGTCTGGGTTGTCGGGTCCACGAAGATGAACTGACCCTGCAGACCCAGTGCCACATACGCTGCCGTGCCGGCGAGCGCCCACCACTGATAACCGTAGCCGAGTTTGATTGGCCCCGTAGGTCCCGCCCCATCGATATCGACCGAGGCGGTGGCCTGTTTCACCCATTCGGCTGGAACCACCTGCGCGTTGTTGGGACCACCGCGGCCGCCGTGCAGCATCATCAAGCCGAAGCGTGCATAATCGCGGAGCGTGGCGTTGTAGCCCATTCCGCTGAGCTCGCGCCCGATACCCGGCGGCCCGTCAGCGATATAGAAGCCGTACGACTGCATTCCAAGCGGCTGCCATAGCCGCTCGGACATGTAACCGGCAATGGGCCGCTTGATCGCCCGCTCCAGCATCCATCCGAGCACCGCCGTGTCCATGGTCGAATAGTTGAATGCGCCGCCGGGCGGTCGCGAACGTTTGAGCTGTGGCGCCAGGTCCGCGAAGCGCTCCTTGTTCTCCACAAGGACGTTCTCGAACACGCGTGCGGCTGCGCTCGGGTGACTGCCGAAATCGTAGCGCTCTTCATAGTCCACTCCGGAGCGCATCTGGAGGGTCTGGCGGATCGTCACGCCGTCGTACCCTGAGCCCTTCAACTCCGGAATGTACTTGACGAGAGGGTCATCCAGAGAATGGATGGACCCGTCCGACACCGCCAGTCCGATCAGCGTGGATAGAAAGGACTTCGCCATGGAATAGGAGACGAAATGCGTGCCCGCGTCGGTGTTGTTCAGGTACTTCTCGTAGACGATCTCGCCGTGCTTCAGGATCAGCAGGGCATTGGTAAAGTTACCTTCCAGGATGTCGGTGGCCTGGTGCATCTTGCCGTTGAATTCATAAGAGAAGTCCAGGGGAGAATCCCCTCTGGGCAGCTCCCAGACCGGTCCGCTGCGCGAGACAGACCGGGTGTCGAAGATCAGATCCATCGTGTGGAACGTCAGGGTATTCACGTCCGCGTCCAACATGTGACGACGCAGTTCCTGGATCGCGGGCGAGGGGCTGCCGGGTGATACGGGGGAGGCATTCGCAAGTGCAGCGGCGGCGGCCCACACGATGAGCGCCGCCGCACACACGCCGGCAAGCGATGGCGTCGGGGTGGTTCGACGGTTGTTGTGTGCACTGAAGCTCGTGTTTGTCATACAGCCTGCCCTATTCAAGCACCACCGGCGGGGCGATATTCCTTGCGGGCCAGTTCCGAGAACGGCCACACGGCGACCCGCACTCTCACCGGCATCTGGACATGCCTTTCAACCATGGGCCGATGAGACCCGCCGTTCGGCTCTCCCCACAACACGGCCAGTTCCGTGCCTGGTTGTGCCCACTCTGCGTCCACCACGGCCAAGGAGACCCACGCGTGGTCTGGGGCCAGGAAACTGACGTAGGTCGATACACCCACTCGGTCCCCCTTGCTGTTCAGCACCTGGTCGTAAGGGTAGCTGGCATAGTGCGCGAGCGGGCTTTCCATGTATTTGCCGTTACCGACGGGCTGCATCTGGCTTCGATAAATGCTGGTGACGTCGTCCGCATTCCAAACGATCGAGACTTTCTTGCGGTGAGGACCCTTAGCCCTCTGCTCGAGCGCGTCGCGCCCGAAGAAGTCGTGGTCGAATTGCACCAGGCGGCCGTAGTCCAGATCCCAAGGAGTGAAGTAGTAGTCCTCGATACTTTCGGATACGAAGCTGCCTCCCAAGGAGGCGATGCCTTCATAGCTGGCGGCCGACAACCACTGGCGATAGGACTGCATCTGCGAGCCCGAATACAGGGCCGGCAGTGGACAGGGAATCCATCCGGAGTCGACGACGGTGGAGCCGTACGCGCGCCCTCCTACCTGTTGGATCCCGAACTCCTGGCCCGCCTCCAGAATCACCGCTTTGACCTCGGCCCCGTGCTCGTGCGGGCCGGAGACCTCGCCTCCTGGAGCGCCGCCCATGCCGTGCTTCAAAAAGGGATACTCGCGTCCGGCGATCTTGATTGAAGTGGTTTGGAAGAGTCTGAGCTTGCCAAACACCTTGCCGTTCAACTTCTCGATGAGCCGCCATGCGTGGGGGCCCTGAATCTGATAGCGGAAGGTTTTTCTAGGCTTGGAATTGGTGACCGAGCGCTCATCCCATTGCACGCTCACGTCGTACTTGCCGACTGCTGCGTTGTACTCCAACCAGCTTGCCACCGTCGGACGCCCCACGATGTTGACCTTGCGGTCCGTCAGTCCGAAGGCAATCATGTCTCCGATCAGATAGCCATTGGGCGCGCAAGCGATGTACTGCTTCGCCCTGCCTGCCCCAAACCCGCTGAAACTGTTCGCCCCGAAGTCGCTGATCAGACGATACGCGTCGGGGCCCTCAATGTACAAATCCGTCATGTGCAAGGACAGGTCCAACAGCGCAACGGTTTCGCGCCAGGCGCGCTGTTCGTCGCGCCAGTTGGAAAATTCGGCACGGACCGGGAAGACATACGGCCCGAGCTGGGAGGCCCTGAGCATCGCCAGCGCGCCGCCTGCGGCGTCCATTTTGTTCTGCAGGGAGTCAGTCGACATGGGAGGTCCTCAATTCAAGTTGCGGCGGAGCGTTATCTCGAACTCGCGCGGCGGGCCGACATAGGCGACCTGGGTCTGACCCGGATCACTGGCCGGGCTGTTGCCGGCCACGTTGGTGAAATAGTATTTGTTCAGCAGGTTGGTCCCTTCGAACGCCAGCTCCCACCGATCATCCCGGTCACGGTATGTCACCCTGACGTTGGTCAGTCCGTAGGGCGGATTGCGGTTGAGCGGGTGATTCTGGGGCGAGCCGTATTGTTGGGTGACATAGAGCCAATCGAGCCGCGGGGTGATGGAGCCGGCCGATCCCAGGCGCAGGTCATATTGCACCCCGGCGTCGAGCTTCCATCGTGGGGTGAAGGGCGGTTGATCCGTGAGCGCGATCTGCGCTGCGGGGTCTACGGAGTCGTAGTGGAAATCGGTGTAGCTCGCGGAACCGTTGAAGGCCAGGCGACCGAAGCGCAGCTCGGACTCAAACTCCACACCCTTGATGGTTGCGGTACCCACGTTGGCGGGGAGATAGCAATTCTGCGGCGCGCCGCTCGGTACGTACTGCGGGCAGTAGCCCAGGGTGAGTTGCATGTCGTGGACTTTGTTGAAGTACACGTCCGCGTTCAGCCGCAGGTGATGTCCCAACAGGTCGGCTTTTTCGCCGAGCTCGTAGGCGTCCACCGTTTCCGGCCGGAAGGACTGGATCTGCTCCACGTAGTACGGCCGGGGGTTGACGCCACCTCCCTTGTATCCGGTGGCGAACTCGAAGTAGGTGTGCAGGTTGTCGGTGAGCTGATAGTCTGCGGTGGCACGATAATCAACGCGCCGGCTGGTGAACGGGGCTGCGGCTACATTGAGGCCCGTAACCGAGCGCTCGAGGCCGGTCGCCGCGGCGGCCGGACTTTCGGCGTTCTCGAAGCCCAACGGTGCGTACCGAGTGTACGTGTATCGCTTGTAGTCCGAGGTGTAGCGGATTCCGCCTGTGAGGGTTAGAGCGCTCGTCGGGTGGTACTCCAGATGCGCAAAACCCGCCTTCGAACCGATGTGCACCGGATCATTGAACAGGAAGTCCAGAGGAGCGAAGAACGGAATGCCACCCGGGGAAGCGGCGGCACCGTCCAGTCCGGCGCGCCCGCCTTGAATGGCATTGGCGTCGAAATAGAAACCCCCTATCGTCCAGTCGAACGGCCCCACTGCCCCACCCAGGCGAAGCTCCTGGCTGTACTGGGTGTAGTCGACTACCCAGTGATTCATGGCGAGAGAAAGGGGCGACGGCGTGCCGTCAACGATCGCGCTTTGATAAAGGTGTCTTGCAGCGGTGATCGATGTCAGGGTGATTCCATCCACCAACTCCGCGACGAGCTTGTTGGACACGCCCCAGGCATCGAGGCGGTTCACCGGATCATATGCGTACTGTCCGGGTGTGCCGGCGAGTCCGGTGTAGGTGGCAAAGTTGTAGTAGCTTCCGCGGGGAACGGCAAAGTTCGCGGCTAGATTGGGAATGCCGGCGAGCAGGTTATAGCCGGGGCCATAGATGGTGCCTTGGCGCAGGAGAACCGAGGCCGGCGGCCCGGACCTGTCGATCGTGGTGTCGTACGAGAGCGTATCCTGGAGGTTTTCCCCTGGCGCATAGCGAAGGGCGGCCCGGAATGCGGTGACGTTCGTCCCGCCGTCGGCACCGATCTGACATCCTCCAGGGGCACCCTGGGCCGACGAGCCTGGCACGAAGTTGAGTCCTGAACCGCCCGGAGAGAAGGGCCCGATGCTCCCGGGGTCGAAACTCTGAATCGGTGGCCGGCCGGTGAAGCACTGATAATCGTAGCGCTTGACGTAGCCGTCTCTGTAGTCGCCCACTCCGGAGACTCGCAGGAAGAGCTTGTCGGAGATCAGGGTCCAGTCATCGCCGCCACGGAATTCGCGGTGGTTGAACGATCCGTAGGTCGCCTCGAGATAGCCGCCGCCCTTGCCAGTTGGCTCTTTCGAGAAGAGCTTGATGGCGCCGCCTTCGGAGTTCTTGCCAGCAAGCGTGCCTTGCGGTCCTCTGAGCACTTCTACGCGGTCGAGGTCGAGCAGCTTGAAGACTGACCCGTAGATCGTGCCGAAGTAGACGTCATCGACATAGATGCCGACGCCGGGTTCGACCGCCAGGTTGAAGTCGGTCTGGCCAAGGCCCCTGATACTGACCAACGGGGTTTGGGAGCCACCGAGGCTTCCCGTCGTGAACGTCACGCTCGGGATGCGGTTGGTGACGTCGGCGATATCCCGGGCACCTTGCGCTTCGATGGCCGAGGAGGTGACCGCGCTGATCGCGAGCGGCGTGGCCTGGAGGTCCTGTTTGCGAAATTGCGCGGTGACGACCACCTCCTGCAATTGCGACTCATCATCTTGTGCTGCGCTGCTAGCCGATGCTGGAGAGACTTCTTGTGCCGTAGCCACGGCGCTCGCAGCAAGCAGTAGAAGCTGGAAATGGGAGACCCCGCGCGGGCAGGTGCGACGGCCCAGGGATAAGCGATTCGTGTTCATTTCCCCCTCCGAGACTCACATTTGCCAGGCCCCTTTTTGAGGCCCGTGCTAGTGAGATCCGGACTATATGAATTGCGGTATCATGCAGAAAGCGAATAACCTGCATAGAGTTTATGCATACCCTTCATAGAAAGAGTCTGGACCTCAACCTGCTGGTGCTTTTTCATGCTGTTTTCGTTGAGCGCAGCGTTACCGGGGCTGCGCAGCGGCTAGGGATGTCGCAATCGGCCTTGAGTCACGGATTGGCGCGGTTGAGAAAAGCATTTCGGGACGAGCTGTTTGTCCGCAGTGGGCTGTCGATCACGCCCACCCTACGCGCCCAGGAGCTCTTCGATCCGGTTCGCGCGGTGCTCGACAAGATCCACGCAGATGTTCTTCCATCGGTCGGCTTCGACCCGACCAGGAGCGCCCGAGAGTTCCGCATCGGCGCCTCCGATGCGGGCGAAGTCATCGTGCTGCCGGCTCTGATGCGAAAGCTCGCCGACCTGGCGAGCGGCTGTTCCGTGAAGGCAGTGCGGCTCGCCGATGTGGAAACCGCAGCGGCGCTCGAGGAAGGCGTGATTGAACTGGCGGTGGGCAGCCTTCCACAGCCCCCGCAGCACCTATATGAGCAGCTGCTATACCACCATGACTACACTGTGATCGGGTGGAGAAAGCATCCGCGGCTCAGGAAGGAGTTGAGTCCGGAGGCATACTTAGCGGAAGGCCACATCGTCGTGTCCTCAGGAACCGACCGACATCTCGCCTCGACCGGGCTCGCGCCGCAAGGTCTGAAACGTCGGGTCATCGCCACGGTGGGCGGTTTTCTCGGGCTTCCGTGGCTGCTGGAGGGTTCACAGTGGATTGCGACGGTCCCGAGTCACATCGGGCGGGCCTTTGTGCAACGATTTCCGCTCAAGTGTGTTGGCCTGCCGATCCAGGTACCCCCCTATCCAATCACGAGTCACTGGCATCCGCGCTCACAACATGATCCCGGACACCGCTGGATGCGGCAGATCGTGCTCGACCTGATGCGTCGCTACCCGGACCTTCCTTGAGGTCGATCGACCGCCAACGACAATGGATATCCACGGATGGATCATTGTCAAAGGAAGTGAACGCCTCCATGAAACTCGTGATGCCCAGGGTCAGCAGATGCTTCAGGCTCTTGATGTAACCCGGACGCATTTGATCCGGCGATTCCGGCGGCACGAGTCTCAACAGCAACTCCGTGCGCTCCCTGGACGATCCCGGTGGGATTGCCCGAGGCAGGTGTTCCATCTCACATTGGCACGGAGGGGAGGGACACGCTTCAGCGTATCAACGATCAGGCATTCCGAGCAACCGTAGCTTTAGTCCGCGAAACGACTTAAAGCCTCGATCGAAAGTTGTGAACTCATAATCGAGTGACATCGACAACGCAGCTAACCATGCGTCTGTCCACAGGTTCGGGCTGGGCTCTCGGGAGGAAACGAGCAAAACGAAACCAGGCTCATGGTCGGCGGGTTCAACATCAATATGAAACGAGCGCGGATCATCGCTCAGTTTGTTCCAGGCCTTCAGGGCATCGTCCGGCCTGACGGGCGCGCCGTTCATGGCAACTCTGTTGGTCAGCAGTCGGAGGACCGCAAGACGTGTCAAAAGGCAAGTCCCCACAGTCGCATCAGGCTGCTCGTCCCACCAAGCCTTCGCGACTTCATAGGCCGCATGGCCCTGAACTAACAGCGGGAATAGGACGTTAGCGTCCGCGATACACGTCATTCAGATGAGTGACTTCTTCTTGATCGAAGAGCTGTGCGATTTCGCTGTTGGAGCGAATCGGAATCGTATGTCCGGGCGGTAGCTTGATGGGCGCTTCCGTCATTCTCTTGCGTTTGGGGGAGGATTGCTCCGCCAGCAGTCGGCTCAGGGCCTCCGCGACCAAATCACGCAGCGACGAGCCACGCTTCACGGCTGCGATTTTGGCTCGCTTCATGAGATCGTCCGGAAGGTCGAAGGTAGTCCGCATAAATATGCTTATATGCTTTCCTGCACCAAAGCTCAACCCCTGCTGACCAATGAAAGGGGCTGCATTTCCTCCTTATCACTGCTCGGAAACTTTAGGAAAAAGAAATACTTACGAATGTGACAGTTTCTGTGACAGGTTTGTAGGCACTGAAAATCAGCCGTAACCCCATGATTTAATTGGCAGAGAACAGCAGCCGTCCCGTCGAACACGGCATTACACAGAAAGTGCTCGAAGGCGCCGCGCGCTAAGTCATTGATCTTATGGTGGAAAGGGAGGGACTCGAACCCTCGACCCCGGCATTATGAGTGCCGTGCTCTAACCAGCTGAGCTACCTTTCCACGAGCCGTTCAGCGCCCCGTCAAGCCCCCGGCTACGAACGAGACGGGCAGGCCTGGGGACCCCGCAGGGGGCGCGCATTGTCCTAGGCCATCCCAAAGGTGTCAACCAAGCCGCCCGCAGGTCGCCAGGGCCGCCCCCGGACGGGGGGCAACCTAAGACGCAAGCTACGTGTCGCCGCCGGGGCCACGCCTCGCAACCCAATGCACGCCCCGCTGCGCAACACGGCAGCCCAAGCCGTCCACACGAGCCACGACAGCGGCACCTCACGAGCCGACGCCCCACGCCGCGAGCCGCGCTGGCCCGCGCGAACCCAGCACATCTCGGTCCAACGTGTGCCAGAGCCCACGCCCCCGGCCGAGCCGCGAATCGCAAGCCAGCACGTTTGTTGGGTGTCGGGTTAGGTGGAAGCCTCCAGCATGAGGCGTCACCTTCACCGCCACCTTAAACCCCGCCCACCTAACGTTTCCCCCACAAACGCCCCCTTCCCCCGCAAACGCCCCTTTCAGACACCTTTCTGACAGGGTGTAAAAGCGATCGAAAACTCCCTCCAACCCGACTCCAATTCGCTTTTTCCGCATCCGCGGCGCGGCGAAACTGCCCGAACCCCTACAAACTCCGTTCAAGCTTGGACTCTTGCACCCCCCAGGAACAACATTCTTCGCCCCAGCGGCCCAATCCCCTCACACGAACACCCACGTTGGATTAATTAATATTTACAATGACAGAGCGCTCTGGCTAACGTCGCTGTAAACTCAACCACGGAAGGGGGGTTCGTCGTCATGACGAGAGCAACAAACGCCGGTATCGGCGTCACGCGTTATCTACAGGTATATACCGTACTGTCACAGGCGCTTGCCGAAGGCGATATTGGCGCGGGTGAGGCTTTGCCCAGTGAGCCCTCGCTCGTACGTCAGTACGGAGTCTCCAGGACGACCGTACGCCGTGCCCTGGCACGGTTGGCGCAGGAGCGGTGCATCGTCCGCCGCAGAGGGAGCGGGACTTTCGCCCGAGACCGGGTCGTCAAAACGCCCAATGCCCGCCAGATTGCCGCCCTCTTCGAGGATCCGCGCTCCATTGCCACCAACACCACCTCCCGGCTGATCGAGTTCAAGCACACGCCGGTACCCGACTTCCTCCACCGGGAATGGCCCGAAGTCGGCGCCAACGTGTTGACCATCCGGAGGGTCCGCTACGTAGATCGTGAGCCGGTGGTCCTGGTGACCGCCTACATACCCGAGGAGATCGGCCGGCAACTCACCGCGCGCCGGCTCGGGAATGACACGATCTTGTGGGCCCTCGACAAGCTCGGCATTCACGCCACCACGACCGAGCAGGAAGCCAGCGCCGTTGCGGCCGACCCCTTCACCGCCAGGCACCTCGACCTGGGTGTCGGCGCCCCCACCCTCAACTTGCGAGGCCTGGCGCGCGATGCGCACGGCCGCATCATCTGTTTCGCAAACTACTTATATCGGCCCGATCGTTACGAAATCCATACTGTCGTCGAACGCGAGAAAAGCCAACGCGGGCGGCAGGCACTACGCCTCTGACAGCGGTTAACAAATATGGCATCGAGGACCGCGCACCGTACCAACAAATCCAAACCAGCGCGGGGCAACGGCTTCAAGGCCCAGCGCACTGGCCGAGGCGTCGCACGGTACTACCTGCTCTATGAGTACCTGTCCGGCGCGTTGAACGACGGGACCATTCCCGCTGGTGGCGCTTTGCCCAGCGAACCGGAGCTCGTCACCCGGTACAAGCTGTCGCGCACGACGGTACGACGTGCACTGGCGCGGCTGGAAGAAGAAGGCCGCATCATCCGCCGCCGCGGCAGCGGCACTTTCGCGCGTCAGAACCGCAAGCCCGTCCGGCTGCACCTGAACCTGCACGACTTCTTCGAAGACATAACGACGCTGGCCGCCCAGTCGACCACGTCCATGCTGCGTTTCGAGATGGGGGCGGTGCCCGCATCAGTGCGAGAGTTGCAGCCGCGGCTAGAGGCGCAGGCTCTGATAATTCAGCGCATTCATCGCGCCCATGGCGCGCCCTATGCGCTCACTACGGCTTATGTTCCGGAGCGCATCGGCCGGAAGATCAAGAAGAGCTCGCTGAATCGCACCCACCTGGTCACCGTGATCGATCAGCTCGGGGCGCGCAGCACAAAAACCGAGTACACCACCAGCGCGGTCGCCGCCGACGCAATCGCTGCGAAGCGTCTGGACGTCTCCTTGGGTACGCCGCTCTTGCGGACCCGGGCCGTGCTCACCGACAGCCACAACCAGCTTCACTCGGTGATCGAAAGCCTGTGCCGTCCGGATCGTTTCAGCCTGCGTGCCAATTACGAACGGAACCCAAACCGCAACTCAAGCTCACGCTGGCGCCTGAAGAGGAGTTGACCACCCGTCCCTCAGGGCCCGACCGGAGAGGCCGCACCGCCGGCCGTCAGCATTCCCTCGAACTCCTCACCGGCCACCGGCCGCCCGTGCAGGTATCCCTGCGACTGCTCGCACCCGAGCGTCCGCAGGATCCGCAACTGCTCGGTCGTCTCCACCCCTTCCGCCACGGTGCTCAACTTGAACGCCCGCGCCAGCGAGCAGATGGTCGACACCACCGCCTGTGAGTTTTCATCTCCCACCAGACCGCTGGTAAACGACCGGTCGATCTTCAGCGCATCGACTGGCAACTTCGACAATCGGCTGAGCGAGGAGTACCCGGTCCCGAAGTCGTCTATCGAGATCTGTGCCCCGACGGCGCGCAACGACTGTAAGGTCTGGGTAACCGACAGGGAGTCATCCAACAGGGCCCCCTCGGTGATCTCAATGTCCAGCCCGTTGCGATCCCCGGGCTGCCATCCCGTGGCACGGACGAATCGCTCCGCGAACTCGCTCTCGCGCAACTGCACCGGCGAGACGTTGACCGCGACACGCATGGAAGCAAAGCCGAGCTGCTGCCAATGCCGCAGATCCCGCGCCGCGCGCTGCAACACCCATTCGCCCACATCCACAATGAGGCCCGTCGATTCCAGCACCCCGAGAAACACCGCCGGCAACACCAGGCCCTGCGCGGGATCACGCCACCGCAACAGCGCCTCGGCGCCGAGGATGGTGCCATCCATGATCGACAGTTGGGGCTGGTAATGCAGCTCGAACTGGTCGGCACTCAACGCCGCCCGCAGCCGATGCTCGAGCGCCAGCCGCTCCGCCACCTCTGTGTTGATCTCCCGACGATGACGCAGAAAGCGCTCACCTGACTTACGCGCCTTGTGCAACGCCGCTTCTGCGTTCTGCAGCAGGGGCTCGGCGTCGACGCCGTTCTCAGGAAACCGGGCCAACCCGGCCTTCACATTGACGCGGATCTCGTGATTCGCGATGACCAGCGGATGAGCGAACGCGAGAGCCAACCGCTCATGCAGCACCCGAACCGAGCTCTCGTACGACTCACACCCCGAGATCACCACGGCGAAATTACCGCCGTCCAGGTGCGCGAGACTGTCCGTGCCGCCGAACTGATTCTTCACGCTGTCGGCGACAAACTGCACGACCTGGTCGCCGACGTGCCGACCGAAGGAATCGTTGATTACCCCGAGGCGCTCGATATCGAACGCGACGACCAATACCTCGGTGTCCTCGCCGGCATGCCGTGCCAACAAGCGCGAGACGCGCTCACAGAACAACGTGCGCTTGGCGAGGCCGGTCAGCGGATCGAAGTACGAAAGAAACCGCACCGCATCTTCCTTGTGCAGGAATTGCAATGCGAAGGACAGGTTGGCGGCAACCTCGCGCAACATGCGCAGCTCTTCCTCGCTGACCGCGCAAGACTCCGACGACCCGACGGTAAAAGCGCCGATCGGCGTCTCATCCACCAACAGCGGTATCGAGACGAGACAGTTGACCCGAAGAGAGAACAACTTCTCGGCAAACTTCAGCCGACTCCCCGCACCGAGCAGATCGTTGCAAACGGCCTCCGCGCCCGTGCGCAACGCCCGCCCCGTGACCGTGTCGTCATCTATCTCCGGGCGGAGACCGCCGACGCTGTTAACCGTAACGTCCCGGGCAAGATCCCCATCAACCCGGAAGCTGGCCTGGTCTCTGAGACCATCGTCAGCCCCGGCCCACGCGACCGGCCGCGCGATCCGCACACCCGGATCGATGAGCACCACAAACGCCAGCGCATACTTGCCGACATCGTGCGCGATCCGGCACGTCTCTTCGAACAAGTGCGTCCGATCGCGAATGCGGACAACTCCCGCATTGATCGCCGACAGCATCTGCAGTACGCGACTCAACCGCTCGACGCGCTGCTCGGCAGCTCGTTGCGCGCGCCGTACCGCCACATCCTTGAGCGCGCGCCGTACCGCCGGCGCGAGGCGCTCGAGATTGGATTTCAGCACGTAGTCGACGGCGCCCGACTTCAGGGCCTCGATGGCGCGCTCCTCGCCAATGGTCCCGGAGACGAATATGAAGGGAATTTCAGGCGCTTCGCGCCGCGTCAGGTCGAGCGCGGCGGAACCGTCATAACCGGGAATGGAAAAATCGGAAAGAATCAAATCCGGCCGCATCTCGTGCAGCGCTTCCCTGAAGGTATCCTCAGTGTCAACACGCGTCCATGTGCAACTCACGCCAGCCCGCTTCAGTTGATGTACGGCGAGCTCAGCCTCGGCGGCGACGTCTTCGAGGATCAGCAGGCGTAATCCCTGCTCCATGTTTCCCATACCACTCCATTCGACGGCAACGGGAAACCATACGCAAGTCTCACTCCCAATGTCATGTTGCGACGCGCGAACCGAGGCCGGTTTTTGTGCTGACTACGTCACACATTGAACCGAAAGTGCATCACGTCACCTTCGTGAGTGACATATTCCTTGCCTTCGAGACGAAGTTTACCCGCCTCACGCGCGCCAGCCTCGCCTTTTCCGGCGATGTAGTCATCGAAACCGATGACTTCAGCGCGAATGAAACCGCGTTCGAAATCCGTATGGATGACGCCCGCCGCCTGCGGCGCGGTAGCGCCGGCTCGCACCGTCCACGCGCGCACTTCCTTCTCGCCGGCGGTAAAGAATGTCTGCAATCCGAGCAGGCGATACGCCCCACGGATCACACGGTCCAACCCCGGCTCCTTCAGGCCGAGCTCCGCGAGAAATTCGGCGCGATCGCCTTCGTCGAGCTGTGCGACTTCAGCCTCGATCGCCGCACACACCGCAACGACGACGGCACCCTCTCCGGCGGCGCGCTTTTCGACCGCGGCCAGCAAAGGATTATTGACGAACCCACCCTCGGAGACGTTGGCAACGTACATGACCGGCTTCGCGGTGAGCAGACTCAGCTCCCGCAGGTCCCGACGTTCTTCTTCCGTAAGCGTCAGGCCACGCGCCGGCTTGGCCGCATCGAGTTGTACCTTAACGCGCTCAAACAGTGCACGCTTGCGCAACGCATCCTTATCGCCGCCTTTGGAAGCTTTTGCCGCACGTTCCAGGCCCTTATCGACCGTGGCGAGGTCGGCGAGCGCCAGCTCGGTATCGATGGTCTCGATATCGGCGATCGGGTCCACCTTCCCGGCGACGTGGATGATGTCCGTGCTCTCGAAGCACCGCACGACGTGCGCGATCGCGTCGACTTCGCGGATGTGCGAGAGGAACTGGTTACCAAGCCCCTCGCCCTGGGACGCGCCAGCGACGAGCCCCGCGATATCGACGAACTCGACGCTGGTCGGAATGATCTTCTCGGGATGCACTATCGCGGAAAGCTGCTGCAGCCGCGGATCGGGCACGGGCACCACGCCGACATTGGGATCGATCGTGCAGAACGGGTAGTTCTCGGCAGCGATCTGCGCGCGCGTCAGCGCATTGAACAGAGTCGACTTGCCCACATTCGGCAGACCAACGATGCCGCACCGGATA
>Ga0070665_100004318_pt1 | contig 14944 bp, 17 predicted proteins | sample KBSS13metaG_FD_65862 | JGI IMG/M metagenome (GOLD analysis project Ga0070665, IMG submission 65862) | Switchgrass rhizosphere microbial communities from Kellogg Biological Station, Michigan, USA - KBS S1-3 metaG | ecosystem: Host-associated > Plants > Roots > Rhizosphere > Soil ... | reverse complement strand
ATCATCCGCAAGGCCCAGCCTCTCTGGGAAGCCGCGCAAGCGAAGGTCGACGCCGCGCTCGGCGGCGAGCGGGATGCGCTGTTCGCCATGCTCGACCGGATCGAAGGCCTCCGCGCATGACCATGAAGCGTCCCTGGATCGTCATCGCCTGCGCTGCCTTTATCGTCACCCTGGCGATGGGCGTGCGCCAGGCGTTCGGCCTGTTCCTGCCGCCGATGAGCATCGAGCTCGGCATAGACCGCGGCACGTTCGGCCTCGCCATCGCCATCTCCAACCTCGTCTTCGGCCTCGCCCAGCCCTTCATCGGCGCGCTGAGCGACAAGCATGGCGCGGGCCGCGTCGTCTTCTTCGGCGGCCTGCTTTACGTGCTCGGCCTGCTCGGTTCGGCCTGGGTGTCGAGCGCGCTCGGACTGCATCTGACCCTCGGCTTCGTCGTCGGCGTGGCGCTGGCGGCGACAACCTTCGTGGTGGTGCTCGGCGCGGTCGGCCGGGTGGTGCCGCCGGAGCGGCGCTCGCTCGCCTTCGGCATCGTCACCGCCGGCGGCTCGCTCGGCCAGTTTCTCGTCGTGCCCCTGGCCGCGAAATTGCTTGGTGACCTCGGCTATCATCTCACCCTGATCGTGCTCGCCGGCCTCGTCGCCGTCTGCGCGGTGCTGGCGCTTGGCGTCGCGGGCAGGCCCACGACTCCCGCCGGCGAGGGGCCGCGCCAGTCGCTGAAGGAAGCGCTCGGCGAGGCGGCGGGCAACCGCTCCTATTGGCTGCTCAATGCCGGCTTCTTCGTCTGCGGCTTCCACATCGCCTTCATCGCCACGCATTTCCCCGCTTATCTCGCGGACCAGGGGCTCGGCCTGACCGTCGGCGCGACCGCGCTCGCTCTGGTGGGCCTGTTCAACATTTTTGGCTCCTATCTGTTCGGCCTGTCGGGCGACTTCTGGAAGAAGCACTACGTCCTCTCCGGCATCTATGCCGCGCGGGGCGTCGCCATCATTGTTTTCCTCATCCTGCCCCTCAGCTCGACCTCGGCTTTGGTCTTCGCGGCCGTGATGGGTTTCCTCTGGCTGGGCACGGTGCCGCTCACCTCCGGGCTGGTCGGCCAGATTTTCGGCGTGCGCTATCTGTCGACGCTCTACGGGATCGTCTTCCTCTCGCATCAGGTGGGCAGCTTCTTCGGCGCCTGGGCGGCGGGCTGGCTGTTCGACCGGACCGGGAGCTACGACGCCGCCTGGATCGCCTCCATCCTGCTCGCTTTCTTCGCCGCCGCCGTCCACCTGCCGATCCGCGATGCACCGGTCGCAAGATTGCGGGCGGCATGAGACGGCACGCCATCTGGCTGGCGCCGCTGGCGCTGTTTCCGCTCTGCGCTCTGGGCCTCTGGCTCTGGGCGGACCAGGCGACGACCATCTGGCTGACGGGATTTTTCGCCGCCTGTCTCTAGGATCCGTACCTCACTACCGGCGACGGCCGCCCCTGCCCGCGGCAGAGGCGGCCGTTCCTGGCATTTACTGGCTGAGGATGCTCGCGATCAGCCCGGTGGTCACGGCGATCAGGAGATAATCACCGCTATTGTTGTTTTCCCGGACCCAGCGATAGCCCCGGGGCGGCGAGCGCAGCCCGCGCTGGCTCCAGTCGTTGACCACGTAGCGACGCTGGTTCACCGCCAGCCGCTGACCGCGACGAAAGCGGTGGCCGCGCGACTGGGTGACCTCCCGGTACCGCGGGCGGGCCGGGGCGTGATTGGCGCCGGGGCCACGATTGGTCTGCGGATGCGGGCCGTTATGGCGCTGGGCGAAGACCGGCGCGGGGACGCTCACCAACAGGCCCGCGATCAGCGCGCTCTTCATCGACTTGCTCATCTTCATTCTCCTCGTCCGGCGCGGCGCAGCGACCATATGGCCATCCGTTCACAGGCTGTTGGACGAGCGGGAAAACGCGGCCTTCCGGCGCTTGGGTCCGCGAAAACTGGTCTCAGAATGTACTGGTTTGTCGCAGCCTCGGCGCTTTTTTGGGCCGCCTCCCTTTGACCTCTGGCGTGTTATCTCCATATAACACCTCGAACGGCGGTGCTTGACCGGCCGAAGAGCCCAAGCGAAAGCAGCGCCATGGACGAGACCACGCCTTCCCCCGCCACCGAACCGGCCGGCTCCCCCGCGCCCGAGCCTGTGACCGCCGCTGCGCCGGCCGCCGAAACCACGCCGCCCGCCAAGCCGATGAAGCCGATCAAGGTGAAGAAAGAGGAGACGTGGTGGGACACGATCCGCTTCCTCATCTATCTCTTCATCGGCGCCGTGCTGCTGCGGACCTTCCTGTTCGCGCCTTTCTCGATCCCCTCGGGTTCGATGCTGCCGAACCTCCTGGTCGGCGATTATCTGTTCGTGTCAAAATGGTCCTATGGCTATTCGCGCTATTCCTTCCCCTTCCATCCGATCAATTTCGAGGGCCGGATCCTGGGCGGCACGCCCGCGCGCGGCGACGTCGTCGTCTTCCGCCACCCGACCACCGGCGAGGACTGGGTGAAGCGCGTCATCGGTCTGCCGGGCGATACGATCGAGGTCCGCAATGGTCAGGTGATCCTCAACGGCCAGCCCGTCCCGCGCCAGCAGATCGACGCCTTCGACCTGCCAGTCAGCCCGAACAGCCCCTGCCGCGCGGCGCAGAGCGTCACCGTCGATCCCGCCAACCCGGCGATCGTCGTGCGCGAAGAGGGCCGTCCGGACGGCGGCCACTGCCTCTACCCGCGATTCCGCGAGACCTTGCCCGGCGGCCGCACCTATGAGGTGCTCGACCAGGGCCTGTCGACCGGCGACAATTATGGCCCGCAGACGGTGCCGGCCGGCCATCTCTTCATGATGGGCGACAATCGCGACGATTCGATGGACAGCCGCTTCACCACCGACCAGCTCGGCGTCGGGTTCCTGCCGATCGACAATGCGCTGGGGCGGGCCACGATCGGCTTTTGGTCGACCGACGGCTCGGTGGAATGGCTGAAGCCCTGGACCTGGTTCACCGCCGCGCGCTGGGGCCGGATCGGCATGACCTACTGATGGCCGAGTCCTGATGCAGAACCTCGAGGCCTGGCTGGAAGCGAAGCTCGGCCACAAGCCCGCGACCCTCGACCTGTTCGAGCGCGCCCTCACCCATGCCAGCCATGGTGAGGACAATTATGAGCGGCTCGAATTCCTGGGCGACCGGGTGCTGGGGTTCACCATCGCCGACTGGCTCTACCGGCTGTTCCCGGACGAGCCGGAGGGCAAGCTCTCGCGCCGGCTGAACGTATTGGTCTCGCGCGGCACCTGCGCGGAGATTGCGCGCGAACTCGGCCTTGCGCCGCGCCTGAAGCTCGGCAAGCAGGCTTTGGCCGACGGCGCCTTCGAAAGCGACAATATATTGGGCGACGTGGTCGAAAGCCTGATCGGGGCGCTCTGGCTGGACGGCGGGCTGGAGCCGGCGCGAGCCTTCATCCACGCCGCCTGGGCGAGCCGGGTCGACAGCCACGACAAGGCGCCCAAACACCCCAAATCGGCGCTGCAGGAATGGGCGGCGGCCAACAACCGCAAGGCCCCGGCCTATGAGATTGTCGGCCGCTCCGGCCCGCACCATGCTCCGACCTTCATCGTCCAGGTCTCGATCCGCGGCATCGGCGAGGCGCAGGCTGAGGGGCTGAGCAAACAGGAGGCCGAGACCGCCGCGGCCGAGGCCTTGCTGGAGAAATTGTCATGAGCCAGCGCTTCGGCACCATCGCCGTGGTCGGCGCGCCCAATGCGGGCAAGTCCACCCTCGTCAACGCCCTGGTCGGCCAGAAGGTCGCGATCGTGTCACCCAAGGCGCAGACGACGCGCACGCGGCTGATGGGCCTCGCCATTTCGGGCGAGAGCCAGCTCCTGCTCACCGACACGCCCGGTATTTTCGAGCCGAAGCGCCGGCTGGACCGCGCCATGGTCGCCGCTGCCTGGGGCAGCGCGCAGGATGTCGACCTGATCGCTTTGGTCGTCGACGCCAGCAGCGGCCTGAAGCGCGGCGTCACCGACCTGCTCGACCGGCTGAAGGACCGGCCGGAGCCGAAATTGCTGATTCTCAACAAGGTTGACCTGGTGAAGAAGGAGGCGTTGCTCACCCTCATCACCCAGTTTGGCGAGCGCGGGACGTTCGAGGAAATCTACATGATCTCCGCCTCGACCGGCGATGGCGTCGCCGAGCTGAAGGCGGCGCTCGCGGCGCGTGTGCCCGAGGGGCCGTGGCATTTCCCCGAGGACCAGGTCTCCGACGCCACCGACCGGATGATGGCCGCCGAGATCACCCGCGAGCAGCTCTATCACCAGCTCCATGCCGAGCTGCCTTATGCGAGCGCGATCGAGACCGAGAAATATGAGGAGCGCAAGGACGGCTCCGTCGCCATCCACCAGCAGATCCTCGTCGGCCGCGACACCCAAAAGGCGATCGTGCTCGGCAAGGGCGGCGCCCGCATCAAGCAGATCGGGGAGGCCGCGCGCCGGGAGCTGACCGAGGCGTTCGGCCGCAAGGTCCATCTCTTCCTGCACGTGAAGGTGAACCCGCGCTGGGAGGAAGATCGGGGCCTCTATCGCGAAATCGGGCTGGATTGGGTGGAGTGATAGCGCTGATCTGCCCTTCCCCATCATTCCCGCGAAAGCGGGAATCCCGCTTCTGAAATGCGCGGCGGCTGGGCCTATCTCTTGGCCAGCCGCTATCGAGGCACGATCTATACCGGCGTCACCGCGGACCTTGCGCGGCGGACCTACATGCACAGAATGGGCAAGGGCTCGAAATTCGCCGCGAAATACGGCGCCGTACATTTCGTCCACGCTGAGCACTATCCGACAATCGAGGAAGCAATTGCTCGCGAGAAGGCGATCAAGAAGTGGCTGCGCGCTTGGAAAATCGAATTGATCGAGAAGGGTAATCCGGGCTGGCTGGATATGTACGATTATCTGATCGGTGCGTGAGGAAGGCAGCGGGATTCCCGCTTTCGCGGGAATGACGGTTAGTGGAAATCTATTGTTGCGGGCCTACCAGCTCGCCCCGTCGATCAGCCGACGAGGCAAGGGCTCCCACACCTCGGGCTCGAACAGGCGCAGATTGACGCCCATCCGTTCATAAGCCGGATCGTTGGCCGACCAGTGGCTGGTGCAGCCGCATTGCCCGCAATGCCAGGTGGTCAGCGTCTTATCCCCCTGCACGTAGCCAACCAGCCGCCCCTCTGGATCGTCGACGCCGACCTCGCCCGGCCGGTAATAGCCCCAGAGCCCGCCGAGCCGCCGGCAGATCGAGCAATTGCAGCTGCCGAGGTCCTCCGGCGGCGCGGGCAGGGTCAGGCGCACGGCGCCGCAATGGCAGCTTCCCTCAATCATCCAGTATCTCCTCCACCCAGGCCGGGACCAATTCCCCCGCCTTCCCCGTCCGGCTCTCGTTGAACAGATAGGAGCCCAGGCTCGGCTCCAGGTTCATCTCCAGCGTCCGGGCGCCTACATAGCGGGCGGTCTGGACGAAGCCGGCAGCGGGATAGACGTTGCCGGAGGTGCCGATCGAGACGAACAGGTCCGCCTCCATCAGCGCCCGGTCGATCCGCTCCATTTCATAGGGCATCTCGCCGAACCAGACGATGTCGGGCCTGAGTTCGCCGGCGATCTCGCATTCGGGGCACATGGCATGTCCGCCCATGTCGCCCTCCCAAGGCGTGCGCCCGTCGCAAGCGCGGCACCAGGCGGACTTGAGCTCGCCATGCATGTGCAGCAGCCTTTTCGCTCCGGCCCTTTCGTGCAAGTCGTCGACATTCTGGGTGACGATCAGCAGCCCGCCCGGCCACTCCGCGTCGAGCCGGGCCAGCGCCCGGTGCGCCGAATTGGGCTCGACATGCGTCAGCGCCTCGCGCCGCGCATCGTAGAAGCGGTGGACCAACACCGCGTCGCGCCGGTACGCCTCCGGCGTCGCGACGTCCTCGACCCTATGCCCCTCCCACAGCCCGTCCGGCCCGCGAAAGGTGGCCAGGCCGGATTCGGCGGAAATGCCGGCGCCGGTGAGGATGACGATATTGTGGATTTCGCGCATGGGCCGATCCTAAGCGGCGGCCTCGGATTCGAGAAGTGCGGTTGAAGCACCGTCCTTTCTGGCGCACCTTGGTCGCCTTCTCCGGGGGGAGTGACCGCCATGGCCGATACGCCTGATATTCCGCACATTCCGCTGCTCGCGCCCATCGTCGCGCTCGTCGCCTGGACGCTTGTCATGCAGATCTGGCTGTATGCGACCCGCCTGCCGGCGATGAAGCGCAAGGGGATCGACCTCAAGAACCGGCGCGGGGGGCGCGGCGCGCAGCTGGATGGCGTGCTGGAAGACCAGGTCCAGTGGAAGGCGCATAATTACAACCATCTGCTCGAGCAGCCGACGCTCTTCTATGCGATCGCCTTCGCCCTGATCCTGCTCGGCAATAGCGGCGAGGAACTGACCCTGATCTTCGCCTGGGCCTATGTCGGACTGCGCGTGGTGCACAGCCTGATCCAGGCGACCTCCAATATCGTGCGTTGGCGCTTCCTGGCGTTCATCACGGCCTCGCTCTGCCTGCTGGGCCTGACGGTGACCGCAGGGCTGATCCTGCTGAAATAGCGAGTCGCCCCAGGCGAAGGCTGTCCGGTGCAATTCGTCGCTCCGGAGTGTCATTTCGTCGCTGCAACGCGGGTTTGACGACGACTCAGCGGCCTTTGACGCGGCGTTGCGGCGCGCCGGGCCGGGCTGATTATTGAACGCTCCCAAGACGAACGGGCCGGAAGCCCGAAAGTCCCAGGGAGAAGAAAGATGAAGTTCGCCAAATCCATTGTCGTCCGCACCAGCGTCGTTGCTTTGGCGCTTGCCGCGGTTCCGGTCGCCTCGTCGGCCATGCAGCAGCCCGCGCCGGCCCCGGTGATGGCGTCTGACCCCGCCGCTTTCGCGGTCGGCGTCCAGGCCCCGCCGTCGGTCGCCGACATCGCCCAGGCTCAGTTGGTCACGGAAGCCGCCGCCCTGAACCCCGGCCAGTTCGTCTTCCGCCCGGAGCTGTCGCCGACCGGCAATGTCGAGATCGTCGTCAGCATCCCGCAGCAGCGCGCTTACGTCTACCGCGCCAACCGGCTGATCGGCGTCAGCACCGTGTCGACCGGCATGTCGGGGCACCGCACGCCGACCGGCCGCTACCCGATCATGGAGAAGCGCCGCACGCACTTCTCGAACCTGTACAACAATGCGCCGATGCCCTTCATGCAGCGGCTCACCATGGGCGGGATCGCGCTGCACGCCGGCCAGATCCCGGGCTACCCGGCCTCGCACGGCTGCGTCCGCTTTCCCTATGAGATGGCGCGCAACGTGTTCAGCGTGACCCAGGTCCGCTCGGTGGTCCACATCGTGAACCACTCGCCGACCCCGGAGACTGCCCTGCAGATCGCCCGGGGCGAGCGCCCGGCGATGCCAATGGAAGAGGCGGTCCGCGGCACCCGCTAAGACCGAACAAAGGCTCCGGCCAGTTCCACGTGGGTCGACCACCGGAACTGGCCGACCGGCTTCACCCAGAGCAGCCGGTAGCCGCCTTCGACGAAATCCTTCGCGTCACGCGCGAAGGTGTTCGGATTGCATGAAACATAGGCAATCCGGGGGACGGAGGAGCGGGCGAGCAATGGCGCCTGCTCCTTCGCACCCGCCCGCGGCGGATCCAGCACCACCGCCTCGAAGCGGTTGAGCTCGGCCTCGTCGAGCGGCCGCCGAAACAGGTCGCGATGGTCGACGAAGACGCCACGCCCCGCCCCTTTCAGCGCCAGCACCGCATCCCGCGCCCCTTCGGCCGCATAGACCTTGCCCGGCAGCGCCAGCGCGAAGGTGCCGAGCCCGGCGAAGAGATCCGCGGTCAGCGCCGCGCCCGCCACCGCCTCGCGCACCGCCGCGACCAGAGCCGCCTCGCCCTCCGCCGTCGCCTGCAGGAAAGCGCCCTGCGGCAAGACGACCGGCGTTCCGGAGAGCGTGATCGTCACCGGCTCCGGCTCCCAGATGGTCTGCGCCCCATAGCCGTCGTCCAGCGCGAGCCGGGCGAGCTTGTGCTGCTGCGCGAAGCCGGTCATCGCCTCGGTCGCCTCCAGGCCCTCGACGCTGACCCCCTCGAGCAAGAGATCCACGCCCTGGTCGGCCAGGGTCATGGTCACGCCCGCGCGGCCATTGAGCAGCCGGCGCAACGGCGCGACCAGAGCGAACAGCTCAGGCCGCAGGATATGGCATTCGCGCATGTCGACGATGCGGTGGCTCGCCTCGGCGTTGAAGCCGAGCAGGCCGCCCGACGCCTTGAGCGAGGCCCGGCGGCGGCTGCGCGGCGGGGAGAGATGCGGAGACAGTATATCGGGCGCGGGCAGCCCCTGCGCAGCGAGCGCCGAGGCGATCCGGTCCTTCAGGAAATCCGCATAGGCCGAATCGTCGACATGCTGGAGCTGGCACCCGCCGCATTCGGGGAAATGGTGGCAGGGTGGCACCTGGCGATGCGGGCCGGGGGTGATCATCCCGTCCTCGCCGACGGTATCGCCGGGCGCGGCCATGGCGAAGAAACGCCCGCTCTCCGTCGCCCCGTCCCCACGCGCGGCGAGGCGGATGATCGTCTCTACAGGCATTCGACGACCGCTGCAGGCAAGTGGGCGAGCAGGTCGTCGGCGATCCGGCCGGGGCCGGCCAGCTCGGCGGCGCGGCTGTGGAGCCAGACACCCGCGCAGGCGGCCTCGAACGCGTCCAGCCCGCTTGCGCGCAGGGCCGCGATGGTCCCGGCCAGCACATCACCCGTGCCGGCACTGGCGAGCCAGGCGGGGCCGGTGCCGATCGCCGCGCGGCCGTCCGGCGCGGCTACGACTGTGTCGGCGCCCTTGTAGACGATTACCGCCTTGCTCCGGGCCGCTGCCGCACGCGCGCGCTCGACCTTGCTGCCCTCGTCATCACCGAACAGAGAGGTGAACTCGCCTTCATGCGGAGTCAGGATCGCGCCCTTCAGGCCGGCCAGACCACGCTCGACGAGTAGACGCAGCGCCCCGGCGTCAAGCACGAGCGGATGGCCCGCGCTCAGCGCTGCGTCGAGCGCCTCCAACCCTTCAGCATCCGCGACCAGCCCGGGGCCGAGGAGTAAGGCGCCGATTCTTTCGTCGTCCAGCCGTGCCACCGGGTCGCCCGGCGCCTGGATCACCGCCGCAGACACGCCCGGCACCAGGCTCTTCGCCTGCAGTCGCACGGCGCCCGCCCCGGCTTTCGCCGCGGCTTCAGCCGCAAGTATGCTCGCACCCGGCATGCCGCCCGCCACGATGGTCACCAGCCCGCGGGAGAATTTGTGCGAGTCCGGTCCCGGCGCGGTCAGTATGGGGCGCTCGATCTTGCTCAATCTGCTGGCCGCTTGGATGCCGATATCGGCGATCACCAGCCGGCCCATGTGCCTCGCGGCGGGCTGGAGCAGGTGCGAGGGCTTCAGCGTTTGAAAGGTGATGGTGAGATCATAATCGGGCACCGGCGACAGGATCGCTCCGTCATCCGTAGCGACGCCACTCGGCAGGTCGATCGCGACGCGCACCGCCGCCTGCCCGGCCAGCCGCGCCAGCGCGCCCGACACCTCATCCTCTAGCCGACGACCCAGCCCGGTGCCGAACAAGGCATCGATCAGCAATGCCGCGGGCGCCGCTTCGTGCAGCGCCTCGACCGGGCCGTGCCAGCTGTCCCGGGCCGCTTGCGCGGCCGGCGTCCGCGGCTCGCCCAGCGCCGCCACGCGCATGGGCACGCCACGGGCCGCCAGCTCCCGCGCGATCACATAGCCGTCACCGCCATTATTGCCGGGACCGCAGAGCACCAGAGTCGGCAGCGGCCCGGCAAAGCGCCAGATCGCCTCGGCCGCGCCCCGCCCCGCCCGTTCCATCAGTATTCCGACCGGCGTGCCCGCGGCGATCGCGGTCTCTTCCGCGGCGCGCATCTCGGCCGCGGTCAGGATCATGCGTCCCGTCATCGCGTCCCGGCAGGCAGCCGGAAGCGATCGCCGCCAATCTCGACCTCGATCACGGAGCCATCCGGCCGGTTGGTCAGGGTCTGGGTGACTCGCTCGGCGCCGTCGGCTGCGCTGAACTCCCCGTTTCGCCCGGTCAGCAAACGGCGGAAGCCGCCATCGGCCTTGCGGACAGTGAGCACGCGCCCGCGCGGTGTCTCGGCGCTTTCGACCGTGCAGGCCCGCTCGAACGCTGCCGCCCCCGCTGCCCTGCACTCGATCCGGTTGTCGGGCTCGCCCGCCGGGGGGGCGGCGGCGCCGTTGGTCGGATGGGCGGGCGGGTCGGCCGGCCCGCCGCAGGCGGCGAGCAAGGCGAGCGGGGCGAGCAGGAGTGATCTCATGGCCTGTTTCCTATCATTTCCGCCGCAGCGCTTCGAGCCGTCCGGCGGCATTCTCGCTCGCCAGCAGGGCGTCGAAGCGCGCGTCTATCTCCGGGTCCGTGCGCACATTGGCTGCGGCAAGCCCGATCGCCCGCTTCAACACAATCAGGCTCTCGGGGTCATTGGCAAGGATCGCCTCGATCGCCTCCTGCTCGCGTGGCCCGTGATAATCGGCCAGCCCGATCTCCACCGCCTCGCCGCCATAGACCTTGCCGGCGGTGAACAGCATCCGTGCCGCATGGCCGGGCCCGATCAAGGCGACCAGCCGGTGCACATCCTCCTGCGGATAGGAGATCCCGATCTTCGCCGGAGTGATCGCGAATTCGGAGACATTGGCCGCGACGCGGATGTCGCAGGCGATGGCGAGCGCGACGCCCGCGCCATAGCAGGCGCCCTCGACCACAGCGAGCGTCGGGATGGCGAGCGCGCGCAGCGCATCGAGCGCCGCGCGCATGTCGGTGCGAAAGCGGGTCACGGCCGCCTCGTCGCCCCGCATCGCCGGAAAGTCGCCGAGATCGGCGCCCGCGCAAAAGGCCCCGCCCGCGCCGGTGACCACCAGCAGTCTTACGTCGCTCGCCGCGACCCGGCCGACCGCATCCGCAAACTCCGCCCAGCCCGCCGCCGGGATGGCGTTGCGCGCCTCGGGCCGGTGCAAAGTCAGCCGCGCATAATCGTCGTTGCGTTCGAGCAGGAACATGCGCCGGGCCATGCCGCGCCGCGCATTCTTTGTCGCGAAAAAAAGGCCGGGCCCCGAATACGCCAGGGCCCGGCCATCATAGAGCCGCGGCGACCCGTCCGGTGGAGGCGGGCGGCCGCGGGCGAATGTCGGCGCGCGCATACAGCCCCGCCTCGACCCGTCGCCTTTCACGGAGCAAGGGCCGTGCCAGAACGGATTCCTGCGGGACTCGATGGTTAACCGCCCGGAAGGCCTGTGCCGGGCCGGGACTCGCGGGTCAGCGAAGCCTGGTTTGGGACAGCCACCAGCCCGGCCGCAGCGCCGCGATGCGGGCCGCATCGGCGTCGCGCGCGGCCTCAGTGTCGTACAGCCCGAAGCAGGTCGCGCCCGAGCCGGACATGCGCGCGACCCGGGCGCCGGACAGCTCCCCCAGCACCGCGCCGATCTCCGGCACCAGCGCGCGCGCCGGTGGCTCCAGGTCGTTGCGCCCCGCCTCCCAGTCGCCGAGCGGGCCCCGGTCCACGCCGTCCCAGCCCTTGAAGACGGGGCCAGTCGGGAGCGGGATGTTGGGATTGACCAGCAGCACGGGAGTGCCGGTCAGGCCGGGCATCTCTACGGCCTCGATCCTGTCACCCCTGCCCTCGCCCCGCGCGGTGCGGCTGAGCAGGCAGGCCGGAACGTCGGCGCCGAGCGCGGCGGCCATCGCCACCGACCCGCCGAACATGCGCAGCACAGCCGCCGCATCCGCCGAGCCGCCGCCCAATCCCGCCGCGACGGGCAGTCTTTTGTCGAGGGTGATCGCGGCGGCCGCACCGGCCGCTCGCGCGGCACGAAGGACCAGATTGTCGCCCTCACCTGCGAGGGCGCCGGCGAATTGGCCGATGACGGTCAGGCTCAGCTCGTCCGCCGGCTCGGCGGTCACGACATCGCCATCCTCGCAGAAGGCGAAGAGCGTCTCGATCCGGTGATAGCCGTCCGCCTCCCGCGCGCGCACATGCAGCGCGAGATTGAGCTTCGCATAAGCGATCTCGCGCATCACCACCCTCTCGTCATCCCGGCGAAGGCCGGGACCTCGGGACAAGAAGTCGCCGCGGGTCTCCACGGGATCCCGGCCTTCGCCGGGATGACGGACAAGATCACCGAGCCGCCAATTCCGGCGTCAGGCCGCGGTCCAGCTTGGCCGTGATCCGCGTGGCCACCGCGCCCTCCGCATAAACCGAGGCGGCGCGCCAGGCGAAGCGAGCCTCGACCCGGCGGCCGGCCGCGAAATAGGCGTCGCCCAGATGCTCGTTGATCTCGACATCGGCTGGCTCGGCCTGGGCGGCCTGCTCGAGCAACGGGATCGCCTCGGCGATCTGGCCCTTGTGATAGAGCGCCCAGCCGAGCGAGTCGGTGATCGCCGCATTGTCGGGCGCCAGCCGGTGCGCCTCGCGGATCAGCCGCTCGGCCTCGGCCACCTCCTCGCCGCGGACCAGCAAAGCGTAGCCGAGATAGTTCAGCACATAAGGCTGTTGCGGGGCGAGCTCATAAGCGCGCTTCAGCGCGGTGCGCGCGCCGGGCCAGTCGCCCGCCTGATCCAGCGCGCCGCCGCGCATCAGCTGCAGCTGCCACTCCTCCTGCCCCTCGCCGGCATTGCCCAGCGACAGCGCCCGGCCAAAGGCGTCGGCGGCCTCGCGCTGGCGGCCCATTTCACCATAGATCTGGCCGAGCCGGAGCCAGTCGGACTGGCGGGCGTCATCGGCGTCCGCCGCCGCGCGCGCCAGGCGCAACGCGGTCTCCCGCTCGCCCCCTTCGCTGAGCAGGCGGATGCGGGTATCGCGGGCAGCCAGTGCGAACGGGTCGTTGGCCGGGATATTGTCGAGCACCTGCACGGCGAGCCGATGCTGGTCCTGCTGGCCGAGCAATTCCGCCGTCACCAGCCAGGCCTCGGGACTGGCCGGATCGAGCCGGGTCGCAAGACGTGAGAAGAGCAGGCCGAGCTGGCTCATATCCTGCCCGCCCAGATCGAGCGCCAGCCGGGCCATCAGCTCGCCGACTCCGGCCTCGGCAGTGCCGATCGCGCCGGGCACCGGCCGGTTCGCCTGGATGAGGGCGCGTGCGGCGCGGGAGGCGGGCGTATCGACGTCCAGCATGAGCAAAGCCTGCTCGCGCTGGCGGCGGCTGGCGAGCAAAGACGCGCCGGAAATGCGCAGGCGAACGGCGCGCGGGCCCGAGGAACGGGCGGCGCTCAGCATCTCCGCCGGCCCTTCCGGCCGGCCCATGGCGATAAGCAGCAAGGCGCGATGCTCGGCGGCATAGCCCGCGGCGGGGCCGCTCGTGCCCGCGGCGGACAAGGCGGCGAGCGGATCGCCCTGGCGCGAGCCGAAGGCCAGCCAGGCGCGAAGCACCGGCACGGTGAAGGCGAGGCTCTGGTCGCTCTCGATGGCATCGATCTGGGTGCGGGCGGCCCGCCAGTCGCGGGTCCGGAAGGCCTCGGCGACGAGCAGGAAGCGGGCATCGGCGAGCAGCCCATTCTGCCGCTCCAAAGCGCGGGCGCCGTCGAGGGCGAGCCGCCAATTGCCCGAGCGCACGCCATAGCCCATGGCCTGGCCGGCGATGGTGCGGTCGTTCGGGGCGGCGGCGAGCGCGGCGGCATAGCTTGTGCCGGCCCGATCGGTGGCGCCCTGCCAGGCGGCCATGCGGGCCTCCGCATAAGGCGCGAGGGGCGAGACGGGCTCGGTCACGCGCGCGGCGGCGGGGCTTGCCGCGAGGAGCAGGGCGCCGGTCAGGGCTGCACCGGCGAGAAGCCTACATGTTGGGATAGTTCGGCCCTCCTCCGCCCTCGGGCACGACCCAGTTGATATTCTGGGTCGGGTCCTTGATGTCGCACGTCTTGCAGTGAACGCAATTCTGCGCGTTGATCTGAAGGCGCGGTGAACCGCCTTCCTCGACGAACTCATAGACGCCGGCCGGACAGTAGCGTTGCTCCGGCCCGGCGAAATTGGGCAGGTTCACCGACGTGGGGATCGTCGCGTCCTTCAGCGTGAGGTGGATCGGCTGATCCTCCTCATGATTGGTGTTCGAAAGGAAGACCGAGGACAGGCGGTCAAAGCTGATCACGCCGTCCGGTTTCGGATAGTCGATCGGCGGGACCAGGTCCTTGCGCCATAGCCGCTCATTGTCGGGATGATGCTTCAGCGTGAACGGCAGGCCGATCTTCAGCTGACGCATCCACATGTCCACGCCGGCCAGGCCGGTGCCGAGCGTGCCGCCATATTTGGCGACGAAGGGCTCGACATTGCGGACCTTCTTGAGCTCGGTGGCGATCCAGCTGTCGCGCACCGCGGGCTCGTAATCGGCGAGCAGGTCGCTCGACCGGTCCGCGGAAATCGCGGCGAAGGCGGCCTCGGCGGCGAGCATGCCGGACTTCATCGCCGTGTGGCTGCCCTTGATCCTGGGCACGTTCACGAAGCCCGCCGCGCAGCCGATCAGCGCGCCGCCTGGGAAAGCGAGCTGCGGCACGGCCTGCCAGCCGCCCTCGTTGATCGCCCGAGCGCCATAGGAGACGCGCTTGCCGCCCTCCAGGAAGTCGCGGATCGCCGGATGCTGCTTCCAGCGCTGGAACTCCTCGAAGGGCGAGAGCCAGGGATTGCGGTAGTTGAGCGCGACGACGAAGCCCAAGGCCACCTGGCCGTTCGCCTGGTGATAGAGGAAGCCGCCGCCCCAGGCGTCGTCGAGCGGCCAGCCCTGGCTGTGGATGACGAGTCCTTTTTGATGTTTTTCCGGCGCCACCTGCCAGAGCTCCTTGAGACCGATTCCGTACTTCTGCGGATCGATGCCGTCGCGCAGGTTGAATTTCTGCATCAGCTCCTGCGACAGCGA
>Ga0070665_100004317_pt1 | contig 14944 bp, 11 predicted proteins | sample KBSS13metaG_FD_65862 | JGI IMG/M metagenome (GOLD analysis project Ga0070665, IMG submission 65862) | Switchgrass rhizosphere microbial communities from Kellogg Biological Station, Michigan, USA - KBS S1-3 metaG | ecosystem: Host-associated > Plants > Roots > Rhizosphere > Soil ... | reverse complement strand
CTCCTCGGCCATTTCGCACCCGCGCTGGGGGAGTCGATGAAGCCGCTGGGCGACGGCTTCATCAAGCTCATCAAGATGATCATCGCGCCGATCATCTTCTGCACAGTGGTAGTGGGCATCGCCGGCATGGAGGACATGAAGAAGGTCGGCAAGACCGGCGGCTATGCGCTGCTCTATTTCGAGGTCGTGAGCAGCGTCGCACTCATCGTCGGGCTCACGATCGTCAATCTCGTGCAGCCCGGTACCGGCATGAACATCGACCCCGCGACGCTCGACACCAAGGGAATCGCCGCGTACACGAAGCCCGGGCAGATGGCGAGCACGACGGAGTTCCTGCTGAACGTCATTCCGAACACCGTGGTCGACGCGTTCGCCAAGGGCGAGATCCTGCAGGTGCTGCTGTTCGCCGTGCTGTTCGGCTTCGCGTTGCACCGCTTCGGCGGTCGCGGCACCCTGGTGTTCGACTGGATCGAGAAGTCGTCGCACGTCCTCTTCACGATCGTCGGCTACATCATGAAGGTCGCGCCGATCGGCGCGTTCGGCGCGATGGCGTTCACGATCGGCAAGTATGGCGTCGGCTCGCTGTTATCGCTTGGCAAGCTGATGGGGACGTTCTACCTCACCTGTCTGATCTTCATTCTCGTGGTGCTGGGCCTGATCGCGCGCTTCCATGGATTCTCGATCCTGAAGTTCATTCGCTACATCAAGGAAGAGTTGCTGATCGTCCTCGGTACGTCATCGTCGGAATCCGTGTTGCCCCGGATGATGGCCAAGATGGAGAACCTCGGCGTCAAGAAGTCGACGGTCGGGCTCGTCATTCCGACGGGTTACTCGTTCAACCTCGACGGCACGTCGATCTACCTGACGATGGCCGCAGTGTTCATCGCGCAGGCGACCAACACGCCGATGACGATTCAACAACAGCTCACGCTGCTCGCCGTGCTGCTGCTGACGTCGAAGGGCGCGGCGGGCGTCACCGGGAGCGGCTTCATCGTGCTCGCCGCGACGCTTTCGGCGGTGGGGCACGTCCCGGTGGCCGGGCTTGCCCTTATCCTCGGCATCGACCGCTTCATGTCGGAGGCGCGCGCGCTGACCAACCTGATCGGCAATGGCGTGGCCACGGTCGTCGTCGGCAAGTGGTGCGGCGAGCTGGACGAAGCCCGCATGCGGAAAGTGCTGAACAACGAGACGGACGTCGAAGCCGAGGAGCCGGAGGCCGTGCTCGACCTGGTCGAGCAGCACATGCCGGCGAGGTCGGCCTGACCGCCGACGCGAGCGGGGCTCGCGACCCGGTGGAGGCGGTGCCGGGGTCGATGCCTGCGCCCGTGCGCGCCGGGACGCCCCTGCATCGCATCGTCGTCGTCGGCGGGGGCGCGGGCGGACTCGAGCTTGCAACGCGACTCGGCAACAAGTTCGGCAAGCGCAACCGCGCGCACGTCACGCTGATCGAGAAGGCGCGCGCGCATTTCTGGAAGCCGCATCTGCACGAGCTCGCGGCGGGCAGCATGGATGTCCGCGTGTACCAGACGGACTATCTCGCCCAGTCGCACTGGCACTACTTCCGCTATCGCATCGGCGAAATGACGGGCCTCGATCGCGCCCGTCGCGAGGTGACCGTCGCGCCGGTGATCGACGAGGAGGGCGACCAGGTGACCACCCAACGCGTCTTCACCTACGACACGCTCGTCATTGCCGTCGGCAGCCTGACCAACGATTTCCACACGCCGGGTGCGAGGGAACACGCGATCTCGCTCGAGTCGCCCGTCGAAGCCGACCGCTTTCACCGCCGGCTGGTCAACGCCTGCATCCGGGCCCACTCGCAATCCGAGCCGCTTCGTCCCGACCAGCTCCACGTGGCGATCATCGGAGCGGGTGCAACGGGCGTCGAGCTTGCGGCCGAGCTGCACAACGCGACCCGCGTGCTCGTTTCCTACGGGCTCGACCGCATCGATCCCGACAAGGACATCCGGATCATCCTGATCGAAGCCGCGGATCGGATCCTGCCCGCGTTGCCGCCGCGGCTTTCGGCGACCGCGACGAAGCTGCTCGGAAAGCTGAACGTGAATGTCCGCACGTCGTCCCGCGTGGCGGAAGTGTTGCCCGATGGCGTGCGCCTGGCCGATGGCGAGATCATTCCGGCGGAGCTCGTCGTGTGGGCGGCAGGGGTCAAGGCGCCCGATTTCCTGCTCACGCTGGATGGGCTCGAAACCAATCGCATCAATCAGCTGGTGGTGCGCCCCACGCTGCAGACCACCCGCGACGACAACGTGTTCGCGATCGGCGATTGCGCCGCGTGTCCGTGGCTCGGCCGCGATGGCGTCCTCGTGCCGCCGCGCGCCCAGGCCGCGCATCAGCAGGCGAGTCACATGGTGGGGCAGATCCGGGCCCGGCTCGACGGCACGCCGCTCAAGCCGTGGCGGTACCGCGACTTCGGCTCGCTGGTCTCGCTCGGGGAGTACTCCACCGTCGGCAACCTGATGGGCGTGCTCACGGGCACGAACATGTGGATCGAAGGCTGGTTTGCGCGGATGATGTACCTGTCGCTCTACAAGCTGCATGAGCTCGCATTGCACGGATTCTGGAAGGTGGCTCTCGACACGGCGGCGCGGATGATCACGCGCCGCACCGAGCCTCACGTGAAGCTGCACTGACGTTTGCGGCACGCGCGCAGGTCCGACCTTCTGACGCAAGACGCCATGAATCGACCTTCGAACCCTTCCGGAGTCGCGCGACAGGCGCGGGGCAGGCCACGGCTCGCGCTCGAGATCACGCTGGCGCTTGCCGTCAAGTTCGCTGCGATGATCGTGATCTGGCACGTCTGGTTCTCGCATCCGGAAGGACGCCAATTGAACGGCGAGCGTATCGGTGCAATGATCTATGGGACGCCGCCGTCGGCGCCCCGGAAGGACTGAGGGGACACAGGAATCCACGATGCCCGACCTCGACCTCGTCAACGTCTCGCGCCTGCAATTCGCGACGACCGCGATGTATCACTTCCTGTTCGTTCCGCTGACTCTCGGCCTTTCATGGATCCTGGTGATCATGGAATCCGTCTGGGTCATGACGGGCCGCGAGATCTACCGCGACATGACGCGTTTCTGGGGACTGCTGTTCGGCATCAACTTCGTCATGGGCGTCACCACGGGATTGACGCTCGAGTTTCAGTTCGGCACCAACTGGGCCTATTACTCGCACTACGTCGGCGATGTGTTCGGCGTGCCGCTCGCGATCGAAGGGCTGATGGCGTTCATCCTGGAATCGACGTTCGTGGGCCTGTTCTTCTTCGGCTGGGACCGCATGAACAAGGTCCAGCACCTGATGGTGACATTCCTGGTCGCCCTCGGGTCTAACCTTTCCGCGCTGTGGATTCTCGTCGCGAACGGATGGATGCAAAACCCCGTCGGCGCCGCCTTCAATCACGAGACGATGCGGATGGAGCTCACCAGCATTTTCGAGGTGTTCTTCAATCCCGTTGCACAGGCCAAGTTCGTCCATACGGTCGCCGCGGGTTACGTCACGGCCTGCATGTTCGTCCTGGGCGTGTCGGCGTTCTACCTCCTGAAGCCGCGCGACGTCGGGTTTGCGCTCCGCTCGTTCGCGGTGGCCGCGGGCTTCGGCCTCGCCTCGACGCTCTCGGTAATCGTGCTGGGCGACGAGTCCGGCTATACCACCGGCGAGACCCAGAAGGTCAAGCTGGCCGTGATCGAAGCCGAGTGGAAGACCCAGCCGGCGCCGGCGTCGTTCACTCTGTTCGGTTTTCCCAACGACGCGGAGCAGCGAACCGACTATGCCATTCACGTGCCCTGGCTGCTCGGCCTGATCGCGACGCGCTCGTTCGATCAGGAAGTGAAGGGCATCGACGACCTGAAGCGCGAGCATCTGGCCCGGATCGACCGCGGCATCATCGCGTACGACGCGCTGCAAAAGCTGCGCAAGGGCGACAAGAGCAGCGAAGTGCGCGAGCGGTTCGACCAGCACAAGGAGGACCTGGGCTTCGGACTGCTGCTCAAGAAATACACGCCAGCCGTCGTCGATGCCACCGCGGACCAGAAACGCGCGGCCGCCGACGACACCATCCCCAAGGTCGCTCCGCTCTTCTGGAGCTTTCGCCTGATGGTCGGATTGGGAATGCTCTTCCTGTTCGTCTTTGCCGCTTCGTTCTATTTCCTCGCGATACGCAACCTCGCGTCGCAGCGATGGCTGCTCCGCCTCGCGGTGTTCTGCATTCCGTTGCCGTGGGTTGCCGCCGAGCTTGGATGGGTCGTGGCGGAATACGGACGGCAGCCGTGGACGATCAGCAGCGTCCTGCCGACGTTCCTGTCGGTCTCGAGCCTGTCCGCCCCCACCGTCTACGCAAGCCTCGCCGCATTCATCGCCTTCTACACCGCCCTGCTGATCATCGAGATGTACCTGATGCTGAAATACATTCGCCTCGGTCCCGCAAGCTTGCGCACGGGACGCTACGCCGGCGAAGGCGCCGTGCCCGCGGGCGCCGGCGCGGCAGCGCAGTCATGATCTTCGACTACGCGACGCTCAAGGTGATCTGGTGGGCGACGGTGGGGCTCGTCATCATCGTGTTCGCGCTGACCGACGGGTGGGACATGGGCATCGGCATGCTCTCGCCCGTGGTCGGCAAGACGGACCTCGAGCGGCGGATGATCTTGCGCTCGATCGAGCCCAATTGGGAAGGCAACCAGACATGGCTCATCATCGCGGGCGGAGTCATCTTCGCCGCGTGGCCGCTGGTCTACGCGGCTGCGTTCTCGGGGATGTACTTCGCGCTGCTGCTCGTTCTCTTCGCATTGTTCCTGCGGCCGGTCGGATTCAAGTACCGCAACAAGCGGCCGGACGAAAAATGGCGGCGGAACTGGGATCGTGGTCTATTCGTCGGCGCGTTCGTGCCCTCGCTGGTGTTCGGCGTCGCCTTCGGCAACCTGCTGCAGGGCGTGCCGTTTCACTTCGACGACGACCTGCGCTCGTTCTATACCGGCAGCTTCTGGGCGCTCCTCAATCCGTTTGCGCTGGTGGCGGGCGTGCTGAGCGTCGCGCTCCTCGTCATGCACGGCGCCGCGTACCTGCGTCTTCGGATCGACGGGCCGGTGGCCTATCGTGCCGGGCGCATCGGTCGTGCCGCAGCCATCGTGGTCATCGTGCTCTTCGCCCTGGCCGGCGTGTGGGTCGCGACCGGCATCGACGGTTACCGCCTCACGTCCGTCGCGACCGGTAATGCCCAGTCCAATCCCCTGGGGAAGACCGTCGTCCGCGCGGCCGGCGCGTGGCTTGACAACTATGCGACGTATCGGTGGATGGTGGCTGCACCGGTCGCCGGATTCGCCGGTGCCGCGCTGGCGTACCTGTTCTTTTTCAAGCGCCACCCGCTGGTCACGCTCTGCGGAACCGCGCTCGCGGTGACGGGCGTCATCCTGACGGCGGGTTTCTCGCTCTTTCCGTTCATCATGCCGTCGAGCTCGCAACCTTCGAACAGCCTCACTGCGTGGGACGCCGTCTCGAGCCACCGCACGCTGCAGATCATGTTCTGGGTCACGGTGGTGATGCTGCCGGTGATCACGCTCTATACGTCGTGGGCGTACGCGAAGATGCGCGGCAAGATCGACGTCGAGACCGTCGAATCCGAGTACTGAACCGGGATCTGTTCAAACCAGGGGAATCGCCATGTGGTACTTCGCTTGGATTCTGGGATTGGGGCTCGCGCTCGCTTTCGGCATCATCAACGTGATGTGGCTCGAGTCGTCGTATTTTTCGGGTGAGCTCGACGAGGAAAGGGTGCACAAGCGCTTCATGCGCGGCGGCCGGCCGATCGACTGACACCGACATCGCTTGCTCTCCCGCTTTCTCCCGTTCCGGAAGTGGTGGCCGAGGGTCAACGCGCGCACCACGCGCGACGACCTGGTGGCCGGACTGGCCGGTGCCGTCCTGGGGCTTCCCCAAGGCGTCGCATTCGCGATCCTCGCAGGGCTCCCGCCCGAGTACGGCCTGTATGCGGCGATGATCCCGCCCGCGCTGGCGGCGCTCTTCGGTTCCAGCATGCACATGGTCGCCGGTCCGACCAATGCGGTCGCGATCCTCCTGTTCGCGAGCCTCTCCCAGGCAGCCACTCCCGGCAGCGCCGAATACATCTCGCTCGTTCTCACGGTGACGTTCCTCACCGGCGCCTTCGAGCTCCTGATGGGCGTTGCGCGCCTGGGCGCGCTCGTCAACTTCATTTCGCATACGGTGATCCTGGGGTTCGGCACGGGCGCCGCGATCCTGATCGCAGCGTCGCAGATCAAGGCGTTCTTCGGCATCGCGGTGCCGGCCGACGCCTCGTTCCTCCAAACGCTCAAGGGCATCGCACTGCACGCGCGCGAGGTCAATCCGTACGTCACCGCCGTCGGAGTCTTCACGCTCGTCGCGGCGATCGCGGCCAAGAAATATGTCCGCCGCGTGCCGTTCATGATCAGCGGGACGATCGCGGGATCCCTCTTCGCGCTCGCGCTCAACCGCTGGCTCGGGTCCGACGTCACGGGGATCGCCATGGTCGGCGCGCTGCCGGCGCAGTTGCCGCCGCTCTCGCTGCCGGACTTCTCGCTCGATACGCTGCGCAAGACGGCGCCCACTGCCCTCGCGAACACGATCCTCGCGCTGACGCTCGCGATCAGCGTCGGCCGCTCGCTCGGCATCCGGTCCGGCCAGCGGATCGACAGCAACCAGGAATTCATCGGCCAGGGCATCTCCAACCTGGTCGGTGCGTTCTTCTCGTCGTTTCCGTCCGCGGGGTCGTTCAACCGCAGCGGCGCCAACTACGAAGCCGGCGCGAAGACGCCGCTGGCGTCGGTTTTCTCGTCACTGTTCCTGGTTGCCATCGTGCTGGTCGTCGCCCCGCTTGCGGCCTATCTTCCGCTCGCCTCCGTGGCCGCGATCCTCTTCCTGGTCGCATACGGCTTGATCGACGTCAAGCGGATGCGCGCGATCATCCGCACGAGCCGCACCGAATCCGCCGTGATGATCGTCACGCTGGTCGCGGCGCTGCTGCTCGGTTTGCAGACCGCGATCTACGCGGGCGTGCTCCTGTCGCTGATGCTGTTCCTGAACCAGGCGGCGCATCCCGAAATCCGCGACGTGAAGCCGGACGTTCGCGGCGGGACATTTCATTTCGATGCCGATACCGGCCTTCCCGACTGTCCGCAGCTCAAGATGCTGCGGGTGAATGGCTCGCTGTTCTTCGGTGCGGTCGAGCACATCGAGGATGCGTTCCACAAGGTCGATCACGACCGGCCTTCGCAAAAGCACCTGCTGATCGTTGCGAGCGGCATCAACGTCATCGATATTTCCGGCGCGGAGCTGCTCGCGCGCGAGGCGGTACGGCGGCGAAAGCTGGGTGGCGGACTCTATTTCTATTTCATGAAGGACGCCGTGCGCCGACTGCTGGTCAAGGGCGGCTACATGAAGGACATCGGCGAGGAGAACGTGTTCGATCCCAAGGACGACGTGATCGGCACGCTCTATCGCAGGCTCGACTCCGAGATCTGCCGGACCTCGCCTGCGCGCATATTCAGCCAGTGCAACCTCGCGCTGCCGAACGGCGAGCCGCGGCGCGACACCGCGCCGCCCCGGCCCGCGGTGACGGTGCCACTCCGGGTATCGCCGTGGCAGCGGCCAAGGGACGCCTGATCTCTATCCCGAGGGCCTGCGTTTTGACAGGTGCTCGACTGCATGCGAAAGTGCGATTGCGCGCACACCGGCGCGCCGCCAGCGGCGCCGTCCCGGGATGTCCGCGATTCCAGGAGCGCGCATGAACAGCGTGCATTGCGCGCGCGGGACGATGCATGTCCTGCGCATGGTCATTCTTTCCACGGCGATATCTGCGCCGGGCCTGACGGCGCTTGCGCAGCAGCCGTCGCCCGCGCAACAGAACGCACTGCGCCAGAGTTGCCGCGCCGACTATCAACGCAATTGCGCGGGCGTACCCGCCGGAGGTGCCGAGGCGCTTGCCTGCCTGCAGCAACATGCGGCGCAGACCTCCCCCGGATGCCAGCAGGCGCTTCGGGCGCTCGGCACGTCGGCCCCGAAGCCGCCGTCCGCCGCGATGCCCGCTGGCGCCACGGCATCTGCCGCCGCGTCACCGATGGTGGACGACGGCACGTGGCCTCACACGGTCGCGGGAGAGCGCGGATCCGCCATCGTCTATCAGCCCCAGATCATTTCGTGGCCCGATCGCCGCACGCTCAATACGCGCATCGCGCTCGGCGTGATGCCGACAGGCTCGAAGACCGCCGTCCTCGGCACGATCGAAGTCGCCTTCGCGACGCAGGCTGACCTCGCGTCGCGGAGCGTGACGCTCACGGATCCGCGCCTGCTTTCGTCGCGCTTTCCGACCGCCGACACCGCACAGGCAATGAGCTTCGAGAACGCGGTCAAGGCCGCGCTCGCGAATCTCGGCGAGAAAAGAGTGCCCCTCGACACGATCCTGCTGTCGCTCCGCCAGCAGGCGGAGAAGCCAGCCGGGGTCGCGGTGAGGAACGATCCGCCGGCGATCTACTACAGCGCACGGCCGGCGAGCCTGCTCGTGTTCGATGGCGAGCCCGTGCTGGCGCCTGTCGCGGGCACTTCGTTGCGGTTCGCGGTGAACACCAACTGGGACGTCTTCGTCGACGGCGACACGTGGTATTGGCTCAACAACGGCGCGTGGCTCACCGCGCCGGCCTTCAAGGGACCGTGGACTCCCGTCGAGAAATTGCCGCCGGCGTTTTCGTCGCTGCCGACGGACGCGAATTTCGCCGAGGTCCGCAAGCAGGTTCCGGGACGCCGCATCGCCGCGGCGAACATGCCGATGATATTCGTCAGCACCATGCCGGCGGAGATCATCGTCACGACCGGGGCGGTGAGCCTCGCTCCGATTCCTCAAACGACGCTCAAGTTCGTGGCCAACACCGATGCCAATGTGTTCTTCGACACGGCGAGCGGCCGCTATTTCTACCTCGTCTCGGGTCGCTGGTTCTCCGCACCCGACCTCGAAGGGCCCTGGATCTTTGCCACTTCGAACCTGCCGGCCGATTTCGCGCGCATCCCGCCGAACGGTCCGCGCGGCAGCGTGCTGGTGTCGGTCCCCGGCACGCCACAGGCGCAGGAGGCGATGCTGCAGGCGCAGGTCCCTCAGCAGGCGACGCTCTACCGGAGCACCGCCAAGGTCGAAGTCGTGTACAGCGGGCCGCCGAAATTCGAGCCGGTCGTCGGCACGCAGCTCGAGTACGCCGTGAACACGGCCTTCGACGTGATCCGCGTCGGCGAGACGTTCTATGTGTGCTGGCAAGGCGCGTGGTTTGTTGCCCCGTCGCCGAATGGCCCGTGGGTGCTCGCGGAAACTGTGCCCGCCGCCATTTATGCGATTCCGCCCAGCAGCCCGCTCTATCGCGTGACGTACGTGCGTGTCTACGCCGTGGCGCCGACGACAGTCACCTACGGCTACACGGCCGGCTATACCATGGGCTACGTATCCGCCGGTGTGGTCGTATACGGTACCGGCTGGTATTACCCGCCCGTGATCTGGCCCGCGCCAGTGCCGATCTATTACCCCTATCCCGTGTCGTATTCGGGCTCGACCTGGTACAACGCCACTACGGGCGCCTGGGCGCGCGGCGGCACCGTCTACGGGCCCTACGGTGGCGCCGTGACGGGCGGCACCGCCTACAACCCGAATACGGGCGCGTGGGCGCATGGCGCGGCGGTCTACGGGCCGAACGGCGGCGCGGGCGCATGGTCCGCCTACAACCCGTCGACGGGAAGCTACGCGCACGGAAGCGCGGCCTGGGGACCCGACGGCGGGTCTGCGAACGCCAGCTGGTACAACGGTCGTACCGGTATTTCCGGCTCGACCAATCAGAATCGCAACCAATATGGCAGCTGGGGATCGAGCGTCGTCAGTGGACCGAACCAGACCGTCAACATGCAGCACCAGTCCAATGCGCAAGGCAGCGCGGGCAGCTTCAAATCGAGCACCGGAGCCGAAGGCGCCGGCGTGCGCGGGGCCAACGGCAACAGCGCGGGCGTCGTGAAAGGCGAGGGCGGCAACGTGTATGCCGGTGCCGACGGCAACGTCTATCGGCACACATCGGACGGGTGGTCGAAATACGACGACGGTTCGTGGAATTCGGTGCAGAAACCAGGCACCGCGAAAAGCGGGAGCGGCGCCAATCTGTCGGACGCGTCGTCCGCGAGCACGCGTGCCTCGGGCAATGCGGGCGCGCGCGGTCAATTTCAAGGCGGCGGGTTCGACGCCACTCAATTGAACCAGGATCGGATGGCGCGCACGACGGGCGCGGAGCGCCAGCAACGCTACGGCGCGATGCAGGGCGGCGCGGCATTCTCCGGAGGCGCAGGCCAGTTTCGCGGCCGGCGTTAGCACGATCGCTGCGCGAAAAAAGTGTGGCCGCGTGCGACTCCGATCGCGCGCCGTGGTCGGCCGATGGCTTGCATCAACCAGGCCCCGGCGGTAGTCTCGATCGGATTCTACGTGCGGCAGCGAAAATCGTCCTTCGCCCCGCCCCATGTCCCGCGATGGAAACCTTCATGCTTTCCCCGGCAAGTCCCGCGCGCGGCCATATGGTCTTCGCCTCGCTGTTACTGGCCTTGTCGTGCGCCGGATTTGCGCCGCGAGCGTACTCGGACGGTACCGGTTGGTACTCGCCCTCGCAGGTGCCCTCGGGCCGCTGGGAATACGCGCAGCAGTGCGGGGTTTGCCATGGCGCGCAACTGCAGGGCACCGGTGCCCCCGCGCTCAAGGGCCGCATCTTTGACGATCAGTGGAACGGCAGGAAGCTCTCGGCGCTCTACGAGTACGTTCACAACAACATGCCGCTCGGGCGCGGCGCGTCGGTGCCAAGCCAGGAATACGCCGACATCATCGCGTTCATACTCGCGCAATCCGCCCTGCCGGCGGGTACCGAGCTTTTCACGCCGAGGACGCCCATGGACCGCGTGTTGACGCTGCCACCGGCCGAGCCATCGGCAAGCGCCAGCGCTGCCGCGACGGCGGCACCCGGGGAAGTGAAGATCGGCGCACTCTATGGTGTGCTCGGCCAGCCGACGACGAACACGCCGACGCAGACGGAGCTCGATGCCGCTGACGATGCAACCACCAACTGGCTCATGTACAACAAGGGCTATCGCGGCCAGCGTTATTCGCGGCTCAATCGGATCAATAGCGCCAACGGGGGCAAGCTGAAGCCGGTATGCATGTTCCAGCTGGGCGAGATCGGCACGTTCTCGACCGGCCCGGTGGTTTACGACGGAATCCTCTACGCGACGACGCATCTCGGCACATACGCGATCGACGCGATCACGTGCCGGAAGCTGTGGTCGCATCAGCATGTCCCGCAGGGGCCGGAGATGAACGCGACCAACAAGGGTGTCGCGCTGGCCGGTGGTCGCGTCATTAGAGGCACGCAGGACGGGTTTCTCTACGCGCTCGAAATGGGAGGACGGCAATATGTCGCGGTGGCGTCCGGAAGCAGCGGAGGGTCGATTCCGCTCACGGGCAGCGCGACCATCGTGGTCTTCGGACAGTGACGCGCACCAAGGCCACGATTAGCGACGTCGCGAAGCACGCGAAGGTGTCGGTCGGCACCGTATCGCACGTGCTGACCGGCATCGTGCCTGTCAGCAGCAAGCGGCAGGAGCGCGTGCTGAAGGCGATCGAGGCGCTCCACTATGTTCCCAATTTTCACGCGCGCGGATTGCGGCGCGCGCAGACGAACGTCGTCGGCATCTGCATTCCGCACGTATCCACCGCGTACCTGAACACGGTATCCGAGGCGCTGGAAGACGTCGCGGCCGCGGACGGCTACAGCATCATGCATGTGTTCAGCCGGCACGATCCCGCCGCGGAGCTTCGCCGGGTGCGCGACCTGCTCAACTATCGCGTCGACGGAATGGTGCTGCTGCCGAGCACGTCGCCGGAAAAGACGCTGGACCTCGCATATCAGAACGGGCTGCCGATGGTGCTGATCGACCGTCCCACCGGTGATCGCCGCTTCGACCAGGTCATCCTCGACAACCGCAAGACCACGCGCGACGCCGCCCGGCGCCTGATCGAGCTGGGACACCGCCGCCTGATGTTCATATGCCGGTCGCGCGGCAGGCTTTCGACCCGCCATCGCATCGAGGGCCTCAACGCCGCGCGGCGCCAGGCGCGCGTGGCCGTCTCCATCGCAATCGTCGAGTACAACGACGACGAGGCGGCGCTCGCCCACACGCTCGAGGGCGCCTTGCGCGCCGCCGACGCGCCGACCGCCGTGATCGTCAGCAACAGCCACCAGGCATCGCTCATGCTCGGAACGCTCCGCCGGCTGGACATCGCGTGCCCGCAGCGCGTGTCGGTCCTGGGTTTCGACGATCCCGACTGGTCGGAGATCGTGACACCGCGCCTGTCGGTGATCCGACAGCCCGCACTTGCAATTGCGGACCAGGCGTGGACGCTGCTCATGCGGAGGATCCGGCACCCCCATGCGGCGATCCGGCAGGTCGCCCTCGAAGCGCAGATCGATTTTCGCGAGTCCATCGCGCGTGTCGGCGGCGCGGCCAACGACGCGAAGACCGTCGGCGAAAATTCGCTGCCGCGTACGCGTGGCGTCCCGCACCGGGCGCGATTCGATTGAATACCGCAGGCCCGCGGCCGTGCAGTCGAAGGCGCGCCGGGTCAAACCCTACGGAGACGATCGAGCCTATCGAGCCGTCGCTGGACGCAGGACCGCCAGAATGCTTCCCGGATCGGGGCCGACCTCGGGATGTAAACCGCTGAAGGGCGACGAGACGACGCCGGGCGTCGCCTTTACGCTGCGCCCTTGCCCGCGAACAGCACGGAAACCTTGCGCGGCGCGTCCTTGCTCTGCGCCACAGCGACCTGCTGCTGCCGCGCTTGGCGACGCACGCGGGCGAACGTCTTGCGAATGTCCGTCTCTGTGCTGGGAATGTATTTGAACGTGGGATCGAGCAGCGATTTCAAGATGGCCTCACGGGTCGGAACGGGATACGAGCACCCTACGCGATAGACAGCGCATCGCAATCGGCGTTCCGCTGACGCGCTTGTAGGAATATTCCCATCGGTCCGCTCGCCGCCCGGCGCCGGAATCGTAATCGCGCGGCGAAGAGACACCGGTGCCGCCGTGTGATTCAATGCTTCGCCGCGCGTGCTCCTCGCGCGCATCCATCGCTTCGCCACCTGACGTCATGCCTCCGATCGAACGGTTTCTCATCTACCTCGTTGCGGGCTGGAGCGGTTACTACGTCATGGCGATCGAGCTTTTGAGCGGACGCATTCTTGCGCCGAATTTCGGCAACAGCATCTACGTGTGGGGCGGAATCATCACGGTTTTCATGATGGCCTTGTCGGTGGGCTATCTTGCCGGCGGGCAGTTCTCGACCCGCGCGCCCAACCGCGCGAAGCTGGGCGGACTGCTGCTCGCGGCCGCTCTCGCGACCCTGCCGGTGGTGACGTTCGGGAATGCGGTGCTCGACGCGCTGTTCGAGCGCGTGCACGATCCGCGATACGCGTCGCTGCTGGCGTCGACGACGCTGTTCTTCGTTCCGACGGCCATCTCGGGCATGGTGTCGCCGTATGCGGTTCGGCTGCTTGCCACGAGCCTTTCCGCCACGGGCCGATCCGCGGGCAGCCTTTACTTCGTGTCGACCTTCGGCAGCGCGGCGGGCACCATCCTCACCTCGTTCTACATGGTGCTCTGGTTCGAGATCGATCAGATCTTCGTCGGCATGATGGCAGCGTCCGCGGTTATCGGCGGCGTCGCGATATTGACGCCTGCACGAGCACCCGCCCACGTTTCGGGATGATGTCGACGATGCGGTTCCGATGCCTGCTGGGACTTGGCGCGCTGGCGACGCTGCTCGCTACAGGCGCTGCCAGCGAGGAGATCCTGCATCGCGAGCGTTCGCTGTATCGCAATATTGTGGTCTACGAGGACCAGGGCCTTCGCTGCATGTCGTTCGGACGCAACACGCTCGCACGGCAATCTTGCGTGTCGCTGACGAATCGCGACGAGCTCATTTTCAACTACACGCGGATGATCATGGCGTCGCTGTATCTCAACCCCGCGCCGAAGCGCATCCTGATCGTCGGACTCGGTGGAGGCACGCTCGTCCACGCGTTCCAGCGCCTTGCGCCGGACGCCGAGATCGACGCGGTCGAGATCGACGACGCGGTCGTGCAGGTTGCGCGCAAGTATTTCGGACTGGAATCCGGCCCGCGGACCCGCATCTCGGTCGAGGATGGTCGCGTCTTCGTCAAGCGCGCACAGCGACGCGGCGAGAAATACGACCTCATCGTGCTGGACGCGTTCGACCACGAGTACATCCCGGAGCACATGCTGACCCGCGAGTTCCTGATCGAGGTTCGCTCGCTCCTTTCCGATCGGGGCGTGCTCGCGGGCAATACGTTCTCGACGAGCAAGCTGTTCGACCACGAGTCCGCGACGTACTACAGCGTGTTCGGGGACTTCTTCGGGCTGAAGCAGAACAACCGGGTGATCCTCGTTCGCCTGGGCGATCTGCCCGCAAAGGCGGACATCGTCCGCAACGCCGACCTTCTCGATGCGCGGTTGAAGCCGCTGGGCATCGACAAGGCGTGGCTCCTGCCGCAGATCGTGATCGAGCACGACTGGCCCGCCGGCACCCGGGTTCTCACCGATCAGTACTCGCCTTCGAACCTGCTCAACTCGGGCCGCTAGACGTCCCGCGAACTGTTCATACAGGTCGTGCGAGCTGGGCAATCCGTGCGCCGTGGGAGAAATTCTGTCCGATACAACTAAACCTGTAGATAACAGACATTTGTCGGTGTTTCTTACAGAAACTCGTTATGACAGGGTCATTGGGCCAATAACACTATATTATTCATTATGTTGTGCCGTTGGCGCGCAACTTGCGGAGGAGGTTGCAC
>Ga0070665_100004314_pt1 | contig 14947 bp, 14 predicted proteins | sample KBSS13metaG_FD_65862 | JGI IMG/M metagenome (GOLD analysis project Ga0070665, IMG submission 65862) | Switchgrass rhizosphere microbial communities from Kellogg Biological Station, Michigan, USA - KBS S1-3 metaG | ecosystem: Host-associated > Plants > Roots > Rhizosphere > Soil ... | reverse complement strand
CTTTCAGATACTATTACTTCAGGAGCTTTGCACTCCACCAGCATCCAGGGCTTGTGTGCGCGGTCGTAGATGACGATATCAAAACGCTTGGAAAGGTTACCAACCTTAATTTGTTTCTCTACTGCCAACATACCTGCAGGGTAAGCAGCAATATCAATAAAATACCGAATTAAATACTGGCGCACATGCTCCTCCGGAGTAAGCACATACCATGCCTTACGTATGGGGTCGAAGATATATGGCTTTCCGTCCTGCTGTTTTAATTTTAACTGTATGCCTGAAAAGTCAAGTGTTATCATTTTATAAAATCAGAAAGCAAAGTATTGGTACTAAAAGCAAAGATGCGGCAATATTATTAACTTTATAACAGGCATAAACAAATTGAATATACTAGTAAGGATATGAAAACGAAACAGGAAATAGTAGAAAACTGGCTCCCCAGGTACACCGGCCTGGAGCTTAAAAAATTTGGCGAGTATATATTGCTTTGCAATTTTAGCAATTATGTAAGCATGTTTGCCCAACTGCACAATGTGCCTATAGTGGGCGCGGATAAACCTATGCAATGCGCTACTGCTGAAGATATAACTATAATAAACTTTGGGATGGGCAGTGCAAGCGCTGCGACTGTGATGGACCTGCTGGCAGCAATATCGCCAAAGGCAGTATTGTTCCTGGGGAAATGCGGCGGGCTGAAAAAGAAGAATAAGGTAGGTGACCTGATATTGCCAATAGCAGCAATACGCGGCGAAGGTACCAGCAATGACTATATGCCTGCGGAAGTACCTGCACTACCCGCTTTCGCACTGCAAAAAGCGACCTCCACTACGATAAGAGATTATGCAAAAGACTACTGGACAGGTACTGTATACACTACAAACAGGCGCGTGTGGGAACATGACGAAGACTTTAAAGAATATCTGAGAAAGATACGCACCATGGCCATAGACATGGAGACAGCTACCATTTTTAGCGCAGGATTTGCAAATAAAATACCTACAGGTGCACTGCTGCTGGTGTCTGACCAGCCGATGGTGCCAGAGGGCGTGAAAACTGCGGCAAGCGATATAACAGTGACAAAGAACTATGTAGAGATGCATCTGAAAATAGGCATAGACTCGCTGAAGCAATTGATAAATGGTGGTAAGACCGTAAAGCACCTGAAATTCTAAAATGGCAGAACAAACTGCGATACTAAAGGTTGAGAGCCTGAAGATATCATTTGAGGGCGCGAATGCCTTTACTGCTGTAAACAATGTAAACTTCCAGATAGCGCGAGGAGAAACCCTTGCGATAGTAGGCGAAAGCGGCTCAGGGAAATCACTGACTGCACTGGCGATGATGGGGTTGCTGCCTAAGAACGCGAGCATGGATGGCGAACTGACATTGCTGACTGATGATAAACGCTACCACCTAAACAACACTAACAATAAAGAGTGGCAGGATATACGCGGGAAAGAAACTGCAATGGTATTCCAGGAGCCGATGAGCTCGCTGAACCCGATAATGAAAGTGGGTAGGCAACTTGCGGAATGCATTCTTACGCACCAAAAGATATCAAAGAATGAGGCGAAACAACTAGCGATAGAATGGCTGACTAAGGTGCAGCTGCCGGAGCCTGCAAAGATGTATGATAGATACCCGCATCAACTATCCGGAGGGCAGAAGCAACGAGTAATGATAGCAATGGCGATGTGCAATCATCCTGTACTACTGATAGCAGATGAGCCTACGACTGCGCTGGATGTAACTGTGCAACAGGAGATAATACGCCTGATGAGTTACCTGCAGGAAGAACATAATACTGCGATGATATTTATAACTCATGACCTTGCACTGGCTGCTACAATAGCGGATGATGTACTGGTGATGTACCGTGGTGAAATGGTGGAGTATGGGGACGCAGATGATGTACTGAAAGCACCTAAAGATGTATATACAAAAGCACTGCTTGCGAGTAAGCCGACTGCTGAACACAGGGGGCTAAGATTGCCTACCGTTGCGGACTTTATGAATGCTGCTGAAAAAAGCAGCAGTGCTGAAACAGTAATAAGTCCGCAGTATGAACGCAGCATTAGCGAAGAAACTTTGCTGGAAGTAAAGAATTTGAAAGTATGGTTCACTGAGGAAAGTAATGTGCTGGGCAAACCTGTGAAGTACTTTAAGGCAGTAGATGATGTATCGTTCATGCTGCAGAAAGGTGAAGTGCTGGGCCTTGTGGGCGAAAGCGGCTGCGGTAAGAGTACGCTGAGCAGAAGCCTGATAGGGCTACTGCCAGTGCATAGTGGGCAGATACTTTTTAATAATGAAGACCTGGCTGCTATGCCTGCTAAAGAGTGGCGGCGTATGCGCAGGCAGATACAAATGATATTCCAGGATCCATATGGCTCTTTAAATCCGCGGATGACGATTGGGGACATGCTGGAGGAGCCATTGCGGATACACCATATAGTGCCTGTGACCGAATTGAAAAAGGAAGCATTGCGTTTGCTGGACCTTGTACAACTGCCTGCTGATGCATTGAAGCGGTATCCACATCAATTCTCAGGTGGGCAAAGACAGCGTATAGGGATAGCACGTGCACTGGCACTGAGACCAAAGCTACTGATATGCGATGAAAGTGTATCGGCACTGGACGTGAGCGTGCAGGCACAGATACTAAACTTACTCAAAGACCTTCAACAGGAATTTCAGCTTACTTATCTTTTCATATCGCATGACCTTTCGGTGGTGCATTATATAAGCGACCGCGTGATGGTGATGCAGGCTGGGAAGATAGTAGAGAGCGGCGATGCCGAACAGGTACTAAAACATCCTAAAGATGCTTATACACAGAAGCTCATCAATTCAATGCCAACTCTGTAACAGATTCTCTTATACCATTCCACAAAGCTATTCTTGAATGCAGTGCAGCTTTAACAGCTGCGGTTGCTTCAGTCCATTTACCTTCATCATCGCCGCAAAGTTCTTCTGTCATCTGGTATGCGAGATGTGAATGATGGTCGCCATCTACTTCTATGTGGCGCTCAAGATAGTACTGAAAGGTATCGATGGCACCCGGAAATTTTTGCGCCAGTTCGCGTACCATGCTAATGAACATACCGGGAATCAGATCCTCCCTGCCGAAAGTGAAGACTGCGGCCTGTACATGCAGCTTGCCTGTAGCAATGACATCGAAAGTATGTGATACAAATTGCTTTGCTGCAGGTGGAATATTTGCTGCATTAAGCGCGTTATTTATTGAGCTACCATTTATGATTGCAGCTACTAAATCGTTTATTGCAGTGGTATCGCAGCCTGCTTCATTCATGGCATTGAGATATAGCTCGAAATGGCTAAGCCTGTTACCATGCTGATCGACGTCAGACTCTTCTCCTGCAACAATCTCGTTAATAAGATAACGTGTAGTAGCACTACCCCTTGGCACCCATGGAACAGCGACACAAGTAAGGCCTTGCTGCAATACCTTAAGCAAACTCATGAAATCCCAAACTGCAAATACATGATGCTCCATGAACACCCTTAACTGATCGGGATTTTCGATGGTGCTGTAAACGGGGTGATCTACTAATTGTTGCCTTAAAGAGCTAATCTCTGATTTTAGCTTCTGGATATTTGGGGTGCTCATTACTAATGATATTCTGAATGCTGCTAATTATTGTTTACATGTATTGACCTGTATAACTCTCCTTTACTTTTGAAAGGCCTTCCGGTATGCCTTCGTACAATAAATGGCCACCACCAGCACCACCTTCCGGACCGAGGTCTATGACCCAGTCGGCACATTTGATAACATCTGTGTTGTGCTCTATGACCAATATAGAATGACCTTGTTCTATTAAAGCATCGAAGGAGCCTAATAGCTTTTTGATATCGTGTACGTGGAGACCTGTAGTAGGTTCATCGAAGACGAAGAGTATTTTGTCTTTTGCTTTTCCCCTGCCTAAGAATGAAGCCAATTTTACGCGCTGCGCTTCGCCGCCACTGAGAGTATCACTACTCTGCCCCAGCTTTATGTAACCCAAGCCTACGTCACTTAATGGCTGTAAGGCATGCGCCAGTTTCTTTTCATCTTTAAAGAAGTCGATCGCTTCGTCTACACTCATCTCGAGTACATCATACACACTTTTGCTACGATAGGTAACTTCCAGCACTTCGTCTTTGAAACGCTTGCCTTTACATACCTCGCAAACAAGATGTACATCGGCAAGGAACTGCATTTCTACAATTACTTCGCCTTCACCTTTACAGGTATCACAACGGCCACCGTCGGTATTGAATGAAAAATGCTTTTCGGAGAAGCCACGCATTTTTGCAAGCGGTTGTTTTGTGTATAGCTTGCGAACTTCGTCCCAGGCTTTTATATAGGTAACCGGATTGCTGCGGGATGACTTACCAATTGGATTCTGGTCTACCATCTCTACGTGAGAGATACGCTGTAAATCGCCACCAAGATGACGATAGAGACCGGGCTTATCTGTACCCTCGCCGTAGTGCTTTTGTAATGCGGGAACAAGCGTTTGTTTTATTAAAGTTGTTTTACCACTGCCACTGACACCAGTGACCACGCACATAACATTGAGCGGAAATGAAACGTCAATGTTTTTCAGATTATTCTGACGGCAACCTTCTATCCTGATGTTACCTGATGGCTTACGCTTGATAGGCGGTACGTCAATGCTCATATTGCCGGAGAGATACTGGCCGGTGAGACTTGCCTTATTCTTTATAAGATCTTTATAAGGGCCTACTGCGACAACCTCGCCACCCAAATGACTTGCGAGCGGACCCATGTCTATAATATAGTCGGCCTCGCGCATCATCATTTCATCATGTTCTACTACAACCACCGTGTTGCCAAGATCGCGGAGGGATTTTAATACTTTTATTAAGCGTTCTGTGTCGCGCGAGTGCAGGCCGATACTTGGCTCATCTAAAATATAAAGCGAATCGGTAAGGTTGCTGCCAAGGAATTTTGTGAGCTGTATGCGCTGACTTTCGCCACCACTGAGCGTATTGGCCAAACGATTGAGCGTGAGATAACCAAGCCCTACATCGAGCAAGGTCTTCATGCGCTGGTCAATCTCAATGAGAATACGTTTTGCTACCTGCTTATCGTGCGGAGTGAGGTCAATGTTTTTGAACCACTCATACAAATCGCTGGCAGGCATAAACATGAGATTGGCAATAGTGGCATCGCTGACCTTAACATACAGTGCCTCCTGACGAAGACGTGCGCCTTTGCACGTGGGACATAATGTACGGCCACGGTAGCGAGCCTGCATAACACGGTATTGCACCTTGTACAGGTTTTGCTCTACCATCTTAAAGAAGTCGCCGATGCCGTTAACGGTACTGTTGCCATCCCAAAGAAGGGAATGTTCACTTTCGGAAAGGTCTGCAACCGGCTTGTGTATGGGGAAATTGAAACGGGAAGCACCGCGAATGAAATCGCGCTGCCATTCGCTCATCTTATCTCCACGCCAACAAGCAACTGCGTTCTCGTGTACACTTAAGCTTTTATCAGGAATTACTAAATCTTCATCTATGCCCAACACCTGGCCGAAGCCTTCACAATGCGGGCAGGCACCGTAAGGGTTATTGAATGAGAAAAGGTTAGGAACAGGTTCCTCGAACACTATGCCATCTGCTTCAAAACGATTGTTGAAATTGTGCAGGTCTTTTCCATCTACTTCTACCAGGCAGTCGCCTTCACTTTCGTAAAAGGCTGTCTGGATACTATCTGCAAGGCGATGTAAATCATCTTCATTGAAATCTTTAACTACGATCCTGTCTATAAGCAGAAAGACATCCTTCTTCGGTAATTTTTGTTCGCCGCTCAATACATCTTCAATACGAATAGGTTTGTCTTCCACCCCACGTGCATAGACGCGGGAGAAACCTTTCTGCATGAGGATGTTTAACTCCTCCTCTACCTTACGGCCGTAACGGGTGACAAGCGGAACGATGAACTGCACTTTACTGCCCTGCGGCAATGTCTGTACAAATTCTACTACATCTGTAACTGTGTCTTTCTTTACTTCCTTACCGCTAACGGGAGAAAATGTATGACCGATACGCGCATAGAGCAAACGCAGGTAATCATATATCTCCGTCATGCTACCGACAGTGCTGCGAGGAGTACGTGTAGTAACTTTCTGCTCGATGGCGATGGCTGGGCAAATGCCGTGTATATAATCTACATCGGGTTTGTCCATGCGCATGAGGAACTGGCGTGCGTAGGCGCTTAAACTTTCTGCATAGCGGCGCTGGCCCTCCGCAAATAAAGTATCCATGGTGAGTGAAGACTTACCACTACCACTGACACCTGTAACTACTACCAATTTATTTTTAGGAATTGCAACATCTACATTCTTAAGGTTGTGCATACGGGCACCCTTAATAAATATGACATCATCCTGTGCTTTTTTGCTTTGTACTGCTGTAGCTTCTATTTTATCTTTTTTCTTCCGCTCTGCTGCCGTTGAGGCCGTTTTCTTTTCTGCCATAATAGATTATACAAATTTACGAATTCATGCGGAATGACGGTGATTAAGCAATAGGGATAATTGATAATTTGTCGCAGATGCAGGAAAATTTATTTTGGGACATTTTGGGAGGTTGTTTTTGTGAAACCCTTTATGGGCACCCATATTAAACAAATTAAAAATGTTACATAATGTCTCAAAATGTCTCATTTTGTCCCATTGTTACTTTTTGTCTCGCCTTTAAAATGAGTTACATGCGTTAAATTAATTGTTTCATCACTTTCTAGTACAGGACTCTTCATTTCGTGAGATTGCTTCGGCTGTCGCTCGCAATGACGTTATCGGCAAGGTACGATTAGCGTGATGCGGTTTCCAAAAAAACATATCCACATTTTAAATTCAAAAAGAAAAAGTAAAAATTAAAAAAGTTTGGTTGGGAAAGATTTATTGTGTTGTTCGGCTAGGACACCGCAAGGGAGAAATTGCACAAATAGAAAATGCTTAAAATAAGCGTGTTGCAAAAATTCTTAATATTGTTTTATAATACTATGGAAAGATTTTTATTAGAAACAGAGCGACTGATATTGCGACTTGATACACCGGAGACCTTGAGGGAGGTGTTTGATACTTACACCCTGCCTGAACAACTGGAATACCTGGGGCTTAGTGCCGAAGACTACCCGGTGCAGCGGGAAAAATATGAATTGCATATAAAAAGGCTTAACCCGCTGCGGGTGTTTTACCTGCTGGACAAAACCACCGACAAAGTAATAGGCGCATGCGGGTATTTTAGAAACTGGCCAGAGCATGCCCGGGGGGAGATTGGCTATGCGCTGTATGAAGAACGCTATAAAAGGCTTGGTATAATGCATGAGGCAATGCAGCCTGTGATGAAATATGGATTTGAGGTACTGAACATTAACCGTATGGAGGCGATTACCCATCCTGAAAATATCGCTTCAAGGAGACTACTTGAAAAGAACGGCTTTACATTTGAAGGGGTGCTAAGAGAACATTATAATACGGGAACCGCTTACGATGATTCTGCGAGCTATTCAATCCTGCGGAAAGAATATGAAGCAAGGAATATCTCTAACAATAAGTGATCTGATAATGCAGTACATAGCAAAAGTAAGAAGCAACCGAAGTATTACGGTATTTGATGAACGGGATGAAGAGGCAGGAACACTCATCTACAACTCATTCTTCTCGAGAAAGGCACAAATAACTACCAGCGACAACAGGATATATGATGTAATACCTACCGGATTTTGGTTAAATAAAACAGAGATAACTCAGGACGGGTTGCCGTATGCATCAGTGAAGTATAACCTTGGGAAAGGTGCAAATATCTATTTTGAAAATGGACTGAACTTAACTGTGCGATTAAAAAGCCTCTGGCGATATGAGTATTCTATACTTGATAATGATGAGCAGGAGGTGGGTAGTATATTCATAAACTTTAAGTGGCGGACATTGAGCTATACTTATGAAATAGATTTACCTTCAACAATATCCCAATCGGGAATAAATGTAATGCTGCCGATTATTCTTGCCTATTGTACGGAATTTATGCGACTGCGAAGAAGATAAACTTATGCATGCAGCTAAAAGCGCTAATTTTAAAACTCCCAGCCTGATGAATTTTACGCAAAATAATATCATGAATAAACTGCTCCTTTTTACATTGTGTTTTTTATCTACTCTATCTTTTGCACAAGGCAAAGATTGCAAGGCACTGCTGAAAGAAAAAATGGATGCAGGGCAGCCAAATGTAATAGCACAGAAAATAAAACAGCTAATTGGCTGCGGACTGGATAGCGTAGACGTGATGTTGGTGAATAACAATACACTTATAAGCACCTTTATGGTGAAGGAAGTGCAGGAAAAGAACAATAATGTGCAACCAAGCTATAATGACTTTGTGCAGTATGTGAATAGCCTCAAGACCATGCCTGCCTACCAACAATCTAAAAACCAGGCGATAACCCTACTGGCACTAAAGAATAAAACCGCCAGCCTGCAAACATGGGATGAGGATACAAAAATATTTACAGAAGTTGGCTATTCGGCAAAGGACCTTGGCGCAGTAAAACAATTGTTAAAAGACAGTGCAAATAAAGGGTGGAGCTACCAGGAGCTGTTTAATAATTTCAACGCACGCTTTGCAGCGATGAAAAAACATATAGCGGATAGCAGCAGCCAGGCAACAATAAATATGCAACTGGATATACTGGAAGATGAACGAAAATTATTAGCCCCCTATTGCGATACCAATAAAATTATCATCAATAACTTTTACCTGCCGGGATTTACAAACTATGAAGATGCAATAGCCTGTGCAAAGAAAGCTAAGCGGCCTGTGCTGCTGTACTTTAACGGGAAAAACTGCGCCAGCTGCAGGCGTATGGAAAGCATAGTATTCAACTACGATATGGTAAGAGAAGAAATGCGCAACTATATACTGGCAGACATAAGCTGCGATGATGAGACAGCACTACCAGTGAAAGAACAGCAATACAGTGAAGCACTGAAAAAGCAGCTAAAAACAGAAGGCGATAAAAATGCAGCTATAGAAATAACTCAATATAAAGCCGATACTCAACCCCACTTTGTAATACCGGATGATAAGGGAAAGGAACTTATGCATAAAGAATATACAGGCGACTGGATGGAGTATTACAACTTCCTGAAAGATGGACTGAAAGTTTTTTTACATAAAAACTAACTCCCTTCCATCAGCTTATCTATAGCAGCGGCAAGCTTCATGTCGCGGTCTGTAACGATGTTACCTTTATCATGACTGGAGAGTGCGATCTCAACCTTGTTATAGCTGTTCTTCCAATCAGGGTGGTGATCATGCTTTTCTGCGAGCAAGGCAACACGTGACATGAATGCAAAGGCCTCCGAGAAGTCTTTGAAAGTGAATACCTGATGTAGCGCGTTATCTTTTTCCTGCCAAGCCATATTAAGTGTTTTTATAAAGTAGAATTGAACAAGCCATTAGTGATATTATATGGCCCTGCTGTGAAAGAGAATATTCCCTGTATGTAACTATTGGTAGTTTTAGTAATTATTACGCTGCCTGAAGTGGCGGCATAGGTAGTTGTCGAATCCTGAAAAGAAGCACTGCTATTGCTCCCAGTGAAGAGGTAAGTGCCAACGCCATGATAGTTTGCAATATGCAATGAAATTGTCCTGGTATTATCGCCACCAATAATGTTAAATTCGCTATAGGCGCCTGCGGTATAAGCAGAAAACCGGATTGAATAGAATATCATTGGAGCTCCGTTTACCTGCGCGGCAATGGTATCGTTAGCAGTTTCTATAGAAGGCGCAACATTTCCTTTTTTGCAGGCAGAAAGACTGCAGAATAGCAATAAAGAGAGTGTAAGAAGACTAAGGGAATATTTCATAAGTATCCGGTATTGAATATAGGTTACTGTATAACGATATCGAAAGTACCCTGTCTTACTACAGCGGAAGAATCTGCTACAAACTCAAAATAGCCCTGTACATTTTTAATAGAACTGCCGCTAATAGTTAATGTACCACTACGCGCATAATGATCGGTAGAAGCATTGGTATATTTTGCAAAATTTTCGCCACCGTAGCTTAAGTCGTACACGCCGTTGCCTTTGAAATTAGCCAGATTGATATAAATCTCATCTCCCTTAGTGGATGAACCGGAGATACTTAAAGACTTTTCTGAACCATACACATTTCTCGCTGCCAGGTAAACATTGGCTGCCCAGGCACTACCATTTACGGTGGCCGTCATAGACTGGGGGCCAAGCGGCTTAACCTTATTACATGCCCATAACGATACACAAAGGCCCAAAAAAAGCACAAGAGACATGAACCTATTCTTCATAAATAACAGTTTTATTAAAGATACGACGTACAAAAGAAATATAACTGTAAAGAAGTACTAAAATAATAAAGCTGCCTGTATAAGAGGCAGCTTTATAAATAGTTTATAAACAAGCTATTGCATTACATCTACATTGAAAGCACCCTCTGTAATATTAACAGAATCTGTGTTCATAGAATAATAGCCGGCAACGTGCGTGAGCGAGAAGCTGGTAAATGTAACACTACCAGTTTTTGCCTTATGTATCTTGGCACCAGCCTTGCCATAGTAAAACTGGCCGTTGTTACTACCTGTATCAGATATCTTGTAGGTATTAATACCTATAGGGTTTTTAATAGTAATCGCAACAGATTCATTAACACTATCATTAATGGGCGTTGCCCCCGTGATAAGCAGTATAGTAGAACCGTCAAGTTTATTGAAAGAGCTTACGGCGCCTGCAAATTTAGCGTTCCAGGTACTTCCATTTATGGTAGCAGAAAAGGTATTACTGGCTGCATAAGGCTGTGCATTATAATCTTTCTGCTGCTTGCAGGCAGTAATAGTAATGGCGAAAAAAGCTAACAATAAACCAGGTAAAAATATTTTTCTCATGAGGTTATGATTGGCATGTTTTAAAAAGCTCATTATAAAAATGATGAATAAAGATAAAGGTTTGTTGATATTATTGCAAGCAAAGGCCCGATAATGACAGTCAAAATATAATTTTACCGTTTAAAAACTAAAAAAGCGGCCATAACGCACCATTTTCAGTCAAATGCCACAAAAAATACTATCTATATTATTCGTACTACTTATTTCATACTCGGCAAAGGGGCAGTTAACGCCATTTGAACAGTCTGGTGGAAAGGAAACAGCTACCTATGAACAAGTGATCGCTTATTATAAAGCACTGGCAGCAAAATACCCGACTGTACAGATGGATACTGCAGGCAGCACGGATACGTACTACCCGCTGCAAGTAGTGTACTACAGTAGTGATGGCCGGTTCGACAGAACGCGGTGGAAAAAGCAAGGGAAAATAATACTACTGATAAATAACGGTATACACCCCGGAGAGCCTGACGGTATGGATGCCTGCATGATGCTACTACGAGATGCCGCAAGCGGGAAGATAAAAGTGCCTGATAACGTGGCGCTGGCGGTGATACCTGTATTTAATATAGGCGGCGCGGTAAACCGGAACAGCTATAGCAGAGCGAACCAGAACGGGCCTGAGGCCTATGGCTTTCGCGGCAGCGCGCAGAACCTGGACCTGAACAGGGACTTTATAAAACTGGACGCTAAAGAGACCCGATCATTAGTGCAACTATTCCGCAGGCTGGACCCGGAAATATTTATAGACAACCATGTAAGCGATGGTGCAGACTACCAGCATGTAGTGACCCTGCTTGCCACACAGCATAATAAACTGTGCGGCGCTACAGGAAAGTATATGGACAAAACCTTTGTGCCGCTGGTATATGCAGACATGAAAAAGAAAGGCTATGACATGGTGCCATATGTGAACGACTTCAGCAGTACGCCAGACCATGGATGGACAGAATTTTATGACCCGCCAAGATTTTCAAGTGGCTATGCGGCCCAGTGGCAAACGATGGCCTTTTTACCCGAAACCCATATGTTGAAGTCCTATAAGCAGCGAGTAGAAGCTACCTATGCGCTGATGAGGAGCTTTATAAAACTGGCAGGACAGAATGCAGACGCAATACAGGATGCGCGAATGAAGGACAGAGATATGCTATGGAAGAAAAACATCTTTACACTGAACTGGAAGCCTGATACCAGCAAGTACACGATGATACCTTTTGAGGGTTATACAGCAGGCTATAAAAAAAGCAATGTGTCCGGACAGCAAAGACTGTATTATGATCGTGAAAAACCATTCACCAAGAATGTGCCTTTCTACAACTATTTTGTAGCTACGCAGAAAGTGACTGCACCAAAGGCCTATATAATAAAGCAGGGCTGGAACGATGTAATAGACAGGCTGAAATGGAATGACATAGCCATGCAACGACTGGAGCATGATACTACAGTGGAACTGACTGTGTATCATATAGACAAATACGAAACAGTATCCCAACCTTATGAAAAACACTACCAGCACCGAAATGTACAGGTGCAAAAAAGCACTGAGAAAATAAAGCTTCTAAAGGGTGACTACATAATACCAATGGACCAACTGGGCAAAAGATACCTGGTGGAAACACTGGAGCCAACTGCGCCAGATGCATTCTTTGCCTGGAACTTTTTTGACGCGATACTACAGGAAAAAGAATATTTCAGTGATTATGTGTTTGAAGAAACGGCGACCCGGTTGCTGCAAAAAGATGCGCGCTTAAGAAAATTGCTGGAAGACAAACAGAAGGCTGATACTGCATTTGCAAAGGATGGTGCGGCACAGCTGGAGTTTATCTATAAACACTCCCCTTATGCAGAGCCGGAATATATGCGATATCCTGTCTTCAGGCTCGAGTAAACCTATTGAATAGTGACCCTGGGGCCGTAATATTTGGGCTGGATATTTAATAATAAATCGAAAAGCATTTTGACCCTGGCCAGCTTTTCGCGGAGCAGGACCTTGAAAGCGTTTTCCATGTTTACATCTACGGCATTGTAGCCGATGGCCGTGATACCTTTCCTGTTTGCAATGAATAGGGCACGCTCATTATGGAAGGGCTGGGATATAATGGTGATATGATCTTCACCGAAGACTTCCTTACAGCGCACAATACTATCGAGTGTGCGGAAACCGGCATAATCAGTATATATTTTTTCGGCGGGGATGCCACGGGCTATGAGATCGCGCTTCATTTTATCCGGTTCATTGTAATGCTCGGTACTATTATCTCCACTAACAAGAATATACTGAACCTTGCCGGAGCGATATAGGGCTACTGCAGCGTCTATGCGATACTCATAATATGGGTTGAGCAAGCCATTGGGCAGGTATTTGGATGTACCTAACAGGAGCCCTACCTTGTTAGCAGGTATGTTATATATGTCTGAATACAGCTGTGCCTGGGTGGACTTTGTGACCCAGTAATCAGTAGCCCATGTGCCAGCCGTGAGCAATATGATGATAAGAACGGTGATATTGCGCCATCTGCGCTTATTCATAGCATTACAAAGATAAGAGCCGGGCCACTACAGATGAGATATTAAGGATAATAAAATAGAAATAAAGGAATGTTTTAACACAACATATACATAACAAGGAATGCTTATAAATAGTTCCTTGTAAAAGTGTAAACCTTGAAGCAAGGCTTGCTGAAATGCGCTAATAAATATGAATTTCTCAGGTAAACAGCTATATTTGCCCCACTATTTTTATAACCATATAACAATATATGAACATTCTGTATCTCGTGCCGTGCTTCGGCATTATTGCATTACTATTTACCATGGTGAAGGCTGCCTGGGTAACAAAACAAGATGCCGGAACAGACCGGATGAAAGAAATTGCGAAATACATATCAGAAGGGGCAATGGCCTTTCTGAGAGCAGAATATAAAATACTGGCCATTTATGTTGTTATAGCAGGTTTATTGCTTGCCGTAATGGGTTCAAGCAATCCGGGATCAAGCTGGATGATAGCTATAGCATTTGTGATCGGTGCATTTTTCAGTGCACTGGCAGGCTTTATAGGCATGCGCATAGCGACTAAGGCTAACGTACGTACTGCACATGCTGCACGTACCAGCCTAAGCAAAGCACTTGCCGTATCATTTGGCGGTGGCTCTGTAATGGGACTGGGCGTTGCCGGACTTGCGGTGCTGGGATTAGGCAGCGTGTTCATTATACTACTGCACATGTTCGCCCCTGATGTAATAGCTACCAATGATAATGTAAGACGTGCTATAGAAGTATTAACCGGTTTTTCACTGGGCGCTGAAAGCATTGCGCTTTTTGCGCGTGTAGGCGGCGGTATCTATACCAAAGCTGCTGACGTAGGCGCTGACCTGGTAGGTAAAGTGGAAGCAGGTATACCGGAAGACGATCCGCGTAACCCGGCTACAATTGCAGATAACGTAGGTGATAACGTAGGTGACGTAGCTGGTATGGGTGCTGACTTATTTGGTTCTTATGTTGCTACAGTTCTGGCTACAATGGTACTGGGACAGGAAACAATATCTACAGATGCATTTAATGGCTTTGCGCCGATATTACTGCCGATGCTGATAGCAGGTATGGGTATTATATTTTCTATTATCGCTACTTTCTTTGTTCGTGTATCTGATAAGGTGGGCGTAAGTACTACTGCAGTACAGAGAGCACTGAACATGGGTAACTGGGGCTCCATAGTTTTAACAGCTATTGCTTCTTACTTCCTTGTGAACTACCTGATGCCTGAAACTATGATGCTTCGTGGCCTGGAATTTACAAGAAATGGCGTTTTCGGTGCTATAATAGTAGGTCTATTAGTAGGTACCTTAATGAGTATCATTACTGAATACTATACAGCAATGGGCAAACGTCCTGTGCTGAGCATAGTAAGACAATCGTCAACAGGACATGCAACGAATATCATTGGCGGTCTTGCTGTGGGTATGGAAAGTACTTTCTTACCTATTATAGTGTT
>Ga0070665_100004313_pt1 | contig 14949 bp, 13 predicted proteins | sample KBSS13metaG_FD_65862 | JGI IMG/M metagenome (GOLD analysis project Ga0070665, IMG submission 65862) | Switchgrass rhizosphere microbial communities from Kellogg Biological Station, Michigan, USA - KBS S1-3 metaG | ecosystem: Host-associated > Plants > Roots > Rhizosphere > Soil ... | reverse complement strand
TGCATCAGTCCGCGAATGGCGGGCACTAGCCCTTTCAGCTCACCGATTGCCGGAATGACCACCGCAGAGACGACCTCGGCACCATCGTTCGACCCATCGCTTGCCGACTCCGGAGGAGGGGTCCTGCGGAAGTGGGTGGCGCCGTTTGCGGTCGCGATCGCGCTGCTGTCGGCATTTTTGACCTTCATGGTCCTGAGCGGCCTGACGCCGATCGAGCCGACCCGCCAGGTGGTCTATTCGTTCCTGCTGATCAATGCGGCGACGGTTTTGCTGCTGATTGCCATCATCGCCCGCGAAGTCTGGCTGGTCATTCAGGCGCGGCGGCGCGGCCGGGCCGCTGCGAGGCTGCACGTTCAGATCGTCAGCCTGTTCTCCGTCATCGCCGTGCTGCCGGCGGTGCTGGTTGCGATCGTCGCCAACGTGACCATCGACCGCGGCCTGGATCGGCTGTTCTCGGGCCCGACGCGCGAGGTCATTCAGAACTCGCTGATCGTTGCCCGCGCCTACATGCAGGAGCACGCAAGGCTGATCCGCGGCGACATTCTGGGTATGACGGAAGATATTGCCCGTGCGCGGCCATTGTTCGATCAGGACCGGCGGTCATTTCAGGAACTGCTGACGGCGAATGCGGCGGCGCGAAACCTACCTGCCGCGATGCTGGTCGACAAGGATGGCAACGTTCTGGTCACGGCGAAGACCGGCATCCAGCAGGAGTTCACGACACCGCCGAAGGATTTCCTCAGCAACGTCAATGAAGATGATCCGCAGATCGCGGTGTTTCCCGAAGCTAACTATGTGGCCACGGTTATCCGGCTGCGGGCGTTCGACGACACCTTCCTCTACGTCGCACGCCTGCTCGATCCGCGCGTGATCAGCCAGCTCAAGCAGACCGAAGCCAGCGTCGCCGAATACGCCCAGATCGAAGCGCGCCGGCTCGGCATCCAGGTCGCCTTCGCGTTGATGTTTGCGGTGATTGCGCTGACCATTCTGATGGCGTCGGTGCTGATCGGGTTGAATTTCGCCAACTGGCTGGTGGCACCGATCCGCAATCTGATGAGCGCGGCCAACATCGTCTCGACCGGCGATCTGCATGTCCAGGTGCCGGTCCACAAATCCGAAGGCGACCTCGCGCAGCTCGGCGAGACCTTCAACAAGATGACGGCCGAATTGCGCACTCAGCGCGACGAACTGGTCAGCGCCTCGGATCTGATCGACAGCCGCCGCCGCTTCATCGAGGCGGTGCTGTCCTCGGCCAGCGCCGGCATCATCGGCGTCGACGCCTCCGGCAGCGTCGGCATCTTGAACCGCTCGGCCGAAAAACTCATCGGCCATGCCGAATCCGAGACGCTGGACCATCCGCTGTCTGACGTGCTGCCCGAGCTCGATGACATGATGAAGACTGCACGCGAAGGCACGCAGCGCCTGGTCCAGGGCCAGATCACGATCACGCGCGACGGCCATGAGCGCAACCTGTCGGTCCGCGTCAGCGCCGAACAGACCAGCCACTCGCGCGACAGCTACATCATCACGCTCGACGACATCACCGAGCTCGTCTCCGCGCAGCGCACTTCGGCATGGGGCGACGTTGCGCGCCGCATCGCTCACGAAATCAAGAATCCGCTGACGCCGATCCAGCTTTCGGCCGAACGCATCCGCCGCAAATTCGGCAAGGTCATCACCGAAGACAAGGGCATCTTCGAGCAGTGTACCGACACCATCGTGCGTCAGGTCGACGACATCAGGCGAATGGTTGATGAATTCTCCCGCTTCGCACGGATGCCAAAGCCGGTCATGGAAGGCGAGGATGTCGCCGATACGGTGCGGCAGGCAGTATTCCTGATGAAGGTCGGACATCCCGATCTCGATATCGAGGCCGATATCAAGCAGGATCCGATGCGCGCGCAGTTCGACCGCCGGCTGATTTCGCAGGCGTTGACCAACATCATCAAGAACGCGACGGAGGCGATCGAACAGGTGCCGCCGGAAGAGCTGGGCAAGGGGCGCATCGACGTCATTGCCGCGCGCGAGAACGACGACATCTTGATCGATGTGATCGACAACGGTATCGGCCTGCCGAAGGTCAGCCGTGCGCGGTTGCTGGAGCCCTATGTGACGACGCGCCAGAAGGGCACCGGGCTCGGGCTCGCGATCGTCGGCCGCGTGCTGGAAGACCATGGCGGCCGCATCGAGCTCAAGGATGCTTCCGATTTCCGGCCCGGGCAGCGCGGCGCCTGGATGCGGCTGCGGTTCGCCGTATCAGGTCATGCGCCGAAGGCGGATGCAAAACCACAGGTTGACCAAACAAAGGCGCCGTCAGGTGAAACCAATGAGGCGGCAACCGCGACCAATGATGATGCAAAAACCGAAGCCGCAACAGGCAGCTGACAAGACAGGTGTAACCAATGGCAAGTGACATTCTGATTGTCGACGACGAAGCCGATATTCGAGACCTCGTTGCGGGCATCCTGGAAGACGAAGGCTTCAATACCCGCACCGCGCGCGACAGCGATTCGGCACTGGCCGAGATCTCCAATCGTCGTCCGCATCTGGTGTTTCTCGATATCTGGCTGCAGGGCTCCAAGCTTGACGGCTTGCAATTGCTCGAGCAGGTCAAGAAGGATCACGCCGACGTTCCCGTGGTGATGATCTCCGGTCACGGCAACATCGAGACCGCGGTGGCTGCGATCAAGCGCGGCGCCTACGACTTCATTGAAAAGCCGTTCAAGTCCGACCGCCTGATCCTGGTGGCGACGCGGGCGCTGGAGACCTCGCGCCTCAAGCGCGAAGTGAAGGAACTCAAGCAACTGGCGCCGACCGCGAGCGTCCTCACCGGGCGCTCCGCCTGCATGAACCAGCTGCGCCAGACCATCGACCGGGCCGCCAAGGCCAACAGCCGCATCCTGATTGTCGGGCCCTCAGGCTCGGGCAAGGAACTGGCGGCGCGCACGCTGCACAATGCTTCGAGCCGCTCGGAGGGGCCGTTCGTTGTCATCAACGCCGCGGCGATCACGCCGGAGCGGATGGAAGTCGAATTGTTCGGTATCGAGCAGTCGAACGGCGAGCAGGCGCGCAAACCCGGCGCGCTGGAAGAGGCCCATGGCGGCACGCTGTTCATCGACGAAATCGCCGACATGCCGCGCGAGACCCAGAACAAGATTTTGCGCGTGCTGGTCGATCAGACCTTCCAGCGCTCGGGCGGCACCGCGAAGATTCATGTCGACGTTCGCATCATCTCCTCGACAGCACGCAACCTGGAGGAAGAGATCGCGGAAGGGCGGTTCCGCGAGGACCTCTACCATCGGCTGTCGGTGGTGCCGATTCGAGTTCCCCCGTTGTCGGAGCGTCGCGAGGACATCCCGGAACTGATCGACTATTTCATGGACCAGATATCGGTGGCGACGGGCTTGCCGAAGCGGCAGATCGGTCAGGACGCCATGGCGGTATTGCAGTCGCATGTCTGGCCCGGCAACGTCCGCCAGCTCCGCAACAACGTCGAGCGCGTCATGATCCTGGCCGGTGGCGGTCCCGAAGCCATCATCACCGCCGACATGCTGCCGCAGGACGTCGGTTCGATGGTGCCGGCAATGCCGACGAGCAACAATGGCGAGCACATCATGGGGTTACCGTTGCGCGAGGCGCGGGAAGTGTTCGAGCGCGACTATCTGATCGCCCAGATCAGCCGGTTCTCGGGCAATATTTCGCGCACAGCCGAATTCGTCGGCATGGAACGCTCCGCGCTGCACCGCAAGCTCAAGGCGCTTGGCGTGGGCTGAAACCTTGAGTGAATCGCCGTTCGATGCGCCGCGATTGCTGCGGCCAATCGACCATGTTCCGTGCAGGTCCATGCATCTGCTTGGGAATATTTATCTCTTTCCGGGCATTTAATTAGAATGGCCACTGGGTTCCGAGGTGCTGACGCGCGAAGCAGCTTGCCTAAAAACCGCGCGTAGCCTCTAATCGGAGTGCCGAGCCGACCGGAGGGGGATCTCAGGGGAAGCCGGCGAGTCGGGGGCAGGCTCCGTGAGAGAGCAACAGCCGGCTTAATAAAAAAAGCAGCACGAGACGGCGGGACAAAAACAATGGCGGCAGACCGCGCACAAAACCTACAAGACACCTTCCTCAATCACGTCCGTAAGACAAAAACGCCACTGACGATCTTTCTGGTCAACGGAGTAAAGCTACAGGGCATTGTCACGTGGTTTGACAACTTCTGCTTGCTGCTTCGGCGCGACGGTCATTCGCAGCTTGTCTACAAGCATGCGATCTCGACCATCATGCCGGGCGCTCCGATCCAGTTGTTCGAGGGCGGCGAGGATGCTCCGGCTTGAGAGTGACCTGATTGGAACCCCGCGACCGTGAAGGGAGCGCCGATCGTCCTCGGTCGGCAGGGGGACAGCAAAGCGGGCGGGTGATCGTCATCGGCCCTTACCTGCGAATGCGCCGCGGCGACGCCGATGTGCAGGCGAGTGATGTCGTGCGCGATTCCGAGGCTCGGCTCGAGGAAGCGACGGGTCTGGCGCGCGCCATCGACCTTACGGTTGCGGATGCGTTGGTCGCGCCCATCAGCCAGATCAGACCTGCGACCTATCTCGGCAAGGGCAAGGTCGAGGAGATCACCGGCCTGATTGCGGGCCACGACATCGAACTCGTGGTGATGGATTGCGCGCTGTCGCCGATCCAGCAGCGCAATCTCGAGAAGGCGTGGAACACCAAGGTGCTTGATCGCACCGGGTTGATCCTGGAAATCTTCGGCCGCCGGGCCAAGACCAAGGAAGGCTCGCTGCAGGTCGAGCTCGCGCATCTCAATTATCAGCGCAGCCGCCTGGTACGGTCCTGGACCCATCTGGAACGTCAGCGCGGCGGTTTCGGCTTCATGGGCGGCCCCGGCGAGACCCAGATCGAAGCCGACCGCCGCCTGATCGGCGATCGCATCACGCGTCTGGAGAACGAGATCAAGAAGGTGCAGGCGACGCGCCGGCTGCATCGCGCCGGCCGCCAGCGGGTGCCTTACCGCGTGGTGGCGCTGGTTGGTTACACCAACGCCGGCAAGTCGACGCTGTTCAACCGGCTCACCCGCGCCGACGTCCAGGCGGCCGACATGCTGTTTGCGACGCTGGATCCAACACTACGTGCGTTGAGCCTGCCGCATGGCGGCAAGGCGATGCTTTCGGACACGGTCGGATTCATTTCCAACCTGCCGACGCAACTCGTCGCGGCATTTCGCGCCACGCTGGAAGAGGTGCTGGAGGCCGATATCATCCTGCACGTCCGCGACATCTCGCATGAAGACGCCGAGGCGCAGGAGCGTGACGTCGACGCCGTACTCCGCCAGCTCGGCATCGATTCCGACTCTGGCGCGCGTATCCTCGAAGTCTGGAACAAGATCGATCGCTTCGATCCCGAGGAGCGCGAGAACCTTCGCAACATCGCCGCACGCCGTCCACCGGAGCGGCCGTGTTTCCTGGTGTCCGCCGTGTCAGGCGAGGGGGTCGACGAGCTGTTGACCGCGATCGAGGACCGACTGGCGGCCACGCGCACGACGCTCGATCTGTCGATCGATGCTTCCGATGGCGCCGGGATCAGCTGGCTGCATCGCAATGCCGAGGTGCTCAACAAGGAGCTGCACGACGGGCGCTTCGACATGACTGTACGCGTCGACGAGACCAAGCGCGACATCGTGGTCTCCAGGTTCGATGCCGTGCCGCACGTGGCGTGAATTCAGCGCGTGTTTTTTGCGAGGATCGGCACGGCCATCGCTGGCCTCTCCCCCTTCGCCTCGTTCTTGGCCTCGTTCCACAGCGCGTCCATCTCTTCCAGTGTTGCTTCCTCGAGTGAGCGTCCCTTGGCCGACAGCGCACGCTCGATATAGGCGAAGCGGCGCTCGAACTTGGCGTTGGTGCCGCGCAGCGCGCTCTCCGGATCGGCGCCGACGTGGCGGGCCAGGTTGACCAGCGCGAACAGGAGGTCGCCGGTTTCTTCGGCGAGTTCGTTCGCATCGCCGTTGTCCAGTGCGGCTTCGATCTCGTCGGCCTCTTCGCGGATCTTGCTGAGCACCGCGCGGGGATCGTTCCAGTCGAAACCGACCGTGGAGGCCTTGCGCTGCAATTCCATCGCCCGCGTCAGCGCCGGCTGGCCGGCCTTCACGCTCGATAGCAGCGACTTATGCGTCGTTTCTTCCGGCGGCCGCCGCGCAGCTCGCTCGGCCTTTTCCTCGGCCTTGATGCGCTCCCAGGCGCTCTTGACGCCGGCGGGGGCGATATTGCCGTCCTTGTCGGCGAAAACATGCGGATGGCGGCGGATCATCTTGCGTGTGATCGCTTCGACCACGTCGCCGAAGGCAAAGGTGCCTTGCTCTTCCGCCATGCGGGCGTGATAGACGACCTGCAGAAGGAGATCGCCGAGTTCCTCGCGGAGATCGTCGAAATCGCCGCGCGTGATCGCGTCGGCGACCTCATAAGCCTCCTCGATCGTGTAGGGCACGATGGTCGCAAAGTTTTGTTCGAGGTCCCACGGACAGCCGGTTCCCTCTGTTCGCAAAGCGGCCATGATATCGATGAGGCGGGCGATGTCGCGCGAGGGCTTCATGTCATGAAATTCCATACAACCAAACACCGGTGTCATGCGCTTCGGGAACGACAGCTAATGGAAATCCGACGGTGAACTCTGTCTCGAAGGTCCCCACGCATACGCCTCTTCCGGGCTGTCGAACGGTCGGATCATCGGCTCCGAGAAGCCAAGCACCTCATAGCAGTAATCGCTACCGACGAAGCAGAAATGTCGTGGCTTCCGGCCGACTGGATCAGTAGCGGCATATGCGTTCAGCAGGGCGGAGCTTTCGGCCTCCTTAATGTAAATACCCCCATCGTACATTCCCGCGCTGTCTCCATGATTGGCCACCGAGTAAATCATTTCATCAAAACCCGCATAAATCGCGCAGGACATTTCGATACCATAAGCGCGACGACTTGGATTTGGTGCGACGACAATTAAGTATAGCACGCCACGCCAAAGTCCTTGGTCGAAAACATAGGGCGGGCGTTCGATACCGTCGATAATCGACTCATATGGCCGCCATCTAATAGTGGGATCAGGGAACAAGCCGCCTCCACGCTATATGAGGTTTGCTTCGCATCCGAAAGCCGACATCTTGCTACCCAAGTCACAGCCGCCTCCGGGCGGCTTTTTCTTTGGGTGAAACTTTTGTGTATATCGGTTGTCCCAGGGGCAGCCTGTCACCGGCGTACGCAACGCCGCCATGATCTCGATGAGGCAGGAAATATCGCGGGAAGGGGTCATCTTGTTTCCGTCGCTGGGAGGATCAGCGCTTTATGCCGCAAGCGGCCGACCGATCCCAGCGGAACGAGCCAGAAAGGAGCCGGTTTCCACCGGTTGGCCTCAGGGCGAGGGAGTGCTATTGGCCCGTCATGAGCGACCAATCATCGTCCGAAACCGCGCTGGTGCTGTTTTCCGGCGGGCAGGATTCCACCACCTGCCTTGCCTGGGCGCTGCAGCGCTTCGCCCGCGTCGAAATGCTCGGCTTCAGCTACGGCCAGCGTCACGCGATCGAGCTTGAATGCCGCGACCGGCTGCTGGCGGGCCTGAAATCGCTGCGGCCCGATTGGGCGGCAAGATTAGGCGAAAGCCACACGCTGGAGATACCGACATTGTCGGAGATCTCGGACACGGCGCTGACGCGCGATGTCGCAATCGAGATGGGCGTCGACGGGTTGCCCAACACATTCGTGCCCGGCCGCAACCTGGTGTTCCTCACCTTCGCGGCGGCGCTGGCGTACCGGCGTGGCATCCACCACATCATCGGCGGCATGTGCGAGACCGACTATTCCGGCTATCCGGATTGCCGCGACGAAACCATCAAAGCGTTGCAGTCCGCGCTCAATCTCGGCATGGCGAAGAACTTTGAGCTCCATACGCCGCTGATGTGGCTCGACAAGGCTTCGACCTGGAAGCTGGCGCATGAGCTCGGCGGGGGAGGGCTGGTCGATCTGATCCGCGAGCACTCCCACACCTGTTACCTCGGTGAGCGCGGCGCGCAGCATGACTGGGGTTATGGCTGCGGCGAATGCCCGGCCTGTGCGTTGCGGGCAAAGGGCTGGCGGGAATATGCGGCGCTGGCCTAGCGGCCAAAATCCGCAGGCGTCAGCACGATCGGCGCGCCGTGCGGCGTGCGGTCAGCGGCGTGATCCCAGGCGTCGCGGTAACGATGCAAGGTCTCTGACGTCGCGACGCCCTTTGCCGCGACCAGATGCTCCAGCGTCGCTAGCCAGTGCCGGTAATACGTGTCGCCAGTATCCGGATCGCCTGCGGCCTGCGCGCGCTTGATCTGATCGGCGAGGGCTGCGGCCCACTCGGTCCAGGTGAACAGCCCGCGCTCATGCAAGGAAAGCGCCATCGCAAAAGCCTGCGCTTCCCAAGGCTCGCGAAACACAGGCCCGTCGTCGTCGCGCGGAATGCCCGGCACATCAGCGGTCGCGCGCGCGGACGCGGAGTCCATCACGCCGGCTCCAGATAGGGCTCGAACGCATCGATGGAAATCTTCAGGGTCGGATCGGAATCAGGACCCCATAGTTCGGTGCCCTCGAACACGACGGTGTAGAGCCACTGCGGATTCTCTCCGGCTTCCATCGCGGCCGTATCGGGAAATACGTGGCAGCCGTGATCGCGCTCGACGACGCCGACATGGCCGCGCACATAACGCGGCAGCCTTGTATGGGTCGTGGGGTGGATATTCTTTGCGCGAACGCGATCACCCGGCTTGAATTTCGGATCCGCCGGCGCGGCGCGGCCGAACTTGCCGCGCACCATGACGCGTTCGACATCGTCGATCGCGAACTTGCCGCGCTTGAGCGGTTTGGGCGGCTGCACCGCATGACCGGCGGCGACGTCCTCGGCGGCGATGTAGCCTTTGTCGACCAGCATGTCTTCGAGGCCGAGGAACCACTTCTTGTAGTACGAACTCGCGAGATAGACAGGCGGCGGCAACATCTCCCGATAAAAACGCGACGTATCGATGTTGAACGCGCCGGCGGCGCCCATGGCGCGGACCATCGCCAGCACCCGGGACTCCCACTCGGTGTGGAACATCGGTTCGTTCGGCTCGGGCTCGACCTTGCCGAAGCCGTCCATGCCGCCCATGTCGTGCACGCCGTTCACGATGGCGCTCCCGGCGTTTTCGGAAATCCAGTGCCGATCATGGAGTCGCGCGTCACCAGTTCGGCGAGCTGCTGCTCGCTCCATCCCTCGGTGCCCTCGGGCCGCATCGGCAGCACCAGGAAACGGGTTTCGGCGGTCGAATCCCAGACCCTGATCTCGGTTTCCTTCGGCAGGCTGACGCCGAAATCGTCCAGCACGCCGCGTGGATCCTTTACCGCGCGAGACCGATAGGGCGCAGCCTTGTACCAGACCGGAGGCAGCCCCAACATTTCCCAGGGATAGCAGGAGCACAATGTGCAAACGACCATGTTGTGGCGCTGTGGCGTGTTCTCGACGGCGACGAGGTGGTCGCCAACCCGGCTGACATGGCCGAGCGTGCTCACCGCCGCGCTGGCGTCGTCAAGCAGTGCCTGCTTGAATGCAGGATCGGTCCAGGCTCTGGCCACGACCTGTGCGCCATTGTGCGGGCCGATCTTGGTCTCATAAGCCTGGACGATCGCATCCAGGGCAGCCGGATCGACATACCCTTTCTCGGTCAGGATCGTCTCCAGCGCGCGCACGCGCAACTCGAGCTCGGAGAGCTCCGAATGGTCGTGATCGTGATGATGATGATGGTCGTGATCATGGTCGCTCATGGGCGGAGGATAGGCGCAAAATCCGGGCTATGTCGAGGCAGAGACTCTGCTAGCGTTTCCCGATGGGGATCAGGGCAGGGTGCACGGCAGTGGTTGTCGCGACGGCCATTTCAGCCGGGCTTTCGGCCGGAGAGGCGCGGGCGGCCAATGGTGCCTATGCGGTCGATGCCGCCGACATTTCCGAAGTCGGATCGTGCAAGGTCGAGAGCTGGCTATCGGCGGCATCCAATACCGATTTTTCGGCCGTGGCGAACCCGTCCTGTGTCGTGAACCCGTTTCAACCGGTCGAACTCAGCATGCTCACCAATCGCGCGCGCAGCGACGGCGAGTGGAGCACCACATTCCAGCCGAAGGCCAAGACGAACATTGTGCCGACCGGCATCGGAAAGCTCGGTTTTTCCGTTTATGCCGGCGGCTCCTTCGATGCCTTGACCGGCGAGAACCTCACGGCTTTCGCTGTGATCCCGGCGACGTTCCGGCTCAACGAAAACATGCGCGTCAATTTCAACGGCGGCTGGCTGTGGGACCGCAACGTCGATCGGCACTATTTGCTCTACGGCATTGGCTTTGATTGGAAGTTCACCGATACCTTGCAGTGGACGATCGAGACCTTCGGTCAGGCCGGGCAGGCTGATAGGCCGAGCGTGGTCCAGCCGCGGTTTCAGACCGGCGTGCGTTACCGGCCGAACGAGATTTTCTCGGTCGACCTGATCTATGGCCGCAACATCACGGGCGAGAACGCCAACTGGATTACGCTCGGCACCACGATCCGTTTTCCGGTGCCAGGCGGCACGGGCATCCCGGAGCACCATCGCACGGGTCATCTGTAAACTGCCTCCAGAGCCACTGCAGCTTTTCCCAAGACCGCAGGTTTCTGGGCTAAGATCCGGGAAAATAACGGGCAGGGAGCACTGCGTTGGCCGGGTTTGTGAAGATCGAGAAGGGACTGGGCCCCGAAGGCCGCATCGCCGTCGTGCGTTTCGATCGAGGCGACGGCATCAATGCGCTATCGCCGGAGGCGCTGCGCCAGCTGACCGACGCCGCACGTAGCTTTGAGGATGACGCCGAGACCTCGGTCGTGGTGCTGACCGGCGCCAAATCGTTCAGTGCGGGCTTCGATCTAAAGGATGCGGAAGGCCAGTCCCGAAAAGCCATGGACCTCGGCGCGCTGCGCCGGCACCTCAAACTCGGACCGCGGCTGACTCGGGCCTGGCAGGACATGGAGCAGATCACCATCGGCGCCATCGAGGGCTTTTGCGTCGGCGGCGGCGTTGCGCTTGCGGTCGCGCTGGATTTCCGTGTGATGGCCAGAGACGCTCACATGCGCGTGCCGGAGATCGCCCTCGGCATGAACATGAGCTGGCAGAGCGTGCCGCGCATGCTGCACTTGATGGGGCCGGCCCGTACCAAGCAGGCTGTCATCCTGGCCGACCAGCGCATCTCGGCCGCCGAAGCCTACGAGTGGCGGCTCGTGGAGGAGGTGGCGGACCCCGGCAAGGCGTTCGACGCCGCGATGGCGCTTGCCGCCAAGGTCGCCGCGCAGCCGCCACTCTCGGTTACCATGACCAAGCTGACGGTTAACCGCCTGGCGCACGCGCTTGACGATCTGGCGAGCCATATGGACGTCGACCAGTTTGCCTTGGCGAGCATGAGCGACGATCATAAGGAAGGCGTTGAGGCGTTCCTTGAGCGCCGCAAGCCACGATTCAGCGGACGATAGCGCGAATGGGAACGGATGGATAATCTGGCCAAACAGCGACCTCACCTTACGCGTCCACGGAGGAAACAAAATGAAAACAGTTCAGACGATGTTGGCCGAAGCCGAGGCCGCCGTGCCACGCATCAGCCCGGACGAAGCCAAGGGATTGCTGGGCAGGGCCGATGTGTTGTTTCTCGACGTGCGTGAACCGGCCGAGGTAGCAAGCTCGGGCAAGGTGCCCGGCGCCGTTGCCGTCCCGCGCGGCCTTGTCGAGTTCCGCGCCGATCCCGCCTCGGCGATGCACGACAAAGCCTTCGACCGTACCAAGACGGTGATCGCCTATTGTGCTTCAGGTGGACGTTCAGCCCTCGTCGGCAAGACCCTCAAAGACATGGGTTATTCCAACGTACGCAATCTCGGCGGCTTCAAGGGCTGGCTTGAGGCGGGCGGAGAGGTGGAAAAGACCTGACCGGCACGCCCACGCCAAATCGACCGTCTCCGGTAGCCCTCTTCATAAGCTCTTTGTTGGTTGGCTACCGGACAAGCGTGTTCACTCACAATCGCCGTCCAATAACGAGCCCGGACACGCTCCCGATCCCGGGACTGGCTAACGTTAGAGAACTTCCTTCCAAAGGACCTTGCACGTCGGAGCGCAAGCCGCTGTACCGCGCCAGCTCCAACGCACCCGAAGCATCCAGAGATCGCGCCCCAATAGCCCTTGTTCAGCCCACTTCAGGGCAGGCACGTATCCGGATATCTATAATTCGCATAAGGTATATTATGGAATATATTTATCTACAATTAGATCAGATATTTAGCCGTATATCCTGCCACACCAAGCCCGTCCGGCGGCTGTACAGGCGTTCGTTTGGCACAAGCAAGCCTGATCCACCAAAGCCTGTGTTGCCGCGGCCTGCGGACGCTGCAATAAGCGCGCTAGTACGCTGATGACTCGCGACATCGGGTCATGAAGAACAACAACCCTTCAGGGAGAACCCCAATGAGTTTTTCACGACGCACGCTTCTCAAGGCTTCCGCTGCGTCAGCGGTTTTGGGCGGTATTGGCGCGCCGCTGGTGGCGCGGGCCCAGACCGCCGAATTTACCTACAAGTACGCCAATAATCTTCCCGACGGCCATCCTATGAACACCCGCGCCAAGGAAATGGCGGCGGCGATCAAGGCCGAAACCAATGGCCGGTTCGACCTGCAGATTTTCCCGAACAACCAGCTTGGTTCCGATACCGACATGCTGAGCCAGATCAGGTCCGGCGGCATCGAATTTTTCACGCTGTCGGGGCTGATCTTGGCGACGCTGGTGCCAGCGGCCTCGATCAGCGGCATCGGCTTTGCGTTCCCGGATTACGACACGGTCTGGAAGGCCATGGACGGTGGCCTGGGCGCCCATATCCGTGGCGAGATCGTCAAGGCGAACCTCGTGGTGATGGACAAGATCTGGGACAACGGATTCCGCCAGACCACGTCTTCGACCAAGCCGATCAACGGTCCGGATGACCTCAAGGGTTTCAAGATCCGCGTGCCGGTGTCGCCGCTCTGGACCTCGATGTTCAAGGCGTTCGATGCGGCGCCCGCCTCGATCAATTTCAGCGAAGTCTACTCCGCGCTGCAGACCAAGATTGTCGAGGGCCAGGAAAATCCACTGGCGATTATCTCGACGGCGAAGCTGTATGAGGTCCAGAAGTTCTGTTCGCTGACCAACCACATGTGGGACGGCTTCTGGTTCCTGGCGAACCGTCGCGCCTGGGAAAAGGTGCCTGAGGATGTCCGTACGATCGTCGCCAAGCACATCAACGCGGCCGCGGTCAAAGAGCGTGAGGACGTTGCCAAGCTGAACGCCGGGCTGCAGCAGGAACTGGCCGGCAAGGGTCTTACCTTCAACCAGCCGAACGTAACGCCGTTCCGCGACAAGCTGCGTTCTGCCGGCTTCTACGCCGAATGGAAAGGTAAATACGGCGACCAGGCCTGGGAGCTCTTGGAAAAATCCGTCGGCAAGCTGTCGTAATAGATAGCGTTTTCGCGCGGAGCATGCCCTCGGACTTGATCCGTGGGTGGACACCGGTTTGCATACAAATTTACGCAGATTGCGTAGACTTATCTGCGGAGAAAACGCATCCAACAAGAAGTGTAAGCCGTTATGGCTCATGCCGAACTGAGTGAAGGAGTTGGCGGCGAGGCAGGGCAGTCCCCTCGCCGCCATTCCCTGCTTGCATCGCTCGAACATGCGCTGGGGATGCTGGTCGAGATTCCGGCCGCACTGCTGGTCATCGCGGAAATCGTCATCCTGTTCGCAGGCGTGGTGGCGCGTTATGCGCTGCATCAGCCGCTGATCTGGTCGGACGAACTGGCGTCGATCCTGTTCCTGTGGCTTGCCATGCTGGGTGCCGCGGTCGCATTCCGCCGCGCAGAGCACATGCGGATGACGGCTGTGGTCGCCAGTGCGAAGCCCGCCATGCGTGCCTATCTCGATCTGGTGGCGACCGTCGCCGCGCTCGCATTTCTCATCCTGATCGCCTGGCCGGCTTACGAATACGCTTACGAGGAAAGCTACATCACTACGCCGGCGCTGCAGATCAGCAATATCTGGCGCGCCGCGGCACTGCCGGTTGGCATCGCGCTGATGGCGCTGTTTGCGTTCCTGCGGCTGGCCCGGTCGAGCAACGTCCGCACCATGCTGGCTGCGATTTTGTCGGTCGCACTTGTCATCGCGGTCTTCTGGCTCTCCAGGGGCTCGCTGAAGCCGCTCGGCAATCTCAATCTGATCATCTTCTTTGTCGGCGTCGCCGGCTTCTGTGTCTTTGCCGGCGTGCCGATCGCATTCGGGTTCGGGCTTGCGACCTACGGCTATCTGGCGCTGACCACGGGCACGCCGCTGATGGTGCTGGTCGGCCGCATGGACGAGGGCATGAGCCACCTGATCCTGCTGTCGGTACCGCTGTTCGTATTTCTCGGTCTGCTGATCGAGATGACGGGCATGGCGCGCGCCATGGTGGCGTTCCTGGCAAGCCTGCTGGGCCATGTCCGCGGCGGGCTGCATTACGTGCTGGTTGGCGCGATGTATCTGGTGTCGGGCATCTCGGGCTCGAAGGCGGCCGACATGGCCGCGGTGGCGCCGGTGCTGTTTCCGGAAATGAAGGCGCGGGGCGCCAAGCCGGGCGATCTGGTCGCCCTGCTCTCCGCGACCGGCGCGCAAACCGAAACCATCCCGCCGAGCCTGGTGCTGATTACGATCGGTTCGGTCACGGGCGTGTCGATCGCAGCGCTGTTCACGGGCGGATTGCTGCCGGGCCTGGTGCTGGCCATCACGCTGTCTACGCTGGTGTGGTGGCGTTACCGCGGCGAGGACCTGCGGCATGTCACGCGGGCGAGCGGCGGCGAGATCGGACGCGCGTTTGCCATCGCCCTGCCCGCCATCGCGCTGCCATTCGT
>Ga0070665_100004312_pt1 | contig 14949 bp, 15 predicted proteins | sample KBSS13metaG_FD_65862 | JGI IMG/M metagenome (GOLD analysis project Ga0070665, IMG submission 65862) | Switchgrass rhizosphere microbial communities from Kellogg Biological Station, Michigan, USA - KBS S1-3 metaG | ecosystem: Host-associated > Plants > Roots > Rhizosphere > Soil ... | reverse complement strand
GGCACGCGCAACAGCGTACAGGCCGGCCTCTCCGCAAGCTGGGCGCCCGATGTGTGGGGCGCGTTGCGGCGCGGCGTCGAGGGCGCGCAGGCGGGTGCGCAGGCGAGCGATGCCGATCTCGCCGCGGCGCGCTTGTCCGCGCAGGGCGAGCTCGCGACCAACTACTTTTCGCTGCGCGATGCCGACAACGAACTCGCGCTCGTGCGCAGCACCGTCGAGGGTTATGAACGCGCCCTGCAGATCACGACGAATCGCTACAACGCCGGGATCGCGCCGCGCACCGACGTGCTGCAGGCGCAGACCCAGCTCGCGAACGCGCGTGCCGATGTCGTGACGCTGACCGCACAGCGCGCGCAGCTCGAACATGCGATCGCGGTGCTGATCGGCAAGCCGCCAGCGGAGTTCACCATTGCGCCGACGACGTGGCGCATGCAGGTGCCGGCGGTGCCGCTCGCGGTCCCTTCCGATCTGCTGCAGCGCCGCCCCGACATCGCCAGCGCCGAGCGCGCCGTCGCACAGGCGAATGCGCAGATCGGCATTCAGCGCTCGGCGTACTTCCCGAGCTTCTCGCTCAGCGCGTCGGCCGGCAACGCAGGCACGCGCGTCGCGGATCTGTTCGGCGCGTCCACGAGCCTGTGGTCCATCGGCCTGTCGGTCGCGCAGACGATCTTCGACGCCGGCGCGACGAGCGCGCGCGTCGCGCAGGCCGAGGCCAGCCGCGACGCGGCGGTCGCGCGCTATCGGCAGACGGTGCTCGCCGCATTCCAGGCCGTCGAAGACCAGCTCAGCACGACGCGCTCGCTCGTCGAGCAGATGGAGCTGCGTCGCACAGCGTCGGAAGCCGCGGACCTGACCGAGCAGCAGCTGCTGAATCGCTACAAGGCCGGGCAGGTGAGCTACACCGACGTCGTCACTGCGCAAGCGTCGGCGCTGAGCGCGCGGCGCACGCTGTCGCAACTCGCGGCGAACCGGCAGGCGTCGGCGATCGCGTTGATCCAGGCGATGGGTGGGGGCTGGCACGTGGCGAAGGAGCAGTAGGGCCGCATGAAGCTGGACGTCACACGCGCAAATTACGAGGCAATCTCATGTCGCTGAATCCACAACGCACCTACGTCCACCTCGCGGAGGACGGTGTAGCAACCCAGTTGCCAGGTGGAGAGGAGTTCTGGAGCATGCCGGAGGCGGACATGGAGCGCTACGGCAATGGCTGGCTCATTTCAGAGTTCGAGTTCGACGCTGATTGGCCGAACTGGGAAATGCACCCCAATGCGGACGAGTTCGTCTATCTACTGTCCGGCTCAGTGGAAGTACTTCTCGAGCAACCAGAAGGTCTGCACAAGGTCGCGTTGAAAGGCAGTGGGGCAGTCGTTGTTCCGCGGGGTACCTGGCACACGGCCAAGGTCGCCGCACCGAGTCGCATGCTTCACGTCACACGCGGCGCCGGCACCGAACTGCGTCCCGCATAGCGGAGCGAAGGAAACAAACCATCATGCCAAGCGTCAGCATTCATGTCCGAAGAGCGTATTCGGAGGCAGAGGAGATCGCGATCATGAACGCGGTTCATGCCGCGCTCGTGACTGCCTTCGGCGTCGAGCCCGACGACAAGAACGTCATGCTGATGGTTCACCTCCCGCATCGATTCATGTGTCCACCCGATCGGGACGAAGCGGAGCGCTACACGAACATCACTGTCGTTGGCCACGCGAGTCGACCGATCGAGGCGAAGCGCCGTTTCTACGCTGCGATCGTGGACAACCTCGAGGCGCTTGGAATTCCGCGCAATTGCAGTCTCATCCAACTGCACGAACTGCCGCCTGAGGACATTGCGATTCGTGGAGGGCATCCGATGACCGACTTCCCCGAGATGATCGGCCCGCATCCGTGAGATCAACCATCGCCGCGAGCTTAAAGTCCGCGCCGTGAACGCTGTGTCGTCGGGCCTCAAGGTCGTCGTGCGCAAAGAGCTTCGGTAGACCGTCGCCTTGGGCCTAGATGCCGAGCTCGCGCCGCATCGCCGTCGAATCGAGCGCCACCGGCCGCTGCGGCCACGCCTGAACGAGCGCGACCATGCGCGCGTTCAGCGGCGCGCTGGTGCCGTTCGCTTGCGCCAGTCGGACGACCTCGCCGCACAGCGCATCGATCTCGGTCGCGCGCCCTTGCGCGAGATCGTCGGCCATGCTGGAGCGCGCTTCGGGGTCGATGCGCAGCATGCGTGCGGCGATCAGGCGGAACAACGGGGAAGGCAAGCGCAACAGCGGTGGGATGCGCTGCGGCGGCAGTGCGCCGACCTGCGCGGGCGCGATGCCGGCGCGCTGCAGCACCGCCAGCGCTTCGGTCTGCAGTGCGGCCAGGCACAGGCGGTAGCCGCGATCCATCAGCTGCGCGCGCAGTGGCTGGCCCGACAGCGCATTCACCGGGTTGTTGAGATTGAGCAGCAGCTTGCCCCATTGCACCGCGCGCAGATCGGCATGCAGGTGCAGCGGCAGGCCGGCGCGCTCGAAATCCGCCTGCAGCGCGCGCAGCGCGGGATCGTCCTGCGCCGCGAGCTCGCCGGTCGTGCCGCGGTGGTAGCGGCCGGGCTCGAGTTCGGCGATGTTGTACGGCACCATGCCCGCGAGCACGCGCAGCGTCGGCGCGGCTTGCTGGGCGGTGGCGACGTTCGACAAGCCGTTCTGCATCGAGACCACCGGTGTGCCCGACGGCAGCGCTGCACCGAGCTGCGCCGCGGCGTCGGCAGTGGCGCCGCTCTTCACCGCGAGCAGCACGAGCGTCGGCGTGAGGCCGTCCGGCAGCGTCTCGTGCAGCGAAAGGTCCTTCGCGGCGACAACTCGGCGGCCGCCGTCGAGGTCGGTCAACGTGAGACCGCGCGTGCGCAGCGCCTGCAGCACTCTCGGCCGCCCGACGAAGGCGACGGGCACGCCGGCCGATTGCAGGCAACCGCCGAGGTAGCAGCCGATGGCGCCGGCCCCCATGACAAGCACCGGCAGTGCGCGTGGGTCATTCATGCGTCATCATCATCGTTTCCGCGACCGATGCTAGCCGAGCGGTCTGGCAGGCGCGCGCGTGAGATGTATCGAAACACCCTAGGCGTACCGCGCCCGGGGTCCGTCAGAATCCGACGCTGTTCACGGAGCACACCTGATGGAAAAGACGTGGCTGAAGCAGTACCCGGCGGGCGTGCCGGCCAACATCAATGTCGAGCAGTACAGCTCGCTGGTGGCCCTGCTCGACGAAAGCTTCAAGAAGTACGGCACGCGGATGGCCTACAAGTTCATGGGCAAGGCGATCAGCTTTGCGCAGGTGGACGAGGCCTCGCGCGCGCTGGCGGCCTATCTGCAGGCGCAAGGGCTCGACAAGGGCGACCGCGTCGCGGTGATGATGCCCAACGTGCCGCAGTACCCGGTCGCAGTGGCGGCGATTCTGCGTGCCGGCTACGTCGTCGTGAACGTGAATCCGCTGTACACGCCGCGCGAGCTCGAGCACCAGCTCAAGGATTCCGGCGCGAAGGTGATCATCATGGTCGAGAACTTCGCGACCACGCTGCAGCAGGTGCTGCCGTCGGTGCCGACGAAGAAGGTCATCCTCACCGCGCTCGGCGACATGCTCGGATTTCCGAAGTCGCTGATGGTCAACTACGTCGTGCGCAAGGTGAAGAAGATGGTCCCGGCCTACGAGCTGCCGGGTGCCGTGCGCTTCGGCGATGCGATCGCGCAGGGCCGCGGCAAGAGCTTCAAGCCGGCGACCGTGGGACCGAACGACATCGCGGTACTGCAATACACCGGCGGCACCACCGGCGTCAGCAAGGGCGCGGTGCTGCTGCATCGCAACCTCGTCGCGAACATCCTGCAGGCCGAGGCGTGGTATCAGCCGGCGCTGAAGAAGATCCCGGCCGGCCAGCAGGTCATCACGATCTGTGCGCTGCCGATCTATCACATCTTCGGCTTCAACACGAACATGATGCTCGCGATGCGCATGGGCGGCGCGAACATCCTGATCGCCAATCCGCGCGATCTGCCGTCCGTGTTCAAGGAGCTGCAAGGCGAGACCTTCCATAGCTTCCCGGCCGTGAACACGCTGTTCAACGCGATGGCGCATCACCCGGAGTTCAGCAGCGTCGACTGGAGCGGCCTGGTGATCTCGGTCGGCGGCGGCATGGCGGTGCAGAGCGCGACCGCCAAGCTGTGGCTCGAGAAGACCGGCTGCCCGATCGTCGAGGGCTACGGCCTGTCGGAGACGTCGCCGTCGGCGACCTGCAACCCGGTCGACAGCACCGCGTACAGCGGCAACATCGGCCTGCCGATGCCCAACACCGAACTGAAGCTGCTCGACGACGATGGCAACGAAGTGCCGCTGGGCACGCCGGGTGAGATCGCGATCAAGGGCCCTCAGGTGATGGCGGGCTACTGGCAGCGCCCCGACGAGACCGCGAAGGTCATGACGGCCGACGGCTTCTTCCGCAGCGGCGACATCGGCGTGGTCGACGAGCGCGGCTATTTCAAGATCGTGGACCGCAAGAAGGACATGATCCTGGTCAGCGGCTTCAACGTCTATCCGAACGAGGTCGAAGACGTGGTGACGCAGATGCCGGGCGTGCTCGAATGCGCGGCAGTGGGCATCCCCGACGCGAAAGCGGGCGAGGCGGTCAAGCTCGTGATCGTGCGCAGCAACCCCGCCGTGACCGAGGCCGACGTGCGTGCCTATTGCGAAGCGAACCTCACCGGCTACAAGCGGCCGAAGGTGGTGGAGTTCCGCACCGAGCTGCCGAAGACGAACGTCGGCAAGATCCTGCGGCGGGAATTGCGCGACAAGGCCTGATGCCTTGATCGTCGCCAGCCACCCCACCGCCGTGTGTTCCATCACGCCACCGCCTGCGCGTGCCCTGATACATTGCAGGTTGTAACGCAACCACCCGTGAAGGTGGGGGCGCTGTCGCAATTGGGAAGTTCAGCACGTGATCTGGGGCAAGACCGAAGCGGGCCGTTTGGAAATGCAGTCGCGTTCGCTCGTCAAGGAACGCGCGCGGCGCAATCTGCTGTTGCTGATCGACGGCGTGAAGACCGACGACATGCTCCTCGAGGGCTTGGCGGGCGTCACCGCGGCGGACTTTCAGGCGCTGCAGGAACTCGGCCTGATCACCCCGGTGGGCGAGCCGTCGACGGGGCGCGCCAGCCGCTCGGCGTCGATTCAGCAGGCCGCTGCTGCGCCCGCCGCTGCCGCGACACCGCTCGACTACTCGCAGTTCACCGCGGCCCTGACGCAGATGATCTCCACTGAACTCGGGCTGCGTGGCTTCGTGCTGACGCTGGCGGTCGAGAAAGCCTCGACGATCGAGGAGTTGCGCGCGGTTGCCGACCGCACGCTGGCGCAGATCGCCGAGCGCAAGGGCGAGGCGCGCGCCGCCGCGGCGCGGCGGGCCCTGTTCGGCGGCTGAGCCGCGCACTCGTCACCCCTCATGGCGCAGCCGCTGGCCATCGTCAGCGCGATGCACGAGGAGCTGCGCGCGTTGCTGGCGCTCGTGGACGCAGCGCGCATCGTGCGCATCGGCGGACGCGAATTCCATTGCGCTCGGATGCACGGCCAGCCGGTCGTGCTCGCGCTCTCGGGCATCGGCAAGGTCGCAGCCGCGGCGACCGCGGTTCTGACGATGCAGACCTTCGACGCCCGAGCGCTCGTCTTCACCGGCGTGGCCGGCGGTCTCGCGCCTGGCGTGCACGTGGGCGACGTGGTCGTCGCGCGAGAGCTGCTGCACCACGACATGGATGCGTCGCCGCTGTTCCCGCGGTTCGAGGTGCCGCTCACCGGGCGCTCGCGCTTCGCGGCGGATACCGCGCTGGCCGATGCGCTCGTCGCCGCGGCCACACGTGCCGGCGCAACCCGCGTGCATGAAGGACTGATCGTCAGCGGCGATTCGTTCATCGCCAGCGTGGCGCAAAGCGCGGCCTTGCGCGCACTGCTGCCCGATGCGCTGGCGGTGGAGATGGAAGGCGCGGCGGTGGCACAGGTGTGCTCCGATTTCAGGCGGCCCTTCGCCGTCGTGCGCACGATCTCCGATCGCGCCGACGATGCAGCACACGTCGACTTCGCCACCTTCATCGAGGAAACCGCGAGTGCGACGACGCGCGCGATCGTCGAAGGCCTGATGGTGCACACTCGGGCCGCATGACGAAGCTGCTGAGCTGGCTGTGGGGCGCGCTGCGCACCGTGCTGCTCTTCCTTGCGTGGCTGTGGTTCTTCCTCGAGGAGTGGGGATGGCATCCGCTCGCCGCCTGGCTCGGCCGTTTCACGCGCTGGCCGCCATGGGCACGGCTCGAGGCGCGCATCGCGCAGGCGCCTCCGCGCTGGGCCGTCACGCTGTTCCTGATTCCCGTCGTCGCCTTGTTTCCGGTCAAGCTGCTGGCCCTGTGGCTGCTGCACACGGGCCACACGATGCTGGGCGTGGCGGTGGTACTCGGCACCAAGGTCATCGGCACCGCGATCGGTGGGCGGCTCTACGTGTTGACCGAGCCGCAGCTGATGCAGATGCCGCGGTTCGCGCGCGTGATCACCTGGTGGCGCGAGACGCGCCTGCGCGTCCGGCAGGCGCTCGACGATCTGGTGCCGCGTGCCGGGCTGCGAGCCTGGTGGCGGATGTGGCGCGCGCGGCTGCGTGCGCTCTTCCATTGACGGCGAGCCGATGATCCCGCGCTTCTACGTCGCCGAGCCGCTGCGTGCCGACACGCCCATGGCGCTGCCTGCCGGCGCCGCGCGCCATGCGCAGGTGCTGCGTCTGCAGCCGGGCGATGCGATCACGCTGTTCGACGGCAGCGGGGCCGAGTGGGACGCGCAGATCACGCAGATCGCGCGCAGCGCGGTCGACGTGCACATCGGCCCGCGCCGCGAGGTCGAGCGCGAGCTGCCGCTGCACGTGACGCTCGCGCTCGGCATGCCCGCCAACGAACGCATGGATGCGCTGGTCGAGAAGGCGACCGAACTCGGCGTCGCCGCGATCCAGCCGCTGATGTGCGAACGCTCGGTCCTGCGGCTCGCCGGCGAGCGCGCGCAGAAGAAGGTGGCGCATTGGCAGGCGGTTGCGATCGCCGCGTGCGAGCAGAGCGGCCGCACGCGGGTGCCGCAGATCGCGCCGGTGCAGCAGCTCGTGACGTGGCTGCCGAGCGTGGCCTCGACCGCCTCGACGCGCTGGTTGTTGAGCCTGCGGAACGCCGCGGGCATCGGCGCATCGCGCGGGGACGTGATGGCGAGCGTCATTGCGCTGAGCGGACCCGAAGGTGGGTTGACCGTGGATGAAGAGGACGCGGCGCGCGCGGCGGGCTTCACGCCGATCTCGCTCGGGCCGCGCGTGCTGCGCGCCGACACCGCGCCGCTGGCGCTGCTGGCTCACGTGGGCCTGAGCGTGCCGCATTGAGCTTGCGTCACGGCGACCCCCCGCCGAGAATCGTCCGCTCTACAACGGATGTTCGAGGTGACCGCGATGAGCTTGCTTGATTCGGTGATCGGTGCATTGGCCGGCGGGCAAGGCGGTCAAGCTCAGGCCAGTCCCGGCGGGCTCGGGGGAGCCGGCACGCAAGGCGCGCTGTTGAGCGCGGTGATTGCGATGCTCGCGAACGGCCAGCAACCCGGCGGCGCCGGCGTCGGCGGCCTCGGCGACCTGATCGGGCGCTTCACGCGGAGCGGCATGGGCGACGTGATCGGCTCGTGGATCGGGCACGGCCAGAACGCACCGATCTCCGGCGATCAGCTGTCGAACGTGCTGGGCTCCGACGTGATCGGGCAGCTCGCACAGCAGCTCGGCCTGTCGCACGGCGAGGTGGCCGGCCAGCTATCGCAAATCCTGCCGCAAGCGATCGATCGCCTCACGCCGCATGGGGAGGCACCTGCGGACGGATTGGGCGGGATGGACGACATCCTCGCGCAGCTCAGACCGCGCTGATGACAGCCCCCTCGGCGAACGGGTTCTTTCGCCGATCCCGCAAGGGTATGCACGCCGGCTGGGTTGGCCACGAAGGGCCCCTGCGTGGCCCTTGCCCGGCGCTCGGCCCGCTGGCGATCAGCGTCGCGCGGAGCCGGCGATCAGGTCGAAGCGGAACAGGCGGCACTCCAGCGGCCCGTTCCACATCGGCACGCGGCGCGATTCCTTCAGGCGCATCGCGCTCGGCAGCTTCATGTCGGGGCTCAGCACCCATGCGGTCCAGCCGGCGGCGTGCTGCGTGTAGGCGCGCTTCCAGTGCGCGGCCAGGCGGGGGAAGAAATCCTCGGGCGTGTCGCGATCCTGCGCGGAGGCGCGCGCGGCCTTGCCGCCGATCTCGATGCGCTGCCCGTATGGCGGATTGATCATCAGCGTACCGGGCAGATCCTCGGGCAGCGCAGGCGCAGGGCGTTCGAGTGCGTCGCCCCCGTGAAACTCGATCGCCGCCTCGACGCCCGCGCGCTGCGCGTTGCGGCGCGCGAAGTCGACCATGCGGAACGACACGTCGCTCGCGACGATCGGTACGGCACTCGCATGGATGCGCGCCTGCGCATGGCTGCGCAGGCGCTGCAGTTCGGCGCGCATCGTGTCGCTCGCGAACGGCAGCAAGCGTTCGAACGCGAAGCGGCGCTTCAGCCCCGGGGCGATGCAGCAGGCGATCTGCGCTGCCTCGATCGCGATCGTGCCGGAGCCGCAGCACGGATCGTGCAGCGCACCGCCTTCGGTCGGCGTGCCGCGCCAGCCGGCGGCGGCGAGCATCGCGGCGGCGAGGGTTTCCTTCAGCGGCGCGTCGCCCTTGTCCTCGCGCCAGCCGCGCTTGAACAGCGACTCGCCCGAGCTGTCGATGTAGACCGCCGCGGCGTTTTCGCCCGCGTGCAGTACCAGCTGCAGGTCGGGGTGGCGCGTGTCGACGCTCGGGCGCTCGCCGGTCGAATCGCGCAGCGCGTCGCACACCGCGTCCTTGATGCGCAGCGCGGCGAAGTTCAAGCTCTTCAGCGGGCTGCGCTGCGCGGTGGTGTCGACGCGCAGCGTATGGCGCGGGGTGATCCACGCGTCCCAGTCGACGCGCCGCGCGAGCTCGTACAAGTCGTGCTCGTTGTGGTACGGGCCTTCGGCGACCTCGATCAGCACGCGCTGCGCGAGCCTGCTCTCGAGGTTCAGCACCATCACCTCCTGGGGCTCGCCGTCCAACCCGACGCCGCCGCGCGTCTCGCGCACGACGGCCTTCGGCAGCACGCGTCGCACCTCATCGGCAAGCAGCGTCTCGACACCCGCGGCACACGGCAGAAAGAGCGGAAGCGGCATCGCGCTACATCGCCTTGCGCAACTGCGTCGGCGCGATCTTCAGCGCGTCGCGGTATTTCGCGACGGTGCGCCGCGCGACCTGGATGCCTTGCTCTTCGAGCATCTGCGAGATCTGGCTGTCGCTCAGCGGCTTGCCCGGGTCCTCGGCCGCGACGATCTGCTTGATCAGCGCGCGCACCGCGGTGCTCGATGCATTGCCGCCCGCCTCGGTGTTGAGCGACGAGCCGAAGAAGTACTTCAACTCGAAGGTGCCGAACGGCGTGGACATGTACTTCGCCGTGGTGACGCGCGAGATCGTCGATTCGTGCAGGCCCAGTTCGTCGGCGATCTCGCGCAGCACGAGCGGCTTCATCGCGATGGCGCCATGGGTGAAGAAGTTCTTCTGCCGTTCGACGATCGCCTGCGAGACGCGCTGGATCGTGTCGAAGCGCTGCAGGATGTTCTTCATGAACCAGCGCGCTTCCTGCAGCCGCGCGTTCAGGCCCGAGCCGCTGCTGTTGGCGCCGCGCTGCGAGCGGATCGCGCTGGCGTACAGGTCGTTGATGCGCAGCTTGGGCATCACGTCGGGGTTGAGCATGACCTTCCAGCCGCGGCCGGATTTCTGCACGATCACGTCGGGCACGATGATGTTCGCTTCGGCGCGCGCGAACTGCCGGCCGGGCTTCGGCTCCAGCGCCACGATCATGGTTTGCGCCTCGCGCAGCAGATCCTCGTCGGCCCCGGTCATGGCCATCAGCTTCTTCAGATCGCGCCGTGCGAGCAGATCGAGATGCTGCTTGCAGATCATGATCGCGATCATCTGCGCCTCGCTGCGCGGCTTGGTCCGCAACTGCAGCACCAGGCAGTCGCCGAGATCGCGCGCACCGACGCCGGTCGGCTCCATGCTTTGCAGAAAGCGCAGGCCGCAGCGCAGGCGTTCGATCAGCTCGTCGCGCTGCTCGGCGTCGTTGGGGGCAAGTTGCGCGGCGATGTCCTCGAGCGCGTCGGCGAGGTAGCCATCGTCGGTCAATGAATCGATCAGCACCATCACCGCGGCCGCATCCGCGGGGCTCAGGCGCAGGCCGGAGAGCTGCTCACGCAGGTGATCCTGCAGCGTCTGGACCGCGGTGTCGCGATCGGCGCCTTCGAAGTCGTCGCTGTCGTTGCTGGTGCTGCTCTTGCCGGGCGTCTCGCGGATGCCGTCGAAGTCCTCGCGCTCGGTGCCGTTCTCCCAATCCTCGCGCTCGGTGCCGCCGAAGTCGCCGGCATCCAGCGGGGCGGTCTCCGAATCGCCTCCGCCCTCCGCGGCCGACTCCGAGGCGCGTTCGGTCTCGCGCTCGGCCACACGCTCCGCAGGGCTGGTGCGCTCGGCCAGGGGCTCGAACGCCGGGCCGCCTTCGTCGTCGGTCTCGAGGAACGGGTTGCTCTCCAGCATCTGCTCGACTTCCTGGTGGAGTTCGAGCGTGGAGAGCTGCAGCAGCCGGATCGACTGCTGCAACTGGGGCGTCAGCGCGAGGTGCTGCGACAGGCGAAACTGCAGGGTGGGCTTCACTTCAGCCTCACATTCGGAAATGCTCGCCGAGGTAGACCTTGCGCACGTCGGCGTTGTCCACGATCTCGGTCGGCGTGCCCTCGGCCAGGACGCGCCCTTCGCTGATGATGTAGGCACGGTCGCAGATGCCCAGCGTCTCGCGCACGTTGTGATCGGTGATCAGAACGCCGATGCCGCGGCTCTTCAGGAAGCCGATGATGCGCTGGATCTCGATCACCGCGATCGGGTCGACGCCGGCGAACGGCTCGTCGAGCAGGATGAAGCGCGGCTGCGTGGCCAGCGCCCGCGCGATCTCGACGCGCCGGCGTTCGCCGCCCGAGAGTGCCGGCGCCGGCGAGGCGCGCAGCTTCTCGATCGAGAGGTCGTGCAGCAGGCCGCCGAGCAATTCCTCGATCACGGCGGGCTTCAGCGCCTTGCCGGCCTCGTCGATCTGCAACTCCAGCACCGCGCGGATGTTCTCCTCGACGGTGAGCTTGCGAAAGATCGACGCCTCTTGCGGCAGGTACGACAGACCGAGGCGCGAACGCTGGTGGATCGGCATGCGCTCGACGCGCCGCCCGGAGATGTGGATCTCGCCCGCGTCGGCGCGCACGAGGCCGACGATCATGTAGAAGCTCGTCGTCTTGCCTGCACCGTTCGGCCCGAGCAGGCCAACGACTTCCCCGCTGCGCACCGACAGGTGCACGTCTTTCACGACGGTGCGCGCGCCGTAGGACTTGCGCAGTCCGGTGGCCTCGAGCCGGTGTTCGCCGGGCGCGGCGCTCAACGCTTGTCTCCCGCCTTGGGCGGCGGCAGCGTCGGCGTCATTTTCAGCGGGCCGACGCTGGATGCCGCCGCGTCTGCGGCTTCGGCAGCGGCCTCGCTGCCTGCATTGGGCGTGAGCACGGCGCGAACCCGGCCGGTCGGGTTGCCCGGGGTCGCCTCGGCGCCCCCCAGGACGGTCATCTTCTCGGTCGTCGCGTCGTAAGTGATCAAGTTGCCGCTGATCTCGTCGGCCGGGCTGGCGCCGCGCAGGCGACGCACTTCGGCCTTGTTGATGAACTTGACGAAGTCGGTCTTGCCGTCGTACTCGATCCGCTCGGCCTCGCCTTCGATGTACTCGTCGACGCCGTCGCGCTTCTGGCGAAAGGTTGCTGCCGCACCGCCCGTGCCGAAGGCCACTGCCGTGTAGTAGCCGCTCGGCAGCTGGCGAACTTCGACCTTGGCGGCGCGGATCAGCATCGTGCCCCGGGTGATCACGACGTTGCCGCTGTAGACGACCACCTGCTTCTGCAGATCGATCTGGCCGCTCTGATCGGCTGCGATGTTGATCTTCTGGAGCCGATCCGCCCGTTCGGCCCGCGCAGGGCCGAGCCACCCCAGGGTCAGGGACAGGGCGACGAGGGCCGCAGGGAAGGGAAAGGTTCTCGACATAGAGGCACGAAACTTGCAGGCCATTCTAGCCCACAGGATTTCGGCCTCGCGTGTCAGGCAGGCTTGGCGAGGCGTTGGATCAGGTAATCCGCCACGGCCAGCGAGCGGCCATTGCCGCCGGCGAGCGTGCCCGATGTGTAGTAGCGGCTGTGAATGCCGATCGCCGGGACGCCATCGATCTTGTAGCCATCGACCAAGGCCGCGGCCCGCTTGATCTTGGACTGTGTGGTGAACGAGGCGAACGCCTCCATGAACTTGGTCGCATCCAGGCCGTTCTTGGCCATGAAGGCGGAGATATCGGCGGGTTTGTCCAGTGGATGCCGTTCGTTGTGGATCGCGTAGAAGACCTTGCGGTGCATCGTCTCGACGGCCCCCAGCGCCTCCAGCGCGTAGAAGATGCGCTGATGCGTGGTGAACGGCTCAGGGCGGAAGGCGACGGGCACCCGGCTGAAGACGACCTGCTCGGGCAACTTGCGCGCCCAGGCGTCGAGCTCGGGCTCGAACGCGGCGCAGTGCGGGCAGCCGTACCAGAAGAACTCGATCACCTCGATCTTTCCGGGGGGGACATTGATCGGCAGTGGCTGCGTCAGCCGCACGTACTGGCGGCCTTCGACCGGCACACCCTGCGCCGCCGCGGACGGCGACAGCGGCGCGAGACCGACGGCGCCGATCAGCGTAGCGGCTGCGGACGAGAATTCTCGGCGTTTCATGGTGGGCGGCGGGTGGCGGGCTTGGACGGAGTCGAATGGCACAGCAAAGTTCAGGCCGCTGCGCGACCGACCTCAGCGCTGGACCCGCACCAGCGCGGCTTCGATGCCCGCGCCGTCGAGCTTTTCCTTCGCCGCATCGGCGTCGGCCCGCTTGTCGAACGGGCCGACGCGCACCCGGTACACGGTGCGGCCGGATTGCTCGCGCTCGGTCAGCTTGCCTTCCATGCCGAGCATCGCGAGCTTGGCGCGTTGCGCTTCGGCGTCCTCGGTCTTGCCGTAGGCGCCCGCCTGGACGAAGTAGGTGAAGGGGTCCGGGCCGCCAGCCGCGCCGGAGGCGGCCGGCTTCGGCTCGCGCGCGGGTTTGTCGGCGAGGATCGCGGCGGGATCGCGCGCAGTTGCGGGCGCCGACGCCTTGCCGGCCGGGATGGCGGTGCTCGTCGCCGGGTTGGCTGCGGGCCTGGTCGCGGGCAAGGTTGCAATCGGCGGGGGCAACGCGCCGCCGGCCTCGCTCGCCGGCTTCGCCGGATTCTTGCCGTAGAGCGGGCTGTTCGGATCCCAGTTCTTGTTCTTCTCGGCCTCGGCGGCGTCCTGCCCGGGCGTGCGCTGCGGCACCTTGTTGACGAACGGGACCGGCACCTTCGTCACGTACAGCGCCACGCCCAGCGCCAGCGCCAGGCCGATCAACAGGCCGATGATGAGTCCGATGACGAAGCCGCCGCGTTGGCCCGGCTTCTGGTTCTGCTGCTTCATGAAAGGTTCGTCCCCGGCGTGTCGTTGTCTCTCGTGTCTGAGTCTCTGTCCATGCGCTCCGGCGCGCCGACGCCGAGCACCGCGAGCGCATTTCGGATCACCTGCCTGGTCGCGACCAGCAACGCCACGCGCGCCCGTGCCAAGGCCGCATCATCGACCAGAAAGCGTTCGGCGCCGTAATAGCTGTGAAACGCGCCGGCCAGATCGCGCAGATAGAAGGTCAGATCGTGCGGCGCGAAGCTCGTCGCGGCATCGGCGAGCATCGCCGGATAGTCGGCGAGCTTGAGCATCAGCGCCGCCTCGCTCGGGGCGGTCAGGCGTGCGAGGTCGGCTTGCGCAAGTGCGGCTTCGTCGCCGCCGCTGGTCTCGACCCACTGGCGGATCACCGAGCAGATCCGCGCATGCGCGTACTGCACGTAGAACACCGGGTTCTCGTCGTTCTTCTTCAGCGCGAGGTCGACGTCGAAGGTGAATTCGCTGTCGGCCTTGCGGCTGAGCAGGAAGAAGCGCACCGCATCCTTGCTGGTCCAGTCGATGAGGTCGCGCAAGGTCACGTAGCTGCCGGCGCGTTTGGAGATCTTCACCTCCTCGCCGCCTTTCATCACCGTCACCATCTTGTGCAGCACGTAGTCGGGATAGCCTGCTGGCACGCCCATGCCGGCGGCTTGCAGGCCGGCGCGTACTCGGGCGATCGTGCCGTGGTGATCGCCGCCCTGGATGTTGATCGCCTTGGCGTAGCCGCGCTCGTGCTTGTTCAGGTGATAGGCCACGTCGGGCACGAAGTACGTGTACGTGCCGTCGGACTTGCGCATCACGCGGTCCTTGTCGTCGCCGTATTCGGTGGTGCGCAGCCACAGGGCGCCACCGTCCTCGTGGGTCTTACCGGAAGCGATCAGGCGCTTGACGGCGTCGTCGACGCGGCCCGAGGAGTACAAGCTCGATTCGAGGAAGTAGTGATCGAAGCGCACCCCGAACGCCTGCAGATCCAGATCCTGCTCATGGCGCAGATACGCCACCGCGAACTGCCGGATCGAGTCGAGATCCTGCGGGTCGCCCGAGGCGGTGTAGGTGCGGTCGTCGGCCCGCACCGTCTTCTTCGCGAGGAAGTCGGCGGCGATGTCGGCGATGTACTCGCCGTTGTAGGCGGCCTCGGGCCAATCCGCGTCGCCGGGTTTCAGCCCGCGCAAGCGCGCCTGCACCGAGCTCGCGAGCGTCGCGATCTGCACGCCCGCATCGTTGTAGTAGAACTCGCGGCTGACCTGCCATCCCTGCGTCTC
>Ga0070665_100004311_pt1 | contig 14951 bp, 7 predicted proteins | sample KBSS13metaG_FD_65862 | JGI IMG/M metagenome (GOLD analysis project Ga0070665, IMG submission 65862) | Switchgrass rhizosphere microbial communities from Kellogg Biological Station, Michigan, USA - KBS S1-3 metaG | ecosystem: Host-associated > Plants > Roots > Rhizosphere > Soil ... | reverse complement strand
TCAGGCGATCTTCCTGGCGTCCGACGTGACCCTCGAAGCGTCGGCGGCGGTGCGGTTCGGGATCGGCGCGTGGCCCGCGCTGGCGGCGGCCGTGGTGGCACACCTGCTGTACCTGCTCGCTGAACACCAGCCCGTTCGGGGCGGAGGTGAACGCCCAGCCGTACAGCGGGATGAACAGCCCGCTGTACAGACCGAGGTCGGATGGGCTACCGCCGTCGAGCTCGCGTCGGCCGAACCTGCCCGGCCAGCGGAATCGCCTCAGCGCGACCGCGCCGAGAACGAGGCCCGCGCCCACCGCCGCGAGCACGGTCGGCTCCCGACCGTCTCCGAACTCCAAGACCGCGCCAGCGTCTCCCGCGGCACCGCAGCCAAGGCCCTCAAGGCCCTCCGAGACCAGCCGCCGACTCCCCATCCGCTCCAGCTCGTCCCGACTCCCCAGAACCACGACGACACCGACTCCAGGACCACTTCATGATCAAGACCCAGACCGGAAAAGATGCTTCACACCTAGGCATCGTGATCAACAGGGCCGGTTCCCGGCGGTGGGCCGGATGCTGAGCATCGCGGTCGGCTACAGCCCCGAGTACCTCCTGAAGGAGGTCGCGACGGGCCGCGAGAGCTACTACACCGGCGCCGTCGCCGAGGGAGAGCCTCCGGGCCGCTGGTGGGGTGCGGGCGCCGATAAGCTCGGCCTCCGCGGCCTGGTCGACGCCCAGGACATGACCGGTGTCTACGAGCGCTTCCTTGATCCACGAGAGGAAGGTTTCCCCGACAAGGACCGCTGGGACGAGGTGTTCACCCTCGGCCATACCGGGCGGAAGTACCGGTCCGAGGACGAGGTGTACGGCGCTGCGCTTGAACGGGAGCCGAAGGCGAGCCCTGAACGCCGCGCTGAACTCCGGGTCGAGGCGGGCAAGCTCGCGCGGCGGAATGTCGCCTTCCTGGACGTCACGTTCAGCGTTCAGAAGTCGGTGACCCTGCTGCACACGGCGTTCAACGCCGAGGAGGTCAAGGCTCGTACAGCGGGGGACGAGGTCACGGCGGAGGCCTGGAGCCGCTACCGGCAGGCCGTCGAGGACGCGATCTGGGCGGGCAACAACGCCGGGCTCGCCTACCTCTCGGACAAGGCCGGCTACACCCGGCTCGGACACCACGGCGGCGCCGCAGGCCGATACGTCGATGCGCACGACTGGGTCGTCGCCTCGTTCTTCCAGCACGACTCCCGCGAGCACGATCCGCAGCTGCACATCCACAACGCCGTCCTCAACCGCGTCGAGACGCCCGAGGGTGACTGGCGCACCCTCGACTCCCGCGCGATGCACCGCTGGCGGGCCGCTGCGGCGGCGGTGGCGGAACGGACCGCGGAGGAGCGGCTGACCCATGCGCTCGGCACGGCGTTCGCCACCCGGCCCGACGGCAAGGCCCGCGAGATCCAGGGCGTCTCACCGGAGGCCATGGACCTGATCTCCTCCCGACGGCGCGACGTCAGTGCCAAGGCGGCCGAGCTGATCGACGCGTTCGAGGAGCGCTTCGGTCGGACACCGAACGGGCTCGAGCGAGACCGGCTCTCCCGGCAGGCGACCTTCGCGACCCGCCGCGCCAAGTCGAACAGCGGCGAGACCCGCGAGCAGTTGCTCGACCGCATCGACAGCCGACTGCGCACCGAGGTCGCCGACGGGCTCGCCGGTGTCGCTCGCTCCGCGCTGGAGGCCCGACCGTCGGCCCCTGCCGCGCAGACCTGGTCACCGCAGGCCGTGATCGAGACCGCGCTCGCCGACGTTCAGACGAAGAGGGCCGGGTGGACGCGCTCCGATCTCACCCGGGCGATCAACGCCGCGCTGCCGGACTACCTCGCGCTTCCCGCCGGGACCGACGTGGCCCAGTTGCTCGACGACCTTGTCGACGAGGCGGTGAGGTACGCCGTCCCGCTCGACGCCACCCGGCCCGGCGAGACGGATCTGCCTGCCGCACTCCGGCTGGCGAACGGCCAGTCCGTCTACCAAGCACCGGGCGGGCAGCTCTACGCGACTCCAGACCAGATCCGCACTGAGCGGATCCTGCTCGCGGCCACCGTCGACGGAGGCGCGACCGCGCTCTCCGACGCTGCGGCTCAGCGGTTCCTCGACGGTCTGCGCACCACCGGGATCGAGCTCGGGGCAGACCAGGCCGCGGCCGTGCGGGGCGTGCTGACGTCCGGGGCGCGGGTCGAGACGTTGGTCGGACCGGCAGGGACCGGCAAGTCATTCGTGGTCGGTGCGATCGCCCGCGGTTGGACAGACCCGGTGCTGCACGACGGCGAGAGCGAGCGTCGCGTCTTCGGCCTCGCCACCTCGCAGGTCGCCACGGAGGTACTGGCGGGGGAGGGACTGCGGGCGCGGAACGTCGCGCAGTGGCTGGGCACCCAGGAGCGCGATGAGCCGGAGTGGCGGCTGCGTGCGGGCGACCTGGTCGTTGTCGACGAGTCCGCGATGACGGACACCCCGGCGCTCGCCGCAGTCCACCAGCGGGTCGATGCGGCGGGCGCGAAGCTCCTGCTGGTCGGCGACCACAAACAGCTCGCCGCGGTCGGCGCCGGTGGCGGTATGGACCTGCTCGCCGGGTCCGGCGCCCGCTACGAGCTCAGCGACGCCCGCCGGTTCACCGAGGACTGGGAACGCGCGGCGTCGCTACGGCTCCGCGCTGGAGACGAGTCCGTGCTGCGCGAGTACCACCGGCAGGGCCGGTTGCTGGACTCCGGCTCCGCCGAGCTGGCCGAGGCGTCGGCGTCTCGCGCGTGGTTGGCCGACACCCTCGCCGGGCGTCGCTCGATTCTGCTGGTCGACACCAACGAGCAGGCCGCGCAGCTGTCCGCATCCCTGCGCGCCGAGCTCGTCCGCCTCGGTCGGGTCCAGGAGGCTGGGGTGCCGCTCGGGCTGCCGGGCACATACGCAGGCGTCGGGGATCTCGTCGAGGCGCGAGCGAACGGCTGGGATCTGGCTGGGCAGCACGGGAACCGGCGCGGGCCGATCAACCGAGAGACATACCGGGTCACCGCACTGCGGGAGGACGGCGGTCTGGACGTCGAGACGCTCGACGGCGAGCCGATCGCGCTCCCCGCGTCGTACGTGGGTGAGCGACTGGCTCTGGCCTACGCGTCCACGGTTCATTCGGCGCAGGGGTCGACCGTCGACACCAGCCACGTCGTCGTCACGCAGCGGACCGGGCCGGCGGCGCTCTACGTCGGGATGTCTCGGGGGCGGGCGTCGAACACAGCGCACGTGACCACGGAGTTCGCCGTCGCGGACCCGGCGGATGGGCGGCCGGACCAGACCCTGCGGCGCGATCCCGTCTCCGCGCTGGCCGTCGTCCTGGATCCGGACGGGCTGACCACGCCTCGCTCGGCGCTGGCGACCGCAACGGAGTCCGGGGAGGAGCGCGGATCGGTCCGCACTGCGGCCGAGCTCCTCGCCGACGCTTCCCATCTCGCCGCCACCCAGCGCACCGCGACCTGGCTCGACGACCTCGCCGCCGAGGGCGTCCTCAGCATCCGGGACCGTGCGCGGATCGCGGCCGAGGACGGTGCGGCCTCCCTGACCCGCGTCCTGCGCAGCGCCGAGTTGGCCGGCCACGACGCACGCCAGGTGCTCACCGAGGCCGTCCAGGGTCGCTCGCTCGACAACGCCCGCAACGCCACCAACGTCCTCTACTCGCGCATCACCGACCGGCACCGCTTCGACCCCACCGGCACGACCTGGGCCGCCTGGACTCCGCGCGTCGACGACCCGGAGTGGCAGCGCTACCTCGACCAACTGGCGGCCGCCGCGGACGGCCGGGCCGTCGAGCTGGGGGAAGAGGCCGCGCGCGAGGCGCCGCGCTGGGCAGTCGACGCGTTCGGCGAGCCCCCTACGGAGGCGATCGAGCGGGAGGCATGGGTGTCGCGGGCCGGACCGGTGGCCGCGTACCGGGAGCTACGCGAGCACACCGGTGAGGACGCGCTCGGGCCCGCGCCGAGTCCCGGCCAGGTCGAGGCGTTCGCGGCGTACCGCGCGGCGTGGCGCGCGCTCGGGCGGCCGGAGATCGACCGCGAGGAGATCGAGATGTCGGACGGCCAGCTCCGGCTGCGGGTTCGCGCGGCTGAGCGGGAGGCGGCGTGGGGACCGCGGTACGTCGCGAACGAGCTGGCCGGCACTCGTCAGGCCGCCGAGGCGCAGCGCCAGAAGGCGGTGCTGCTGGCGACCGAAGCAGGCCAGAGCAACGACCCGGACCGGCTGCTCGGCGAGAGCCGGGACGCCGAGGCTCTGGCCGCCACACTCGACGAGCGGCAAGGCCAGCTCCAGGAGCTCGACGACGTGCGCTCGCGCTGGCTCGTCCACACGGCGAGCACCCGGGCGGCCGGGGACCGCGCCCAGGCGGAGCTCGCCCTCCGCCACGCCGACGACGTCGAGCCGGAACCGCGGGTCACGGCCGACGAGTGGCTCGCTGCGCACCGTGCCGCTGACATCGACGACGACCGACACCGCGAGATCACCGAGGAGTACGAGCTCGACGCCGGCCGGGTCGACGAACGCGAAGCGCAACAGGACATCCGCGAGGTGGCCGCCGCCGAGGAGCCCGTGCGCGGTGAGGACGCCGTGCGGGTGCCGTCCGCCGACGAGACCTCCGCCGCGATCGACCGCGCCCACCGGGCGCTCGCGGAGATCCAGGCCCGAGAGGTCTACGACGCCGCGCGCGAGGCGGAGGAACAGCAGTACGTGCCGACCGACGAGGTCGAGCTCACCGAGGAGGACGCGTGGGAGCGAGCATGAGGTCAGCTGACCTGCGCCAGGTCCGGTACCGGACCGCTCGACCGCCATGCCCAGCGCAGAGTCGCGGCGACCGCCTCCACGAATCCCGGCCGCGTCGCGACGAGTGGCGGGGGAGGGGTGCGCGCGGCCATGGTCTCCGCGGCCAAGAACTCCGACTCGATCAGCTCCTCGGACGCGAGAGCCGTCGCTTTCGTGACCGGCGCGGGCGTCGGTGTGCGGTGGCCGTTCGAGGTCTCGGTGACCGCCCGGGCCATCCAGCGGCAGGTCAGCGCGATGCCGCCAGCAGTCCAGTCGGTGATCCCGCGCTCGCCCTGCGCTCGCGACTGCTCCTCGGCGGCGCTCCAGAGCGCGGCGAACTCCCCGAGGGGCACGCGCAGGTTGCCCGGCGGGATGCGGTCGAGGTGGCGCTCGGTCACGCGCACACACCGAGGATCCCATCCACGGCCGACGACGTCACGGCTCGAGGTGAGCGCGATGTCTGAGCAGCTCCGGGCCGCGCTCGCGCACGCCGCGCGCGGCTGGCGGGTGTTCCCGCTGCGGGCCGGAGACAAGCGGCCAGCCATCAAGGACTGGGAGGCACGAGCGACGTGTGACTCCGCGCGAATCCGGCGGGCGTGGCTTCGACACCCTCGCCTGAACATCGGGATTGCCTGTGGCCCTTCGGATCTCGTCGTGATCGACCTCGACACCTCCGACCACGGCTCGGTCCGGCCGGCGGAGTGGGACCGGCCGGGGATCCGCGATGGTGTCGACGTCCTGGCTGCGCTTGCCGCCAACCACGATCAGCCGTTGCCGTGGGAGACGCTGTCCACGCAGACCCCGTCCGGCGGCGAGCACCTGTACTTCACCGCTCCGGCCGGGTACCGGATCCGGAACAGTGCGGGTCGGCTCGGGTGGCTGATCGACGTCCGCGCGGCCGGCGGCTATGTGGTCGCAGCAGGGTCAGTGGTGCGTGGGCGTCGGTACCGCAGCAGTGAGTTCGACGAGGTCGCGGCGCTGCCAGCGTGGATCGCGGAGCTCCTGCACGAGCCCGCGACTCGGCGGCCTGACCTTGGGCCGGTCCTCGACATCGTCGGTCGCCGCTCGCAGTACGCCGCCGCGGCGCTGCGTGGGGAAATCGACCACGTTCTTGCCGCAGGCAGGGGGAGCCGCAACGCCTCGCTCAACAAGGCCGCCTTCGCCCTCGGTCAGCTCGTCGCCGCGGGGCTCCTCCCGGACGGTCTCGCCCGATCTGCGCTGGCCGAAGCCTCTGCGGCCGTCGGCCTCCCGGCGAACGAGGCTGACCGCACGATCCGCTCCGGCCTGACCGCCGGCACCCGGCAACCCCGCACCGCACCGATCGGGAGTGATCGACCGTGACGCAGCGCCGAAGCGCTCGCGACATCCTTACCGGCCTCGACGCCGACCGCCATCTCGCCGTCCTGCACGGCGATGACACGGCGCAGCCACAGGGTTGGGACACCGACCCGACCCCACTCACCCCGCGCCGCCTGGTCCCGCCGTTCCCGGTCGACGCGCTCCCGCCATGGGTGGCCGACATGGTGCTGGCGGTCGCGGAGTTCACCCAGACGCCACTCGATCTCCCCGGTTGCCTGGCGCTGGCCGCGCTCTCGACCGCGGCGGGCGGCAGAGTAGACCTGGAAATCCGCCCGGGCTGGCGGGAGCCGCTGAACCTCTACGCGGTCGTGGCGATGCCGCCGGGCTCCCGCAAGAGTGCGGTGTTCGCCGCGATGACGGTGCCGCTCCTGGAGGCGGAGCGGCAGCTCATCGAGCAGGCCCGGCCACGGATCGCCGAGGCGGAGCTCGCACGGAAGATCGCGAAAGCCGAGGCGGAACGGCGGGCGAAGCAAGCGACAAGCGCACGGGATCGACTGGACCGCGAGGCGGCCCTGGCGTCAGCGGCAGAAGCATCCGTCGAGGCCGAGCAGATCATGGTCCCGCCGGTGCCGCGCTTGATCGCCGACGACGTGACCACGGAGGCCGCTGCGTCCCTGCTCGCTGAGCAGGGCGGCCGCCTCGCAGTGCTGTCCGCGGAGGGCGGGATCTTCGCGACCCTCGCGGGCAGATACTCCGGCGGAGTGGCGAACCTCGAGGTCTTCCTCAAAGGCCACGCAGGTGACCTACTCCGGGTCGATCGCAAGGGCCGCCCGGCCGAACACATCGCCGCACCAGCCCTCACCCTCGGCCTGGCCCTGCAGCCCGAGGTCCTCACCGACATCGCCCGCATGCCCGGCTTCCGCGGACGCGGTCTCCTCGCCCGGATCCTGTACTCCCTGCCGGAGAACACGGTCGGCCGCCGCCGCATCGGCACACCAGCGGTCCCGGCACCGATCGACCGTGCATACGGCTCCCGCCTGGCCCGCTTGGTCGTCACCCTGGCCGCCGAGCACGAGCCGCTTCACCTGCGCTTGAGCGACGAGGCCAACCAACACTTCCTCGACCTGGAGCGCGCCATCGAACCCCGCCTCGACGCGCACGCTGACCTCGCCCACGTCACGGACTGGGCGTCCAAGCTGACCGGCGCGACCGCCCGCATCGCAGGCCTGCTCCACCTCGCTGAGCTACTCCCGACCGCCTGGCTGCAGCCCGTCGAGGCTCGCCACGTCGAGGCCGCAGCGCGACTCGGCCAGTACTTCCTCGCCCACGCCCTGGCGGTCTTCGACCGCATGGGCGCCGACCCGACCATCGACGACGCCCGCGCCGTCCTGGACTGGATCGCCCGTACCGGCGCCGAGCACTTCAGCCGCCGCGACGCCTTCACCGGCCTCTCCCGTGCCCGCTTTCGGAAAGTCACCGAGTTAGGCCCCGCGCTGGAGCTCCTGGAGGCCCACGGCTTCATCCGGCTCGCCGCTCCCCCGGCTCCGACTGGTGGCCGCCCAAGCTCACCGCGATGGGAGGTTCACCCTCGTGCCGCGCAAGCCGCGCAAGCCGCAGAAGTTGGGCCGTAGCACCTTCTGCGGCTTGCGCGGCTTCCGCGGAGCGGTCTGGCTCCGCTCGCCGACAGCAAGGTACCAACAGCCGCTGGGACCTAACGTCTGATGCCGCCTTGTAGCGGAGACCCGCGTCCGTGGGCTTAGATCAGCATGTCTCTTCGTAGAGTCAGCACCAGCTCTTCGACGTAATGCGCGCCGTTTTGGGAGCCGAGATTGTGGGCAGTGGGGGGCAATTGATGTCCGCGGGCCAGGAACGAGATCATGTGCTGCGTGTCGCTGCAGTGCAGCTTGCCTATGTACCAAATTCTAGGATTCGGCAGGGCGAGCACTGGCTTCCCGATGAGCCCATACTGGCTTTCGCTGCAGAAAATCCCAGTGCTGAGAGGGTCGCCCTCTCGGACGAGGATCTCGGCGAAGAATATCTTGCTCTTACGGATGAAGCACTTCAGGCCGCTAAGCGCGAGCGCCTTAAGGCGACTGATATAAAGATCAAACAAGTCCTAGAATTCTGCGTGCGCGAGAAAGTTGATGTTGTAGTCTTCCCTGAAGCGTCTGTTCCAACCGAATTAGTCCACGTACTAACGGGGTTCAAGAATGAGATTAGCATTTTCGCTGGCATTGGGCAGGTGAGAGAGGAAGACGTCGACCGACTAGTCGGCGCAGGGATCGTTGAAGCTAGGGCTGCTCTCGGATGCAACGCTGCCCTCTTTGTTTCAGCCGAAACGCATAGGCTTGTAACTAAGAGGGATCGCGCCGCCGCGGAAGACATCGTCATCGGCGAGGGACCTGCACGGGTTCAAATCAGCAAGGGAAGGAAGCGATACGAAGTAGGTCTGACCATATGTATGGACTACGTGAATCTGAGGAGAGACTTCGACGACTCAGGCGATTTGCCATATGTCGTGCTAGTCAGCGCACTCACGCGGCCAACTGACGACTTCATTAAGAATCCTCGCAACTTCGCAACCGTCTTTGCCAACGATGCCAGGAACGGAGGAAGTGCAATTCTGGCACCCGATATGGGCGGCCTATTTGTCGATCTTAAGTTAGGTACGGATCCGCTGCCCCCGGGTGAGGCGATCGTGGCGGCTGATTATAGCGGCCACCCGACGACGCCGTCCTCGACGCGCCCCCCGGAAAACCGTGCAGTTTTGCGTGCAGCCCTTCTCTACGAGGAAAGCGAATCACCTGATGAGGCGGGGACGGCAGCCGGAATCGCTGCGCAGATCGCATTGTGGAGACTTGACCATTATAGGGCCGGAAAATACTCCGACTTCCTCAAGACTGCCACGACCCGACTTGATAGTCCAGAATCGACGGACTCCACGACACTGAGCGCATCAATGAAGCGCCTCCGGATGCGTCAGCGGCAGGCTCAGTCGCTGCTCCAAGCCGATCTTGACTTGCTAGTCCGGCACCTGGTGATTGAGGGTGCGCAGTCCCACTCCGAGTTGATCTACTCAGCTCATACACTTCTACACGACGGCTGGCATACACTTCTCAGTCGCACGGGTGTCGTTGGATTAGGTCGCCTAATCGACATCGTCAATGAGAATAGGCGATCTCTTGAGTCGAAGGTTCGAACGAGATATCGACGGATAACACCGCCCTCGCGTTCTTCAGATAAGCACGCGACAAGCGATGGACATCCTGAAAGGACCGTAGTCTACTCGGCCCGACTCGGGAAGTTCGACAGCGATAAAGCCGTTCAGAGTTTGCCGAGGCAACTTGGAGTGCTTCGAAGCGTTGCCATGGCTGGCGACGACAGCCTCTCGATTCTGTACCGTCTTTCTACGGTTCGGCAGACCAGCGGGAATCTTGCACCCCTGTTCGATGTGCTCGCGCTGACTGAGGCGTCCGATCCTTCACTAATCGAGGACCTAAGCGAGGGAGTTGGGCAGCAGTTGGGCGTTGCTTTTAGTGGTGCGTGGGACACCACACCTACGTCCGCAGACCCTGTTCTCCGCGGTGCCTTTGTTGCCGAACTTAGGCCTATCTCGCCGTCTCCAACTCCGATTCAGGAGGACTGGAGCGGACTTATCGACTATGTGCGTTCGCTAGCTCCGCAAGTCGTCGTTCAACTTGCATGCCGCCGGGCGGAACCTGCTCGCTCGATTAACCTCCCCCCGGGGCAATCTATTTCAGAGCCGATCGGTATGCTAAGCGAAAATGAGCGCGATGCTGCTGCATTTCTATCGCGCGCGAGTTTTGAGGAGGCCGGGGCGGAAGCTAATCTCGTGCTGCAAGTACACGTGGCGTCGGCAGACCCCGTAGGCCAAGCCGTGTTGCAGGCAATCGGATTGTGGTTGTTCAAGGGAACAAGCTTCGAGATCCTGCTCGGAGAACACGCTGAGAAATCCCTGTATAGAGGGCCGGAGAACGGTGATTCGTATTTGCCGATGACACCAGCGCAGATGCTGCGGATTTTTCACCCTCCTTACGGCCTCATAGAGGGTCGGGGTCTGGAACGCTCTAGGCCAAGAGACCTTCTCCTTCCAGGGATCTCGCTACCGACGGAAGGCGTAAGTCTTGGGTTCGCTCGGTCTGCGCATGGGCGGGAAGACAAGCGGGTTGATGTACGACTTGACAATAAAACACGCCTTCGGCACACATATGTAGTCGGGCGGACCGGGTCTGGGAAGACCAATCTCCTGAAGTTGATGGCCAGGCAAGATATCGAGGAGGGTTCGCCAATTGTTGTAATCGATCCGCACGGCGACCTAGTCGACTATCTGCTGAGGCATCTATCTGGTCGAGAGGATGAGGTGGTTCTGCTTGACTTCGGTGACCCAGATCATCTTCCGGTTCTCAACCCCCTAGATCTGGATGTCCGAAGCGCTTCCGATCTGCAACTCAACATTGAAGACTTAATTCAGATCCTGGTCCGGCAGTCTTTCCATGAGTTCTATGGGCCGAGATTCGAAGAAATCGTACGCCTTGCGCTTGAGTCAATTACTCACAGCCGGTACCCGATTAAGCCGCCCGGCGTTCTGGATCTCGTCCGCCTTCTACGAAGCAAGAGCCGTCGGCAATGGATCGCAAACATCCTGGAGGACTCTGATCTGAAGGAGCGCTGGGCCGTGTTCGAGCAGCAGAGCTCATCAGAAATTGGTCAGGTACTCCACTGGGCCCTTTCCAAGTTCAGCGAGATCCAGAAAGACGGCGTCCTGGGACAGGTCTTGGCAGGCGGATCCTCCACCATCTCCATTAAGGACTGCATTCGCGATGGGGGGATCCTTCTGGTCAAAATCCCGGAGTGGGAGATGAGTACCTCGGCGGCTGGGTTACTCGGTGCCTTTATTCAGGAGCGAGTTCGGAAGGCGGTATATGGCAGGTTGCGTACCGGCGGAGACGTCACCAACAAGCCAGTCTTCATGTACGTCGACGAGTTTCAGACATTTGCAGTTTCCGGATTCGATGACCTCGTCGCCGAAGCGCGAAAGTTCGGTTTAGGGTTGACGCTTGCGCATCAGAATGTTGGCCAGTTGAAGGCTTTTTCCAGGTTCACCGGCACTCACAGCGACGGCCTTCTTGCCTCGATTCTTGGCAATATTGCCAGCCGGATCGTATTTGGGGTGTCAAGCAGGGATGCTGTACTTCTGCAGGACGAACTCGACATCTCGGCGGATCGACTGAGGGCGCCCGGTAATTATCAGGCAACTGCGCAGATCCTGATTGATGGTGAGTCTCACACCTTCACCCTTGTTCCGCCCAATGCTGATTCCGATACGGGGCTTCCCGTCGATCGAGATCTGGTCCGTAGGCGGATGGTTGTAAGCGGTTCGTGGCGTCGAAGGTCTGAATTGGTTGCCGAGGACGAGGATCGCGAACAGCGGCTTAAGTCACTAATTCGTGATCATCATTCGAACCGACAGAGGGTGACGCCTGCTACTCCGACGATCGAGCGAGCGCCAAGGTCGCCGTGGCGCGATTCAGGCGGCGACGAGGATCTAGAACCTGACGTGCTGGAGATGATCGATTCGGATGTTAGAAACGGCCAACTTCAGAGGTTGGCCGGTTCTTGGCGCGGCCTCTTAGAATGGTCCCGCATGAATGGAGTCAACGCTGATGTGCAGTTGGGCTCCCTCTCCAAGGGGGCGGCCCCTACTCCCGATGTGGAGTCAAGTATTGAGCTCGCTCTTGCCGTTCGGGCAGAGAGTGTGGCCAGCGAACAATTGACTGATCGACGTCCGCCGGGAAGCTCGAAGAATCGGCGAATCACGCTTCGAATCTTGGAGGAGGCTGGTCTTGGTCGCCTTTCAGCGCATGCGCAGGCGTCGCTTCTCCGGAGGTTGAACAGTGAACTTCAGCAGCGCGTTGGTTCCGTCATCTTCGACGATCTGTCGCCCGACCAGGTTGCAGAGTTTGAGAGACTCTTCGAGAATGGTGACGACGCCGCTTCGGCGAGGTTCCTCGATACTGTCCGGTCGGACATCTCGGAAGTCGTCAAAGCGGAGCACGAGCGCCTGATTCGTGAGATTCACTCGCGCGCGAGCGAAATTTTGGAGGAATACAATGGCGAATAGCGTGAATGGCGCCCAGCAGCTGTCGGCTATTGACCACTGATTGCTTTCAGGAGTAATGAAGGAATGAGCACTATTCAAGTCTTGGTCGCATTGCTGTCGCCTATTGTGGCGGTGATCATCGCAGCGTGGGGATTCCGTCGCTCAAGGCGGACCGACATGCTGGGCCAGTTCTTCGACGTTTACGACAAGTATCTGACTGAACAGGTAAGAAAGGGTCGTCGCATCATCCATGCCTCGGCAGGAGGAGTAGGTTTAAGCCCGGGGGACGCCAGTGCGGTCGGCTATACATTAGCCGTCATGAATTCGATCGCCGTTTGCTGTGAAAGTAAATATGTAGATGTTGATCTGATTGCGAAATCAATGGGTCGCTCGTTTTGCTCGGCAATGGATGCTGCGGCTCCGATAATCGATTCCATGTCGGCCGAGAGAGGATTCCGGCCTTATGGCTATGCGGAACGACTTGCCGCGCGCTTGCGCGACGAGTACAACGTCGGAAATCGGTGATCCGAATCTGCTGCTGAGTTCGACATAGAATATGTATGGATAATTGAAGTTGCGACTCGCTCTGTCGGTCGCTGTGATCGTCTGCCCTGGTCTTGGTCGTGTAGCCCGGTGGGTCTGGTGACCCTGGAAGCAGAGACCGTTGGGGTGTTGCGCGGCGTCGAGATGGCCCGGTTCTGGTTTCGACGGCTTCCAGACTCGTTGGTACGGCCGGATCGGCAAGCATGGGGCGCATGCGGCCGGAACGACTATCGGAGCGCTGCGTCGAGGAAGACGGCGGCGTCGGGGTGGAGTTCGCCGCGGCTGACGTAGGTGTCCTTGAGGAACTTGGCCTGGCCCATCAAGTCGGCCTTGGCGCGGTCGGTGAGGGTGATCTCGTCGTCGAGGATGGTGGCGTAGGTGCGGCGCCAGGTGTGAGGGGTCATCCAGTCGAGGTCGACCTTCTCGCGGATCCTTCGGACGCTGCGACGGACGTTCGCGGGCCAGCGGTAGGTCGGGGTGCCATCGCGGCCTGCTGAGGCGAAGAGGGGCCAGGTGGGGTCGATGAGTGGGTCCTGGCGGGCGCGGAGGCGGGTGACGACGAACTCGGGGAGTGGGACGACTCGGAGGGCCATGGCGCTCTTGCCGTCGTGGACGACGAGTCCTTTGCCCTTGATGGGGTAGACGTTCTGGCGGACGGCGACGACCGGGACTCGTCTCGCCTCGCCGGGGCCGACGATGCGGAGGCCGTCGAGGTCGAGGTCCATCCAGCGGACGGCGCAGATCTCGCCGACCCGCAGGCCTGAGCCGAGGGCGAAGCGGATGAGGTCGGGCATGTCCGCGCGGACGGCGATCTGGTCGGTGTCGGTGAACTCGAGGAGGCGGCGGCGTTCCTCGACCGTGAGGCCGCGTGGGGGAGTGGTCTTGTGGCCGCGGGGCGTCTCGATGCGCTCCAGCTCGCGCACCGGGTTCGTGGCGATGACCTGGTTGAGAACGGCCTGCTGCATCACGCCGGAGACGATGGCTCGGATCATTCGGCGCGTGTTGGCGGCGTGGGCGGGCTTCTCCTCGACAGTGCCGTCTCTGTGCTTGACCGTCTTGCGAGCCTGTTCGAGGTCGGCGAAGAAGATGTCGAGGCGGGCGACGGTGCACTCGACGAGGCGGAGCTCTCCGAGCTTGGGGAGGACCTGCTTCTTGAGGCAGTTGGCGTAGGTGTCGGCCGTGGAGTCGGCGCGACGCTCCTCGATCTTGGCGAACCACACCTCGGCCCCCTCGCGGAAGCGCGAGTGTTGACCGAGGGCCATCGCCTGCGAAGCGCCGCCGCGCTCCTTCAGGGCGTCCTGGAGCGCCTTGCTGGCGGCGTTCTTCGACGGGGCCCAGCGGACGACCCGACGGGTCGTGCCGTCGAGATCCCGGACGCGGCAACGGGCGACCCACTGAGCGCCATCGCGCTTGACGGTGATCGAGCCATGCGCTCCGAGGGGCAGAGGAGGACGAGCCATCGTGACCCCTCCCGGACGAGTAAACGTCCAGTTTCCGGTTAGTGGATCTCCGGAAAAAGCTAACAGGCCAGACCGACAACCGGTCTGACCTGCTAGTTTGCGTACACCGCCACGGACTTGAACCGTGAACCCGCTGATTAAGAGTCAGCTGCTCTGCCAATTGAGCTAGCGGTGCTTGATGAAATTATTGCGGTGTCCCTTGCGCGACACCGGAAACACTGTACATCAGCGTCCCCGTGGTCGTACGAGGGGGGTCCGCGACCCCGGGTGAGTGACGGGACTTGAACCCGCGGCCCCCTGGACCACAACCAGGTGCTCTACCAGCTGAGCTACACCCACCATCGGATCCCCGGGTTGCCCCGGCGACCTCATAGAGACTACGTGATGCCGCGGGGCGGCCTCACGCGGGGGGTGCCACGGCGGCGGCGGCCGCGCGGGCCTCGTCGGACGTGGGGCCGGGGGGCTGCACGAACAGGGTGCGGCGGTAGTACTGGAGCTCACGGATGGACTCGATGATGTCGGCGAGGGCGCGGTGGGCGAGGCCCTTCTCCGGCTTGGCGTAGAACACCCGGGGGAACCAGCGGCGGGCCAGCTCCTTGAGCGAGCTGACGTCGATCATGCGGTAGTGCAGGTGGGCGTCGAGCTCGGGCATGTCCCTCGCCAGGAAGCCCCGGTCCGTGGCGATCGAGTTGCCCGCCAGCGGCGCGACGCCCGCCTCGGGCACGT
>Ga0070665_100004309_pt1 | contig 14957 bp, 15 predicted proteins | sample KBSS13metaG_FD_65862 | JGI IMG/M metagenome (GOLD analysis project Ga0070665, IMG submission 65862) | Switchgrass rhizosphere microbial communities from Kellogg Biological Station, Michigan, USA - KBS S1-3 metaG | ecosystem: Host-associated > Plants > Roots > Rhizosphere > Soil ... | reverse complement strand
GACCAACACCGGCTACGGCGGTCTCGGTTCGTACTCGACCACGTTCGGTTCGCTGGGCAACGCGACGCCTTACGACTTCGTCAAGGAAATCCAGGTCAAGACCGGCGGTTACGAGGCCGAGTTCGGTCAGGCCACCGGCGGCGTGGTGAACGTGGTCACCAAGAGCGGCAGCAACCAGCTCCGAGGATCGGCGTTCGCCTACGCACAGCCCGACATGCTGCAAGGCGAGTTCAAGCAATACCAGGCATCCAACGGGTCAGTGAACACCCAGGCAACAACGGTGAGCGATGTCGGAATGGAGGGTGGATTCCCCGTCGTGAAGGATCGGCTCTTCTTCTTTGGCGCCATCGATCCGTCATGGCGTGTCACGACGCTGACCGCGCCTCCGACGTTCCCGCTGGCCTCGTTGGGCGATGTCGACAGAAACCGTCGGACGGTTTCGTATGCGGCAAAGGGCACCCTACAGTTGGGTGGTGGTCATCGAATTGATGCGTCGTTCTTCGGCGACCCCTCGCACGGTGAGAACGGCCCGCAACGCACCTCTGCGCTCCTCGTCACTAACACCGCGTCGTTCAGCACGCTGGATTACGGCGGTCATCAGCAGGCTGTGCGGTACAGCGGTCTCCTCGCCTCCGGGTTCCTGATCGAAGGTGGCTACTCCCGGTCGCTGAACACGATCGGTGAGCTGCCGTCAGTGAACGAATGGCGCTACACCGACAGAACGGTCACCCCGAACATCATCACCGGCGGTGTCGGCACCTACGAGCAGGGCAATCGAAGCCTCAACAACCAGTACCAGATCAAGGCGACGAACATCTTCAAGTCGCACTCGATCAAGTATGGCGTCGAATACTACGACGCCAATTACTCGCAGGCGAATCAGCTCACTGGGCCGACGTTCACCGCACCCGATGGCCGGCAGACGGCGACCGGCGCGCGCGTCGACATCCTCCCAGCGACGGAAGTAGCGGGCGGCAGGATCTACCGTGTAACTCGCGCGAACTTCAACAGCGAGCGCAGCACACCGCAGACCTACTGGAACTTCTTCGTCCAGGATCAGTGGCAGATGGGTCGCGTGACGATCAACCCCGGCCTCCGGTACGAACAGGAGACGATGAGCGGCACGATCATCAAGGACTGGACGTTGAAGAACAACTGGGCACCGCGCATCGGAGCGACGTTCGATGTCGCGGGTGATGGAAAGACCAAGATCTACGGCAACTACGGTAAGTTCTACGCACGCATCCCGAACGACCTGGCAGCGCGCGCGCTGTCAGCCGACGACGGGTTCACGCGAGGCGATTACTTCGACTCGGGGCTCACCCGCGTAGTCCCTGAAGGCGTGCTGGCTGCCGGCGTGACTCGTCACTTCATCCTCGCTGGCGTGGGCGCCGATACCATCGACCCCGACGCGAAGCTCACCTACACGAATGAATACGTCTTCGGCCTCGATCGCGAGATCATGCGAAACACCACGTTCGGTGTCCGCTACGTCTACCGCAACATGCCGCAGGTCCTCGAAGACATCGCGAACTGCCCGATGGTGGCGTATGAGCTCCCACAGACCTCGAGCATCTGCGGCAGCGTCGAGTACATCCTCACCAATCCGAGCAGCAGCATTCCTGTGGCCCCGGGCACGGAGTTCCTGGGCGCGCACTTCGACGATCCCGTCCACAAGTACAACTCACTCGAGTTCACGCTGAACCGCCGTGGGTCGAACTGGTCGACGATGACGTCGTATCGGTGGTCGCGTCTGCGCGGCAACTTCGAGGGCTTCTATCGCGACGACAACGGGCAGTCCGATCCGGGCATCTCGTCGCTCTATGACTTCCCAACGAACGACCCCAGCTACGCGCCGTTCTATGCCGGTCTCAACGCGGGTGACATCCGCTACCTCGGCGACAAGAACGGCATATTGCCGCTCGATCGTCCACATCAGGTAAAGCTGTACGGGAACTACGCCTGGGCGTCTGGCTTCAATGTCGGGGCTGGTATTAATCTCTCTTCCGGACAGCCGTTCACGCCATTCGCCGCGAACCCCAACTATGGTAGCGACGGTGAGATTCCAACCGCGCCTCGCGGGTCAGGGATTCAAACGATCGACGGCTTCAAGAAACGATCGCCGTTCGAGAGCCAAACCGACCTGCAGGCGTCGTATGCACTTCGCATGAACGGAGCGCGCCGCGTGACGTTCCTCGCCGATGTCTTCAACGTGTTCAACCAGAAGAGTGTGCGCTACTACTCGCAGAATACACAGTTGGACAACAATGTCGAGAATCCCGACTTCGGTAAGCCTGTTAACACTAACCTTGCCGGCAACCCGCCCCAGTACCAGGCTCCGTTCAACATGCGTGTGGGCATTCGCTTCGAGTTCTGATCGACGACGAAACGGTTAACATCGGGGCCACTTCGGTGGCCCCTTTTTGTGTACGGAACCCGGAACAACAACCCGAAACCGGGGTTCATGGATTCGGGGATTAAAGATTCGAAAACTCTGCGAGGGGTTTATGAACAGACGGGTCGTCCTCGGCATCGTCGTGATTGCCGCACTCACAGCCTCCAGCGCTGATGCGCAGAAACTCGTTGACGAACAGAGCCGTCGTCAGGCGATGGAGCTCTATCGAGCTGGCCAGGACCTCATGGCCAAAGAGCAGTTCGAGAAGGCTGCCGAATCGTTTAAGGCCGCGATCGACAAGGATCCGCTGCTCTCCGTGGCGCACTACCAGCTCGGTCAGGCGCATATGCAGCTGAAGCGGTTCGCGAGCGCCGTCATGGCGTATCAGGGTTGCATCGATTCGATGGCGTCACTCCATCAACTCGAGCAGTCGAACAAGTTCGAAGTCGACAAGGTGCGACAGGAGATGATTCGCGAGCTGCGCACGGAACTCGAAAGCAGCTCGCAGAAGCTCGACTCGCTGAAACGCACGGTTCTCGAGCAACGAGTGAAGGAGCTCGAGGTGGAGCGAGCGGCGCAGGGCGGGCCTTTCCATCCGCCTGCCTTCGTGATGCTCGCCATCGGCAGCGCCCACTTCAGAAACGGTGATCGAGACAGCGCGGGGTCAGCGTGGGAAGCGGCCGTGCAAGCCGACCCGAAGTTGGGTGAGGCGCACAATAACCTCGCCGTCTACTACATGCTGAGCGGTAGAAAGACCGACGCCGAGACTGCCGTGAAGAACGCGGAGAAAGCCGGCTTCAAGGTCAATCCGCAGCTGAAGGCCGATATCAAGAAACTGAACTAAGTGTCGATCTGTGCGCGCTGCAGCTTGCCGCTGAAGTCCACGTAGATCGACTTCCACTCGGAAAACACGTCGAGGGCAGCGGTTCCCGCTTCGCGGTGACCGTTGCCCGTTGCCTTCGTCCCGCCAAACGGCAGATGCACCTCTGCTCCGATGGTCGGAGCGTTCACGTAAAAGATCCCCGTGTACATGTCGCGCATCGCCGTGAACGCCGAGTTCACATCGCGCGTGTAGATCGAAGCAGACAAGCCATAGGCGACGCTGTTGCCGATCTCGATCGCCTGCTCGAGCGAACGGCATCGCATTACCGACACCACGGGACCGAAGATCTCCTCCTGCGCGATTCGCATCGACGGATCGACGTCGCCAAATATCGTCGGCTCGTGAAACCAGCCCCGCGCATAGGGTCCTGACATCAGACGATTTCCGCCCGTAACCAGACGCGCTCCTTCACCACGACCGATTTCCACGTACTTCATCACTGTTTGCAGCTGCGACTCGTTGACCGATGGCCCCATCTGGGTGCGATCGTCGAGGCCGTCGCCGACCCGCAACGCACTCGCCCGCGCGGCGAACTGACGCAGGAACTCGTCATAGATCTTTTCGTGGGCCACGATGCGACTCGCCGCGGTGCATCGTTGCCCGGTGGTACCGAATCCGCCCCACAAGCACCCTTCGACCGCGAGCTCGAGCTGCGCGTCGTCCATGATCATGACGACGTTCTTACCACCCATCTCGAGATGCGTTCTCTTGAACGTCGATGCGGCGTGCTGATTCACCACACGCCCGACAGCAGAGGATCCGGTAAACGACACGACCTTCACCGCGTCGTGCGTCGTCATCATCTCGCCAACGTCAGGACCACCCGTCACAAGGTTTACGACGCCGGGCGGAATGCCCGCCTCCTCGAGCACCTTGACGAAGTTCACCGCGGACAACGGTGTCAGCGTGGCTGGCTTGAAGATGACGGTATTGCCGCACACGAGGGCGGGTGCGATCTTCCACGATGGAATCGCCATCGGAAAATTCCAAGGCGTGATGATCGAGCACACGCCGAGCGGCTGCCGTATCGACATCGCGAACTTGTCGCGAAGCTCGGACGGCACGGTCTGACCGTACTGGCGCCGTCCCTCGCCAGCCATGAAATAGGTCATGTCGATCGCTTCCTGAACGTCGCCGCGTGTCTCCTCGAGCACCTTGCCCATCTCTCGCGTCATGTCGCGGGCAAACTCCTCCTTGCGCGCCGCGATGATCTGCGCGGCGGCGAAGAGTATTTCGGCGCGCTTTGGGGCAGGGACCAACCGCCATGAGCAATACGCACGCTCGGCAGCGCGCACCGCAGCCTCGACGTCTTCGCGACCTGAGTCCTGAAACAGTCCGAGCAAGTCATCGCGATTGGCCGGGTTTCTGTTCTCGAACGTGCGACCGGATCGCGACGGGGCCCACGCTCCGTCGATGTAGTTGTGAAAAGTGCCCACAAGTCGCTCCTTCGTCCACAGACTGCCGCAATATGGTCACTTGAACAAGACGCCGAGTCGCGCTCGACCATGAAAACCCGGTAGAAGTTCGCGATGTAGGCGACTTGCCGCTCAGGCAGGAGTCCTAGGTTAAACACCAATATCACAGCGACTTACACCGTATTTCCCTATTGTTCCCGCTCGAGTGCGGCTATGTCGAATGTGCTGGATCTGACGATAAACCAGGTAAGCCTGGCGGTCTCTACAAAGCGGCCCTCGTGGCACGGATCCTGTATTAGAGGAGAGCAGAAGGGCGGGTTACTGAGATGACTGAGCCGAACCAATTCACCGCGCCACCAGTGCAGAAGGTTGTCGTGATCAACGGCAACACCGAAGTACTGGGCATGCTCGAATCGGTCCTCGACTCCGGTCGTTATGACATGGTCTTCGTGGAGCCCGGCGATCGAGCGTACTCACAGATCAAAAAGGTGCTCCCCAACCTGGTCATCCTCTGCACACGGATTGAGCGTCTCGATGGGTTCCAGATTCTGACAATGCTCAAGTTGGATCCGGACACATGCGACATCCCGGTGTTGACCTACACCACCGAGGCCGAAGGACAGGATTTCGGCACCGTACTGTCTCAGGTCACCGAGGAAGATGACAGCCTCTTTCCGAGCCGCGCAGCGATGCGGATGAATTAGGAAAAACTGCCCGCTAATGTCTGAGGAAAAGCGCGACGGCGCGCGAGTCGCCATGATCAGCCGACTCGAGGGCGAGGTCATGGTGTTTCAACCGATGGCGATCCGTGAGGTCAGTCTTCGGGGCGCGCTCGTCGAAACGCGATTCGCGATGCATCTCAACTCCTTGCACGATCTGCGAATCGAGCTCGGAGAGCGATCTGTAGTCGTGAAGGGGCGCGTCGTGCACTCGCAGATCGCGGACGTCGACGATGACGTTCTCGTGTATTGGACGGGGATTGAATTCGTGGAACCGTCGGAACACGTATCCAACGCGATCGCCGGTTTTCTCAAGTCGGTCCGCGCCGAGCGCTTCTAGCGGCTGAAGCCGCGGCGCTACACGGCCACACTAGTACTTTAGCGAACCCTCAAGTACTCTAGATAGTCACCAGAGGCGATACGCTCCGCCCGACCGAGAGGCGCGTTGTAGAAGTACGCTGACGCGTACACGACCGACCCGTCTTCCATCGTGACCGGTGTCAGCCGACGGGTATAAAGGCTTGCTTCGGGCTCGCTGGGGCGGTGGCCCTCGAGTTCGTCCAAGGCTCTCAGTACAACTACTGGGTGGGTCATCTCGTAGACCTCTCCCCAGACTTGACCATCCGGGTCTGGCACAGCGGCCGGGTAAATACCGAGATCGAACAAGGCGGCCGTGATCGTGCCGCGGCCCTTGTAGACGAGATGCCGGTCGATTCGCAGACGCCCGGTACGGTTGAAAGGCGTCATCAGCGTGCCGTAAAAGAACACGAGCTTCGGCATGGAGTTCGTAATTGCCTGACGACTAGCAACTACGAGGCGAGTGCGCGAGATATTTACCGTTCCGGAATCTCCGCCCGGGCGTTGCCCGCCCGTATCACAGGGCGGGGTGCGTGTCGGGTCGAGGGGCCGGGACGGGTGTCGAACGCGGTCTGGCCCGCTGGGCGCGAAGCGCGCCAAGTGCGTCGATCATCTCGGACGGCACCGAGAAAGACAGGGAAACAGTGGCCCCCTGAGACGATAGCTGTACGGAGTTCAGGAACTCCGCAACCTCTGGATGCTGGCTTGCCTGCAGCCGTCCCAGTGCCATGAATCCCCGGACGACCTCCTGAAGATTCTGAGCCGACGCCTCATCGCGGGTCTCAACACGCAATTGCCCCTGGACACCGCCATCGACGAGCGCGCGGGCTGAAAACCAATTGATTGGTGGCAGCTGACTCGCGACCTCGGGTGGCAGCTTCGATCCGGTGAGGGCGTCAAATCTCGCGACGACCCACGCATCTCCGTCGTCGATATCTCGGACAAGGCGCATCACCTCGTCATTGTTCTTGACGCTGGAACCTGCCGCCTTGGTGTCAATCGACGCTCGCACAGCGGCGGGACCCCCGATCGCGACGAGCCCGGGCTCCAGGAAGACCAGAGCCAGCCTGTTCTCTTGATTGACCAGCAGCCGGGCCCCCTTGTATTCCTCGACCGTCCCACCCTGGTCGCGGACCAACCCCTCGATACGAACCTGATCGAAGCGGCCCCTCGCCAACACGAGCGGCGGCTCACCCTGAGGCGGTTCCCCCATGCCCGCAAACGAAGCCACTATGTAGTCGACATCAGTCTCGAGATCGATGCCGGTTTGCTCTTTGAAATGTTCCGGCCCTCGGCTGCTGTCCGGCTGAAGTGTGGAGAGTTTGTGACGCAGCTCGGAATCCATCACGTCGCGAACGTTCGCGTAGGCGACGGCATGCGCGTCGGCGGGGATGTAGACGAGTTCCCCAGGGCCGTCACCCCCGACAATGGTGAGGTTCTGGAAGCCGCCGACGTAGGCGGCAAGCAGGCCCGTACAGAGGCCGACCACCAGGATTGCCGAGGCGACTGCGACGAATAGCCGAGTCCGCTTGCTCATGACACGTCTCCCAAGGCCAGTATACGAGCCTTGCCGCTCCGGTGTTCCCGGACCAGCTTTCTACTGTTCCAGGACGTACTCCCGCTGCTCCACGATCCGCACCGCAAGCGCCAGAGACACGAGGATGGCGAGTGCCAGACACGCCAAACACACCGGCACCGACGGCGGATCCCTGAACAAGGCGCCCTGAAGCAGTGACACAGTGTCCCCTGTTGGCATCGCGTGCGGGACGAGAGGCTGGAGGTAGTACGCCAACGTAAACCGCTTCAGGTAACCGGGCAACACCAGCGTCACGAACTCCCATCCAAAGACGAACACGAGTCCCACGATGAGAGGGCGTCTGAGCGCCGCGCCAATGAGCGCAAAGAGCGCCCCATAGGCAGCCAGCCCAAGGCCAAGGACGCCGAGATCGACGACGAGCGACATGAAACTCGATGGGATCAGTCTGATCGGCACCATCAGGAAGTACACGATCATCACCGACGGCAGGACAACGAGCGTCGTGCAGACCAGGTATGCCAGGTACTTCCCGACGACGACCGCACCGCGGCGCACCGGTCGCGTGAAGAGGTATGTGATCGTCTTGTCGTCCACTTCATCGGCGATGAGCGACGTGCCGTAGAAGACGCCGAGGATCGGGACGATGAACCAGAGAAAGAGGATCCAGATCATCCCGCCGAACATGCTCACGGCGTCGACCTGCACGCCATTGACCCTCAGGGGTGCGATGCCCGCTGACTGCACGATGCGTGCGACGAGGGCCACAATCACGGGGCTGCCCACGATCAGTGCCATGAAGATCGTCCGGCGTGACCAGAGCATCTCGCCGATGGAGAGCCCGAACACGCGCCAGGCGCCAGTGAAGAACGAGGTAGTTCGCGGGACCGGAGTCGCGGTCACTGCTTCACCAGGTACTTGAACACGGCCTGCAGGTTGTCGTCCGGCGACGTGATTTCGTCAATGACGCCAGCCTCGCCGGACGCCGCCATGTCGGTGAGCCGCGCGTAAAACGCATCGGGACGCGCGGTTTCGAAGATCACGGCGTTCTGCTCGAAGCGCAGGCTGATGACGCCGTCTTCCACGAGTACGTCGCGCGCCAGCCGTTTCGGGTCTTCGCAGCGGACATAGACGGTGTGGGGATGCTCGTCGATCAGCTCGCGAATCTGGTGGACATTCCCTTCTGCGACGATGCGGCCGTTGTTGATCAGCAGGATGTTCGACGTCATCGACTCGACTTCGTGGAGGATGTGACTCGACACGAGGACGCTCTTCCCCGACCGGCCCCATTCCTTGATCTGTCGAATGGTGCGCCGGCGCATGATCGGATCCATGCCGCTCAGCGGCTCGTCGAGGATGAGCAGCTCGGGATCGTGGGCGAGCGCCTGCGCAAGCTTGACCCGCTGACGCATGCCCTTGCTGTAACCGCCAATCTTGCGGTCGGCGGCATCCAGCAGATCCACGGCGCCGAGTGCGCGACGCGTGGCATCTGCCGTCTCCTGTTCCGAGTAACCATTCAGGCCCACGAGCGCGGACACCCATTCGGCGCCGGTCATCCGGTCGTAAAAGGCGTCCTGCTCCGGGCAGAAGCCGATGCGTCGATACAGCTCGTGGTTCCGCCAGATGGGTTCGCCAAGCACACGAACGGTTCCCTTGCTCGGCTTGAGCTGTCCCGTCACCAGCTTCATGAATGTCGATTTGCCAGCGCCATTGGGACCGAGAAGTCCCGTGATCCCCGGCGGCACCGATACCGTGACGTCGTTGAGCCCGGACACCTGTCCGTACCACTTCGAGAGGTGATCGGTCACGATGGCGCTCACGCGACGATCTCCACTGGACGCACCCGCCGCTCGAGAATCCACGCCGACAGCGCAATCAGACCCACGATGACCAGCACCGCCACATAGACCGGAACCGGCTGTGGCGTGCGAACGCGGAAGATCCAGTCAGTGAACACGTCCATCATGTTGCTCGGTGCAATCGCCGCCCATGCACGACTTCCGGTAATCGCGCGGAGCACCTGCTGCATTGCCAACGTGAAGAAGATGATGCCGGCGTACATGATCGCCACGAATCGACGGCTCTTCGAGAGCGACGACAACGCGAGGATCATGAACGTGGACAACAGCGCGCGCACTAGCGACGCGAGCGTAATGGCCGGAAGCAGGAACAGGTTGTTTGCGAGGAAACTGACGCTTCCGGAAAACACAATCTGTAGGACGATGAGGCACAGCGCGGGAACCAGCGTCAAACCGAGGATTAGTATCAGCAGCGGTGCTGCTTTGCCGAGAATGTACTCGATACGAGTCACTGGCTTCGACAAGTACAGCTGCAACGCGTTCGCTCGTCGATCGTCCGCAATCAACCCGCCGAGAACGATCGTGATCAGGAACACGAAAAAGCCCTGTCCGTTCAGAAAGTTCCGGAAGGTCTGAGGGTTGGTCTGGGCAAAGCTGGCCATCTGCGGAATGAACACTGGGCCGATTATGTAGAACGCCGCATAGCCCAGGAACCTGGCCCACCCTGCGAACACCAGCAGAAGAAACCAGCGTCGCTTGAACGCGGTGATGAGGTGCATACGCGCCATGGTCCACCACGCTCGGCCGACGGGCACGCGCTGCCCCTGGTAGCGTTGATATCCCTGATCGTGAATAGGCATCTATTTCTCGCCCACTGCTTTCGCGAACACGTCTTCCAGCGTCGGGACACTCGCACGCAGATGTCTGACCTGCACTCGCTCCTGCGCTGCCAGCCGGAAAAGCGCGGGGGCACCGGTGTCGTCCGGGACGAAGACCCGCATGACATCCTCGTCGGTCGCGTGACATTCGAGCCCGGCCGAGTGCAGCACGCTGATGAAGCGATCGGTGTCACCCTTGATCCGCAGCTCGAAGACACGTCCACCGGGCCCCTTGAGACCGACGATGGGTCCCGCCGTCGCGATGGCCCCCTTGTCCATGACCACAACGTGATCGCAGGTGTATTCGACGTCGGGAAGCAGATGCGACGACAGGATGAGATTCAGCCCCTTGTTGTGGGCGATGTCCCGAATGAGCTCGAGCATCTCGTCCCGCCCCTTCGGGTCCATGCCGTTGGTCGGTTCGTCGAGAAACAAGAGATCCGGATCGTGCACGAGCGCCTGCGCCAGCTTGATGCGCTGCTTCATGCCGGTGGAGTACTGATCGATCGTTCGGTAGCGCGCCTCGCCGAGGCCGACGTAGTACAGCACTTCATGCGCGCGCTGCATGGCGTCGGCGGGCGGCAGGCCGGACAGTTCCCCGCAGTACGCTACGAACGACACCGCGTTCATCTGAGGAAAGTGCGCGTCGCTCTCCGGCATATAGCCAATGCGCGACCTGATCTGAAGAGGCGCCCGCTTCACGTCGAGCCCGAGCACGCGCATCTGGCCACCTTCTGGCGGCAGCAACCCCAGCACCACCTTGATGAGCGTGCTCTTGCCTGCGCCGTTCGGGCCGAGGAGCCCGACGGCCCCGGTCGGGAACGAGGCGGTCACATCGCGGAGTGCCCAGTTTTTCGCGTAGTGGACGTTGACGCCTTCGAGGTCGACGACGGAGGAAATGGTCACGGGCTCAGAGGTTGAGGAGGCTCACAAAGGTGCACGCGGTAGAAAGAGTCCTGTTCACGAGTGTCAATACGTTCCGCGCGGTACAAAAGGTTCCCGGCCACATGCAGTCGTCAGAGGGAGCCGCGCAGACCGAGCGTGTCCGCTCGCTCGCGCATGAAGCGGATGACATTCCCGGCATGTTCCTCGAGCGGAATTCCCAACCCTTCCGCGCCAGCGCGCAGGTCATCCCGCGAGACGGCGCGGGCAAAGGCCTTGTCCTTCATCCGTTTGATCACCGACGGAGCTTCGAGGTCGAGCACGCTCTTCGAGGGGCGCACGAGCGCGGCGGCGGTGACGAATCCCGCCATCTCGTCGCACGCAAACAGCGTTCTCTCAAGCAGGCTCTCACGCGGCACGCCCGAGTAATTGGCGTGCGAGAGAATTGCGCGCATGAACCATTCCGGATAGCCGCGCCGACCGAGCTCTTCGCAGCCGCGGAACGGATGGTCGGCCGCAGTCGGGTATCGCTCGTAATCGAAGTCGTGCAACAACGCGACGACTCCCCACTCGTCCTCGTCTTCGCCGTAGAGTCGTGCGTATCCGCGCACGGCCGCCTCGACAGCCAGCGCATGTTTCCGCAGGCTGTCGCTCTGCGTCCACTCCGTGAGAAGCGCCCAGGCGTCGTCACGGGATGGTGTCATGAACGCGATCCGTCGTAGGGCAGGTCTTGACTTATGGACCGGGAGGGCGGGTCTTGCTTTGTAGACCCGCCGGCTTCACGATCCAGCACGAGCGCTCGTTCGACCACCGCGGTTGCCTTCGAGCTGAGATCGTACTCCGCCAGATCGTGGGGATCAGCGAAGACCACTTCGGCCACGTCGGAGTCGGCGCACAACGTACCGCCAGTCGGCCAGCACAGGTAATCCACCAGCACGAAGTGATACATCACCCGTCCCTCGTCGTCACGCGTAATGCGGTCGAGCACTTCGATCACCGGGCCCACGCTCACCTCGAGCCCGGTCTCTTCGAGCATCTCGCGAACCAGGCACGCTTCAAGCGTCTCGCCGACTTCGACTGCCCCACCGGGAAGGCTCCACTGCCCGGCCAGCGGCTCGTGTTTCCGTCTTACGAGCAGGACCTTTCCTTCGCGCACGATCACGGCGCCAACGCCGACGAAGGGACGATCGGGGTACTTGCGCCGGTCGTTCACGCTACTCGCCCATTACCTTGATCACGACGCGCTTTTTTCGCTGTCCGTCGAACTCGGCGTAGAACACCTGTTCCCACGGACCCAGATCGAGCTTGCCCGCCGTGATTGGAAGGATGACCTGATGTCCCATCAACGTGCGCTTGAGATGCGCGTCCGCATTGTCCTCGCCTGTCTGATGGTGCTTGTAGTCGAGTCCCGCCGGCGCAAGCTTCTCAAGCCACACTTGAAAGTCGTCGATGAGTCCGCTCTCCCAGTCGTTCACGTACACGGCAGCAGTGATGTGCATCGCCGACACGAGGACCATCCCTTCTGTCACGCCACTCTTTTTGACGACGGATGCGACCTCGTCGGTGATGCGGATAAACTCCTGCCGCTTCTTCGTGTTGAACCATAGATACTCTGTCGCCGTCGTCATGCATCACCTAAACACCCAACAACCTAGCAACCTAGCAACCTAGCAACCCAGTCTACCTAGCTACCTAGCTTCAACGCCGCGTCAGCGTTGAGATCCCAGCCGGCGGTCGTTCCCGCCCGAAACGTCCGCAATCCCGCGGCGGCAATCATCGCCGCATTGTCCGTCGAGAGCGCCAGGCTTGGGATGAACACCGGAAGATCGCGCGACTCCCCCCGGACGATTGCGTCGGCACGCAGCCGGCTGTTTGCCGAGACACCACCGGCGATACCCGCGCTGTGCGCGCCGTACGACCGGGCTGCTTCGAACAATCGATCGAGTAGCACTTCAACGACAACGCGCTGAAAGCTCGCGCAGAGGTCGCGAATCTCGTCTTCGGGCAGCGTATCGGTGTCGCCCAGTCCCAACGCCGACCGCCTGGTGTTCACGTGACGCAGGACGGCCGTCTTGAGGCCGCTGAAACTGAAGTCACGTCGCCCGGGCATGTCCGGTGCGTTGCGATCGGCGTGAGTCAGCCGTGTTTTCGGCAGGCTCACCGCGCGGTCATTTCCTTCGCCGGCGAGGCGATCGATCACAGGACCGCCGGGATAGCCAAGACCCAGCAGTTTCGCGACCTTGTCGTACGCTTCACCCGCCGCATCGTCACGTGTCCGGCCAATCAGCTCGAGCGCACCAGGCGACCGGGTCACATAGAGGCTCGTGTGGCCGCCCGACACGATGAGGACGACGGCGGGCAGCGGCATCTCACCGCCGTCCAGCACGAGCGATTCGACATGACCTGCCAGGTGGTGGACAGGAATGAGCGGCACATGGCTCGCCCAGGCGAGCGACTTCGCGAAGGCGACGCCCACCAACAGGGAGCCGACCAGGCCTGGCCCCTGCGTGACGGCTACGGCATCGTAGCGTGCGTGTCCCCCGTCGAGCAGCGTGCGCTCGACGACGCCACAGATGTCGCGAATATGCTGCCGGGCCGAAAGCTCCGGCACGACACCTCCCCACTCCCGGTGGATGGCGACCTGCGATGCGACGCTGCTCGACAGCAGACGCCACGGCCGCGCCGCGTCACCAGTCTCTTCAACCAGCGCGGCCGCCGTTTCATCGCACGAGGTTTCAATACCGAGAACGATCATTCGTCTATGTGTTGTCGCGACCGTAGGACCTATCTGTTGTGTAGGGCGGGTCCTATGGACCCGCCGTCTAAAAAGCAAGACCCGGCCTACTCTGCTCGGATGAGGGCAGCAAGTGACTCGTCGTACGGTGCCCGCGCGATGCCACGCTCGGTGATGATCGCGGTGACGTATTTCGACGGCGTCACGTCGAACGCCGGATTCCGGATATGCGCGCCCTCGGGGGTCAGACGCGCCGACCCCACGTGCGTGACCTCGCGATCGTTTCGCTCCTCGATGGGGATCCTGCTCCCGTCCGGCGTATTCAGATCGACAGTCGACAACGGCGCCGCGACGTAGAACGGAATGCCGTGTTCCCGGGCGAGAACCGCGACGCCATATGTGCCGATTTTGTTCGCCACGTCGCCATTGGCCGCGATTCGATCGGCGCCCACGACCACGAGATCGACGTGCCCGAGCCTCATCATCGAAGCAGCCATGTTGTCGGTGATGACGGTCGTATCGATGCCGTCCTTGACCAGTTCCCAGGCAGTGAGCCGCGCGCCCTGCAGGAATGGACGTGTTTCGTCAGCGAGAACCGCGATCTTCTTTCCCTGCTCCGATGCGGCTCGAATCACACCCAGCGCGGTTCCATAGCCTGCCGTCGCCAGCGCTCCGGCGTTGCAGTGAGTCAGGATCTTCGCCGAATCGGGTACAAGCGACGCGCCGTGCGCACCCATGGCCTTGCAGCTGCCGACGTCTTCATCATGAATCGCTCGCGCTTCCGCTTCGAGCCGCTGCGCGATCTCGGTCACCGATCCGCCACCCTGTGCCGCCGCCGCAAACGTCCGCTTCATGCGCTCGATTGCCCAGAACAGATTCACGGCGGTGGGGCGCGTTCCCGCCATCAGATCGCAAATCTTCTGAAACTCGGTCGTGAATTGCTTGGTGCCGGTGGCGCTGCTTCGGCGCATTCCCAGCGCAATTCCCATTGCCGCAGCGACGCCGATTGCCGGTGCTCCACGGATCACCATCGTGGTGATGGCCTTCGCAACCTCCTTCGCCGTTTTGCACGTCACGTAGACCTCGGAAGCCGGGAGCTTCCGCTGGTCAATCATCACAATCACGTCGTCTTTCCACTCAATCGTCGGCAGCATCTGTTCTTGGATGATATCAGGCGGTTGCTGATCGATCCGGCGGGTCTCAAGACCCGCCGCTACCTACGCGCTTGTAGAGGCGGGTTTTAAAACCCGCCTACAGCAGGCGGGCATCGAACGGCAGCGGCAGCAGATCCTTGAGCTGATGTCGGCCGGTCTCGCGCCGCAGATTCGCCAGGATCACTTCGAGGTCGCCGCCAAACTCCC
>Ga0070665_100004308_pt1 | contig 14962 bp, 17 predicted proteins | sample KBSS13metaG_FD_65862 | JGI IMG/M metagenome (GOLD analysis project Ga0070665, IMG submission 65862) | Switchgrass rhizosphere microbial communities from Kellogg Biological Station, Michigan, USA - KBS S1-3 metaG | ecosystem: Host-associated > Plants > Roots > Rhizosphere > Soil ... | reverse complement strand
GTCCATCGCGCCGGCGGCTCCTGTGAACACCGCCCAAAACGTGACGATGCCGCACAGCGCGTACAGCAAAAGCACCAGGTCAGTCATGGCGCTGCGCCACTTGCTTCATGGCCCTACCTTCGGTCAGGGCGCATTGGCAGGGGCAGAGGCTAAGGTCCCAAGACTGGGTGCCCATCGGCCACCATCACGTCTGCGACCAGGTGGCGGTCAGCGCTCGTAAGTGCCCGTCAGCGAACCGCGCGCGACGACATGGCCCGCCATCGCGGTCAGAAGTGCCTTGTTGTCGGCGACATCGTCGCCGATCGGTTGGTCTACTGCGAACAGCAGGAACCGGTAATGATGCGGCCCGTGACCGGGAATCGGCGCCGGCCCGACGTAGGTGTCACCGAACGCCTTGATCAACCGAACACCGGTGGTGCCGGGCTTGAGTTCACCCTCACCGAGCCCACCAAGCCCCGGCTCGAGCACCGCGGTGGTGTGCATCAACGGCTTGGGCATCGGCACGTCGAGGTCGTCCATGACCAGCACCAATTGCTTGGCCTCGGGTGGAACGCCGGTCCACTGCAGCGCCGGAGACACGTTGTCGCCCACGCCTTTTCCGGCGTGCTTCTGCGGGATCGCGCCACCATCGGTGAACGCGGGGCTGGTGACCTCGATCGTGGCGGCACCGGAGTATTCCGGGCCCGACAGTGGACTGCGGGCTTCGCCCGCGCGGAAACGGCGGAGCAGCTTTCCTAGCAACGGCATGCCCGGCAGTCTAGACGCGGCCGACTCCTGGCACGAAGCGACCAACGTGGGCGAGATACTCGCGGTTGCTGTTCCCAACTGCGCCAACCGAATCCGAGCACACCGAAGACAGCGAACAGTCCCAGGGCGACAACAGGCATGTCCGTTTCCCTTATCAGCAGCACGGATCTCCTCGCCACGCGTTGTAGCCTTCGCGCACTGCGATCGCAGCGATGCCGAGTGCAGCGATCGGGTCCGCCCACGACCATCCCCAGAGGCTGTTGAGCACCAGGCCCGCCAGCAGGACCGCGGATAGATATGTGCACAGCAGCGTCTGCTTGGAATCGGCGACGGCAGACAACGAACCGAGCTCGCGGCCGGTACGGCGCTGCGTCAACGACAGCACCGGCATGATGACGAGGCTCGCCGCCGCGAGCGCGATGCCGATCGCCGACGGCCGTGCCTCACCGACGCCCAGAAGAGACAGGATCGCGTCGACCGAGACATAGGCGGCGAGCGCGAAGAACGAGAATGCGATGAACCGCAGGGCGGCCTTCTCGCGCGTCTCGGGGTCCTTGGCCGAGAACTGCCACGCCACGGCTGCGGCGGAGGAAATCTCGACAACCGAGTCGAGGCCGAAGCCGATCAGCGCCGACGACGACACCCGCGTGCCCTCCGCCAACGCGACCACCGCCTCGAGCACGTTGTAGGTGATGGTCGCGGTGACCAGCAGCTGGATCCGGCGCTGCAGCGTGGTGCGACGCGTCTCGAGCATCAGCAGGAGCACGTCGGGTCGACGGCGAGCACGAGGCCAACCAGGTCGTCGAGCGCGTGCGCGATCCGCTTGTCGGCCAGCTCATAGCGGCTGCGCCTGCCTTCCGGCTGCGCCACCACCAGCCCACAGCCACGCAGGCACGCCAGGTGGTTCGACAGGATCTGCCGCGACACCCCGATCTTCTCGGCCAGCTCCGACGGATAGCCCGGCCCCTCGCGCAGCGTCAGCAGGATCTCGGTGCGCGTCGCGTCGGACAGCGCGTAACCGAACCGCGCAAGGGCATCGCGCTGCATCGCGGTCTGCATACGCCAGACAGTACAGCAGAATCTGTACTATTCCCAGTGATTTCGGCGTGAAAAGTTGCGCTGAGCGCTACCTATCACGCCGAAATCGCTCAGAGGCGGCCGTCGATCCGCAGGTCGGGGTGCACCCAGTCCGGCGAACGCCGTTCCTTGAACGCGCGGAAGCCTTCCAAAGCCTCTGGTGACGAGTAGCTAGCCTGCATGCCGATGCGGTCGAACAGCCCCATGTAATTGTCCAGGCTCGACTTCACCACGCCGCGCGCCGCGGGCGCGGTCCTGCAACACTGGCCGAGCACCTCGCGGGCCGCATCGAGCAACGAGTCATGCGGCACCACCCGCGTGACCATGCCCCACTCCTGAGCCTCGGCCGCACTCAAGGTCCGCCCGGTGAACATCAGGTCCCGCGTGCGCACCGGCCCGATCAGCCGCGCCAGCATGTGGCTGTAGTAGGTGTCGGCGATGCCTCGCAACAACTCCGGCACGCGGAACGTCGCCCGGTCGCTGACCACAGCCATGTCGCTGCACAGCGCGATCTGCAACCCGCCGCCCTGACACAACCCGTTGACCGCGGACACCACCGGCTTCACCGACTGCCGCAGCACCTCGAACGGCGTCACGTCCATACCCAACGCGGAGCCGAACGTCAGCCAGTTGTCCGAACCGTCGCCGCCCCCCAAGTCGCCGCCGGGCGCGAACACGTCGCCGGTGCCCGTGATGAGCAGACCGGCCAGATCCGGGTCCGCGTCGACGTGCCGCACGGCGTAGCGGATGCCGAAGTACATCGCGGGCGTCATCGCATTGCGCGCCTCGGGCCGGTCCAGCGTGCACACGCCGAACGCACCCTCCCTGGTGAAGCGCAGATACGGCGTGCCGAGCCAGTCGCCCTCCGGTGGACGTGGCGTGGTTGTCGTCATATCTGCCTTTCGCCTGCCCTGCGGTTCACCACCGCGTCATCGATCGCCTCTGCGTATGGCGCGCAGTCGCCTGCCCCCGGAACGAGTGTTGACAACGCACCCGCCGCGCAGGCCCGGCGCAGCGCGTCCTCGTGGCCGGCCAGCCATCCGGCGGCCAGCACCCCCGCGAACACATCGCCTGCGCCGGTGGTGTCGACGGCCTCGACGGCAGGGGCGCGCACGTCGAAGCGTTCGTCGTCGCCAAGGTAGCTCGCGCCGCGCGCGCCGCGGGTGATCACCAGATGCGGTACGGGCCAATGCCATTCACGCGCTTCGGCTTCGTTGACGATGACGACGTCGGCCAGCTCGGAAAGCGCAAGCAACTGGTGCGGAGCGGCTCCCGCAGGTGATGCGTTGAGCATCACCACCGCGTCGGCGGCCCGCGCGACCCCGGCTGCGGCGATGGCGGTCGCGATCGGGATCTCCAATTGCAGCAGCACCACGTCGCTGTCGGCGATCACCGCGCGCACGTCGGCGGACGTCACGGTCAAGTGCGCGTTCGCGCCGGGCGCCACGACGATCGTGTTCTCGGCCGCGGCGTCGACGATGATCACGGCCGAGCCGCTGGATCCGGGCAGGGTGACTACGCCGTCCAGCCCGATCTCGTTGTCGCGAAGGTGAGCGCGCAGCTGATCGGCGGCCGTATCGCTGCCGAGCGCCGCAACCAGCTGCACCTCCGCGCCCGCACGGGCCGCGGCCACCGCCTGATTGGCGCCCTTACCCCCCGGTGCCGACGACAGCGATGACGCGAGAACGGTCTGGCCGGGCCGCGGCAGGGAATCGACGGTGAAAGTGAGGTCGGCATTGACACTGCCCACTACGCAGACCCGCGCGACCATAACTGTCAACGCTAACGCAGCTCGGCCCGGCCTGACACCTGTCGAACGGCTCGGGCATGTCCGATACGCTGGGTCAATGAGTGTCCAAGCACCAGCCGTCTCTGGCTTGCGCGAGCAGGTGCACGACGCCGCGCGGCGGGCACGCGTCGCCGCCCGCCAGTTGGCCACCTTCAGCACCGACACGAAGAACTCCGCGCTGCATGCCGCGGCCGACAATCTGCTGCGCGACGCGGGCGCGATCCTCGCCGCCAACGCCGAGGACCTGGCTGCCGCCAAGGCGGCGGGCACCCCGGAGGCCATGCTCGACCGGCTCGCACTGAACCCGAACCGCATCGACGGCATCGCCTCGGGGCTGCGCCAGGTGGCCGGCCTGCCCGATCCGATCGGCGAGGTGTTGCGCGGGCGCACACTGCCCAACGGTCTGCAGCTTCGACAGCAGCGGGTCCCGCTCGGCGTCGTCGGCATCGTCTACGAGGGCAGGCCGAACGTCACGGTCGACGCGTTCGGGCTGACGCTCAAGTCGGGCAATGCCGTGCTGCTGCGCGGCAGTTCGTCGGCGGCGCGGTCGAATGCCGCTCTGGTCAAGGCACTTCGGGACGCGCTCGAACTCGAGAACCGCAACCCCGACGCCGTACAACTGCTGCCAAGCGAAGACCGCGCCAGCGTCACGCACCTGATCCAGGCGCGCGGCCTCGTCGACGTCGTGATCCCGCGCGGCGGAGCCGGCCTGATCGATGCGGTGGTGCGCGACGCGACGGTGCCGACCATCGAGACCGGTGTCGGCAATTGCCATGTCTACGTTCACGAATCGGCCGATCTCGACGTGGCAGAGCACATCCTGCTGAACGCCAAGACCCGTCGGCCCAGCGTCTGCAACGCCGCCGAGTCGCTGTTGGTGGACAGGGCGATCGCCGAGCACGCGGTACCGCGGTTGACCAAGGCACTGCAGGACGCCGGTGTCACCGTGCACGCCGACCCGTCCGAAGAGGAGCTGCGCACCGAGTTCCTTTCGATGGACATTGCGCTGGCGGTGGTCGACGGCCTTGACGCGGCGATCGCGCACATCAACGAGTACGGCACCGGACACACCGAGGCCATCGTTGCGACCAATCTCGCTGCGGCCCAACGATTCAGCGAGCGTGTCGATGCCGCCGCAGTGATGGTCAACGCATCGACCGCCTTCACCGACGGTGAGCAATTCGGATTCGGCGCCGAGATCGGCATCTCGACTCAGAAGCTGCATGCCCGCGGACCGATGGGCCTGCCCGAATTGACGTCAACCAAGTGGATTGTGTGGGGAGACGGCCACACCCGTCCCGTCTAAGGAGCACATGTGAGCGTCCCCGCACGCCCTGCGCCGCTGTTCGCCGACATCGACGATGTTTCGCGACGGCTGGCCGAGACGGGCTATCTGCCCGATACCGCAACGGCCACAGCGGTATTCCTCGCTGACCGGCTGGGCAAGCCACTGTTGGTGGAGGGCCCTGCGGGCGTCGGTAAGACCGAACTGGCGCGCGCGGTGGCGCAGTGCACGGGTTCCGGGCTGGTGCGACTGCAATGCTACGAGGGTGTCGACGAGGCTCGTGCGCTCTACGAGTGGAACCACGCCAAGCAGATCCTGCGGATCCAGGCCGGGCACGGCGACTGGGAGCAGACGAAAACCGACGTGTTCAGCGAGGAGTTCTTGCTGACGCGTCCGCTGCTGACCGCGATTCGGCGCACCGAGCCCACGGTGCTGCTGATCGACGAGACCGACAAGGCCGACATCGAGATCGAGGGTCTGCTGCTCGAGGTGCTGTCCGACTTCGCGGTCACCGTGCCGGAACTGGGCACCATCACCGCCGAGCGTCCGCCGTTCGTGCTGCTGACCTCCAACGCCACTCGGGAGCTGTCCGAGGCGCTCAAGCGGCGATGCCTGTTCCTGCACATCGACTTTCCCGATCCCGACCTCGAACGCCGCATCCTGCTGTCGCGCGTTCCGGAACTGCCCGAACATCTGGCGCAGGAATTGGTGAAGATCATCGGGGTGCTGCGCGGCATGCAGCTCAAGAAGCTGCCGTCGGTGGCCGAGACGATCGACTGGGGCCGCACGGTGCTGGCGCTCGGCATGGACACCATCGACGACGAGGTGATCGCGGCGACCCTCGGTGTGGTGCTCAAGCATCAGTCCGATCAGGTCAAGGCGTCCGGGGAACTCAGGTTGAATTGATGGCCGCCCGCCGCACCCGTCCGCCTCAGCCGCTGGCCCCTCACGGACTCCCAGGCCACCTGGTCGAGTTCGTCGAAGCGCTACGCAAGCAAGGCATTTCGGTGGGGCCGTCGGAGACCGTCGATGCCGGCCGCGTGTTGTCCGTTCTGGGTCTTGGCGACCGTGAGGCGTTGCGCGAAGGCTTTGCGTGTGCGGTGTTGCGTCGCTCCGATCACCGCGACACCTACGACGCGATGTTCGACTTGTTCTTCCCCGCGGCGCTCGGCGCCAGAACGGTGTTGGAGGACGACGAGGAGCCCGACGACGACGAGCAGGGCCTGCCGCCCGAGGACATCGAGGCGCTGCGCAGCGCGCTCGTCGACATGCTCAGCGAGAACGCCGATCTGGCAAACATGGACGAGCGGCTGGCGGCGATGATCGCCCAGATCGTCGAGGCCTACGGCCGCTATCAGTCCAGCCGCGGCCCGTCGTACTCGTCGTATCAGGCGCTGAAGGCCATGAGCCTGGACGACCTCGAAGGCAGGCTGCTGGCGGGGCTGCTGGCACCGTACGGCGACGAGCCGACGCCGTCGCAGGAGCAGATCGCCAAAGCGCTTGCTGCTCAACGCATCGCGCAGCTGCGCAAGATGGTCGAGGCGGAGACCAAGCGCCGCACCGCGGAGCAGCTGGGCCGCGAGCACGTGCAGATGTACGGCGTCCCCCAGCTCGCCGAGAACGTCGAATTCCTGCGCGCCTCGGGCGAACAGCTGCGCAACATGCGGCGGGTGGTTCAGCCGCTGGCGCGCACGCTCGCGACTCGGCTGGCCGCGCGCAGGCGCCGGTCCCGGGCCGGTGAGATCGATATGCGCAAGACGCTGCGCAAGTCGATGTCGACCGGCGGCGTCCCGATCGACGTCGTGCTGAAGAAGCCGCATCCCGCGCGGCCCGAGCTCGTCGTGTTGTGCGACGTGTCCGGTTCGGTGGCCGGCTTCAGCCACTTCACGCTGATGCTGGTGCATGCGTTGCGTCAGCAGTTCTCGCGGGTTCGCGTCTTTGCCTTCATCGACACCACCGACGAGGTGACCGAGCTGTTCGGGCCCGACTCCGATCTCGCCGTCGCGGTGCAGCGCATCACCCGCGAGGCCGGCGTCTACACCCGCGACGGTCACTCCGACTACGGCAACGCGTTCGTGTCGTTCATGGAGAAGTGGCCGAACGTGCTCTCGCCGCGCAGCTCGCTGCTGGTGCTCGGCGACGGACGCAACAACTACCGCAACCCGGAGACCGAGCTGCTGGCCCACATGGTCAACGCCAGCAGGCACGCGCACTGGCTGAATCCCGAGCCCAAGCACCTGTGGGGCAGCGGCGACTCGGCGGTGCCGCGGTATCAGGACGTCATCACCATGCACGAATGCCGGTCGGCCAAACAGCTGGCAGGAGTCATCGACGCGCTGCTTCCCGTCTAGTTTCCGCCGAAACGGTATTCCAGCAGACAAAGTGCGAGTAGTGACCTGCTGGAATACAGTTTCGCCGCGTCACCGTAAGCTGGCTGTTTGTGACTTCTCGACGGCGGCTGGGAGTGATGGGTGGGACGTTCGACCCCATCCACAACGGCCACCTGGTCGCGGCCAGTGAAGTCGCCAATCTCTTCGAGCTCGACGAAGTGGTGTTCGTGCCGACCGGGCAGCCCTGGCAGAAGCACCACCGCTACGTCACCGCCGCCGAGGACCGCTACCTGATGACGGTCATCGCCACCGCGTCCAACCCGCGGTTCTCGGTCAGCCGGGTGGACATCGACCGCCGCGGTCCGACCTACACCAAGGACACGCTGCGCGACCTGCGAGCCCTGAACCCCGACGCGGACCTCTACTTCATCACCGGCGCCGACGCACTGGCCTCGATCCTGTCGTGGCAGAACTGGGAGGACATGTTCTCGATCGCCAAATTCGTGGGTGTCAGCAGGCCCGGCTACGAACTGGACGGCAAGCACATCGCGGCTGCGCTCGCCGAACTCCCCGCCGACGCGTTGACGCTCGTCGAGGTGCCCGCGCTCGCGATCTCGTCGAGCGACTGCCGCAAGCGCGCCGAAGAGAACCGGCCGATCTGGTATCTGGTGCCCGACGGCGTTGTGCAATACGTCGCGAAGCGAGACCTTTACGCCGCCCAGCCGGTGGCGACGAAAGACGGGAAGATATGACCGCCACCGATGAAGCGGTCACGATGGCCACCGTCGCCGCGCGCGCCGCGTCCGCCAAGCTCGCCCAAGATGTCGTCATCATCGATGTGTCCGGACAGCTCGTCATCACCGACTGCTTCGTCATCGCGTCGGCCTCGAACGAGCGGCAGGTCAACGCGATCGTCGACGAGGTCGAGGAGAAGATGCGTCTCGCCGGATACAAGCCGGCCCGTCGCGAAGGCGCCCGCGAGGGCCGTTGGACCCTGCTGGACTACGTCGACATCGTGGTGCACATCCAGCATCAGGACGAGCGTGACTTCTACGCCCTCGACCGGTTGTGGCGGGACTGCCCGGTCGTGCCGGTGGATCTGGACGCGGCGACATGAGGGTGCGCAGGCTGGTGATGCTGCGGCACGGGCAGACCAACTACAACGCGGGCAGCCGGATGCAGGGCCAACTCGACACCGAGCTGTCCGACCTGGGCCGCGACCAGGCCGCCGCCGCCGCGGAAGTGCTTGCGAAACGACAGCCGCTGGTCATCGTGTCATCGGATCTGCGGCGAGCGTTGGACACCGCCGTCGCATTGGGTGAGCGGTCAGGTCAGCCGGTGCTCGTCGACACCCGACTGCGCGAGACGCACCTCGGCGACTGGCAGGGGATGACGCATCTCGAAGTGGATGCCGCGGCCCCGGGTGCGCGGCTGGCGTGGCGCGACGACGCCCGCTGGGCGCCGCACGGTGGCGAAAGCCGTGTCGATGTCGCGGCGCGCAGTATGCCACTGCTGGCCGAGTTGGTGGCCGACCAAACCGAGTGGGGCGTCGACGATCCCGAGCGCCCGGTGGTTCTCGTCGCGCACGGCGGACTGATCGCGGCGTTGACGGCCGCGCTGCTTGGCCTGCCGGTCGACAACTGGCCGGCCCTCGGCGGCATGGGCAACGCCAGCTGGGTGCAGCTGTCCGGCCATTCGCGCCCCGATGCCGCGCCGGAGGACATCCGCTGGCGACTCGATGTGTGGAACGCCTCGGCTCAGGTCGCCAACGATGTCCTCTAGAAGGACCCTTCTGGTCTTCTGCGACTCGCTGTCCTACTACGGCCCGACCGGCGGCCTGCCCGCCGACGATCCGCGAATCTGGCCGAATATCGTTGCCACACAACTAGGTTGGGACGTCGAGGTGATCGGCCGGATCGGTTGGACCTGTCGCGACATCTGGTGGGCCGCCACACAGGACCCGCGGGCGTGGGCGGCGTTGCCGCGCGCAGGCGCGGTGGTGTTCGCGACCGGCGGCATGGATTCGCTGCCGTCGCCGCTGCCCACCGCGCTGCGTGAGCTGATCCGGTATGTCCGGCCGGCCTGGTTGCGGCGCTGGGTGCGTGACGGTTACGGCTGGGTCCAGCCCCGGCTGTCGCCGATCTCCCGCGCCGCTCTTCCGCCGCACGTTTCGGTCGAATACCTCGAAATGACCCGCGGAGCAATCGATTTCAACAGGCCGGGAATACCGATCGTCGCGTCGCTGCCGTCGGTGCACATCGCCGAAACCTACGGCAAGGCGCATCACGGCCGCCAAGGCACGGCCACGGCGATCACCGCATGGGCCGAGAAGCACGACGTGCCGCTCGTCGACCTCAAGGCGGCCGTCGAGGAGCAAGTGATGAGCGGTCGGGGCAACCCCGACGGTATTCACTGGAACTTCGAGGCTCACCAGGCCGTGGCCGAGCTGATGCTCAAGGCGCTCGCCGAAGCTGGCGTGCCGCAAGAGGATTCGCGGTAGTCATGCCGGTAGTCGTCGTCACCGACTCATCGTCCCGGCTGGGGCCAGACGAGCTCAAAGAGTACGACATCCGGCAGGTGCCGCTGCACGTCTTGATCGACGGAACTGATCTGCGTGACGGCATCGACGACGTGCCCTACGACATCCACGACCGTCCGCGCGTCACGACGGCCGGTGCCACACCCGCGGAACTCGCCGAGATCTATCAACAGGCGTTGACCGACAGCGACGGCGACGGTGTTGTGGCCGTGCATCTTTCGGCGGCACTGTCGAGTACCTACAGCTCGGCGGCACTGACTGCGCGTGACTTCGGCCCCGCGGTGCGGGTGGTGAATTCGCGGTCTGCTGCGATGGGTGTGGGCTTCGTTGCCCTGGCAGCGGCGCGTGCGGCGGCGTCGGGTGCCGACCTGGATGCCGTTGAAGCGGTGGCCCGCACGGCGCAGTCGCGCGGGCACGTGTTCGTGGTCGTGCACCGGCTGGACAACCTGCGACGCAGCGGGCGAATCAGCAAGGGTGCGTCACGGCTGGGCACGGCGTTGTCGCTGAAGCCGCTGCTGTGTCTCGACGTCGACGGGCGGCTGGTCCTCGATCAGCGAATCCGTACCGTGTCCAAGGCGCACGCCGCGATGGTGGATCGGGTCGCCGAAGTCGTGGGCGAGCGGCAGGCGGCGATCGCGGTACACCACGTCGACAACCACGATGCCGCCGACGAGATCGGTGCGGCGTTGACGACGCGACTGCCCCAGATCGAATCGCTCGTCGTCACCGACATGGGACCGGTGTTGTCGATCCACGTGGGTGGAGGTGCGGTCGGCGTCGCGGTGCAACTGGCTGAGCATTAGCCCGGTTTTCCACGGTTTTCCATGGCGTACTTAGGCCCTTCGCGGGGTACTCAGTCTGGCGGTGACGGTGGATTTCGAAGCACGGTCGCGTCGCGTTCCGAGGGTCAGTGACGATGATGAGGTTTCTTGGGGATGGAAGACGACCGCGGCGACCGTGAGCGGCTCGACGAGCTAGCCGCAGCCCGCGACCAGATGGAGCAGCTGGTGCGGGCGATCGTCGAGATCGGCTCCGACTTAGACCTGGACGTGACGTTGAAGCGGATCGTCAACGCGGCGATCGAGCTGGCCGGCGCTCGGTACGGGGTGCTGAGTCTGCGCGCATCAGACGGCACGCTGGTCTCGGGCGTTCATGCGGGCATCGACGACGAGACTGCGCGTCGGCTCGGCGAGCTTCCCATCGGCGAGGGGCTGCGTCTCGATGACTTGAGCGCACATCCGCATGCCGACGTGCTCGGCGCACACAAGCCACCGCTACGGGCACTCCTCGCGGCGCCAATCACCGTGCGGGGCACGGATTTTGGCATTCTTTATCTCGCCGATGACCGGCCGGGCAAGGTGTTCTCCGATTCCCAGGAAGGCGCAGTCCGCGCACTGACGACGGCGGCCGCAGCCGCAATCGACAACGCGCGACTTTTCGAGCGAGAACGCGAAGCGGCGAAATGGACAAGCGCCAGTCGCGAGATCACCACCGCGCTGCTCTCCGGCGATCCCCAGATGGGACCGCTGCAGCTCATCGTGAACCGGGCGCTCGAGTTGGCCGATGCGGAGCAGGCGATATTGCTGGTGCCGCGGGAGCCTGACCTGCCAGATCACGTCGACACCCTGGTCGTGGCCGCGACGGCGGGCCGGTACGCATCGCAAGTGATCGGTCAGCAGGTTCCGATGGACGGGTCCACCACCGGCGGTGTGGCACGTCGCGGTATACCGCTGATCACCGACTCTTTTCAATACCCCATCGAGGGGTTCACCGATGTCGGCGAGCGCTCGGCGATCGTGATACCGCTCATCGCGGACAGCAGGGTGCTCGGGGTGATCGCTGTGGCCCGTCAGCCGCAGCAGGCGCCGTTCGGTAACGATTACCTCGACCTCGTCAGTGACTTCGCACGGCACGCTGCGATCGCGTTGGCACTGGCAGCAGGCCGCGAACATGCACTCAACCAGGAACTCGCCCTAGCCGACACCGTGGAGGACGCGTTACGCGCCGCAGCGGAGGAACTTCGCCGACTGTGGCGGGCACGCCGCGTACTCGCGGTCACCTTCACGGCCCCAGGTGAACGAGCCGATGGTGCACCGCATGTCGTGTCGGTCGGCGAACCGGCGACATGGAGCGACCTGTCGCCTCACACCCAACAGATGATCACCGAGTTGCGCGACGGCGATCTTCTCAGCACCCCGAACACCACGCCGCCGGGCACGACGGGCATCGCACTGCAGCATCCCGAGGGGGTGCTTGTGGTCTGGATCGAGCTGGCTGAGCAGAGGTCGTTCACCCTCGAGGACCAGACGTTGCTAACGGTGCTGGCAGGACGCCTCGGCCAGGGGCTGCAGCGGGTGCATCAGGTGGACAAACAGCGCGAAACCGCCCTTGCGCTGCAACACGCAATCCTCGGTCCGGCCGAACTACCGGGCGGATTCGCGGCGCGCTATCAGGCCGCAAGCCGACCCCTTCAGGTGGGCGGTGACTGGTACGACATCGTCGACCTCGAGGACGGCCGCATCGCGCTGATCGTCGGCGACTGCGTCGGTCACGGCCTGGCCGCCGCCACCGTGATGGGACAGGTGCGCAGCGCCTGCCGTGCGCTGCTGTTCAGCGACGCCAGCCCGGGGGCGGCCTTGGAGGGAATGGATCGCTTCGCTTCGCGGCTGCCCGGGGCCCGATGCACCACGGTTGTCTGCGCCGTGCTCAACCCCGAGACCGGTGAACTGCTGTACTCCAGTGCCGGGCACCCCCCGCCGATCCTCGTCGACGCCGACGGCGCTATACGGATTCTCGAGGACGGCCACACCATTGCGTTGGGAGTACGGCCTAACTGGTTGCGCCCCGAAGCGCGGGTGACCCTCCCGCCGCGCGCGACTCTGCTGCTCTACACCGACGGCCTGATCGAACGTCGCAGAAGAGGGCTCGACGATGGTATCTCCCGAGTCGCCGAGGTGGTTCGCGACGGCCGCGCGTCAACACTGGACGATCTGGCGAACCAGATCATGTCCGGTGTCGCGCCGGCAGGCGGATACCAGGACGACGTGGTCGTGTTGCTTTACCGCCACCCGGGGCCACTCGCGCTTGAATTTCCCGCGCACGCAAGCCAACTCGCGCCTGCCCGGCACGCCTTACGCGGCTGGCTGAAACGAGCCATGGTGAATCCGGATCAAAGTATGGACGTACTCATCGCTGCGGGAGAGGCGGTCGCCAACGCGATCGAGCATGGTCACCGCGACAATCCGAACGGAGTCATCAGCGTGGACGCGACGGCTCTGGTCGACCGGGTGCACTTGACTATCACTGACTCCGGCTCGTGGAAACCTCCGCAGGCGGCGAGGGACTCCACTCGCGGTCGTGGCATCGCACTGATGCGCGGGCTCATGCAGGAGGTCGCCATCAAGCCCGGCATTGCCGGAACCACGGTTCACCTGACCGCTAGGGTCGGTTGATGTCCGCGTCGCTGACGCTTGAGACCGCGCGCGGCGACAGCGGAAATCTCGTGCTCATCGCGACCGGGGAAATCGACCTCAGCAACATCGCGGCCTTCAGCCAGGCGCTCACCGATTCCACTGCGACTGCAGCGGGGAGCGGCGAACGGCTCACCGTCGATCTGAGCGCAGTCGAATATCTCGACAGCTCGGCCATCAACGCGCTGTACCACGTCGCCGACCACATCCATCTGATCGCCAACCCGGTGCTGATGCGCAGCCTCACCGTCAGTGGCCTCGCTGAGTTGGTCGCCATCGAATCGCCACAGCCGAAGACTGCTGCCCTCGACGAGCATTGATCAGCCGCATCGGTAAGTGGTAACTTACGGTTCGTGCAGACTTACCAAGATGACGCCTGGGTCGCGCTCGCCGACCGCACCCGGCGGTCGATCGTGGAACGTCTCGCACACGGGCCGATGGCGGTGGGCGAAATCGCCCGCGACCTGCCCGTCAGCAGGCCCGCGGTATCGCAACACCTGAAAGTCCTCAAACGCGCCGGCCTGGTACGCGACCGTGCGGCAGGCACGCGACGGGTCTACCAGTTGGACCCGACGGGGCTCGAAGCCTTGCGCGCCGACCTCGACCGGTTCTGGGTGCAGGCCTTGGCCGGTTTCAAGGACACCGTCGAACATCTGGAGGGAGACGAATCATGACGCAAGCGCGACCCGTGAGCATCCGTCACGACGTGGTCGTCAACGCCCCACTCGAGCGGGCGTTTCGCGTGTTCACCGAGCGGTTCGGAGACTTCAAGCCGCGCGAACACAATCTGATGAGCGTCCCGATCGCCGAGACGGTGTTCGAGGGCCGCGTCGGCGGGCACATCTACGACCGCGGCGAGGACGGCAGCCTGTGCAAGTGGGCGCGTGTCCTCGTCTTCGACCCGCCCAACCGCGTCGTCTTCACATGGGACATCGGGCCGACATGGCAGCTGGAAACCGACCTCACGCGGGCCAGCGAGGTGGAGGTCCGATTCATCGCCGAGTCCGCCGAGCGTACGCGCGTCGAACTGGAACACCGCCACATCGAACGCCACGGTGAGGGTTGGGAGTCGGTCGCAACGGGCGTCGACGGCGACGCAGGCTGGCCGCTGTATCTCGGCCGCTACGCCGGCCTGTTCGACCAATGACGGCAACGGACACGATGCAGTTGGCACAGGCCGAGCGCGAAGAGTTCGCCACGCTGCTGGAGGGTTTGTGTGCCGAGCAATGGGACAGTCCAACATTGTGCGAGAAGTGGCGAGTGCGCGATGTCGTCGCACACGTCATCGGTTACGACCCGCTGCGCCGGGCAGAGCTGTTGCGGCGCATGGCCAAAGGCCTGATAACGCGTGGCGGCGCCAACGCCGTCGGGGTCGCGGAGTACGCACGCACGCCGCCGGAGGAGTTGATCGCGCTGATGCGTGAGTACACCGTGCCGCACGGGTTGACGGCGGGCTTCGGTGGCAAGATCGCGCTTACCGACGGGATGATTCACCAGCAGGACATCCGAAGGCCGCTCGGAATTCCACGAGACATCCCCGCCGAATCATTGCGAACCGCACTGGATTTCACCACCTGGGCACCGCGACTTCGGGGGGCTCTGCGCACCCGCGGCGTGCGCCTTGTCGCCACCGACGTGGACTGGGCTTACGGCAAGGGCCCCGAGGTGCGGGGCAGTGGCGAAGCCGTGCTGATGGCGATGGCGGGCCGCCGTGTCGCACTCGAC
>Ga0070665_100004307_pt1 | contig 14962 bp, 13 predicted proteins | sample KBSS13metaG_FD_65862 | JGI IMG/M metagenome (GOLD analysis project Ga0070665, IMG submission 65862) | Switchgrass rhizosphere microbial communities from Kellogg Biological Station, Michigan, USA - KBS S1-3 metaG | ecosystem: Host-associated > Plants > Roots > Rhizosphere > Soil ... | reverse complement strand
TGCATTAAGTACTAAAACCAAAGAGATGCTGGGCCTGGTAGCGAGCATGGTGCTACGCTGCGACGACTGTATAAAATATCACCTGGGAAAATGCCATGAAGAAGGTATAACTACCGATGAAATGTATGAAATATTTGCAGTAGCAAACATAGTGGGTGGCACTATAGTGATACCGCATACACGCAGAGCTGCAGAATACTGGGAAGCCCTGCAGGAAGGCTAGATATTCACTTCTTTTTTGCTTTTGTATGCAGCAATTACTTCTTTATATAATTGCTCATACATAGGCACTATGTGTTTCTTTTCAAACTTGCGGGTATGCTGTATAGCTGCTTTTTTGAACTGCTGTAGCCTGTCATCGTCACCAAGTATGTGTATGGCATGTTTAGCCATATCCTGTATATCGCCAACATTGCTGAGATAGCCGGTAACACCATGTTCATTGATCTCTGCAAGGCCACCCGAATTGGTAGAAATAACCGGCACTCCACAAGCCATAGCTTCCAGTGCAGAAAGGCCGAAGCTTTCATATTCTGATGGCAAAAGGAACAGGTCTGAGATACTTAATATCTCATCTATTTCTTCCTGCTTACCGAGGAAGCGCACTTCATTATATATTCCAAGCTGCCTTGCCAATTCCTCAGCCATCTGTCTTTCCGGGCCGTCACCTATCATCAGTAATTTTGAAGGAATGATTTCACGCACGCTCTGGAAAACCTTTATCACATCCTCTACCCTCTTTACCTTTCTGAAATTGGATACATGCGTAAGTATGCGTTCGCCGTTAGGGGCCAGCATCTTCTTAAAATGTTCTTTGTTGCTTTTATAGAAACGCTGTACATCTACAAAGTTGGGGATAACATGTATGTCCTTCTCTATTTTGAAAGACTTAAATGTTTCCTCACGCAGATTATTTGATACCGCAGTAATAGCATCCGATTCATTAATAGAAAAAGTAACTACAGGGGCATACATCTGGTCGCGACCCACAAGTGTGATATCCGTACCATGCAACGTAGTGATGAATGGGATATCCTTACCCGTTTTTTTTAATATTTCCCGGGCAAAGTAAGCAGCAGAGGCATGTGGTATAGCATAGTGTACATGCAATAAATCGAGCGAATTATTGGCAATTACGTTTACCATGGTACTGGCAAGTGCGCTCTCATATGGCGGAAAATCAAATAACGGATAAGTAGGTACCGAAACTTCGTGGTAATATATATTAGGGTGAAAATTAAGACGTACAGGTTGCTTATAAGTGATAAAATGCACTTCATAGCCCTTCTCAGAAAGGGCCATACCAAGCTCTGTAGCTAATACACCACTACCGCCAAAGGTTGGGTAGCAAACGATACCTATTTTCATTCTGCTATCTTTAATCTATGCCTGCAATAACAATGCCTGCCGTGCAAATATCAAATTAAAGTATGATTCTGTCTCTATAAGGCAATCAGCTTTAACAATAACAAAGCGCTTATTAATAAAGAATTAATCTTTCTTGGCATTGGCCAGCAAATAGGCGCGCACGGTAAGTCCTTTACTTTCACTTAAATGAGTGCGAGGCAGCATACCAATCAAAATGCCGTCCCAGTCATTTGCATTGAATTCGCTTGCAGCGTGAAGCCTATGGCATTCAGCACATGAGGCTTTATACAAGGCCATCCCTTCATTGAGCTGCGCTGGTGTATAGACGGTAGTGTCATTAAAATGGCTACGTGCCTTGGCAGGCTTGCCTGATATTGCCTTGCCTGTTTTGTTGGAACAATTGACCAGAAAAAACACTGTGGCAGATAAGGCTGCCAGCGTGCAGATTTTTTTCATGTATGAACATTTATTTCGTAAAAATACTGCTTTACTATTTGTTACGATATGCCATTATTAAGAAACAGCGTATTATTTTTATAAAATGAAATTTCGTTATCTTTTTATTGCTGCACTAATTCTTAATAGCAGCTGCTTTGCGCAGGATTCACTCATGTTTCGCAAAATAGCTGATGAAATATTATTAAGAGGAAACTGCTATAATAATCTGCATGTGTTGTGTAAAACAATTGGTCATCGCATATCAGGCTCACCGGAAGCTGCCAAGGCTGTAGAATGGGGAGAAAAGACCATGCAACAGACAGGTGCAGATAAAGTATGGCTGCAAGCGGTAGATGTGCCTCGCTGGGTACGTGGCTACGAAAACCTGCAACTGCAATATGGCAAGGGAAAATACAAGACTGTAAAAATGTTGTCGCTGGGTAACAGTGTAGGCACGAATGGCAAACCATTAACTGCAGAAGTAATAATGGTGAAAAGCTTTGATGAGCTGAACTCATTGCCTGCAGAAAAGGTGAAAGGAAAAATCGTGTTCTTCGATTATCGTTTCAGACAAGACTTCGTTAATACATTCCCCGGATATGGTGACGCGGTAAAATACAGGGGATATGGCCCTTCGGCAGCAGCACAGAAAGGCGCTGTGGCTATTATCATACGCTCTATGTCTACAGGAGCAGATGATGTGCCGCATACAGGTTCCACCCATTATGTAGATAGCATAAAGGCAATACCTGCTGTAGCGCTTGGTAATTTTAGTGCAGATACCTTGGAAACAGCTTGCACCAATGGCACGGTACATGCCAGGTTAGAGTCAAATTGCAGGATGTTGCCTGAAAGTGTTCGCTCCTATAATGTAATAGGTGAAATAGAAGGTACGGAACACCCTGATGATATAATAGTAGTGGGCGGGCATCTCGATTCATGGGACGTAGGCGAGGGAGCACATGACGATGGCTCCGGCTGTGTACAATCTATGGAAGTGCTGCGTACTATTAAAGCACTTGGCATACACCCTAAATGTACTATACGTGCAGTACTCTTTATGAATGAAGAAAATGGACTAAAGGGTGGTTTAGCATATGCCGACTCTGCAAAGACACATAACGAAAAACACATACTTGCCATAGAAACAGACGCAGGCGGTTTTTCGCCACGTGGCATAGGACTTGAAATGCCGGACAAGCAAAAAGAAAAAATATGCTACTTCAGGAAATTGTTCCTGCCATACGGTGTATATGATTTTGAAGAAAAAGAGGGAGGAGCGGATATAAGCCCCCTTGCAAAACAACATGTACCATTAGCGGGATTACTACCGGACTCACAGCGGTACTTTGATATACACCATACCAATAATGACGTGTTTGAAGCAGTAAACCACAGGGAACTAGAGTTAGGAGCCGTGACGCTTACTCAATTAGTATACCTGGTAAGTGAATATGATTTAAAATAAATAGAATGGCTGTAGCAGAAAGGAAGGAGACGATAATGAATAAGCTATTGCGGCGCCCATCAAGCGTTGTGGCAATATGCATTATATGTATTACCTGTCTTACAGCCATATTCGCTTACTTATTAGTACCTGACGGTACCCCGTTTGCAAACAGGATGATAGTCGAGCTCGGCGCAAAACAGCCTGGCTTTCGTAAACAATTACTACTGGTGCCAAAGAGCACCAAACAGGAAAGAAATTCTAAAATATCTGAATGGTTCAACGGCACCACATCCGACTATGATGCTGTACCACTAAATGCCTACACCTTTCAGGACGATAAGCTGATAGCCACGCACTATATAGATGAAGGCATGCAGGATACTATTATCTATCCATTAGCCAGATTAATACCAACCGAAAAGGCTAATATAAGTCTTGAGCAAAAGCGGCAGTACATAGCAGCGCAACAGATCATTCAGCGCACGTTTTATCTTGGTACAGACCGCTATGGAAGGGATATATTATCAAGGCTTATCGTGGGCTCAAGGGTAAGCATAGCTGTTGGGCTTGTTGCTGTGCTGTTATCACTTACTATAGGCATTATACTAGGCGCACTGGCAGGCTATTTTGGTGGCCTTATTGATAACATGGTGATGTGGCTGATAAATATTTTATGGGCCATCCCTACTCTTCTACTGGTATTTGCAATAACCCTTACTATAGGCAAGGGTTTCTGGGAAATATTTGTAGCCATAGGGCTTACCATGTGGGTGGGTGCCGCGCGCCTAATACGTGGGCAAGTGCTGGTGCTGCGTGAAATGGAATATATAACTGCCGCAAAAGCGATAGGTCTAAGCGATATACGTATCATCTTCCGACATATAGTACCCAATATTGCCGGGCCGCTAATGGTAATAGCAGCAAGTAATTTTGCCACCGCTATACTTATAGAAGCCGGGCTTAGCTTTCTTGGCTTTGGTGTGCAGCCGCCACATCCATCATGGGGTTTAATGATAAAAGAGCATTACAATTTCTTACTCACCAACAGGCCACTCTTGGCCATAATTCCAGGGCTTGCGATAATGCTGCTTGTGTATGCATTTAATATATTAGGCAATGCGCTGCGAGATGTGCTTGATGTAAAGGAATAACTATTACAAGATCATATTCTGTGCAGCAATCCACCCGCTGCTCCAGGCATTCTGAAAATTGAAACCTCCGGTTATACCATCTACATCTAATATTTCACCAGCGAAATATAAACCAGGGACTTTACGGCTTTCCATTGTCTGCGGGTCAATTTCTGATAATGTTACACCGCCGCAAGTGACAAACTCTTCCTTAAATGTAGTTTTACCTTTTACCTGGTAGGTATCGCGTATCAGCCGCTCAATAAGTTTATTCTGTGCAGAGGCAGGAAGTTCGCCCCATTTCACTTCATTGGTAATGCCGCTTTGTTGCAGCAAATATTCCCACAAACGCCGGGGCAATGAAAATGGATTTTTTGTTTGTACCAATTGTTTGCCCTGGTCTTTCCTCAGCTGTAAAAAGCTTTCGCGCAATTCCTCTTCTTTCACATCACCCAGCCAGTTTAGCTGCACCTGAAATTCGTAATTGCGCTGCTGTAATTCTCTCGCTGCCCATGCTGATGTGCGTAAGATGGCCGGTCCGCTAAGCCCCCAATGTGTTATTAATACAGGACCTTGTTCTGTTATTTTGGTGCCGGAAATTTTAATAGTTGCATTATTCACTACCACGCCCATTAGCTCTGTAATAGGATGCTTGGCTATATTGAAAGTAAATAGCGATGGCACAGGCGGTTGTATGGTATGCCCCAGTTGCTCTATCCATTTATATTGTTCTTTCTTGGGGAAACCTCCGGAGGCTATCAAGACCTTGTCTGCTGATACAGATGGCGCATCGGTAAAATGGATAATGAACTTATCAGCTGTTTTCTCTATTCTTTCTACAGACCTGTGATATAATATTTCAACCTTATTCCGCATTACCTCGTTCCACAGGCAATCAATAATAGTTTGCGAACTGTCCGTTACCGGGAACATGCGGCCATCATCTTCAGTCTTCAGTTTCACACCACGTTGTTCAAACCAGTTAACAGTATCCTGCGGACTAAAGCGATACAATGATTTACGCAATAGTTGTTTTCCCCTTGGGTAGCGTGTAACAAGTTCCGGAATATCAAAGCAAGCATGAGTTACATTACAACGCCCACCACCCGACACTTTTACCTTTTGCAGCACCTTACCCGTTTTCTCAAGTATCGTTACCTGTTGACCTTCCTTGTACGGAATATTAGCCGCGGCAAAACAACCGGCAGCACCGGCACCTATTATAGCTATATGCATTTACCTAAGCTTCATTATTTTCATTTGCAGCTGCTTTTACCTGCGCTTCTACTACAGCTATAGATACCATATTTACTATCTGCCGTACCGAGCTGCCAAGCTGCAATACATGTACAGGCTTACGCAAGCCGATAAGTACAGGACCAACAGCCTCTGCGCCACCCACTTCCTGCAACAGGTGGTAAGCAATATTGCCCGCGGCAAGATTAGGGAATATCAGCACATTGGGCGATTCATTTACCAGGTCAGAGAAAGGATAATTTTCCCTGAGCAAATCTTTATTGAATGCCACACCTGCCTGCATTTCACCATCTATGATAAGGTCCGGATGCATTGCCTTTATCTTAGCTACAGCATTGCGCACAAGAATAGCCTCTGGCGATGCACTGCTGCCAAAATTGGAATAAGATAACATAGCAATGCGCGGCTTGATATTTAAATGAGTTACTGTACGAGCAGTAAGCAAAGTAATATCCACCAGTTCATCTTCAGTCGGATTGAAGTTAACCGTAGTATCCGCAAAGAACAGTGGTCCCTTCTTGGTGAGCATAATATATAAGCCCGCCACACGTTTCGCATCAGGCTCCATACCTATTATCTCTAGCGCCGGGCGCAATGTATTTGGATACTGGCGGGTAAGGCCTGATATTAAAGCATCTGCTTCACCGGTTTCTACCATCATGCAGCCAAAATATGGACGTTCACGCATTACCTTGCGCGCTTCGTATAAATTATAACCGCGACGTTTACGTTTTTCAAAGAACTGTGCACCATATTCAGCACGCTTTTTATCAGAGCTTTCACTTAGCGGGTCTATAATTGTTATATCATGCAGTTGTAAGCCATTCTCTTTTATTAAGGCCCGTATCTTCTTTTCATCACCCAGCAGTATAGGTATTGCTATGCCTTCATCCTTTACTATCTGCGCTGCCTTCAGCACCTTCAGGTTTTCAGACTCTGCAAACACCACACGCTTAGGGTTTTGCTTTGCTTTATTTACCACAAAGCGCATAAGGTTATCATCGGAACCCAGGCGTTGGTACAGCTCATTCTCATACGCATCCCAATCACTTATTGGCTTCCTCGCTACGCCACTATCTATTGCAGCTTTAGCCACAGCAGGGGCCACAGTTACCAATAGTCGAGGGTCTATAGGCTTAGGTATAATGTATGTAGGGCCGAAAAACAAGCTTGTTTCATTATAGGCCACGTTCACCATATCAGGTACTGGCTCTTTAGCTAATGATGCCAATGCCTTCACCGCAGCCAATTTCATCTCTTCATTAATTGTTGTAGCACGCACATCCAGCGCTCCGCGGAATATATAGGGGAACCCCAGCACATTATTCACCTGGTTAGGGTAATCACTGCGGCCTGTAGCCATTATTACATCAGGCCTTGCCTCTATTGCATCTTCATATGGTATTTCTGGATTGGGATTTGCAAGCGCAAATACAATTGGCTTATCTGCCATACCCTTTACCATTTCTTTCGAAACTATATTGCCCTTAGATAAACCAATAAACACATCTGCACCTTTCATTTCGTCTTCAAGGCTCGTCATTTCAGCATCCTGGGCAAATTGTTGTTTATATTTATCCAGGTCTGTGCGCGAGCTGGTGATTAGCCCCTTACTATCGAACATATAAATGTTCTCTACCTTGGCCCCAAGCGCAAAATAAATTTTGCAGCAGGATATGGCTGAAGCACCGGCGCCACTCACTACAAATTTCACATCAGCAATGTTTTTGCCTACAAGCTCCAATGCATTTAGCAAGGCAGCCCCGGATATTATAGCCGTACCATGCTGGTCATCGTGCATTATTGGTATGCTTAGTTCTTCCTTCAGGCGTTTCTCTATTTCAAAACACTCAGGCGCTTTTATATCTTCCAGGTTTATACCGCCAAAGGTTGGCTCAAGGGCTTTTACTACCGTTACAAACTCCTCTATTTCGCGCGACTTAAGTTCTATATCAAATACATCTATATCAGCAAATATCTTGAACAGAATTCCCTTTCCTTCCATCACTGGCTTTGAGGCCTCAGGCCCTATATCCCCAAGGCCCAGTACTGCGGTACCATTACTTATTACCGCTACCAGGTTGCCCTTCGCGGTGTAGCGATACACATCCTCCGGGTGCTCATGTATCTCCATGCAGGGCTCTGCTACACCTGGCGAATAGGCAAGCGCAAGGTCTCTTTGTGTCTTTGTTTCTTTGGTGGGTATTACTTCTATTTTCCCCGGTCTCCCCTTCTCATGATATTCCAGTGCATCTTCCTTTCTTATTAGCTGTGCCATTTTCCAAATAAATTTCAGGTTATCTAAGGTACAAAGAGTGTGTAAAGAAATGCATACTATCCACTGCTCAAATACATATTAAAAATACTTTGGCACGAATTTTCGTGTGTATTTTATATAAATCAATTGCTTATGAATGCAATCAACGACCATTACCTGGTACCGGAACAAATGGAAGGCACCGGGAAAAATCTGCAAAGCTATGTTACTGCTTTAACCGTGGAAGATGCTGAGGATATGTTCGTTGAGGCGAAGAACAGGATGCTGGATATAAATAACTGGAAAAAAGAGAACTCCTTTTTCAGCTCATTTGTATTAACCGACGCACATGGCAAAGAAGTACACAGGCACGCACATGCAGGCGATTTTATTCGTATTGCAAACAACAGTGGTAACAGCTTGTATAACTGGATACATATTGATGCAATAGAATATGACGACTACCCAGATATTAATACAGAAACAATAGCTATAAGAATCCATCCTTCAAAAGAACCGCATATAAAGGATGAAGAAGAAGCATATCTTATTAATAGCGCTGTAAGCAGTACAATGGTTATTGAGCGCCTGGACAGGAGGCTTACAAGCCTATATCATGGCAGAAATGAAATAATAGGTGGTACCGGCAACCAAACGGATGAAGCCTGGCAAAGCCTTATAAATAGCTTTTTAATGTTTGAATAACAACAAATTAGCTACATACAGTTTTTTTTGTTATACTTGCCCCGAATTTAGGAACAGTATCACCGAAACATAACTACTGCTCCAAGGGATAAGTATAAAACTCAGATGCGCTATTATTTTTTTAACAACCCGAGCAAGGAATATTCGCGCCCATTCAGGCAGTTTGCTATAAAGCAAAACATTGGCACATCAAACATATTAGCATATACAGTTACAACCACTTGTATATTAATATTTATCTGCAAGCTATTTGTCGATTATGGCCTAATTGTTAATAACCCCCGTGACTATAGAGATGTGCTTATTTTCCTGCTTTCCGGCTCAGTAATATACCTGCTATGTCACACCATTATTAAGAAGGCAAATATAAAAAGGCGCTTAAGAGCTTTCTGGATACTTACTTCTTATTATGCACTGGTTATTATCGGTGGCTTTATGTGGCTCACATTTATTGCCCAGCATAACCCCGGCAATACAATGACCATGTTTATGGCAGGTATGTTTGGCGTAGGTGTGCTATGGATATTCGACTTTTGGGGCACCTTTATTATTTCTTTGCTCACTTTTGCTATATTTTCAATAAGCCTGAATGCTTTTCAGACTAACAAAATGGTACTATGGGAAAACTACATAGTTTCTTTCGTGGTCATCCTGCTTTTTTTTATTATATCCCGGATACTGTACTCTTCGCATTTCAGGTACTTCATGCAGCTGCGCACTACTGAAGAAAAAAGCAATGAAATACAAAAGATAAACCAGACCCAAACGGAGATACTGGATATGGTAGCGCATGATTTGCGCAGCCCTATAAATAGTATCGCAGCATTGGTTGATCTTATTCAACATCCTGCATCTACTGAAGAAGAAAAGGCTGAATATTATGATATGATATTATCTGCCTGCAAAAACTCTGATACAATTATCCAGGACCTTATTGATACTGCAAAGAAGAGGGATAATAAAGCTATAACGGTAGAAGGCGTATCTTTAAATCAATTTCTTAGCTCCGTCCGCGACCAATGGGCATATCGCCTGCCTGCTAATAGGCAACTGGTATATAAGTCTCCCGATAGCGAAATAATAGCTGCTATTAACGAGCAAAAAATGCAACGCGTAATCGACAACCTGATAAATAATGCAATAAAATTCACTCCATCAGATGGCATTATAGAACTGGGCTTGCAAACCGAAAAAAATAATATACGGATTTCTATTAGTGATAATGGCATAGGCATCCCCGAAGATCTGCGTCCTTATCTGTTCGATCGTTTTTCAAAAGCCGGCAGAACTGGCCTTGACGGAGAAAAATCTTATGGCTTAGGGCTTAGTATATGCCAGCAAATAGTAGAGCAGCACGGCGGCAGCATATCTGTAAACAGCAAAGTGGCAAAAGGGACAACCTTTAACATAGATATTCCCAACAAAATATAAACATATTAAATTAGCTGGTATTACATAATTCGTTTATTATATTTACATAAACGCATGTCTATGTCATATCGCTACTTTGCTTTCCTGCTTACGGCATTCCTTTTTTTTGCTTCCGCATCATACGCACAGCCTGCAGCAGACTATGCCATTCAGCTTACAGCTACCGTACAGGCAAGCCCTGCACAAATAACTATTTCATGGAAGCCTGTTGCAACCGCTACCTCTTATGCGTTGAATAAAAAAGCAAAAACATCCGGCACCTGGGCATTTCTAAAAAGCGTACCTGCTACTGATAGTAGTTATACCGATACAAAAGTGATAACTGACTCTGCATATGAGTATAGTATAGAGGCTGCAGGTTCTGTTGACGCCACTGGCTATATATATGCCGGTATAAAGGCCCCTGCTATTCACTACAAAGGCACTTTAGCATTATTCGTTGATAGCACATTTACTGATTCCTGCGCTACCCCTATTACACAGTTGATGAAAGACATAAGCGGTGATGGCTGGCAAGTAATAAGGCATGATGTATCAAGAACATTATCCGACACTGCGATAAAAGCAATGATAGTAAGCGATGTTACTACGAATACCATTACCGCCGTTTTGCTGCTGGGTCATGTAGCCGTACCTTATAGTGGTGACCTGAATCCAGATGGCCATCCCGACCACCTTGGCGCATGGCCGGCAGATATGTACTACGGCAATATTAGCCGTGTATGGACAGACACAATAGTTAATGATACATCTGCAGGATATGCAGCAAACAGGAATAGACTTTACGACGGCAAATGGGATTTGACACTGGTGCCCGCCGCTGCAAAAATAGAAGTAAGCCGTATAGACTTTTACAATATGCCTGCTTTCGGTAAAACAGAAGTGCAGCTCATGAAGTCTTATCTCATGCGCGATCATTTGTATAAGATGGATTCCCTTACCATGTCACATCGCGCCCTGATTGATGACAACTTTGGCGGTTTTAGTGGTGAAGCCTTTGCAGCTAATGGCTGGAGAAATTTCCCTGTGCTAATAGGTAAAAATAATATTCAGGAAATAGATTTTATTAGCTCACTTAATGACTCTACCTACCAATGGGCTTATGGCTGTGGTGGAGGCTCCTTCACCAGCGCAGGCGGTATAGGCAGCACTTCTGATTTCACGACTAACCATGTAAATGGTATCTTCACGATGCTTTTTGGCAGCTATTTCGGTGACTGGAATGTGCAAAACAATTTTCTGCGTGCTCCTCTTTGTGCCGATATTCCTGCACTTACATCATGTTGGGCAGGCAGGCCTAATTGGTTTTTTCACCACATGGCGCTTGGCGAAAACATAGGCTATGCTGTAAGGCTCACACAAAATAACGGGGGAACTTACATACCAACTGGTTACGGTGCCGAGTTTGTCCATATTGCATTAATGGGCGACCTCACGCTCCGCAGTGACTATATTAAACCCGCTACCAACCTAGCTATTACCTCACCGGTTGACGGTGGAGCACACCTTATATGGCATAGCTCTGCAGATGCTGCAGTCGCAGGATATTATGTTTACCGTGCAGATAGTTTGTATGGTTATTACCAAAGGATATCAAACCAAACTACAGATACTTTTTATTATGATACAGCGGGCGGTAACACTGGCTTAAAATACTACATGGTTCGCCCGATAAAAATACAGGCAACTCCATCGGGTAATTATTATAACCTGGGTATAGGCATTACAGATACTATTACGGTTAGCTACCCAACACACAGTACTGCTGTTGCAAATATTACTACAACCAATAGCAATATATTACTATATCCAAACCCTGCTACCAACGAACTGCATATTGAAATATACAGTGCAATGCAAACGGCTGCTACAATATGCGTAATAGACATGACTGGCAGAAGGCTTATAACCACTACACAATCACTTAACTACGGTAGAAACACAATAGAACTCAAAATAAATAAATTGCCGGCAGGAGTTTATACGCTTTGGATGAGCAATGAAGCAGGCGATATCAGGACCCGGAAATGGATAAAAGAGTAATAGTTATCCAGCTTATTTCTGCCTGGAGTACTGCCTGATTTTTGCGTACTTAACATAAGAGTAAAATGCCGAATTACGGCAAATAAGATAGCCGTAATAGCCGTCAAGAAATCCTTTGCGCAAAATAAAATCGACAAAAAACTCCAGCTTAGGGGCAAACCATAGCTTTATTATCGAAACCTTTTTACCTTTTTCTATATCTATGCGGGCCTTTATTTCAGAGTACTGCTCTATTTTACGAATATGGTCTGAAATAGTAGCGTAGCTATAGTGCAACAAGTCTCCCTTTAAGTGGCCTACGGTAGCATGTTTATCATACAGGTGCCATTCTTCATGCACTTTATCTATGCTCATTGCACCCTTTGTTCGGTCCCACAGTCTTATTTTAGGCTGCGGATACCAGCCACAATGCTTTATCCATTTCCCACAGTAATTAGTAAGTATATCCAGTTTATATGCATCATGTGTAGGGTCTTGTTTTATTTCTAATAGACTCTGCTCTAGTTCGGGTGAAATAACCTCATCAGCATCTACTGATAGTATCCAGTTATGGCTTGCCTGGTTTTGGGCAAAATTCTTTTGCTCCCCATAACCGTTAAATTGGTAAGAAATAACCTTAGCGTCCAGATCTTTCGCAATATCTGTAGTAAGGTCTGTAGAGTAGCTATCCACCACTACTATTTCATCAACTACATTCTTTAGCGAGTCTATACAACGTGCTATATTTTGCTCCTCATTATATGTTATTATTACCGCGCTGATTTGTATCATAAAAGCCTACTCACTGCCCCTAAATGTCTCTGGGCCATTGGTTTATTAAGCATTAATGCAATTTCAAAGTTATCATTTTCCTGCAAGTGCCTGAAATAATATTACATATACACCAAAATGTTCTCATCTTTGGCAAAAACAACAATAAGTGTCCCTGCATTGGCTTTTACCATCTATCAAAGGAATACCTGTGCTTATGTACCACAGGGTTTGGCCCGATACGAATGATGGGCTAACTATTAGTCCCGAAAAGCTGAAGGAACAATGGCTATATCTGAAGAAGGAGGGGTATAACACCCTATCCCTATCTCAGTTTTCAGCTATCATAAAGAACAAACTACCCTACCCTGAAAAATCAATATTACTAACGTTTGACGATGGCTATTATAATAACCTTCAGTATGTATATCCCCTATTGAAAGAGCTCAACTGGACGGCAGTATTTTTTATTATTGCAGATACGCTTAACAAAACTGAAGACGAACCGGGAATAAACAGAAAAATGAACCTGCAGGAACTAAAAAGCCTGGACCCGGCTATAGTACAATTCGGGCTTCATGGCTTTCATCATGAGCACTTTTCGCAGCTTACAAATGAGCAGATACAAAAAGTTTTAGAACAATCTATACAGGTTTTTGAAGGGAATTCTTTACCGTTTCATAAAGTGCTTGCTTACCCTTATGGCGACAGGCCGAAGGACAAAAAACAGTTTGATGAATTAAAGAGCTGGATGAAAGCAAACGGCATAGAAGCTGCCTTTCGTATAGGCAATAAGGTAGCTAAAATCCCTGTTAAAGATGTTTACGAGATAAAACGGATAGACATAAAGGGCACTGATACGATGGACCAATTCAAGATAAAATTGAGAAAAGGAAAGCTAAAGCCCTTCTAAAATAATTTAAGGCCTTGCATTACCCTATCTATAAACTGCAGGCTTACTTTTTCAGCCGTGTTATTATAGATAAATGAAAATTGAAGCTCCTTGCCATTATGGTGTATAAAGTATATAAGACTGCGATTTAAGCCTGCAGGATATACATGCGACTCGAAATGCAATTCTACAGCCTGTTCAGGATAATATTTCGACTTATTGCAGGACAATAACTTTAGTGTGGAGTCTGCCTGGTATTCTCTTAATCTCAATTCAAGGTCGCCTCTTGTACAGTCTATGTAGCTTCTATTATCTGTAAATAACCCTTCCCTTACTGTTATCATAAAAACAAGTCCGGAATAATTATTATAAAAAATGCTTTCATGCTCTGCTGCGGAGGCGCTATCGTGCCATTGTACCAGGCTATCGCTAAGCGTTAACCGGTAGTGGTAAAGACTATCGTTAATAGTCTGCTGTGCTGTAGCAGGCACTATACTTCCAAGCAGGAACATTAAAAACAGAAAACCATAAAGTCTATTCATACAAAGGGGTGCTCCCCAATATTAGATAGCAAAAGTATTAATTCGCTTTTGTTATTAATATGGCATTAAAATAGTTTCTAATGATATCAATCATTGGAAAAACAATTTATACTTATGCGGTTTCAACTTACTATTTTCCGCTTTTATCATTATTAGCGGGGTAAAAAAATACATAGTAAGTAATTTAGTTGTTGAAAAGTGAGGAGATTATGGCTATTACATTTTCGGTAGACATTACAGGGAAAGAATTTGTGATTGAACGGTACAGGGCAGCAACCGGAGAGGTAAAGTATTATGTAAAATCTTTCAATGGCATGAAAAGTGAAAACTTCTTCATGGAAAAAGATGAGACTGATGACAGATGGCATATATCCGCTAATAGTCCCGTATCAAAAGATATTCATAAAGTAGAATACGAGCTGTCCCAGGCTATAGTCAGCTTCAGGGCTATACTGGAAAACTAGGCATTTCCTTTTTGTGTTTTGCAACCGCTCTTTCAAGGGCGGTTTTTTTGTCACTGCAAGGAGAGCTTAAAAGCTCTCTAAAATCACCCCATCGTTAACAAAATACCCGCTATTCAACGGTAAGCTATTTCAACTACAATCCCTACTTTTACATCACAACGATACAAAATCAGGACATTAACAATACGCACCAGAGAGTAACCTATGCATGTAACATGCAACCTATCACTATGAA
>Ga0070665_100004302_pt1 | contig 14969 bp, 13 predicted proteins | sample KBSS13metaG_FD_65862 | JGI IMG/M metagenome (GOLD analysis project Ga0070665, IMG submission 65862) | Switchgrass rhizosphere microbial communities from Kellogg Biological Station, Michigan, USA - KBS S1-3 metaG | ecosystem: Host-associated > Plants > Roots > Rhizosphere > Soil ... | reverse complement strand
AGCTCGTTGACCCGCTTGCCGAGCAGCGTGGGATCGGCGGTCTTGCCCACCTGGTCCGCGAACAGCGCGTCGATGGCATCCGCGTAACGCTCGGACCCCGGCTCGACCCGCAGGAAGTCGATGCGCGGGGGGTCGCTGCGCAGGCGGGCGCGCGCATCGACGATGCGCTGGAATTCCGCGACCGGCACGCCGAGCGCCGCCAGCCGCGCTTCCGCCCCGCGCGCCGCCTGCTCGCCGATCTTCATCGCCTTCTCGTGCTCGGTGAAATCCAGCGACGAGAAGTCACCCAGCGCCGGGTCGATGATCACGTCCCGGTCGCCGAGCGTCTTGCGCTGCGCGCTGGCGTTGTGGCGGATCAGGATGGCCAGCATCTGGTTGGTGACCGTGGCCACCGAGTCGAGTTTATTGCGTTCCAACAGCGGGAAGCCGCAGTCGACCACGATGAGCACGTCCACGCCCATCTCGCGCGCCACGTCCACCGGCAGGTTGGACGACAGGCCGCCGTCCACCAGCAGCTGGCCGTCGATCTCCACCGGCGCGAACACGCCCGGCGCCGAGAGGCTGGCACGCATCGCGGTAGTCAGGTCGCCGTGGTCGAGCACCACGCGTTCGCCGGTCACGATGTCGGTGGCGATGGCGCGGAACGGGATGGCGAGGTCGTCGAAGCGCTGCACCTGCGAGACCGGCAGCGTCAGGCTGCGCAGGATCTGCGTGAGTTTCTGTCCCTGCACCAGGCCGCGCGGCAGGCGGAACTTGCGGCTCTTCAAGCCGAGCGGAAACTTCACCAGGAAATTCTGGTCCTCGAGCTTGCGGCGAAAGGTCAGGTCCTTGCGCGCCGGCCGGTCGCGGAACGCGTCCTGCCAGTCGACCGAGGTCATGATGCGTTCGATGTCGGCCGCCGACAGTCCCGAGGCATACAGGCCGCCCACCACCGCGCCCATGCTGGTGCCGGCGATGGCGTCGATGGGAACGTGGTTCTCTTCGAGCACTTTCAGCACACCGATGTGCGCGGCACCGCGAGCGCCGCCACCGGAAAGCACCAGCCCGATTCGTGGACGCCCGGGCTCCCCCTGGCGCGCGACTTCCTGCGCGCGCGCTCCAGAACTCAGGACGAGGGCTGACATGAGGAATATGGCAGCTAACCAGGCTGCATTTCCCGCTTTCTTGTTCACTGCCACCGTGGCAAGGATAGTCGTTCGTGGCGATAATCGGCCACCCAATCATGCGCTACACCTTCACCTTGGTGGCCTTGCTGCCGCTCGCCGCCAACGCTGGCGATCCGATCACCGAACCGTCGAAGGCCAACGTGACGTCGGGCGACGAGGTGGTGGTCACGGCCACGCGCGAGCCGCGCGATTCGCTGACCACTCCGGCGAGCGTGTCGCGCATCGATGGCGCGGACCTGGCCGAACTCAGCGCCAAGCACCAGTCCGAGGCCTTGAACCAGAGCGCCGGTGTGTACATCCAGCGCGGCAGCGGCGCCGAAAGCCTGACCGCCATCCGCTCGCCGGTATTGGCGGGTGCCGGCGCCTGCGGCGCCTTCCTGGTGGCCGAGGACAACATCCCGATCCGCCCGGTCGGCTTCTGCAACCTCAACGAGATGTTCGAACTCAACTACGAGCAGGCCGGCGCCATCGAAGTGTTGCGCGGGCCGGGATCGGCCATGTACGGGGCCAGCGCCGTGCACGGCATCGTGAACCTGCTGACGCCCCGCGTGGCCGACCTCGCGGACTTCTCCGCCGGTATCGAGGGCGGATCCGATTCGTTCAAACGGCTGCGGCTCGGCTTCGCGCACGAACTCGGCAACTGGGACGTCGGCGCCTATGGCGTCGGCACCGACGCGCCGGGCTGGCGCGATTCCTCGGGTGTGAAGGAAGCCAAGCTCAACCTGCTCGCGGACAGCGACGTCGGCGGCGGCCAGCTGCGGATCCGCGCCGCGGGCACGGTGCTCAACCAGGAGACCGCGGGTTTCATCCAGGGCTATGAGAGCTACAAGGACGAGGACATCGCGCGCAGCAATCCGAATCCGGAGGCATTCCGCGATGCTTCGAGCGCGCGCGTGACGGCGCACTGGCAGCGCGACAACTGCTTCGCGATGGATTGCCGCTTCGAGCTGGCCGGCGCCTACCGGCGCTCGCGCATGGATTTCATCCAGCATTTCCTGGTGGGCAAGCCCTTCGAGCACAACGCGCAGACCAGCTACCTGCTGAGCAGCACGCTGGCGATGAACTTCTTCGCGAACGCGCTCGAGGCACGCCTGTCCGTGGATGCCGAGATCGCGGACTCGGAGCTCACGGAATTCCAGCCCGGCCCCGCGACCGATGGCACGCCCGCGGCCAACCGCATCCGTCCCGCCGGTTATCACTACGACTACACCGTCGACTCGGACACCGTGGGTGCCACACTGGCGCTCGACTGGCGCTTTGCGAATCACTGGTCGCTGGCCGCGGCCCTGCGGGCGGACCGGACCACCTACGACTACGACAACCACATGATCGATGGCAACACCGACCAGAACGGCGTGCCCTGCCCCGGTGGTTGCCTGTTCTCCCGACCCGCCGATCGCAGCGACGACTTCGACAATGTCGCACCGCGCGTCACGCTGTCGTGGCAGCCGGGCGAACATTCGATGTTGTACCTGTCCGGCTCGACCGGGTTCCGCCCGCCGGAGATGACCGAGGTCTATCGCCTGCAGCGGCAGCAGACCGTGGCCGACCTCGACAGCGAAGAGCTGGACTCAATCGAGGCGGGCTGGAAATTCCGCAACGAGCATTTCTCGTTGAGCACCGCGGTTTTCGACATGGACAAGAAGAACGTGATCCTGCGCGACGCCAACGGCTTCAACGTCAGCAACGGCCGCACCAGCCATCGCGGCGTGGAGTACGAGGCACGCGCGCGAGTCACTTCGTGGCTGGCGCTGCGCGCGGCCGGCACGTATGCGCGGCACGAGTACGACTTCTCGCGCTCCATCGAAGGTGGCGAAACCATCATCAAGGGCAACGACGTCGACACCGCGCCGCGCCAGGTGCACAACCTCGGAGTTGATTTGCAGTTCAATCAAGCGCTGCATGCGGCGATCGACGTCGCGTTCGTCGACCGCTACTTCCTCGACGCGGCCAATACCGCCTCCTATGCCGGGCACACCGTGGCCAACCTGCGCCTCGACTGGCGCGCGACCGCGGACCTGCGCGCCAGCCTGCGCGTCGACAACGTCTTCGACACGGCCTATGCCGACCGCGCCGACTACGCCTTCGGCAACTATCGATACTTCCCGGCGCGCGACCGCGCGCTGTTCCTGTCCCTGGACTTCGCCACGCACTGACATGCCACTTCTATATATCGTCGGAATCGCGGTTTCGATCCCGCTGATCATCCATTGCATCCGCACGGGCCGGAACACCGTCTGGGTGTTCGTGATGCTGTCGCTGCCGCTGATCGGCTCGGCGGCGTATTTCTTCGTGGAGATATTCCCGGAGCTGCGCAGCTCGCGCACCAGCCAGCGCGCCATGCGCGGCCTGCGCAACACGCTCAATCCCGAGGGAAGCCTGCGGCAGGCCGAGAACGCCATGAAGGTGAGCGGGACCGTGGCGGCGCGGCAGAAGTACGCCGACGAACTGGTGCGCATGGGGCGTGCGGCGGAGGCCGTGCCTATCTATCAGAATTGTCTTACAGGGGTGTTCGCCGAGGATCCCAAGCTGCTGCTGGGTTATGCGCACGCGCAGTTCGCGGCCGGCGAACCGGCGGCGGCGCGCGCCACGCTCGACGAATTGATCCGCAAGAACCCGGAATTCCGCTCGCCCGACGGGCACCTGCTGTACGCGCGTGCCCTCGAGGGCGAGGGAAACGACGAGAAGGCGTTATCCGAGTATGCGACGCTGGCCGAGTACTACCCGGGGGCCGAGGCCGGCGTGCGTTATGCGAAGCTGCTCAAGCGGTTGGGACAAGGCCCGTTGGCGCGCCAGACGCTGCAGGCGCTGCTGGAACGGGCCCGCCTGGCTCCGGCCCACTATCGCAAGGCCCAGCGCGACTGGCTGGACGAGGCCGCGAGCGAGTTGCGTGGTTAACGCTTCCTGTTGATGGAACGGAACGAAACGCCTTCCATCATGGCCTTGTAGCGCACCGCACCCGGCGAACGGCCCAGCTTCTGCGCGGCGACGCGCGCGGACACCTTCGACTTCGCGAATTGCCGCAGCTTCTTCATGTCGCCTGCGGACCATTCGCGCATGTGCCGAGCACCTTTCTTCGTGGCCATTCGTGCAGTCCTCTTCGAGCCTGGTGGTTTTGAGGGCCTAGTCTAACAACAATACCCCGGGGTCGAGTCAATCGTCGCCGGTTGCCGACAATGCTAGGAGGCCTCCTATCAAGCTCACGCCAGCTTGATAGACCTGGGATCGAAGTTAGGCGCCGGAAACCTTAGTGGCATCTGCTCGAACTCGTAAATAAGCAGTTGTGACACGGCGAAATCGCGGAACCACTTGCGATTCGCGGGAACCACGTACCAGGGCGCGTGGTCGGTCGAGCACCGGGCAAACATCGCCTCGAACGCGCGCGTGTAGGCGGCCCACTGCTGCCGCTTCTCCAGATCGCCGGTATCGAACTTCCAGTTCTTGCGCCTGTCGGTGAGCCGTTCCTGGAACCGGTGCAGCTGTTCGTCTTTGCTGATGTGCAGGAAAATTTTTACAACGCGGGTGCCCGCCGCGTCTAACAGGCGCTCGAAATCGTTGATCTGGTCATATCGGCGGCTCCAGACGTCCTCGGGCACCAGGTCGTTGACGCGCACGATCAGCACGTCCTCGTAGTGCGAGCGGTTGAATACCGCCACCTCGCCGCGCGGCGGCGCGTGCCGGTGGATGCGCCACAGGAAGTCGTGGCGCAGCTCCTCGGCGCTCGGGCCCTTGAAAGCGGTTACCGTGCAACCCTGCGGGTTGAATGCACCAAAGACGCGCCGGATGGTGCTGTCCTTGCCGCCGCCGTCGATGGCCTGCAGTGCAACCAGCATCGCGAAACGCTGATCGGCAAACATCTTGTACTGCAGCTCCTCCAGCCGCGTGAGGTTCTCCGCGGTGGCGGCGATCGCCTTGTCCTTGTCCCAGCCGAATGCGCGATCGGCGTCGGCATCCGCCAGCTTCGGGCGCGAGCCGGGCCTCACGCGCAGCTTGTCGGGAATGTCGCGGCGCGGCACGGGTCGCTGGCTCATCGGGGCACCTGCTGGGTTATGCAATGGATGTTTCCGCCGCCTAACAGGATCTCGCGCGCCGGCACGCCGACCACCTTGCGGCCCGGGAACGCGCGTTTGAGCCTGCTGGCCGCCGCCTTGTCGGTGCGCGGGTCCAGCAACGGCATCACGATGCCGCCGTTGGCGATGTAGAAGTTCACGTAGCTCGCGGCCAGCCGCATGCCGGCGATGCGGCCGCGCACGTTTTCGCGCACCTGGACGCCGACGGTTTCATCGGCGCGGTACCGCAGCGGGCCGGGCATGGGAAGCTTGATGACGGTGATCCGGCGGCCGCGTGCGTCGCGCGCGCTGGCCAGCCGCTCGAGCGCGTCCTGCGACACCGCGTACTGCGGATCGCGCCTGTTGTCGGTCCAGTGCAGCGCCACCGCGCCGGGCCGCACGAAACACGCCAGGTTGTCGACGTGTCCGCCGGTTTCGTCGTCCACCACGCCGTCGCCGAGCCAGATGACCTGCTGCACGCCGAGATACGCCATGAGATGGCGCTCCATCTCGTCGCGCGACACGCCCGGGTTGCGGTTCGGATTGAGCAGCACCTGCTCGGTCACCAGCGCGGTGCCGTCGCCGTCCACGTGGATCGCGCCGCCTTCATTGATGATGGGCGCGCGGTAGCGATCCCATCCCTCGATCTCCAGCACCTTGTGCGCCACGAGGTCGTCCTGGTCCCAGGGAAAATACAGTCCTCCCTGCAATCCGCCCCAGGCATTGAAGCGCCAGTCGACGCCGCGGCGCACGCCCTTGGCATTGGTGACGATGGTGGGACCCACGTCGCGCATCCACGCGTCGTCGTGGGAGATCTCGATGACGCGAATATGCGCGGGCAGCTGCGTGCGCGCGAACTCGAAGTGCCCGGCGGACACGCCGACGCTCACCGGTTCGAAGCGGGCGATGGCCGTGGCGACATTGGCGAAGGCGAGCTGCGCCGGCAGCGCACCCAGGCGCCAGTTGTCGGGACGCTCCGGCCACAGCATCCAGCAGCCGGCGTGCGGCGCGTATTCGGCGGGCATGGCGAAGCCGTCATTCGCCGGGGTGGTGTTCAGGGTCTGTGCCATGGGGCGGAATTGTACTGTGTTAGCATCGCGGCCCTTTCGTACCTCTCGAGAAAATACGCCCGATGGCAACTCCCGCAAGTCCCAAGCCTGTACCGCCCCAGGGCGGCGAGAAGATTTCGATCCGGAACGGCAAGCTCGTCGTCCCCGATCAGCCGGTCATCCCCTTCATCGAAGGCGACGGAACCGGTCGCGACATCTGGCGCTCCAGCGTGCGCGTCATGGACGCGGCGGTGCAGAAGGCCTACGGCGGCAAGCGCAAGATCCAGTGGATGGAAGTCTATGCGGGCGAAAAAGCCTTCACCGCTTTCAAGAACTGGCTGCCCGACGAAACCGTCGAGGCCTGCCGCGAATACCTGGTGTCGATCAAGGGACCGCTGACCACGCCGGTGGGCGGCGGCATCCGCTCGCTCAACGTGGCGCTGCGCCAGTTGTTAGACCTGTACGTCTGCCTGCGCCCGGTGCGCTGGTTCAAGGGCGTGCCCTCACCGGTCAAGGCGCCGGAGAAGGTCGACATGGTGATCTTCCGCGAGAACACGGAAGACATTTACGCCGGCATCGAATTCGAACACGGCACCGAGGACATCAAGAAGTTCAAGGCGCTGTTCAAGGAGGCCTTCCCGAAGGCCTACGCCAAGATCCGCTTCCCCGAGACCTCGGGCATCGGTTTCAAGCCGGTGTCGCAGGAAGGCACCGAGCGTTTGTTCAAGGCCGCGCTGGAATACGCGGTGATCAACAAGCGCCGCAACGTCACCATCGTGCACAAGGGCAACATCCAGAAGTTCACCGAGGGTGCGTTCCGCAACTGGGCGTACGCGCTGGCGGAGAGCCCGGCGTTTGCCGACAAGTTCTACACCTGGGAACAGTGGGGCCGTACCAAGGCCGCCTCGGGTGAGAAGGCGGCGAACGACGAGCAGGCCGCGGCCCTCAAGGGCGGCAAGATCCTGGTCAAGGACGCGATCGCCGACATTGCCCTGCAGCAGGTGCTCACGCGGCCGGACGAGTTCGACGTGATCGCCACCACCAACCTCAATGGCGACTATCTATCCGACGCGCTGGCGGCGCAGGTGGGCGGCATCGGCATCGCGCCGGGCGCCAACATCAACTACGTGACCGGCCACGCCGTGTTCGAAGCCACGCATGGCACCGCGCCGAAGTACGCCGATCTCGACCAGGTGAATCCGGGCTCGGTGATCCTGTCGGGCGAAATGATGCTGCGCTACATGGGCTGGACCGAAGCCGCGGACGCCATCATCTCGGCGATGGACAAGACCATCGGCCAGAAGGTCGTGACCTACGACTTCGCGCGCCTGATGGAAGGCGCCACCAAGGTGAAATGCAGCGAATTCGGAGATGCGCTGATCCGGAACATGTGAGGCGGCAACGCTCTCGCTGCTGACGAACGCCGGCCTCGAGCCGGCGTTCTTCTTTTTGCCGGCGTCAATTGTTGGCGGCCAGGAATGCTTCCAGCTTCGTCAACAGCGTCTGCCGCCACTCGAAGCGCGACAGCGAGTGGTTGCCGTCCTTGATGATCACCAGCTCGTACTTCTTCTTCGCGCTGTCCAGCGCGCGCGCCATGCGCTTGGTGTGATCGACCAGCACCTGGATGTCGTCATCGCCGTGCACCAGCAGCACGGGCACCTTGATCTTCCCGGCGTTGCGCAGCGGTGAACCTGCCTTGAGCTCGTCGGTGTCCGTCCCGAGGATGCGATTGATCGTCTTGCGTCCGCCGTAGAAGCGGCTGTCGTCGTTCGCCAGCGCCTTGAGGTCCGAGACGCCGGCGATGCTGACCGAGCAGCGATACAGGTCGGGCTCGCGTACCGCGCTCATCAACGCGGCGTAACCGCCGTAACTCCAGCCGACGATGCTGGTGTGCGCGGGATCGGCGATGCCTTGCGCGATCGCCCAGCGCGTGGCGGCGGTGATGTCATCGACCATCACCGTGCCCCAGTTCTGCAACCCGGCATCGAACCACTCATATCCGTAGCCGGTGGAGCCCCGGTAGTTCACCTGCAGCACCGCGTAGCCGCGGCTGGCGAAGAACTGGACCATCTCGTCGAAGCCCCAGTAGTCGCGCACGTGCGGGCCGCCGTGCGGATACACGATCATCGGCACTTTCTTGCCATCCGAACCGACAGGCAGCGTGAGATAGCCGGGCAGCAGCGTGCCATCCGGCGCCTTGATCTTGACCGGCTTCATCGACGCGAGCTGCATGTTGGCCAGCGCGGGATTGGCGCTGGCGACGCGGTTCATCTTCTTCTGGTCGAGGTCCAGCACGTGGAAGTCCGTGGGCCGGGAGTCCTTCGCCGAAGCGATCAGCAGCTTGCGGCCGTCGCTGGAGGAATCGATCACCGAGTTGACCGCGTTGGGCAGCACCGAGTCGATCGCGTCGAAGATGCTCTTGGCCTGCGCGTCGAACACCATGCGCCGGGGCATCTCGTTGTCGTAGTTGAATCCCACGATGCGGCGGTCCGCGGGCCAGTAGATAGGCCCGCCGACGTCGACCTCGGTGTCGGAGAACAGCAGCTGGCGGCTGCTCTTCTCGTTGAGGTCCATTTCGAAGATGGCCTCGCGCCCGTTGTGGCTGGAATTGACCAGCAGCGTGCCGGGCGTCGGGCCGAAACCGATGGCCTCGAAATCGCCCTCGCCCAGTTCCCACTTGGCGAGCGTGCGCCAGTTGTCGTCGGCGGAATCACGCGTGATGTAGGTGGCCTTGCTGCTGTCGAAGCCGGCGCCGAAACGCACCACGCCCGCGCGGTCCGTGGTCCAGCTGAGGATGGGCGAACGCGCACGCTGCACGACGCTGGTGAGGCCGGTGTAGATGTCCAGCGCCTGCACCGTCGGAAACACCGAGAACTCGTCGGTGAGCTCGATCAGCACGTGCCGCGGATCGCTCATCTGCCAGTCCGTGATGCGGTCCTGGTACTGCGAGACGCCGTTGCTGCTGTTCTGCACCAGCACCTTGGGCTTGGCCTTGCCGGTGGTGTCGATCGCCACCAGCCGCGACACCGGGTATGGCTGGCCGGCCGCGAACTGGGTGCCGCGCAGGCCGCACAACAGGCGGTCGTTCGCCTTGAAGGTGCACCAGGAGATTTCGAAGGTATCGGAGATCGCCGCCATGAGACCGCGGCGTTCCCGCTTGACGGCGTCCAGCACCACCAGCACGCGGGCATTTTCCGCGCGCGTCACCAGGGCGACGAGGTTGCCATCGGGTGAGATGCTGGGAGCCACGAAGTCGGTGTCCGCGGCGAAGTCGGCGATGCTGGGAGCCGCCACCGCCGTGAGCGGCAGGCACACGGCCAACACCCATGCGGCGCACGCGGCGCCGCTACGGAAAGCAGTCCTCATCGCTCCCTCCCAGGACGATCAAACTACTGCAGGCTTGTCAGGACGGCGGCTATCGTCGCATCGGCACGCAGCGCCGACAAGCTCGCGGGATCCAGGCCCACCTCTTCGGCCGCGAGCTCCACCATCCCCGGCGCGCAGAACTCCGGCGAGATCAGTTCTATGGCGAGCAGGCGCGCGAGGTACACCGCGGCCGCGTCGGCGGCGGCCGCCGGGAATTCGCGCAGCCGGCGCCATTCGGCCGCCGTGGCCGCGGCGCGGGCCGGGACGCCCCAGGCGCGCACCACCCGCTCGAGTTGTTCGGTGCCATGGGTGGCGCACAGCTCCGCCTTGCCGGCCGGGTCCAGCCGCAAGTGGTTGGCGTGTTCGGATTCGGCGATGGCGCGCAGCGCCAGCATGTCGCCCAGGCGGTGCAGCAGTCCGGCCAGGGCGCTGGTCGTGGCATCGCCTCCGAGGTGCGGCGCGAGATCCAGGGCAAATGCCGCGGTGACCACGCTCTCCCGCCACAACCCGCGCAGTTCGGCGGTACGCGCCGGGGCGCTGCACAGCAGCCGTCCCAGGTTCGCGAGCCGCAGGTCCGGGCCCGGACCGCGCACCGCGGCCGGATCGAAGGCCTGCCAATCGAAGGGGGTGGCGGGAATCTCGCGCAGTCTTTCGCGCATCTCCGCCACGATGAGCCGGCGCACATCGAAAGCTGCGCTGGCAGCGGGGTTCTGTCGATTCAACATAAGCTCACGGTCGGGAAACGTGCGCAATTTTCCGGGGTTGCGCGCCTCCGTTCCGTGAACTGGGTGGTGCTGTCAGCCCAGCGCCTGGTCGATGTCCGCGATCAGGTCGTCGACGTCCTCGAGACCGATCGACAGCCGCACGGTACCGGGCCCGACGCCCGACTGGCGCGCCTGCTCGGGCGTGAAATCGCGGCTGCCGACCAGCTGCGGCGGCATGACCAGGGACTCGGTGCTGCCGAGGCTGGCGGTCAGCGCAAACAACTTCAGGCTCTCGCTGAAACGGCGCGCGGCCTCGCTGCCATTCTTCAGGTCGAAGCTCACCACCGTGCCGGCCTCGCGCATCTGCTTGCGCGCCAGCTCGAACTGGGGGTGCGAGGCCAGCCCCGGGTAGTGCACGCGGGTCACGGCCGGATGCGCCTGCAGGTGTTCGGCGATACGCGTGGCGGCCAGGGTCTGCTCGCGGTAGCGCACGAAGTAGGTCTTGAGGCCGCGCTGGATCAGGAAGGCCGCGTGTGGATCGAGCAGCGCGCCCAGCACCGAGAAGTCCCCGCGCATGCCTTCGATGATCTCGTGCCGGGCGATCACCGCGCCGCCCATGACGTCGCCGGTGCCCGAGGCGTACTTGGTCAGGCTGTGCACGAACACGTCGATGTCGTACTCGCCGTGCTGGTGGAAGCCCGCGAAGGTGTTGTCCATGACGGCCAGCGCGCCGTGACGATGCGCCAGCTCCACGATGCGCTGCACGTCGGCGACCTTGGTGACCGGGTTCGTGGGGCTCTCGAACATCACCAGGCGCGTGGGCCGGGTGGCCAGCACGTTCTCGATGCCGGCCAGGTCCTCGATCGACAGCAGCGTGTGCTCGACCCCGAAGCGCGCCAGCAGGCGGCGGATGATGTTGCGCGTCGGTCCGTAGGTCTCGATGAAATACAGGATGTGATCGCCCGAGCGCGTCAGCGAGATCAGCGTCTGCGCGATGGCATTGACGCCCGAGGCGGTCGCCAGGCAATCGTCGCGCCCCTGCAGCTGCGCCAGCGTCAGCTCGAGCTGGCGCGTGGTCGGGTTGCTGGCCCGCATGTAGAAGTAGCCCGGCGCCTCGCCACGCAGCATGCGCAGCGTGTCGTCGATGGTCTCGAACTCGTACTTGACGCTCTGGTAGATAGGCGCGATCACCGGCTGGTTGCCGGGCGGCGGCGCCACGTCGGGCGGATGGTTGACCAGCGTGGGCTTCTTCATGTTTCCAGCGTAAAGGCATCCGCGTCGAGATGCGCGGGAAACTTGTCGCGCCAGGCGCGCGACGCCTCGAGGTCGAGGGGCACCGTGACCACCTGCGGCTTGTCATTTAGCTCGACCAGCGGCTGGCCGGTGAAATCCAGCACCACGCTGTCGCCGACGTGCGCGGTGCCGTTGCCATCGTCGCCCACGCGGTTCACGCCGGCGACGAATGCCTGGTTCTCGATGGCCCGGGCCCGCAGCAGCGTGGTCCACGCCAGCCGCCGCGCGGCGGGCCAGTTGGCCGAGTAGATCAACAGGTCGTAGTCGAGCTCGGGGCGGCGGCGGCTCCACACCGGGAAACGCAGGTCGTAACAGACCAGCGGGCACAGGCGGATGCCGCGCCATTCGATGATCAGCGCATGGCTGCCGCCGTCGTATTTCCGGTGTTCGCCGGCCATGCGGAACAGGTGCCGCTTGTCGTACCAGTAGGTGGGTCCGCCCGGCAGCGCCAGCATGAAGCGGTTGTAGTAGCGGCCGCCGTCGTTCACCGCCACGCTGCCGCCCACGGCCGCATCCAGCGCCCGCGCCTGCTCCAGCAACCACGCGCGCGTCTCACCGTCGGCCGGCTCGGCGAACTCCTGCGGCTTCATGGTGAACCCGGTGGTGAACATCTCCGGCAGGATCACCAGGTCGGTTGCCCCGGCCAGGGGAGCCAGCACCGAGGCGAAGTGCGCGCGGTTGGCCGGCGGGTCATGCCAGGCGAGCGGCTGTTGCGCGATGCTGATCCGGAAGGTCATCGACGCTTCTCCTGCGTGTAGGCGCTGATGCGGCGGCCCGCCTCGACCAGTGTCTCGTCGCGCTTGGCCACGCACAATCTCACGATGCGCATGCCCGCCGGCGGTTCGCGGTAGAAGGGCGACAGCGGGATCACGGCCACGCCGGCCTCGTTGATCAGCCGCTCGGTGAATTGCACGTCATCGAGCGACGAGAAGGCGGCGAGCTGGCCATAGTCCGCCAGCTGGAAATAGCTGCCCTGCGCCGGCGGCATCTCCAGGCCGCTGTCCGCCAGCTGCGCGCGCAGCAGGTCGCGCTTGGCGCTGAAGAACCGGCCGACGCTGCGCCAGGCATCGGGGTGGCGCTGCAGGTACAGGCGGATGGCCTCCTGCAACGGCGCGGCGATGCTGAAGGCGTTGAACTGGTGCACCTTCCGCAGCTCGCGCGTGAGCTCGGCCGGCGCGACGCAGTAGCCGACTCGCCAGCCGGTGATGTGCAGCGTCTTGCCGAAGGAGTACACCGCGAAACTGCGGGATCTGAGTTCCTCGTGGTTCATCACCGACTGGTGCACGCGCCCGTCGTACAACACGTGTTCATAGACCTCGTCGGCCAGCACGGTGATGGGGCGGTCGCGCGTCAACGCGGCCAGCGTATCGAGGTCCGCGGCGGTGGCCACCGAGGTGGCCGGGTTGTGCGGATTATTGATGATGATCATGCGCGTGCGCGCGGTGATCGTGCCCTTCACCCGTTCCCAGTCGATGCGGAAATGCGGTGCCGCGAGCGGAATGTGGATGCAGCGCCCGCCCGCCAGCCGGACGGCCGGATCGTAGGCGTCGTACGCGGGATCGAAGACGATGGCCTCGTCGCCCGGGCCGACCAGGGCCTGGATGGCCGAGTAGATGGACTCGGTGCCGCCACAACTGATGGTGAGTTCGGTCTCGGGATCGACGTTGCGGCCACCGCCGCTGGCGATCTTCGCGGCGATGGCGGCGCGCAGCGCGACATTGCCTTCCATCGGGGCGTATTGATTGAAACCCGCCTGGACGGCGTCGGTGACGCAGGCGGCCAGTTCGGGATCGATTGGATAGTCTGGGAAGCCCTGGCCTACGTTTACCGCGCCCTGCTCCGTTGCGCGGCGCGACATCACCGTGAAAATCGTAGTGCCGACGTCGGGCAGCTTGCTCATCTGGAACTTGAGTCAGCCGCCGCGCACCCCCGTACGCGGCGTCTGCATGGGACGCCTTACTTCTTCTTGGCGCGCTTGGCCTTGCGGGCAAGCTTCTTCTGCACTCCGGCCGGCTGGTCGATGAAACGGAAGCGGATCCCTTCCACCATTGCCTTGTACTTCACGGCGCCGGTGGACCGGCCCAGTTCCTTGGCCGCGAGTCGGGCCGACATTTTCTTCTTCGCCAGGTCGCGCATCTTCTTCAGATCCGCGGGCGTCCAGGGGGCATTGTGTTTACGGGCTGATTTGGCCATTGATCGAATCCTCGTCAAAAGTCGATAGGTGGAAGTTTATCAGTAGTTAGCCTGCTGCGGCCATCTGTTCCTCGCGTTTGCGGCGCTGCTCCTGCCGGCGCATCAAAAACGCCGACAGGATCACACCGAGAGCCACTACCAGAACCATGAGGCTTGCTAGTGCGTTCACGACCGGGCTTACACCTAGTCGAACACGGGAAAAGATGACCATGGGCAGCGTGTTGGACCCTGGTCCGGAGACGAACTGCGTGACCACGAGGTCGTCCCACGAAAGCGTGAATGCCAAGAGCCAGCCGGACAGGATGGCCGGCAGGATGAGCGGTACCGTGATGCGGAAAAACACCCGGGCCGGCCGGGCGCCGAGGTCGAGCGCCGCCTCCTCGAGCGAGTCGTCGAAGCTGGCCAGCCGCGACTGCACCACCACGGTGACATAAGCCATGGTGAAGGTGATGTGCGCGATGGTGATCGTGACCACGCCACGGTCGAACTGCCAGCCGAAGAACGCGCGGAATAGTTGCTCCAGGGACACAAACAACAACAGCATCGACAGGCCCGTGATGACCTCGGGCATGACCAGCGGCGCGGTAGTAAGGCCCTGCAGCAGGGCGCGACCCTTGAAAGGGCCGAACCGCGCCAGCACCAGGCCCGCGAGCGTGCCGAACACGACCGCGCCGGAGGCCGACATGGCCGCGACCCGGATGGACAACCAGGCGGCCGAGAGGATCTGTTCGTCACCGAACAACCGCCCATACCACTTGAGTGTCGGGGAGGTCACGGAGTTCCACACCGTCACCGAGCGCGAGTCGTTGAAGGAGTAGACCACCATCGACAGGATGGGCACGTAGAGGAACAGGAACCCCAGCCCCAGCACGCTCTTGGAGAACAGGCCCTGCGTCTTCATCGCTTTTGGGCCTCCAGCTCTTTGTTCTGGAAGTGCTGGAACAGCATGATGGGCACGACCAGCAGCAGCAGCATCGCGATGGCCACGGCGCTCGCCTTGGGCCAGTCGCGGTTGAGGAAGAACTCGTCCGACAGCAGGCGCGCGATCATCAGCTGGTCGGCGCGGCCCAGCAGCGACGGGATCACGTATTCACCCACCGCGGGGATGAACACCAGCAGCGAACCGGCGATGACGCCCGGCATCGACAG
>Ga0070665_100004301_pt1 | contig 14970 bp, 9 predicted proteins | sample KBSS13metaG_FD_65862 | JGI IMG/M metagenome (GOLD analysis project Ga0070665, IMG submission 65862) | Switchgrass rhizosphere microbial communities from Kellogg Biological Station, Michigan, USA - KBS S1-3 metaG | ecosystem: Host-associated > Plants > Roots > Rhizosphere > Soil ... | reverse complement strand
CTGCTGAGGCTGGTGGGGCTGCTGGGGCTGGTGGGGCTGGTGGGGCAAACGATGGCAGCGGCTCCGCCGGGCGCCCGCAACGCCCGGCGAATCGCCCGCCGCGATGGGCCGTGCCGATCGCCCTGGCCGCAACCATACTGTTGTGTTTGTCTGTTGTGATCAACATCAGTCTCAACACAAATCGTCCTTCGCCGGGTCGTGACCGCAGCGCCGCGGCGCGTGCCGACGTCAAAGCGAGCGCCAAGGCAAATGCGATCGCCGAATCCGACGCTGCTGTCGGTGTCACTGCGCGCGCTAGGACGCCAGCGATGGCCTCTGGCAAGGATGAGCATCGCGAGAGCCTGCCCGGGGAGATTCCGTCCAATGAAGTTGTTTTGCCTGGTGCAAAGGTCGCGGGGGCGGCTGCACCGCGCGCACCTGTACAAGCAGAGCCTGTCGAAGCTGAGCATGTAGCCCCCGCGCCCGCAGCGTCCAGCAAAGATGCGTACACGGACTCGCGCGTGGCGCCATCGGAATCGGCGGAGGAGAAGGCCGCGCTATTCGCTAAGCGAGCTGGCGTTGCTCCACCTGCGGCATCGGCTGCGGCATCGGCTGCGGGACCGGAGTCAGCCGCAGCAGCGGCGCCAACGGCAGCCGCGCCAGCGCCGCCAGCTCAACGAAGACCCAACGCTAACGCGAGCCAGCCACCGGCCGAGCTGGCCGACGCCACTACCAATGGCACACCCAGGGGCACACCGCATCCCACTGACCCCAAGGTCTGGCTGCGGCAAATCGATGCGCTGCGCGCGGCGGGCAAAGCTGAGCAAGCGGCCGCCGAGATGCAGCGTTTCAAAGCCGCGTTTCCTGGCTACGCAGTGGGCGCTCCGCCGCCGCAGCCCGCGCCTCTCCCGAAATAGCCGGGCGCACCTGGCGCGCCATTGCAGTAAAATCGCGGGCCCTTTCGTTGGAAAAAAGCGCACCGTCATGAAGCCAGCTTTGAACGTCGCGATCACCGGCGCCGCCGGTCAGATCGGCTATGCCCTCGCCTTCCGCGTCGCCTCTGGAGCGATGCTCGGACCTGATCAACCGGTCAATCTCCACCTACTGGAAATCACGCCCGCTCTGGGAGCACTTCAGGGTGTCGTGATGGAGCTCACCGACTGCGCATTCCCGACGCTCAATAAGGTTATCGCCACGGATGACGCCAAAGTTGCCTTCCGTGACTGCCATGCCGCTCTGCTGGTCGGTGCTCGACCGCGCGGCCCCGGGATGGAGCGTAAGGATCTGTTGCTTGCGAATGCGCAGATCTTCTCCGCTCAGGGCAAGGCGCTGAACGAAGTCGCCGACCGCAACGTGAAAGTGCTCGTCGTCGGCAACCCGGCCAACACCAACGCGCTGATCGCGCGCGCGAACGCGCGTGACCTCAACCCAGCCAATTTCACTGCGATGACGCGCCTGGATCACAACCGCGCGCTGACTCAGCTCGCTGAGAAGACAGGCAATCACGTTACCGCCATCCGCAAGATGACCATCTGGGGCAACCACTCCGCCACACAGTACCCCGACATCAGCCATACCCTTGTGAACGGTAAGGCAGCAAAGTCACTCGTCGACCAGAAGTGGTTGGAGGAGACATTCATCCCCGTCGTGCAGCAGCGCGGGGCGGCAATCATCAAGGCCCGCGGTGCGTCTTCTGCTGCTTCCGCCGCGTCCGCAGCAATCGACCACATCCATGACTGGTTCCACGGCACGCCTAACGGCGACTGGGTCAGCATGGGTATACCGTCCGATGGCAGCTACGGGATCAAGGAAGGCCTCATCTATTCCTATCCCGTGACCATCAAAGACGGGGCTTACCAGATCGTCCATGGGTTGTCGGTCGATGAGTTCAGCCGCAAGCGGATGGATGCGACGGAGAAAGAGTTGCGCGAGGAGCGCGACGGCGTCAAAGACCTTCTCGGCTAAGCGACCCTCAGTTCACGTGCGGCGCGGACGGCAGCATTGTCGTCCGCGGCCGCCGATTTGGCGCCCTAATACTTCAAGCGTCGGCTGATTCACGGCTGAAGAACCGCCGTGTTGACTCTCCATCATGGGCGCGCGCAGGCTGCCAATGACCGGTATTCCCGGAAGGAGACCTCATGCTAGGCGCGATACTCACGCTACTGCTCGTCGCAGCCGCGGCTTACGCCGTGACGCAGGTCGGCGGGGTCATAACGTTACTGTTCATCGCGGCGGTGCTCGTCCTGGCTTACCGCCGACTCTCTCTCGTGGCCTTTACCGCAACATTTACCGTCCTGCTGGTCTCGTACACGTGGCTGGGCGATCGCAGCGTGCCGGCGGGCATTTGGATGGGGTTTCTGTGGTTATTGCTGGCCTCGCTCTGGCTGCTCAATGTCCGCCCGCTGCGCAAGGCGATCATCACCCGGCCGTTCATGAAGGCCTATCTGAAGCTTCTGCCCCCGATGTCACAGACGGAGCGTGAGGCACTGGAGGCTGGAACGGTGTGGTGGGACGGCGAGCTGTTCACCGGCGCGCCGAAGTGGTCGAAGCTCCTGTCAGCGAAGGCACCCGTTCTGTCTGCTGAAGAACAGGCATTCCTCGACGGGCCCTGCGAAGAGCTCTGCCGGATGCTCGATGACTGGAATATCACACACGAGCGCGGCGACATGCCGCCGCATGTGTGGGAGTTCATGAAGTCCCGCGGCTTCTTTGCCATGATCATTCCAAAGAAATACGGCGGCCTGGAGTTCTCCGCCTACGCGCACTCCTGCGTCCTGGTCAAACTGGCAAGCCGCAGCACCACAGCATCGTCCACGGTGGCTGTACCCAACTCACTTGGCCCCGCCGAGCTGTTGAATCACTACGGCACACAGGAGCAGAAGGACTATTACCTGCCGCGACTCGCCCGCGGCGAGGAAATTCCGTGCTTTGCCCTGACCGGGCCGCGCGCGGGCTCGGATGCAGCGTCCATTCCCGATACCGGAGTCGTGTGTCGCGGCATCTGGCAGGGCCGCGAGATTGTCGGGATCAAACTCAACTTCAACAAGCGCTATATCACTCTGGCGCCGGTGGCAACCGTAGTCGGACTGGCATTCCGGATGTTCGATCCGGACAAGCTGCTGGGCGACAAGGCGGACATCGGCATCACCTGTGCCCTCATCCCGCGCAATACCGCCGGGGTCAGCATCGGCCGCCGCCACTTCCCCATCAACATTCCGTTCCAGAACGGCCCGATCCAGGGCAAGGATGTGTTCGTTCCGCTCGATGTCATCATCGGCGGACCGAAGATGGCCGGCGCGGGCTGGCGCATGCTCGTAGAGCAGCTGTCCGTGGGCCGCTGTATTTCGTTGCCATCGAACGCCACCGGCGGCTCCAAGGCCGGTGTCTGGGCCACCGGCGCCTATGCGCGCATCCGGCGTCAGTTCAACATGCCGGTCGGCAAATTCGAAGGCGTCGAGTCCGTCATTGCGCGGATGGTCGGCCTGACATACACACAGGATGCCGCACGATCCGTCACGGCGGGCGCCATCGACGGCGGCGAAAAGCCCTCCGTCCCGTCCGCCATGCTCAAATATCACGTCACGGAAATGGGTCGCCAGGTAGCCAATGACGCCATGGACGTGCACGGCGGCAAGGGCATCTGCATGGGGCCGCGCAACTATCTGGCACGCGGCTACGAGGCCATACCCGTGGCGATTACGGTGGAGGGTGCCAACCTCCTCACGCGCAGCCTGATCATCTTCGGACAGGGTGCCGTGCGCTGCCATCCCTTTGTGCTGCGTGAAATGAACGCCGCGCGCAACCCCGATCGCAGCAAGGGCGTTGATGAGTTCGATCGGGCCTTGTTCGGCCACATCGGCTTTGTTATTTCAAACTCGGTGCGCTCCATCATCATGGCGCTCACCCTGGCGCGCTTTGCGCGTGTCCCGGTGAAGGGACCCACCGCCCGCTATTTCCAACACATTGTGCGCTTCAGCGCATCGTTCGCGTTTTGTGTGGACGTGGCAATGCTGACGCTGGGCGGCTACCTGAAGAAGAAGGAGAATCTCTCGGCCCGGCTGGGCGATATCCTGTCCTGCATGTACCTGGCCTCCATGGTGCTCAAACATCATGAGAATCAGGGGCGGCAGGAGCAGGACCTGCCGATTGTGGAGTGGGCGTGCCGTAACCTGTTGTATCACGCACAGGAGCAGATGCACGGCTTTCTGCGCAATTTTCCGAATCGCTTCGTTGCCGGAGCAATGCGGCTGTTTGTATTCCCGCGTGGCCGCACCTACTCGGCACCCGACGACCGGCTGGGGCGCAAAGTTGCCGCGCTGGTCACCGACGCCACGGATGCTCGCGAACGGCTGTGTCATCAGATCTATTGGACGCTCGAGCCCGGCAATCCGCTCGGACTGTTGCAGGAAGCACTGTTGCTTGCACAGACGGCGGAGCCTCTCGAGAAGCGGATCCGTGTTGAGGGTATCAAGACTGGCAAGATCACCGCGTTAGACCTGCCGGGACAGATTCAACAGGCTGTGGCCGCGGGGATCATCTCCGAAACCGAAGGCGCAGCGCTGCGCGACTACGATCGCAAAGTGATCGACCTCATCAGCGTGGATGACTTCGCGCAACACGAGTTGGGAACGCGGGCCGAACCGGTCCCGCAGGCGCCCGCGCGCTCCAGCATTCATGTCGCCTGACAGTGTAAGCTTGGGCCGCGGCCCCGTGATGGGCCGTATGCCACTGCTTACGGAGAGATTTTCCATGCGTATGTTTGTAGCTACCGCCGTGCTCGCACTCGTCGCCACGGCGACTATCGCCCAGGACCGGATGGCTGCGCCGGCCGATGCGCACGCGTACATCATCAGCCCGAAGGACGGCGCCAAGGTCTCCAGCCCGGTGACGGTTCAGTTCGGTTTGAAGGGCATGGGAATCGCGCCCGCCGGTGTGAAGATCGAGAACACGGGCCACCATCACCTGTTGATTGACACCGAAGCACCGGCAGATCTCAGCCAGCCGTTGCCGGCGTCGGAAAAAGTGGTGCACTTCGGCAAGGGCCAGACAGAAACCTCGCTGCAGCTGGTCCCGGGAAAGCATACGTTGCAACTGCTGCTGGCCGACAGCACCCATGTCCCGCACAACCCCGCGGTGCTGTCGAAGAAGATCACCATCACGGTTACGAAGTAAGGGAAACAACGGTGTGGGTCGCGCGGTTCTGCATGTTGACATGGATGCGTTCTACGCATCTGTTGAGCAGCGCGACAACCCCGAGACCGCCGGCAAACCGCTCATTGTCGGGGGAATCGACGGCCGCGGAGTTGTAGCGGCCGCCAGCTACGAAGTCAGGAAGTACGGCGTCCATTCGGCCATGCCCATGAGCACGGCCCTGCGCCTCTGTCCGCATGCCATCTGCGTTCGCCCGAGAATGGCGCGCTACAAGGAAGTCTCGAACCAGGTCTTCGCAATCTTTCACGAAGTGACGCCGCTCGTGCAGGGACTCTCCCTGGATGAGGCATTTCTGGATGTCACCGACAGCATCGCCCTGTTGGGAGACGCTGTCACAATCGCGCGATCGATCAAACGAAGAATCCTGGAAACGACGCGCCTGACCGCCTCCGTGGGAGTGGCGCCGAACAAGCTCGTTGCCAAGATTGCCTCGGATCTGGCCAAGCCCGACGGTCTGACGGTCGTCGAGCCCGGCCGAGTCCACGAGGTGCTCGATCCCCTCTCGGTGCGACGGCTGCCCGGCCTCGGGCGCAAAACCGGGTCCAAGGTCGAAGCCCGGGGCATTCTGACGTTCGCCCAGCTACGCTCGGCTCCCGATTCGGTGCTGTGGCCGATGTTCGGCCGGTACACCCAGCGCATCAGGGACCGTGCTTCCGGGATCGACGATCGCCCCGTCCATCCGGACCTGGAAGAAAAATCCATCAGTGCCGAGGACACGTTCGAACGGGATGTGGGGGACCCACGCGCCCTGCGCACCAACCTGGCCCAGCTCGCCGACCGGGCGTGCGAGCGCATGCGCAAAAAGCAGCTCATGGCGCGGTGCATCGGAATCAAGATCCGCCGAGCGGATTTCTTTACTTTCACCCGCAGAAGGGTGGTCGCACCTGCGACCCACGATGGGGGTACTATCTCGAAAGTCGCGAACGAGCTGCTGACGCGCTGGCTGTCGGAGAACCCGGGGGAGAAACTTCGGCTGCTGGGGGTGGTCTTGAGTGACCTCAGCGCGGCATCCCAGCTCGATCTGTTCGCGGACTCGCTGACCTCTTCGAGCCGTCTGGATGCTGCCCTGGATGAGGCCCGGACGCGCTTTGGAAGCCGAGCGCTACGGCGTGGAAATACGATCAAGTAACATTCGCCCATGTACCTGTCCTTTTTCGGCCTGAACGAAAAGCCGTTCGCGATCACTCCTGATCCGCGCTACCTGTACCTGAGCGAGCGCCACGCTGAGGCCCTGGCTCATTTGCTCTACGGCATCAATGAGGCCGGCGGCTTCGTGCAGCTCACCGGCGAAGTCGGCACGGGCAAAACGACAATTGTCCGCTCTCTGCTGGCCCAGACGCCGAAGAACGCCGAAATCGCGCTCATCCTCAACCCGAAGATGACCGCCCCCGAATTTCTCCTCACCATCTGCGAAGAGTTGGGCATCGGCGTTCCCGACTCGGCGACGGAGAGCCTCAAGGATCTGGTCGACATTCTCAGCGGCTACCTGTTGCGCGCGCACGCGGGAGGCCGGCGGGTGGTCGTTGTCGTCGACGAGGCCCAAAACCTCGCACCCACCGTCCTCGAGCAGGTCCGTCTGCTGACCAACCTCGAGACCAACACTCGCAAGCTGTTGCAGATCATACTCATCGGCCAACCCGAGCTGCGCGAGCTGCTCGGCCGGAACGAGTTGCGACAGTTGGCTCAACGCATTACCGGCCGCTATCACCTCAATCCACTGACTGCCGCCGAAACGGCCGCTTACGTCCGACATCGCCTGCGCGTGGCGGGCGCCACCAGCGATATTTTTTCGCCCGCGGCGCTTGCGGAAGTTCATCGACTGGCCATCGGCGTTCCGCGTGTCATCAACGTGGTTTGCGATCGCGCGCTGCTCGGCGCGTACTCAATGGATCGGCATCGCGTCACGGCGAATCTGGTTCGCAATGCCGCGTCCGAAGTCTTCGGGAAGCGATTCATCCCACACTGGCTGCCCTGGGTTGGAATGGCGGCGGCCGCCGGTCTGTTGGTAATGACCGTTGCTCTGTTGTGGAGCTTCAAACCCTGGAGCTCGGGTGCCCATACGCCTGCCGCGGCGGTTGAGCACGCCCGGCCTGCCAAGGTTGCGGCGGCTCCTGTGGCGGCGCCTGCGCCGGGGGCCGCGCCAACCGCCGCTCTGCCGCCAGCCTCAACATCGAAGCCGGCGCTGACAGGGCACGAGTTAACCGATATGTTGGCCAGGAATGCCAACGAGACCGATACTGACAGCGCATTTTCCAAGCTGTTTGGGATCTGGCGGATCCAGTACGTTCCCGCGGGCGTCGACCCCTGCAGCCAGGCTTCCAACCAGGGCCTGGAATGCCTGAATCAGCGCGGTTCTTTCGGGCAGTTGCGACTGTATAACCGGCCAGCCATCCTGATGCTGAGTGACAACGCCGGCGCCAGCCACCAGGTAGTCCTGACAGCACTCGACGACGAACACGCCACGGTTCAGTTGGGAGGCGGGAGCCACGATGTCAGTATCGGCGAGCTGTCACGCTACTGGTTTGGGGATTTTGTTATGTTGTGGCGACCGGGCACCAGCCAGGTCAAGGTCCTTTCGCAAGGTATGCGGGGAGATGATGTACGCTGGCTGCGCCAGAGCCTGCAGCGGGTGGAAGGTGAACACAATGACGGGCCGGTGAGCGACGTGTTCGATGCGGATCTCAGCAAGCTGGTACGCGATTTTCAGCGCCAACACCGCCTGACGGTGGATGGCATCGCGGGCGTACAGACTCAGATAGTGCTCGCCAGCGCGGTGGCACCGCCGGATTCGCCCTTTCTGTACCTGGCCGACACACACGGCGGCTGATTAATGTCGTTCATTCTCGATGCGCTGAAGAAATCTGAAAACGACCGGCAGCGGCAAACCGGCCCTGCCCTGTTCGAAGTCAAGGTCGCACCGCCGAAAGCGGGGTTCCCGATCTGGGCCATTGCCATTGTGGCGCTGTTGGCCATCAACATGGTGATTGTCGGTTGGCTGCTGTTGCGGCGGTCGTCGCGGGGCGATGAGGCGGCGGCAGCGCCCGCTGCGAGCCAACCAGTACCCACGCAGGGTCCCAACTCAGGAGCATGGTCACCGTCGGTTGCAGTAGTGCCGCCACCGGCAAACATGCGGGCACCTTCGGTACCGGGAGCGCAAGAGAACGCACCGCCTGCCATGTCCCGGTCGCAGGGCAACCTGTCACGCGGTGAATACGAGGAACCAACACCTGGGCGCATGGCTGACCGCGATCAGCGCGAGCCGACGCTCGGGGGAGCTGGCGCCGGGGGCGGGGGTACGCGCGGCGATGGAGGTTTCAGTGACGCCGGAGGCGCCGGCCGCGATGGAGGTTTCAATGGCAATGGTGGCACAGCCCGCGATGGGGGCATGGGTCGCGACGGTGCCATGAGCCGTGACGGTGCCATGGGTCGCGACGGTGCCATGGGTCGCGACGGTGCCATGGGTCGCGACGGTGCCATGGGCCGCGGCGGCGTCGGGGCGGCGCCGACGAGCGAAAGGGGCGGCGGTGGCTTTGACGGTGGCGCGCGGAGCGCGGGCGGCGGGGGTGCGGCCAACAATGAAACCAGTGCCGAAGGCGGCGGTAATCCGGATGACTATGCGCCCGCCCATGAGGAATCAGGGTCTCTCTTCAAGGGCCACGTGACGCGGGGCACCGCGAGCGGCCTGATGCTTTACCAGGATCTCGCGGTCGCAAACGGCTCCAATCTGCCGGAATTGCGCCTCGATATGCATGTATATGACCCGAAGCCGCAGGATCGGTTTGCGCTCATCAACATGCATAAAATGCACGAAGGCGACAGCATCAAGGACGTACGGGTCGAGGCGATCACCCCGGATGGCGTCGTTATGTCACATAACGGAACGAAGTTCCTGCTGCCGCGGGACTGAGGCAAGAGTCCGCGCACGCCCGGCTACTCGGCAATGAACCATCGCCGATCGACCTGCTCCAGAGTGAACGTTTGGAACGGCAACCCCTGCCCTGACAGGTCGTACACGGCGCGCTGATTCCCGGTCTCGTAACGTGGCTGGAGTGACAGGGCAATGTGCAGCGTCGAAAGCAGAAGTTGTCGTGTCCCCATACTGTTCTGACAACTACTGACGAGAGCATCCAACGCCTTCTTCGCTGTCACTCTCCGGAAGTTGGGGCTGATCTGCTTCCCGTAGTAGTCATCGCACCGGCCGTCGTGGAGCGATTTTTCTGCCGCTTTCAACAGCTCCACAATCGCCGGCGTCGCGGCCTCTGTGCCGCTCCCGGCGCCAGCTGTGCCGCCCGTGCGCGCCGAGGCGATCGTACGTCCCTCGATGAGATCGTCGATTTGTGCCTCGATTTCGCTCGGTATCGCGGCTTTCCAGTCCTTGCCGTAAGGTCTGAGGGTAACGACATTCACGACCTCGACCTTGCCGTGGTTTTCAGGCTGACGACCCCGGACCACTACCTGCACGTGATCGCCGTTGTCGGGAATCGCTGCGAGACCCTCCACACTACTGTACTCCCGGCCAGTCAGGCGGAGCCGATGGGCAAGCGTGGCGTAGAAACCGGTATTCGTCAGTCGCTCGATTTCTTCGATGGGCATTCCCTGCCCGAACAGCCGTGTCCGGACTGTTCCATCACCCCGGCCGGCCTCCTCTCTCAGCAGAGCGACGATGCGAAGCCGCAGCGCCTGGAGATCGTCGGGATGGAGTGTCAGGGCCACCGCTTCCGTGTCGCCGCTGGCAACCGCTGACAGGAACTCCAGGACAGCGGTCTTTTGGGAGGTCGAGACCTTTCCGGACAGGGAGGCCCCAAACACCCATGGAGCAGCGAAAACGCACAGTGAGAGCAGCGTCACAAGCAGCCGTAGCAATGCACCAGAATGACGCGATTTAACCATGCGCACCTGTCCGTCCCGAGGCCAAAGGATAACGCACCACACGGGCTGAGCCTTGGGCGTTCGGGAAGGCGACTGGGCTCACAGATTCCGCCCCCCGAAGGCGACAAGAATCCAATGCCTGCGTCATCGTCATTTCGCCTGCGATCGCGAATTTTGCGTCCGCGGCATCGTGCAACATTCCGAGCAGCCCACTGTGCATAATTTCGCGGAAACGCCGGTCGTGAGCGAGGGGCCACGCGCACAGGTCCCGATCAGGGAGAGCCTGGTCGTGTTGACCCGCGACCCCGCGTTGGCCGAGACCCTGAAGGGTCTCGGTTCCGACCACAACATTGTGACCGTCGCTGGCGAATCCGACCTGGCAGGCGAGCTCGTGGGCGAGCACATGGGCGTGGCAATCATTGATGCTTCGGCCGTGGCGAGCGCAGTCGCCGAGTTGACGGAAAAGCTCAAATCCCAGTTCCCCGATCTGGTGCTGATTGTCGCCGGCAACGGCACCGATCAAACAGCGCTGGCCGCCCAGATCACCCATGGCACGGTCTATCGCTTTCTTCACAAGCCGGTCTCCGATCAGCGAGTGAGACTGTTTGTGGACGCGGCCTGGCGCCGGCACGAAGAAGCGCTGTCGGGAGGCGTTCCCGATGCAACAGCTCCGGCAGCCGCGCTTGCAGACGAGCGGGCGCCTTTGCCTCGATCCAGGCTTTTCGTCGGCGGCGCGGCACTGATTGCTCTGCTGGCGGCGGGCGATTGGCTCCTGGTCCGCAAGCCAGCTTCGGCACCTGTGGCCAACACCGTTGCGCCCAACGCACGGGACGAACAGTTGGAATCGCTCCTGACACGAGCAGACGCGGCCCTTGCATCCGGCACACTCGTAGCACCCGCAGGCTACAGTGCCGTGGATCTTTACAGACAGGCGCTGCATCGAAATAGCGGCGATCCGCGCGCTGCAGACGGTATCGAGAATGTAATGGGCAGGTTGTTGTCCGCAGCCGAAGAGGAGCTCAGCGCCCAACACCTCGACGCAGCCCAGAAGCTCACCGACCAGGCCCGCGCCATTCAGCCGGATCACCTGCGCGTGGCATTCCTGAGCACCCGGATCGGCAAGGCGCGTGAGCGCTCTGTGTTGAGTCAGGCTCGCCAGGCGGCGTCCAAGGGCAACATCGAGGCGGCGCCCGGGGGCAACATCCAAGCGGCGCTCGCTGTGCCCGAAGACACGAACGAGGCAGACAAGCGTTCGACACCGGTCGCGCAGGGGCACGAGGATCAGGGACAGCAGCAGGCGGTTGCACCCGACGAGCCGCAGGCGCAGGCGCAGGCGCAGACGCAACCCGATGACAGGTCGGTGACGGAAGCCGGTAGCTCGCTCGCCGGCGGTGAGGCACAGAGCGCGCAGCCAGTGGAACATGACATGACAGCGGCACAGGACGATGCGAAGCGCGCGACTGAAGTCGTGTCGGCCGCGACTCTCCAGTTTGCCAAGTACGTGCCGCCGTCATTCCCCGTGTCGGCGCAACAGCGCGGTGTGACGGGCTGGGTTGACGTACAGCTTCTCGTCAAAACAGACGGGTCGGTATCAGATGTAATCATCACGGGTGCAGAGCCGGTGGGCGTGTTTGAGAAGGCCGCCGTCGATGCTGTCAAAAAATGGCGCTACAAGCCCGTGGAGCGCGACGGTCACGCAGTCGATCAGCGTGCGCGTTTACGGATGAAATTCGCACTGGATCAATAATGGCCAAAACGATGCCGGCAAAGTTGCTCGTGGTTGACCGGGACGCCCGCTATGGCGAGTGGCTCAAACACCATTTGGGCGTCCTTTGCCCGGAAACCCCGGTCAGTGTCCTGCAGCTCAATGACTTTGAGCGTTGGAGCGAGGAGCTGTCGGGCCGGGACTGCGATGTATTGATGTTGGCCGCTTCGTTCGGGACCAGCCCGGAGGATCCCCAGGCGCAGGGCCTCGACCTGCTGCGGCAGTTGCGCGAGAAGACGCATTTCCCGGCCGTTATTGCCGTTGCGGAGGATGGCAATGAGCTCACGGCTGTGCGGGCGATGCAGCTTGGCGCTGTCGACTACTTACCCAAGCGTTTGCTGACACCGGAGCGTCTGAAGACTTCCGTCAAGCTGGCGTTGCGGATGATTGAGAAGCGAGTGGCGCGACGAATGGCGAGCAGCCAACATTCGCTGGATGGCGAAGGCCGCGCGTCGGGAATCCAAGGGACGGATGCCACGGGTGCAGCCGCGTCATTGAGCAAACCCGCCGATGACAAGCGGGAAGCCGACGCGGATAACTCGGCGGAGATCAGCCGCAACACGGATATGCGTACGTTTGCGGAAACTCGGGCGGGGGCGGGTGCCTGGGAAGATCTGGTCACACCTGACACTTCGGTCGCCGCGGCCCAACCTGATGCGCTCGCGGCCAAGACGAACTCCGACAGCGCTGCAAGCAACAGCGAATCTTCCGGGGCCGGTAGCGAAGCCGCAGCCGCAAGCGCTTCAGGGCAGCGTCAGTCAGTGGAGTTCGCGCTGGCGGAAGCAGCGACATCCGGGTTGGGCGCCGAGCGAGTGTTGGGCGCCGAGCGAGTGTTGGGCGCCGAGGGGAGGTCTCGCGCCGAACGCCCGGCTGAACCTGACACGAACTGTGAGCCTGTCCCCGCCGCGCGCGCGCCGGGCGGCGAATTCATGTCGGCCAACTTCATCCCGGGCTATACCATTCACGCCACCATCGGTGAGTCGGAGAAGGCCGCGGTGTATGTTGCGACGAGCGACGAGCGAAAAGAGAATGTCGCGCTGAAAGTCAGCAAAACCCTGCGCGATGAAGCTGCCGGCCGCCAGTTCCTGGAGCGCGAGTACACCGCAATCGTAGCCATCCGCGACCCATCGGTGGTGCAGATCCACGACTATGGCGTGCATGCAGGCTACGAATATCTCGTAATGGAATACCTCCCCCGGGGCGACCTGAAAGCCCGGATGCAACAGCCGTTGACCGAGCTCGAGGCACTGCGCTACGTCGCGCAAATCGCCGCGGCATTGCAGGTTGTGCACAACGCCGGGCTCCTGCATCGCGACCTGAAGCCGCCCAATGTCATGTTGCGTGAGAATGACGATGTGGCGCTCATTGACTTCGGCCTGGCACGGGCTCTGGACGGCAGCACGCCCAGCACCCGGACCGGTGTGTTACGCGGATCGCCGTACTACATGAGCCCGGAACAGGCCATGGGCGAGCTACTGGACGCACGCTCGGACTTCTACAGCCTGGGCATCATGTATTACGAAATGTTGACGGGAAAGAAACCTTACACGGGCGGGTCGGCGATGGACGTGCTGCAACAGCATGTCAATGCGCCCCTGCCGATGTTGCCGAAGGGGTTGGTTCACCATGAGCCGGTGTTGCTGAAGTTGCTCGCGAAGTCGCGGGAAGACCGGTTCGCCAGCGCCGAGGAGCTCCTCGTTGCCCTCTCGGCCAGCCGCCAGGCAGAGCGGGCGGCACGCGAAGCCGAGCAGGTGGAGTCCAGCGCCGCCTGAATCAACCCGCGCAGGCACACGGACCCCCGCAGGCCTGAACCAACCCGCGCAGGCACACGGGTCCCGCGGGCCTGAACCAACCCGCAGGCACAAGGGGGCGCTGCCCGCCGGGGAACGGACCGGCACTGTTCCAGCGGCAAGAACCTGTACCCCGGTGGTACATCTTTGTCATTGTCTTACGACCACTCCCTTCCGTAACATCGAGTTGCACGCTGTCCCGTCGGGGGACATGCACCACAGGAGAGGGACCCCGCCATGCAGCCGGTGGCTACAGCTTCGAATGCGCGCCCCCCGGCGTACATCATCGAAGTCCTCGTGGTGGCGATCGTATACTTCGCCACCTGCCGGCTCGGCCTGGAGTTGGCCGTTGTGGCCAGGCAGGTCTCCATCATCTGGCCGGCGACCGGATTGGCGCTTGCCCTGCTCGTCCTGCGGGGACGGCTGCTCGCACCGGCGATCTTCGTGGGGGCATTCGCTGCCAATGTCCTGAACGACACCTCACTTCTCGCTTCGGCGGGTATTGCGATGGGCAATACGCTCGAAGCACTCGTCGGCGCGACCTTGTTGCGCCGGGTGGGGTTCCAGCCGGCCATGCGACGCTTGCATGATGTGGCCTCGCTGTTCCTGCTCGCGGCGTGCCTGAGTACTATTGTCAGCTCCACGATCGGTGTATCAACACTGTGTTTGACCGGAACGCAACCGTGGAGCAGCTTCACGTCGTTGTGGTCGACGTGGTGGATCGGCGACGCCATCGGAAACCTCGTCACGGCTCCCTTCATGTTTGTGTGGGCCGACCAGGCCCGCAACCGCTGGCGGCTGCAGCGCATTGCGGAAGGGATGCTGCTGCTCGTCTCCATGGGCCTGCTGAGCCTGGCGGTGTTTGTCGATCACGGCTCGGAAGTGCCGTACCCCGTCCACTACCTCATTTTCCCGGCCGTCATCTGGGCGGCGCTGCGATTAGGGCAACATGCCACAGCGACCCTGGTGTTTGGCTCCCTGGCCGTCACCATAGTCGCAACCATTGCCGGCCGCGGCCCCTTCGTCACCACCAGCCTCGGCGCGAGCCTGCTCCAGGTCGCTCTGTTCATGGCAGTAGTCGCGGTCACCGGACTGTTTCTCGGCGCGGCTACTGCCGAGCGCAATCGCGCGGAGCGCCGCCGGAGCGAGGACTATCAACGCTTGCGTTTGAGCGAAGAACGCCTCGCACGCCAGGCCGAAGAGCTGGCGGCCGCCGACCGTCGCAAAGACGAGTTTCTCGCTGTCCTGGGACACGAGTTGCGTAATCCGCTCGCCCCGCTGCAAAACGGCCTGGAGCTGTTATCCCTCGGCGGTCACGACCAGGCCCTCGTTACACACGCGCGGCAGTTGATGGAA
>Ga0070665_100004299_pt1 | contig 14971 bp, 4 predicted proteins | sample KBSS13metaG_FD_65862 | JGI IMG/M metagenome (GOLD analysis project Ga0070665, IMG submission 65862) | Switchgrass rhizosphere microbial communities from Kellogg Biological Station, Michigan, USA - KBS S1-3 metaG | ecosystem: Host-associated > Plants > Roots > Rhizosphere > Soil ... | reverse complement strand
AACTGGCTGGAGCTTCGGGGCTCAACCGATATCGGTTCAAGCTTCGACCCAATAGATTCTCAGGTCTTGGACTTCGAGCACTTCGCGGACCTGGAGGCCCTGGTGCAGGAGTTTGTCCGCGGATTTGGCCGGGAACCCAAGACCCTGGCCGGGCGGCTTATAAGCCCGATGGCCGCCAGTCCTTTGCATCGCATCAACCCGGGGCTGCTGAAAATGACCTGGCAGGGGCGTGGTTTACTGCGATTTTTGCGCCGTCATGACTGCGCCATACCCCCATTTGACGGTCGTCTTGAGGATTTGCTGGCGACCGAGCGCCATGTGGTAATGGAGGTATATCCAACGGCCATGCTCTATTCGGCCGGTTTGCCCTTCCGCAAGTACAAGGGCGACAAGCCCGAGGCCGGGCATGTGCGCCGGGTAATCATCGATAAACTGTCGCGGGCCTTTGCTGTTAAGCCTCATAAAGTGCCGGCCGGATCTGCGGTAAAACCGACCAAGGTCGTGATGGAGCCTGGCATTGCCGAGATTGCCGCCTGCAGCGATGATGCCCTGGATGCAGTCCTGGCCTGCTATTCGGCCTTTATCGCCAGCCTTTTTCCCTTTGCCTGTAACCCTGACATCCAGGCTGCAGACCGGGATGTGGTCGCTCGCGAGGGTTGGATATATACGCCATACGGTTTCCGAGTCTAAAATCGCCGTAGGTTATAATTAAACTTCCACGTCGACCTTTTGACCAAGTCAATCGGGCCGATTGTTCATGCGCTCGTAGCTCAGTGGATAGAGCTCCCGCCTTCTAAGCGGAAAGTCGCTGGTTCGAATCCAGCCGGGCGCGAATTTTTTACATCTACTTATAGCGTTTGATTTGGTGGTGCCTTCATGTTTGAGGCTGCCGCCACGGGCGGGCGCGGCATCGAAACACGCATCATACGCTAGCGAAATGTGCCGTTAACAATGGTGCAAGCACTTAACGTAGACATTACTGCACGCCTCAATCGATATACAGATGCGCATCTATGGCTTAACACGGCGTTTTTAAGTAGTGCAGACGACTTTTGTCTTAACCCGACTCGTGTTAGAACGGTATCAAATCGAACCAAGTCCTGTGTGAGCCGCGCAACTAGCGGGTTTCAGGGCCCTCCTTTGCGCGAGTGCAGCAAGACGAAACTAGAAAAACTTCTATGAGAACTTTGAGAAAACGAAAATGCAAAAATCAGTTTTGATACTGGCGGTGGCATCAGTAATTGGCCTCGCCGCCGATGGTTTATTTCGAAATACAGTCTCTACGGGCATTCCAATAGGTTTGGCAATTCCGCTTTTTGTACAGATAATGGCATGTGCCACCATATTTATAGCTTTTAAATCAGATATGCCCCTTGGTCGCAAGGGGCTTTATTTTTTGTTGCCGGCGTTGGTTTATTCAATTGGCTTTGTCGTGCGCGACTCGCCAACATTGCTGGCGATTGACCTGGGCGTGGTCTTTCTTTCGATGTCCTTCGCCGCTCTTTCTTTAACTGGTGTGAGCCTCACCACTTCCGGTATCAGTACTTATCTATCGTCCATACTGAGCGGGGCAATTTTGCCCTTTATCAATACGGCTGATCTTTTATACAGCTGCGTCGAATGGGACAAGCTCATGCCCCACACGATGAGCCGACACATGCGAGCGGTGCTGCGCGGCTTGATGATCGGCGTGCCGATCACGGCAGTGTTCTTTTGTTTGTTCGCCTCGGCGGATCCGGCCTTCGCCGCCATCGTCGGCAAGTCGGTAAAAGTTGATGTCGGTGAAGCTTTCATGGACACCTTCATGATCGGCCTCTTCACATGGATGGCGGCCGGATATCTCCATACTTTCAGTCTGAGCAAAATGTCGCAGGATAAGTCTTTGTTAGTGGCTCCGGTCGCTGCTCTCGGCCCTGCCGACATGCCTGAACAATTGAGTGCAACGCGGGCAGCGATGATGGTGCCGGCTCAGGAGGCCGCTCCGGGCGTAAAACTCGGTATCACCGAAATTGCCGTCGCTCTCGGTCTTGTGAATATGTTATTCGCCGCTTTTGTGGCGGTGCAGCTGAAATTTCTTTTTGGTGGTGCCAGCCTCGTCGGCCTCTCTCCCGGGCTGACATTTGCCGAGTATGCGCGCAAAGGATTTTTTGATCTCAATATCGCCGCCGCTCTGGTGCTGCCCTTGCTCCTCTGGGCCGACCATATGCTTGTGCGCTCGTCAAAAATTAGTGTTGTTGTGCAGCGTGGTCTGTCGTTTTCACTGCTGGGTTTGCTGGCTGTGGTGATGGCCTCGGCCCTGATGCGCATGCATCTCTATCAGACCGAGTATGGTCAGTCGGAGCTGCGTTTTTATACGACAGCTTTTATGACCTGGTTGGGTGTGGTCTGCGCCATCTTTGCTTCGACTGTGCTGGTGGGCAAACGCAAGTTTTTTGCCTTTTCCAGTTTTGTCGCCGGCTTAACGGTGATATCCGGTCTGCATCTGATCAACCCCGATGCCATGATCGTCAAAGCCAATATTTCGCACGCCAAAACAGGCAAGCTCTTTGACGCCGGTTATGCGGTTTCTTTGAGCAATGACGCGGTGCCGGCCCTGGTGAAAAACATCGACGACCTGCCGCGCTGCGACCAGCGGATCATCGCAAAAACGCTCGTCGGTCAGCACGAAGGCGCCTGGAAAACCGACTGGCGATCCTGGAATTTGAGCCGCACATTTGCCTATCAGGCGGTGAACGACAAGCGGGCCAAGCTACTGGAATTGGCGAAAGACTACTAGAGAAAAGATATACAAAATTGGGGATGAAATATGTTGAGTAGAAATCGGGCGCTGAAAGAATTTATCGAGCGCCATATAAAGGAAGGCTTTTTGCAGCGCGATGAAATTATCGCGGCGACAATCGTGGAGTTTCGCGGGGAGTTTGGCGGTACTGATTTTTATCAGGCCGTGGCCGCCACGGTCGACAAATATCTGGCGCGCTACCTAATCATGGAAAGCGGCTGGGTGACTGCGACCGACTGCGACAAACTGGACAAGGCATTTAGTGAGCTGGAGAAGCGCGGCATACTGGCGCGGCAGCACTTTGCCTGCTGCAATGATTGCGGCCATCAAGAAATGCAGTCGGAGGTGCGGCGCGTAATTGGGCGCAGCCGCGCGCGTAAACGCGATCGGGTGATGAAGGTCGTGAACCAGGCGATGAAGGACGCCAATCAGGCAATGAAAGACGCCAACCAGGCAATAACCGACCTGAAAGGATTTGCATTTTTTCATCAACAGGACACGCAACGGGCCATCAAACAAGGCACGCTTTTTTTGACTTTTGATTCTATAGAAAGGAACGTCGACAAAGCCGTGGAAGTCGGGGCGACTGTGGTTGATGTCTTAAAGGATGTTGGTTTTGTTGTCACCTGGAACGGCTCATATTTGCAGCGTATTGCCGTGACCAAGGTGAGCTGGAGGAAGCGCAGGTTTAGCTCTCCCTGATTAAATGTTAAAATTTTACTTCTGTATCCTATTAGCCTGCTGACTGGGTTAGCATATTCGGGCATGCTTTTTGTATCAGGAATCCATCGGTCGCAGGGGTAGGTAATTCGGGGGTTCCGGCAATTGGACAGGCGGCTCTGCTCAACTGCGATTTCTCTCAGTTTGGTCGGTTCGCAGGCCCTGCCGGGTGTTTGCGCTTCCATGCCCCAGCATCATTTTGTGCCTCCTGCGTCAGGGGCCTGGGGCGGACCTTCGCACAGTCCCAGCCCGAGCTTCAGCCCTAGCCCGAGCCACAGCCCTAGCCCGAGCCACAGCCCTAGCCCGAGCAACGGCCAGAGTCAGTATCGCGGCCTCAGTCCGCACGCGGCATTGAGCGGGCCGGCTAACAACTGGCAGCGCATTCCTCAAAACTATCCCGCAAACGGCTTCAATCACCAGCACTTCCTGCATTCTCTGGGCAGCATCGTGCCCGCCAAGAATGCCGCCGGTAGTCTGGCGACTACAAACGGTGGGGCGGACCTCAATCTATATAGTCCTCGTTCAATTTTTGACCCCGGTGGTCTGGCCGGATTTCATTCAGTCGTCCTCAATGTGGGCGGCAAACAGCAAGTGGTATCGCTCGGTAGCAAAGTCACCGCGGCGGAGTTGATCGCCGCTGAGCAAGTGCTCAGTGGTGGCAAGCAAGAAATAAAAATAAATGGTCGTGGAGTGGCCAGCGGGGGATCTTTCGATCTGAGCGCCGAATCACTCGCCTCACTGGGCGGTGCCCTGGGCGGATCAATTGGATCTCTTGTTGTTGCGCATGGCGTAAAAGTATTCGACTCGGTCGCGACGTTGACTCTCAACGGCTCGCTTATTAATAGCGGCTCTATCGCCGTTGAATCTAATTCCAGTCAATTGACAGGTGGGGCCAATACAGGCGCTACTATTAGCGCCGCAAGTATTCACAATACCGCCGGTGGTGTTATTACCTCAGACACCAATTTGACTTTGCTTAGCGGCAGTCTGATTAATAACGGGCTGATTTCTTCCAGAAGTGGAGACATAACCTTTGCGCCGCGAGATGTAAATGCATCCGGTCTCAATCTCAGCATCGCCGGCTCCGGCACTGTCAGTGCCCTGCACGGCAATATCAATTTTGGCGCGCGTTCCGCTCCGATGACCAATATTGATATCAACGGCGGTAATTTCCTGTCGCGGCAGGTCAACTTTTATGCCGGCACGGGGGCGGTCAATGCCAACGTGGATAATCTCACCGGCATGGTCAACGGCACCGCCGGCGCAGCCCATCTTATTGCCGCCACTAAAAATCTCAATCTCGGCAATATCTGTGTCGCTGGCGATCCCACTTATTACAACACGAACGGCGATATCACCATCAGCGGTGCACTCATAGGGTCGCCTGATCTGGCCTTGATTGCCAGCGGTAATATCATCGCCAATGGTGGTTCGCTGGATACCTCGGCGGCCACCACCAAAACGGTCAACTCGGGGAATCTACTACTCGTGGCCGGGGCCAACATATCGGGCGTATCGGGCGACAACGGCGGCTTACCCGACACTACTTCGACAGTGAGCATTTCAGACAGCGGCAATCTCCACAAAGGGTCGGCCACCGGCGGTTACATCGATCTCTCGGGCATTACTTTGACCAGCACCAAGACTTTGCCTTTGACTCTGGTAAGCAGCGCAAACTCCACGGGAGTCGCCGGAAACATTCAAATGTTTGCCTATCAAGGCACGGGTAAAAATTCAGGCAGCATTCAAGCCACCGCGACGGCAAAGCAACCTACCGGTGCGCAGATAATTGACGCAAGCGGTATTACTGCCGGAGACGTGACAATAGAGGGCGGCGGCAAACAAATAGGGTTGCAGAATGTCAGTGGCGGCGTTGTGCACATTGTCGGTGCGGCACCTTCTGTCACCAGCACGGTGACTGTCGTCAATGGTGGTATCACCGGTGGTTCCTTTGATATTGTCACCGCACCCGGCTCCGGCAGCAATACCGTCGTTACTGTCAATAATATTTTCAGTCAAGGGCAAGTAGTCGTCAATTCCGGTGGCTCGGCGATCGTTAACTCAATAGGAGCCGGGGGCCAGGCCGGAACGCCTGGTGTGAATGCCGGCGCAGGCGCAGCTGGAGGCAATATTGCTGTCATCGCTCCAACTGTTACCGTGGGAAATGTTAGCAGCTCCGGCGGTGGTGGAGCGGGAGGCGATGCGCCTGGAGTGGACGGTGGAGCCGGTGGCAACGCCGGTCTAATTAATCTCTTTGCCTACAACGGAGACCTTAATTTGCTGGGTCAAGTTAGCGCCAGCGGTGGGGGTGGCGGTGGTGGCGCAGGTAATAACGGCAAAGGTGTGGTGGGTTCAGGCGGTGCTGGTGGTGTTGCCGGCACGGTCAATTTAACGGCATCAGGATCTATAACTTTTAGCAAAATCGCCGGCCGCACTCCGCTCGGTACTTCTATAGTGCTGGCCTATGATGGCGGCGCCGGTGGAGACGGTGGAAAAACCACCGCCGACGGTGGAGGAGGCGGCGGTGGTGGTGGTAGTGCCACATCCGGTGGCGGTGGCGGGGCTGGTGACAATGGTTCAACCGGCTTTGGCACAGGTGGTGGCGGCGGCGGCGGTCTGGCCGGAGGAGGAGGTGGCGGCGGCGCTATTTTGAGCGGCTCGCCGGCGGCTAATGGTGGTAAGGGAGGTTCGGCATTAGGACCTTTAGCTAGCCCTGTTGGTGGCACAGGTGGCTCAGGTGGCAACATCAGCTCAGCGGGTTCTTCCGGCAGTGGTGGCGCGAACACCACCGGCAAGGGGGGCGGTGGCGGTGGTGGTGGTAAAAATCAGGCCTCTGGCGGCTCGCTCCTGAATGGTGGTGAAGGCGGTGTCAACGGTGATGGCAGCCAGTCAAAAAGCATGCATGGCAGCAATGCGACAACGAGCACGGGTACTGTCATTGTGGCTTTTGGTAAAACCCTGGGCAGCGCCGCTCAGCCTTTTACGATTGACGCGGCAAATATCGATCTTGATTGCAGTACGTCGCCTACCGTCTCGATGTATGTCTCATCGCAGGCTCGTAATATAAATAGCTTGAATCTGCAATTAGATTCGGCCAAACCTTCGACCGGAACTATATCTTTTTCCGCTACGCAGGCGGCACTTCAAGATGTTAACGTGAGCGGCGGCAAGTCACTAATTCTGACCGCCGGCAACGGGATCAACATTGCGCTCAGTTCACACATTATCAACACAGGCACGGTCACGCTAACTTCTACGGCCGGGGACATTACCGGTGTCGGTAAGATCAGCGCGTCTAAAGTAAATCTTGTCGCTACTTCCGGCAATATCAATGTCACCGAGGACAGTCTGATTTCTACTACCACCGCACAAGCGGGCGGAGCTGCCATCAGCCTCACTTTGACTAATAGCAGTGGTACGAAATCGGCCGTGTACAATATCGGCAAAACGGTCATCGCAAACGGTGGCACTATTGATATAAACGCGAATGATCAGTTGAATATAATTGACAGCGTTACCGCCCCAGGCGGCAATGTGGTGCTGACCGGTAAAGGCATCAATGTCACGGGCTTGATCAATACCGGAGCCACGGCAGGAGGGGTGACCTACAACAGCGGCGTCAATTTGTTGAGTAACAGTAAGGCCGCCATTGCTTTCGACACGACCATCAATGCCGACGGCAATGTCGGTAGCGCCTCCAAACCATTTCTCACCAATACTGCTAACGACCTGTCGGTAAATTCCAATGGCGTTGTTCGCGATCTCTATGTCAAAGATTTAAACAGCGGCCATGTTAGCCTCTCCGGCAAGGGCCTCAACAGTCGCCTTTCGGTATCGTTGGCCGAACAGACCATCCAAACTTTTACCCTCGACTACGACTCCATTTCTATCGTCAGTACAGCTACTAAATCGGCGCAGTTGCTTGTGATGAATGATATTAACGCCGACACGCTCTCTATCGTGACTGCTTCGGCCGGAATTGGTACTGTCTTTCCTTCAACCACCATTCATGCCTTTGACCTGATATTAAAGAGCGGACTTTCAGACATCCACGGTGCCGGCGCTATTGACTTACCGATAGATTCGGAGACGGCCACAATTTCTGCACCTAAAGGCTTTGTCTTTATTCGTGATTCTGATTTCCTGACACTCAATGCTGGAAGCGCACAGGATATATTTTCTGTGACTGCTGATGTCCTGACCTTGAACGGAAATATAAGCGCCGGAAAAGGCGGTTCAGTTTCTCTAACGGCCCAACAGCAGCTCACGCAAGCTCCAGGAAAGATTATTTCGGCTGACGTAGTTACTCTTTCAAACGGCTCCGGGCTTGGTTTTGGTTCTGTCAATCAACCGATTCAGGTCAACGCCGGCGTACAGTTAGCATTAGACGTATCAGGCGGCAATGCCTACATAAATCAATCCGGCAAAGGCAGCCTGACAGGTAGTGGCGCAACAGCGGGCACACTGGTGTTTACCGACAAATATGCACTTACTGTCAGCGGACCGATTGGCTACCTAACTACCACTATCACCGCGCCCTCGGTGCAGGTGACAAGCAAAGGCACTATAACGGCCGACGACCTGGTGGTTAATGCTGCCGCCGTTTCAGTCGGTGCTTCGGCCGGTATTCTAATTTCGCAGAGTGGTCAATTTAAAAATAAGGGTCCACTTAGTTTGACCGGGGCGGCGAATGACGCAATTGAACTTGTTCTAGATGCAAAATTGTTTTTAGGAGCAACAGGTGATCAATCAACAACCAGCATCACGCTTGGTTCGGCCAAAGACGGAAGTGGCAATCCGCTGCTTAAGGCCTTCAATAATGACGGCACATCTCCCACTCTATCAGAGTTCACGGTAAATACCAGCGGCAGCTTCAGCACCGCTTCCAAGCAAATAGCCATGTATGATACGGGCAATGGCGGCGCTATTTTAATAACAGCAAAAGACATTCATGTCCCTGGTAATCCGTCATTTTTGCCGCTTACCTTAAGCGCTAACGGCAGTAGCGGCGCGGAGGGCGGGAGTATCAATATAACATTGACAGGCACTGCCCCTGTCATAATTGACTCAGCTCCAGGCAACGGTACAACTGGCGTTGTCTTAAATTTGCAAGTAAACAAAGGCAATATCACCGGCGGTGGCCCCGGCGGAAGTGTAGCAGTATCAACAGCTGGCGGCTTGACTATTGTGCCGAGCGGTATCGGCCTGCAGTCAACGAGTGGCGGTGGCTCGTTATTTCTTCGTGGAAACAAATTTCTTGCTGTAAATGGCGACGCCTTTAACAGTAGTCTGGGTTATGACAACGTCAGCCTCCATTCCGGCAGTAAGAGTCCATTCCTGGTAAATGCCGGTGGTGCGTCCTTAAGCAATGGCACCACCGGATCTGTAGTCGGCGACAATGTGATTATTGACGCCGCCGGCACCATTATGCCAATGGCTTCCAATAGTCTCTCGGGTACGACTTCACTGAATATTACTAATAAGGCGGGCTTGCTGACATTGATTTCGCCTGTCGGTGTGGCCAATAGCGTTGGCGTTCCGAAGTTTCTGATACTCGGTGCTAAGAGTGGTATCACCCTGGGAGATGCTAAAAGTGGCATAAACAATCCGCTCTCTGCGATGCTCAGTGATGGTTCCGTGTCAAGCATCCAAATTGATACAGGTGGTGATTTCGTCAGCACCACGTCGAACTTCAAGGTAGATCAGTTGAGCCCATTTCTTTCCATTTCTGCCGGCAATGTTATTGCCCTGGGTAATACCAGCAATCAAGCGATTACACTTTCATCCGGCTCCGGTACAAGTGGTGGATATGTTTACCTGCAACTTAGCGGCACACAGAGTGTCACTATTGATCCGTCGCCTGGAACGTCCATAAAAACGCCGCATTATGTATTGGACAATGCCGGTACATCATCTAGTGCGGATATTGTTGTTACCGCCGCGGGCCAATTGACCGTTAATGCCGGAGGTATAAACGCAAATAAGACAGCCGCCAACATTCTTCTGGGCGGAGGCAAAAGTCTGGCCTTGACAGACAGTTCTTTCATCACTTCGCACAAGTTTATTGATGTTTCAATCAGCTCTGGAGCAGCCTCGCCGCTTGTATTGGGTCCAGCGGTCTCCGCCGGTGGCAATGGCATTGCCGGAATCGTAGAGGCGTCAGCTACCGTTTCGATTGCCGCGGTAGGCGGTGTGATCAATAGCACTAACCTGAGAACCACAAATCCATTAGGCGCAATAAGTATCAGCGGTAAGTCCTTCACGAATAACGGAGGAATCTTTGCATCACCCGGTACCACTATTAGTTTTAATGACATTAAGGGCGGTGGCATAAAGATCTTAGATATCGGCTTTACGTCTAATTTGACGGATTTAACTTTGACCAGCACTGGCCCTGTGTCGCTGGGCAATCTTCTAAATCAGCCGGCATTTGCCAAAACTATTACGATAGAAACCAGCGGCAGCGTAGCCTTTGATAAAGGCAGCACATCCCCAATTGTCTTCGGCAATACGGTAATTTCTATAAAAGCCGGATCCCTGACCTCGACCGCGCCAAGTCAAATTGTGATTTCGGCCCCAACCTCGATCAGCAGTTTGACAATTGAGACGACTTCCGGTTTAAAGCTTGGCACAGGAGCAGGCAGTATTGGTATCAGCGCCGCTTTTGACGCTGCTCTCAATGTTACTTCTACAAATGGCACTCTCACTCTGGCCGGTGGTGTGGGTTCGATTGGCAAGGCTACTTTGATGGGTAAGGACGTGGCTGTCACGAGCACTGTAAGCGGTACCGACCTTAGTATTTTTGCAACAGGATCAAACGGCAAAATAACAACCAGTGGGGGAGCGCTTATCGATTCAACCCAGCTCACTATAGGTACGAACAATAAGACAATTAGTCCGAGTGCTACCACGATTAAGTCAGATACGGTTTTGGTCGGCGGGAAACTGCCGGTTACCGCTACTATTTTTAGCGGTGCTGTAAATCTTCTAAATAAGGCCACCGGCACTCCTGATATTTCAGGTCTTAATCCTGTAGCCGCGGTCAAGTACTCTACCGGCGCGGGCTCCGTCGGCGGCCTGACTACCACAAGCGGTGGCATAGATGTAACGGCTACCAGTGGAGATCTCAGTTTCCATACAGGCCAAAATGCTACAGGCGGCGACATAAGAGCTTTGGTCACCAATGGAAACCTGACTTTGGGCGGTTCTTGGGGCGTAATGAACGGGGACCTCTATGCGGCCGTCTCCGGCAATACTGCCACGATTTCTACCGTCTCTCCAACGTTTTTCAATTGCACAAATGGCAGTATTACGTTACAAGCACTTGGGAAGACCGGCCAGAACCAAATTATCATGGGTGACGGCACGAGTATGTTTGCCAGCGGCACAGCTAAGACCGATGGGCATGTATATATAGTCCTGGGCGCTGTGCCAACATCCGGTCTTGTGGCCGGCTCTGCTACTCCGACTGCTCCAACAATAGAGGAACGAGACAGCGGACACGTCACTTTTACGACGACAAAAAATCCTTCCGGCGGTATCACCACTAATGGTGTTACCAGCCTGCATGCATACGGTCGCAATATCGTCTTTAATACCAACGGGGCGCCGGCATCTGCAATTTCGCTGACCAACGTCTCCATTACAGCCGATCCGCCGCTGGGGCAAATTGGTCCGGTGGGTGCTGCCACCGTCAGCTCCGGCACAGTTGCTGCGGCTCCGCTTGTTGCTGTTCCGACTGTCGCTGTGCCGACCGTTGCTGTACCTATCGTTGCTGTTCCGAGCGTTGCCGTTCCGCAACACAGTTTTGTCGAAAGTTTCGGCAGTTTGAGCAATTTGAGCAATCTGGCAGCATTGACGACACAAACTGCGCTGGCTTCCCAGCTTGAATTGAGCGCCTCGCAGCGACAGACCACTTCTAGTGGTATCAACGGTGGCGGTTTAGGGACTGCTTCCGCGACGTCTGCTAAAGGCGAAGGCGGCGCACAATCGCAAAAGCTTGAGCATGGGCCGATGCTGATTGCGCCAGAGATGAATACAGTTATACATACAAGTTTTGCCGATGTTCATGTGTCGGCTGGTGCGGCCGCGCTGATTGTTGATTTTGATGGTGGTGTCGCCGTCTACAATCTGCACGATGTCAGACGCGACAGTGTCGTCGTTTATTCTAAGGGCGAGCGCATTGTTGTCGGTATCGGCAATAGTTTGGTTGCAACCGATAAAGCAATCCAGGCATTTGAAGAGGTCAACCCGGCCGCTTCTGTCGGATATCGAAACGTCTGCGGTAGGCAATCAGCTGGTGTGAAAATATTCAAGGCTGAGTTTGATACTTGTTCGATGCTTGCCGCTATGGGACCGCAATTGAGAGCTGCCGTCGTCAACGGTCCGAAGAACGGCAAGATTTACAATTCAATTGTCAAAACGGCGGCCATCAGGCAATCGATTGGTTCATCCACGCCTTACGCTTTAATGAGTTGTCCACCTGTTCAAATGGTGTCCGGCAACTTCCAATAGCTAATATTTAAATTCGCGCTGCCCTGTAATCGGATTTAACAGTGGTGCGCCGGTGACAGGATTCTGGTGCAAGAAATATGGGTCCGGTCGGAATCCGCCTTGTTGCGGTTGGAAATTCCAGCCGGCATTTGTTGTCTGCACCGGTGCGTGGATGATGGCATTGTTGCGAGCGGCATCTTTGCTGCCCAGTTTCATCGCGCGTTTGTAAGCAGCGGTGGCTGCGACATCATTTGGATTGTGCCCCATGCCGTGTACCGAACCCAGCGAGTTCCAGTAACGTGCATTGTTAGGTTCGAGTTCGGTAGCTTTTTTGAAAGCGGTGAGCGCTTCTTCCCTATTTCCACTTTCGAATGTTGAGTGGCCGAGGGCGTTCCATGTTTTGGCGGAACGAGGGTTCAATTTTAGAGCTTGTCTGTATGCTTCGACCGCTTTTTCCGGTTGCTGCAGACCAAATTTGTGTTCACTGCTGCCGTAGGCATTTCCCAGCGAATACCAGGCTTCGGCGTTAGAGGGCTCGGCTTGTGTCCAGCGCTGGGTGTAAGCGGCTAGTTCTTTCCACTGGCCGCTGCGCGCGTATGAGGCGCAACCTGCGGGTGAGAAGTCGGAGGCGATGGCGGACGTTGTGCTAAGAACTGTGCTGAGAGTGGTGCAGACCAGCAGGCTGGTTATTAAGGAAAGACTGCGGATGTATTTCATGGCGTTCCTATGTATTGGATTAGTGATTTGCCCCGGGGGTGCCGGGCGTGCCTGTGACACCGTCGTTGGCGGTGACCGGCGGTAAGGCACCATTGGATGCTGTCACTTTGCCGGCCTTGCCACCAGTGCCTCCCGCTCCTGCGGCGCCGCCCTGGATGCCGGTACTTCCCGTGCCTGCGTCTCCGCCATTGCCGCCATTTCCACCCTTAAGACTGCTAGCGTCTATTGCACCGACCGAAATTATTGTGCTTAAGTTGGTCAGCGTAAACGTAACCTGGCCGCCATTGCCGGTTTTGCCGCCCGCTCCGCCTTTACCGCCGGTACCGGCCAGCGCACCGACTGCGGTGACTGATCCGCCCTGCCCGCCCTTGCCTCCTTTATTGCTCGTGAGGGAAAAGTCGTTGAGGCCGCTGTCTACACTGACGTTGGTTTCGTCCACATCGGTTTTAGTCTTGAATGTTATTTTGCCGCCGCTACCCGCGGCTCCGGCAGCACCCCCCGCACCTCCGACACCGGCTTTCAGACCGGCTGTACCGGCAGCGCCGCCGTCTCCGCCGGCGCCTCCGACCCCACCGAAGCTGCCAGTGGCAACGACAGCATTGACGGTGATTTTAGAAGCAGCAGATATGGATATCGTGCCGCCGTTGCCGCCGTTTGCTCCAACTGTGGCGTCTTGACCAGCGCCGCCGTTGGCTTTTGTCGCGCCTGCCGCGCCGCCACCCTGACCCCCGCTGCCACCGGCGCCTCCGGGGTATGTTCCTGTGGAGTTGCCGCTGGCGCCGTCGCCACCATTTGCGTTCAGACTGTTTGCGGTTACAGTGCCGTTCTTAGAGTCGATTGTGATAGTGCCGCCGTTACCACCCGATGCTTTGTTCGAGCCGGACTTGCCGCCGGCGCCACCAGCTGCGGTGCTGATGCTCCAGAATAGGTCTGTGTTATTGCCGCCGCCTTTGCCACCGCCGGTGCTGGAACTGGCGAAACCGCCATCAACCGAGCCGGAACCAGAGCCAACGTTGACTTTCATGTCGCCTGTGGAGGTAAGAGTGACTTTGCCTCCCAATCCGCCACCTGTGCCGTTGCCGCCCGTGCCGCCGGCGCCGGAAGTACCCGAGACTGCTCCGCCGCCATCTCCACCCGTACCGGCTTCACCGAAGTTTTTGCCGCCTTCGGCTCTAAAGGCGTTGACTGTCAGGGTGGTGCCCGCGGAAATAGTTATGGCCCCTCCGCCTCCGGCCACAGGCTGAAGGCCGCCATTGCCGCCGGCGCCGCCACCTTTACCGCCGTTGCCGCCGTGACCGCCATCGCCTGCGAAACCGCTAATGAAACCACCGTCGGCAAATAAGTTCTTCGCTGTGATATCGCCACCCATAGGCGTCGGACCTTTGCCTGTGGTAGCCGATATCGTGATAGTACCGCCTTTGCCGCTGCCACCGCCCGTGCCACCAAGGCCCCCCTTGGCTCCGGTCACACTTGTAGCAGTCAGCTTACTGTTGTCCACATTGGCTCCGCCGATGCCGCCGACACCACCGCCGGTGTTTTGCAGACCGCCGCTGACGTCGATGCCAGTGATATTGATTGAGCCGGCTTTTGCGTTGACCGTTACTTTGCCGCCGGCTCCTGCTGGGTTTGCTGAGGCGCCGTTACCACCTGTGCCCAGATTGCCGTTGCCGCCGTTTCCGCTGCTGGACGTGGAATTGCCGCTGCCATTGGCTTTGACCACATTGCCGATACTGAGATTTGCCGCTTTGGCGTCGGTACCGGTAGCTGTAAGGGTGATGCTGCCACCGGCTACTCCGGCGGCGCCCTTGCCCCCGTTACCGCCATTGCCGCCGCTCACTCCGGTACCGGCGTTGCCGCCACCACCGGCAAAGCCGACATCAGGTGTAGCGTTGGCGCCGGAAGTGTCTGTGATAGTCAGGTCACCGCTATTGGTGGCATTGCCTTTGGTTGTTGCGGTGAATTTACCGCCTGCGCCCGCTGCTCCACTGTTGCCACCGTTGCCGCCATTGCCGGCTGCTCCCGCGCCAGTGCCGCTGCCACCAGTACCGCCGCCGCCGCCGTTTCCGGTGAAGCCGGAGCCGTTTACAAGGAAGGTATTTATAATTATTGAGCCACCGTTTACGGTGGCCGTGCCTCCAGCGGCGCCAGCGCTGGCATTGCCGCCATTGCCGGCCTTACCGCCGGTTACATCACCGCCGATGCCGCTGCCGCCGTCTCCACCAATTCCGCCGGAGCGGCCTGAAGATGCAAACGCTGACAGAT
>Ga0070665_100004297_pt1 | contig 14977 bp, 11 predicted proteins | sample KBSS13metaG_FD_65862 | JGI IMG/M metagenome (GOLD analysis project Ga0070665, IMG submission 65862) | Switchgrass rhizosphere microbial communities from Kellogg Biological Station, Michigan, USA - KBS S1-3 metaG | ecosystem: Host-associated > Plants > Roots > Rhizosphere > Soil ... | reverse complement strand
CGAGGAGGACCTCATCGAGGGTGTCATCCCGACCCACCCGCTGGACGTCCAGGACGCGCTGATCCACTACGCCCGCAAGGGCGCGATCATCAACTCCACGTACCAGATCTGACCTCCGGTCCTCCCGTGCGCGGTGGGTGGTGCTCCGGCGCCACCCACCGCGCACGGCGTTCTTGACCTGAAGTGGGGTTCAGGTCGCACGGTGGGTCCATGACACCCACCGCGATCGTCACCGGGGCCGGCTCCGGACTCGGGCTGGCCCTCACCCTCGCCCTCGCCTCGCGCGGGGGCCGCGTCGTCGCCTGTGCCCGCGACGGCGACCGACTCACCGCCGCCCTCGCCGGGCGGCCCGGCGTCGTCCGGCATCCCGGGGACGTCACCGACCCCGGTCTCGGACCGGAGCTGCTCGACGTCGTCGGCGACCGACTGGACCTGCTGGTGCACAACGCGGGCGAGCTCGGCCCGTCCCCGCTGCCGCGGCTGGCGGCCTACCCGGCCGCCGCGCTGCGCGGGGTGCTGGAGACCACCGTCGTCGGGCCACTGCAGCTCACCCAGGCCCTGCTGCCCGCGTTGCGCCGGGCGGGCGGGACGGTCGTCTCGCTGAGCTCCGACGCCGCCGTCGAGGCCTACGAGGGCTGGGGCGGCTACGGGCTCGCCAAGGCCGCGGCCGACCACGCGGCGGCCGTGCTCGCCGTGGAGGAGCCGGAGCTGCGGGTCTACGCCTTCGACCCGGGCGACATGCGCACCGCGATGCACCAGCGGGCGTTCCCGGGCGAGGACATCTCCGACCGCCCCGAGCCCGCGACCGTCGTCCCGGCCCTGCTGCGGCTGCTGGACTCGCGACCGGCCTCCGGTCGCTACACCGCCGCGCCGGTGACGGCATGAGGCCCGTCCCGGCGGACCGGTTCGCGAGCGCCCCGCCACCGGTCCGCGACGGCGTCCGGCTGATGGTCGCGGCGCACCGCCGCCCGCTGCGCCATCTGCGGTTCACCGATCTGCCGTCGGCGCTGGAACCGGGTGACCTGGTGGTCGTCAACACCTCGGACACCGAGCCCGCGGCGGTCGACGGACACCGCGGCGGCAGGCCGATCGTGCTGCACGTCTCGGGGCCGGTCGCCGAGGGCTGGGCCGTCGAGCTGCGGACGCCGGACGGGTACCGGGTCCTCGACGGACGCCCCGGCGAGGTCCTCGAGCTGCCCCACGGGGTCCGCGCGACGCTCGTCGGCGGCGGGCCGCGGATCTGGGCGGCCCGGATCCCCGTCGAGGGCGGGCTGCGCGGCTACCTGACCACCGTCGGTCGCCCGATCACGTACTCCTACCTGCGGGAACGACCGGGTCTGGCGGAGTACCGGACCCTGTTCGCACGGTCCGGGGGCGAGTTCGGCAGCGCCGAGATGCCCAGCGCGGGCCGCCCGTTCACCCCCGCGGTGCTCGCCGGGCTGCGGGAGCGGGGCGTCGGGCTCGCGGAGGTCGTCCTGCACACCGGGGTGTCGTCGCTGGAGGCGGGCGAGACCCCGCTCCCGGAGCGGTACCGGGTGCCCACCGCGACCGTCGCGGCCGTGGACGCGACCCGGGAGGCGGGCGGGCGGGTGGTCGCGGTCGGCACCACGGTGACGCGCGCGCTGGAGAGCGTCGCGGACGAGACGGGCACCCTGCACCCCGGCTCCGGCACGACCGAGCTGGTCCTGGGGCCGCGCAGGCGGGCGCGGGTGGTCGACGGGCTGGTCACCGGCTGGCACGAGCCCGAGGCCTCCCACCTCGCGCTGCTGCTCGCGGTGGCGGGGCGGTCGCTGGTGGAGCGGGCGTACGCCGCCGCGCTCGACGGGGACTACCGCTGGCACGAGTTCGGCGACTCCTGCCTCCTGCTTCCGCGACCCGCCCGCCGCTGAACACCGTCGAGCGCGCTGCCCGGCCTCAGGACCGCCAGCGGTCCTCGTACCGCCGCTGCGCCTCCCGGCGCCCCTCCGAGTCACCCTCGGCCCGCAGGCTCGCCGCCGAGCCGCGCGGGTAGCCGGCCTTCATCGCGCGGTGCTCGGCCGACTCGGCCATGTACGCGAAGGAGTAGAAGTAGCCGATCACCAGCCCGCCCGCCACCGCCATCGCCCGCACCCACGACTGACCGGGGATGAACGCGTAGAGCAGGACGGCGAACGGCGCGAGCTGGGCGGTGGCGCGGGCGAGGTGGCGCAGCGGCCACGTCCGGGTCGTCACGTCGAACAGCACCCACTCGCGGTGCCGCGCGGGCAGCGCGGCACCCCAGGCGTAGAGCAGCCACCGCACCGGGTTCGGCCTCACCCCAACAGTTTGCACACCAAGTATGCTACCCGACGTGGACGACGATCTGCTGAGACTCGACCGACAGGTGTGCTTCGCGCTCGCCGTCGCCGCCCGGAACGTGATCGCGCTGTACCGACCCCTGCTGGAGCCGATGGGCCTCACCCATCCCCAGTACCTCGTCATGCTCGCGCTCTGGGAGCACTCGCCGCGCTCGGTCACCGAGCTCAGCCACGCGCTGGCCCTCGATCCCGGCACACTCTCCCCCCTGCTCAAGCGCCTGGAGGCGGCGGGCCACGTCCGGCGCGACCGGGTGCCGACCAACGAACGCATGCTCGCGATCACCCTCACCGACGCGGGCCGGGCGCTGCGGGCGCAGGCCGAGCGGATCCCGCCCGCCGTCGTCGAGCGGCTCGGGATGTCACTGGACGAGCTGGAGGGACTCCATTCGGTCCTCACCGGGGTGATCGCGGCGACCACGTCGGACACCGTCCGTGACGACGATCGTCCGATGGACTGATCGGGCTAACGTCTGGCGCGTCTTGGCCGATGATGAGGCAGCTGGAGAAGGAGGCGTCCCATGTCGCTGAGCCCGCAGACCGCGACCGAGCGGTCCGCCGAGCCGACCGCTCGCCTCCCCCGCGTGCCCGCCCACCGGCCGGAGGAGGAGCTCGCCGCCGTCCGCCGCCGCATCGCCGCCGACCCCACCCTCGCGGGGCTCGCCGCGGACGCGCACCTGCACGCCGAACACGCCACCGGGATGGTCTTCGCCCACGGCAGGCGGCTGACCCTGGTCGAGGTCCACCAGGACGTCGACGACGCGGTGATGACCGCGCTGCTCCTGCACCGCGACGGGCTGGCCGGACGGCGTCCCGCGGCGGTCGTCGTCGCCCGCCGGATGACGGTGGCCGCGGCGCGGCGCGCCCAGCACGCGGGGGTCCGGTTCGTCTCGCTCGTGGACCTGACCGTCTGAGTGCAGGATGGCGGGATGGAATTCCGCTACCTCGGCCGCTCCGGGATGCAGATCTCGGCGATCACCTACGGCAACTGGCTGACCCACGGCTCCCAGGTCGAGAACGACGTCGCGACGCAGTGCGTCCGCGCCGCCCTGGACAACGGCATCACCACCTTCGACACCGCGGACGTCTACGCCGACGGCAAGGCCGAGGAGGTCCTCGGCGCGGCGCTGAAGGGCGAGCGCCGCGAGTCGCTCGAGGTGTTCACCAAGGTCTACTGGCCCGTCGGGCCGCGCGGGCACAACGACCAGGGCCTGTCCCGCAAGCACGTCCTCGAGGGGATCGACGGCAGCCTGCGCCGCCTCGGGATGGACTACGTCGACCTCTACCAGGCCCACCGCTACGACTCCTTCACCCCGCTCGAGGAGACGATGCAGGCCTTCGCCGACGTCGTCCGGGCGGGCAAGGCGCTCTACATCGGCGTCAGCGAGTGGACCGCCGAGCAGATCCGCGAGGCGCACGCCCTGGCCGTCGAGCTGGGGGTGTCGCTGGTCTCCAGCCAGCCGCAGTACTCGATGCTGCACCGGATCATCGAGGATGAGGTCGTGCCCACCTGCGAGGAGCTCGGGCTCGGCCAGATCGTGTGGTCGCCCATCGCGCAGGGTGTCCTGACCGGCAAGTACAAGCCCGGCCAGGCGTACCCGGAGGGCTCCCGTGCCACGGACGAGAGCGGCGGCGCCAACGCCATCTCCAACTTCCTCAACGACGACACCCTCACCCGCGTGCAGGCCCTCGCCCCGATCGCGGGCGACCTGGGGCTGAGCATGGCGCAGCTCGCCGTCGCCTGGGTCCTGCAGAACGCCAACGTCTCCGCCGCGCTGGTCGGCGCGTCCCGCCCGGAACAGGTCGCCGAGAACGTCAAGGCGGCGGGCGTCCGGATCCCGGACGACGCGCTGAAGGCGATCGACACCGCCCTCGGCGACGTCGTCGTGAGCGACCCGGGGCTGGTGGCCCGTTCGACGCCGCGGAAGCGACCGGCCTGATGGATCTCGGCATCGCCGGGCGCACGGCCGTCGTGTGCGCCTCCACCCGCGGGCTCGGGCGGGCGTGCGCGGAGGAGCTCGCCCGGGCGGGCGCGACGGTCGTCGTCAACGGCCGGGAGCAGGCCTCCGCCGAGAAGGCCGCGGCGGAGATCGCGGCGGACACCGGCGGGAGCACCGTCGCGGTGGGCGCGGACGTCGGGACGGCGCAGGGGCGCGCGGCGCTGCTCGGCGCGGTGTCCACCGTGGACATCCTGGTGAACAACAATGCGGGCCCGCCCCTCCGGGACTTCCGCGAGGTCGACCACGAGGCTCTGCTCGCGGGCGTCGAGGCCAACATGGCCGCGCCGATCGCGCTGGTCCAGGCCGTGCTCGACGGCATGATGGAGCGTCGCTTCGGCCGGATCGTCAACATCACCTCGGGCTCGGTGAAGATGCCGCTCGCGGGGCTGGACCTGTCCAGCGGCGCGCGGGCGGGGCTCACCGGGTTCCTCGCAGGCGTCGCCCGCTCGGTCGCCCACGCGAACGTGACGATCAACTTCCTGCTGCCCGGCTCCTTCGACACCGACCGGCTCCGCGCCACTCAGCACGCCGCGGCCGAACGGTCGGGACGGTCGGTGGCGGAGGTCGCCGAGGACGGCCGGGCGAGGATCCCGGCCCGCCGGTTCGGCACGCCCGCGGAGTTCGGGGCGGCGTGCGCGTACCTCTGTTCGACCCAGGCCGGGTTCGTCACCGGGCAGAGCCTGCTCATCGACGGGGGCGCGTACCCGGGAGTGCTCTGAGCAGCCCCACCGCCCGCAGGTGACTCGGGTCACGACTTTCCGGCCGAAGGAGTGGAATCCCCCGCCCGCTCACGGGGGTTCCGCCCACATGAGGATCGGCATCATCGGGGCAGGCAACATCGGTGGCACGCTCGCGCGGCGGTTCGCGGAGCTGGGCCACGAGGTTCGGGTGGCGAACTCGCGGGCGCCGGAGACGGTGGCCGCGACCGTGACCGAGACCGGCGCAGAGGCCGTCTGGGCGGCGGACGCCGCGGCGGACGCGGACGTCGTTGTGGTCAGCATCCCGCAGAAGAACACCCCAGACCTCGCGAAGGGGATCGTCGACGCGCGCAAGCCCGGCGCGCCCGTGATCGAGACCAACAACTACTACCCGCAGCAGCGCGACGGGCTCATCCAGGCCATCGAGGACGGCACGCCGGAGAGCGTGTGGGTCGCCGAGCAGCTCGGCGCTGACCCCGTCTACAAGGTGTTCAACGGCATCTGGTGGAAGCACCTGCTCGAGAACGGCGTGCCCGCGGGCTCCGCAGGCCGGATCGCGCTGCCGATCGCGGGCCGGGACGGCGCCGCGAAGGAGACCGTGTTCGCGCTGGTCGACGAGCTGGGCTTCGACCCGGTCGACGGCGGCACGCTCGCGGAGTCCTGGCGCCAGCAACCGGGCACCCCGGTGTACGGCAAGGACTACGACGTCGAGAAGACCAAGGCCGCACTGGCGGAGGCCACCCCGGAACGCACCGCGGAGTGGCGGGCGTAGTCGCGGTCTAGACCGCCCCCGCGAGCTCGGCGCGGCCCGCCACGCCGAGCTTCGCGTAGACGCTGTGCAGCACGTTGTCGACGGTCCGCACGGAGACCACGAGCCGCGCCGCGATGGCCTTGCTGGTCATCCCCGACGCGGCGAGCCTGGCGATCTCCAGTTCCCGACGGGTCAGCTCGGTCGGCGCGCTGAGCTGCGTCAACGCCGGGGTGCGGGTCTCCTCGCAGAGCCGGGTCCAGGCCGTGACGCGCTTGGCGGCGCCCTGCTTGCTGCCCGCCCGGCCTGCCGAGTCGTAGATGCGGACGGCCTGGGCGCCCGCCTCGGCGGCGAACAGCGGCGTGCCGAGCGCGGCGAACCGGTCCGCCACGGCCTCGAGCGCCGGACCGTCGATCGCCGACACGTGCGCGGACCGCGCGGCCGCGAGCTCGCCCTGGGTCTGGTCGGCCAGCTCGCGGGCGCGGTCGGCGGACGACGCCGCACCCATCCGGACGGCGTCGTGCAGCGCGACGAGCTCGGCATGCCGCAGCCCGCCCTCGCGCGCGGTCTCCGCGGCCTGCGCCACCAGCCGCGCGGCCAGGGTGGACTCGCCGCGCACAGCGGCCAGCCAGGAGCGGGCGAGCAGGGGCCAGGGTGAGCCTGCCACCCCCGCGTCGAGCGTGTCCCCCGGGTCGGTCTCCGGGAGCAGGGCCTCGGCCGCCGCGGGGTCGCCGGTCAGCCCGACGCTGACGGCCAGCTCCGCGAACAGCCCGGTCACCTCCGGGAACGGCCCCGGATGCGCGGCGGCCTCCCGCAGCCAGCCCCGGGCGGTCCGGACCCGGCCCCGCATCAGGGCGATCCGGCCGAGCCAGCCCGCGTGCACCGCGGCGGCGACGGGCCAGTGCCGGGCCAGCGCGGCCGTGTAGTGGAGGCTCGCCAGCTCCTCGGCGGTCGCCAGCCTCCCGTCGAGGGCGTGCGCGGCGACCAGGGCGGACTGCAGGGCGGGGGCCCACCAGCCCGGGTCGGCGGCGAGCCCGCGTTCGGCCGCGGTCACGGCGTCGGCGTACCGGGCGGTGGCGCACAGCGCGATCGCCTGCACCGCGAGCACCTCGGGGGCCGCCTCGAGCGGGGCCAGCAGGTCCAGCGCCTCGGTGCCGCGACCGGCGGCCAACGCGAGCGCGGCCCGCACGACGGGGTCCTGAACGGATCCGCCGGATCCGACGGAGCCTGCCGACCCGGGCCGGGCGGTGGCCAGGACCGCGACCGAGCGGGGCGGCGTGCCTTCGGGCAGCGGTCCGAGCTCCGCCGCGCGGCCGCGGGCCACCAGCACCTCGGCCAGCGCGACCCGCGCGGTGAGCGCGTCCGCGCCCCCGGACGCCGCGACCGCCGCCCGGACCAGGTGCTCCGCGACCCGCAGGTCGGTGGCGACCGCGGCGGCCGCGACCAGGGCGTCCACCGTGACCGGCCGGCCGGCGGCGAGCCGCCAGCTCGCGAGCCGCGGGCCGTCGGACGCACGGCGGGCGCCGGTGTCCTCGATGGCCTGCACCAGGATCCGGTGGGTGCGCCGGGCCCGCAGCGGCGTGGTCCGCCGCCGCACGACCTCGGTGTAGAGCGGATGGACGAGCTCGACGTCCAGCCGCCTGCCGTCGAGCGCGGAGACGACCAGCCCACGCCGCTCCGCCCGGCCCAGCACCCGCTCGGCGCCCATCTCCAGCAGCACCTCGCTGCCCAGCGGGGCGCCGTGGGCCAGCAGCTCGAGCAGCGTGCCCTCGTCCTCGGTCAGCGCCCCCATCCGGGACTCGACCAGCTCCAGGAGCCGCGGGCCCGGGGTCAGCTCACCGGTGCGGCTCCAGACCTCGTCGACGCAGGTCAGGGTGCCCGACGCGAGGCCGTCGACGATCAGCTCCCGCAGGAACAGCGGGGTGCCGCGGGCCAGCTCCCACAGCTCCTGGCGCAGCGCCCCGTCGACGTGCCCGCCGAGCACCGCCGCCACCAGCTCGTCCGACCGGGCGCGGTCCAGCTCGGCGAGGTCCAGCCGCTCGGCGATGCCGTCCTTCCACAGCCCGAACACCGCCTCGGACACGGGCACGCCGACCTGCACGGTCAGCACGACGAAGGCCTGCCTCGCGTGGCAGAGCTGCGCGACCAGGGCGGCGGTGGCGGGGTCGAGGTGTGCCGCGTCGTCGATCCCCAGGACCAGGCGCTTCCCGCCCGCGTGCGCGAGGAGCGCCGCGCCTGCGGCCCGCAGGGTGCCCGCCTCGTCCAGCCCGCGGTCGAGGTCCGGCAGCAGCGGGGCGATGGCCCCGAACGGGATCCCGGCGGCCGCCGACGTCGCCCGGACCTCCAGGGCGACCGCCCCGGACCCGGCCGCCGCGGCCAGCACCTCGCGCAGCATCCGGCTGCGGCCCGCACCGGGCCTACCCGCGAGCACCAGGCCCGACAGCGACGGGGTGGCGAGGGTACGGCGCGCGAAGTCCAGCTCCTCGGCCCGGCCGACGAGAGGCCACTCCTGGCGCATCGGCATCTCCCTCGCAGGCACTGCGTCCGCGGATACTCGCACGGTTCGGGTCCCCTGTTAACGCCGTCGGTGTAACGAGGACCGATCGTGAGGAGAGAGCCCTTGAGGAGGGGACGCGACCACGCGAGGATGCGGGACGGACCTGGGGGTCGGTCCGTGCCGTCGGCGCTGCGGGCCCCGCGGAGGAGGAGCGCGGCAGGATGACGTACGGCCTCGGTGTCGATCTCGGGACGACCTTCGTGGCGGCCGCCGTCCGGCGCGGCGGGCGGGTGGAGCGGTTCCGGCTGGGCGACCGGTCGGACGTCGCACCCTCGGTGGTCATGATCCGGCCCGACGGGGCGGTGCTCACCGGTGCCGCGGCCGAGCGGCGGGCCACGATCGAGCCCGAGCGGATCGCGCGGGAGTTCAAGCGCAAGCTGGGCGACCCGGTGCCGATGATCGTCGGCGGGTCCCCCATGCCGGTGCCCGCCCTGCTGGCGCACCTGCTGCGGGCGGTCGTCGCGAAGGTGGCGGCGGCCGAGGGGTCCGCGCCCGACACGGTCGTGCTCACCCACCCGGCCAGCTGGAACACCTACCAGCGGGAGATCTTCGCGCAGGTCCCGCAGCTCGCCGAGATCCCCTCGGTGCGGATGGTCACCGAGCCCGAGGCCGCCGCGGCGACCTACGCGGCCAGCGGGCGGCTCGCCGTCGGCGGGACCGTCGCGGTCTACGACCTGGGCGGCGGGACGTTCGACGCCACCGTGCTCCGGCGCACGGCCGACGGCTTCGAGATCCTCGGGACCCCCCAGGGCATCCAGGGCCTCGGCGGCATCGACTTCGACCAGGCGGTGTTCGCGCACGTCCGCGAGTCGCTGGGCGGGGACGCGCTGGCCGGGGCGGACCGGGCCGCGCTGTACCGGCTGCGGCAGGAGTGCGTGCACGCCAAGGAGGCGCTGTCCGTCGACACGGACGCCACCATCCCGGTGCTGCTGCCCGCCGCCCACACCCACATCCGGCTCACCCGCGGCGAGTTCGAGGGCATGGTCCGGCCGGTCCTGGCGGACACGATGACGGCGCTGCGGGGCGCGCTGCGCTCGGCCGAGGTCGATCCGGAGGACCTGACGGCGGTGCTGCTGGTCGGCGGGTCGTCGAAGATCCCGCTGGTCGCGAAGATGGTGTCCGCGGAGTTCAAGGCCCCGATCGCGGTGGACACCGACCCCGAGTTCGCGGTCGCGCTGGGTGCGGCCGCGTTGTCGGAGGGGTTGGCGGGGCACGCGGTCAGTGGGCAGCGCAGCGGGGGGCAGGGCGGTACCGACGCGACCGGCTCGGGTCGGAGCGGGTCGGGTGACGCCGGCTCGGACCGCGGCTCGGACCGCTCGGGACAGCAGGGCTCGGGACAGCAGGGCTCGGGGCAGGGCGGTTCGGGGCAGGCTGCTGCGGGGCTTGCGGCCGGTGGCGCCGCGGCCGGGCTCGCCGCCGTCGGACAGGGGTCGGCCGGACCGGGTGGCGGCGGGGGACGCGGCGCGGCCGGTTCCGGTTCCGGTTCCGGTTCCGGGGAGCAGGGGGCGGGGCGGTACGGCTCGGGCGGGCAGGGGTCCGGTCGACCAGCGGCCGCGTACACGGCCCAGGCGCCGAACGGCCAGTCGTCGGGCCCGGCCGCGGGTCCGGCCGGCTCGCGACCGGGCGGGCACACCGCCGCACCACCGCGACCCGGTGGCGGCCAGTCCGATCCCTCCTACCGACCGACTCCGCGGTACGACCAGCAGAACCATGAACCGAACACCCGGATGTTCGCCCCGGTCACCCCGGGCGAGGGCGGCGAGCGGCGGTTCGGCGCCGGCGACCGTCCGCCGGAGCTCAAGCGGGAGTCCTCGTCGCGGCGCTGGGTCCGGCCCGCGCTGATCGTGGGCCTGATCGTGGTCGTCCTCGCCGGGGGCGGCTACGCAGGCTGGCGGCTGTTGGGTTCCTCCGCCACCGTCGCGAACGGCGAGACCACCCCGCCGTCCACCACGACCGAGGCCGCGCCCCCGGCCACCCCCTTCGGCGGGACCCTGGCCACGGTGCCGATCGGCAGGTCCCCGGGCCGCGTCGCCCTCACCCGGGACGGGACCAAGGCCTACACGACGAACAACGGCTCGAACGACGTCTCCGTCGTCGACACCGCGTCGAACTCGGTCACCGCGACCGTCCCGGTCGGCGAGGGGCCGGTGCTGGTCGCGATCTCCCCTGACGACGCCCACGTCTACGTCACCAGCATCGCCGCGGCGCAGATGGCGGTGATCGACGTCGCGAGCAACGTCGTCGTCGCCACCGTGACCACGGGGAAGAGCCCGGTGGGCATCGCGGTCTCGGCGGACGGGAGCACGGTCTACGTCGCGAACCGGGACTCGAACTCGCTGACCGTCGTCGATGCCGCGAGCAACGGGGTCAGCGGCACGATCCGGGTCCCGGGCGGGCCGTTCGCCGTCGCACTGTCCCCGGACGGGACCCAGGCCTACGTGACCGGCGCGAGCGACGGCACGCTGTCGATCGTCGACGTGGCGGCCAAGAAGGTCACCGGAACCGTCGAGGTGGGCGCGAACCCGGGCTGCGTCAAGATCGGGAGCGACGGCACCCGTGCCTACGTGACCAGCTACGACACCGCGACACTGAAGGTCGTCGACGTCCACGACGGCGCGAACCCCACCGTGGCGGCGACGCTGGACGTCGGCCAGCAGCCCGCGTACGTGGCGCTGTCGCCGGACGCGAGCCGGGCGTACGTCGTGAACCAGAGTGACGCGACCGTCAGCGTCGTCGACACCGCCACGGACACCGTCACCCGCACGGCGACCATCGAGGGCTCCGGGCCCAACGGCATGGCGGTCTCCCCGGACGGCACCCGCGGGTACGTCGTGAACAGCGGCGGCAACGACCTGACCGTGTTCAGCCTCGAGGAGGAGTAATGGCTACTCATGCCCCGCTCTCGTCCGACGGGCAGGGTCGAGGCATGAACGAGTCCGACCAGATCGACCTGGCCAAGCGGGCGGTCCGCGCCGTGCGAGCCGTCCGCGCCGCCACCACGGGGAAGCGCGCCGTGCCGGTGCTGACCTGGTCGGCCCTGGCCAGCGGATTCGCCGCGGGCACGATGTTCGGTGGCGCGGCGGCGGGCAGGGCGGACGGTTCTGCTCCGGTGCCGACCGCGGCGACGACCTCGACCTCGCCGTCGGAGTCCTCGGGGAGCTCGGGGGCCCCGGCGCCCGAAGGCTCCCACGCGCCGGACGCCGGGGGCGACGGTCCCGGCCCGGTCTCCTTCGACGTGCCCGGTGTGGGCTCCGGCGACGGCTCGGTCACCGTGCACCAGGTCAGCGGCTCGGACGGGATCTCCGCCGACAGCGTCTCCAGCTCGGTCACCGCGGGCCCGGACGGCTCGGTCACCGCCACCCAGTCCTCGACCTACCACAGCGGCGGCGGGTCCGAGGGCGGCTCCGACGGCGGCGGGTCCGGTGCGGGCGGCTCCGAGGGGGGCGGGTCCGACGACTCGCACGACTCGCACGACTCGCACGAGGACTCCGACGACGCCGTCGACATCGTCGTCCAGCAGTTCCAGCAGTCGGTCATCCGGGCGGACGAGAACGGGAACCTCGTCGTCGAGACGTTCACCCGGATCGTCGTCCAGCTCGAGGGCCAGACCTATGTGGCCACCGACCACGGCGTCGCGGTCATCGATCCCGAGTCCGGACAGGACGTGGTGATCCACGAGGTGGCGACGGTCGTCGTCACCGAGAACCCGGACGGCACGTACTCCGTGGAGACGGACGCGTACACGACCGTCGAGCTCGTGCCGGACACCGACGGGGACTTCGACGCGACCCTCATCCAGGACGAGCACGTCGCGCTGGAGGACGACCCGGACGTCGGCGAGGACGCCGACCTCACCGCCACCCAGGACCAGTCCGCGGTGGCGGACGGCGTCAGCGGCGTCGGGGTGCTGCAGATCCAGACCGCCGAGGGCATGTCGGACCAGTCCCAGCTCGCGGACAGCGCGGACGCCGTGATCACACAGGCGCAGGGCGCCGGGGCCGGCTCCACACAGACCCAGACCGGCACCTCGGACGAGGGTGGCATCATCACCCAGGCCCAGGGCGCCGGAACGGGCTCCACCCAGACCCAGGACGCGTCGACCCCTGGCGGCATCACGACGCAGGGCCAGGGCGCGGGCGCGGGCTCCACCCAGACCCAGGTCTCCGACACCCCCGGCGGGATCACCACCCAAGGCCAGGGCGCAGGCGCCGGCTCCACCCAGACCCAGGTCTCCGACACCGCAGGCGGCATCACCACCCAAGGCCAAGGCGCAGGCGCCGGCTCCACCCAGACCCAGGTCTCCGACACCGCAGGCGGCATCACCACCCAGGGCCAGAACGCCGGCTCGGGATCCACCCAGACCCAGGTCTCCGAGACGCCGGGCGGTGTGACCACCCAGGGCCAGGGCGCCGGTTCCGGCTCGACCCAGACCCAGGTCTCGGACACTCCCGGCGGCGTCACGACCCAGGCCCAGAAGGGCGGCACGGACTCCGACCAGACGCAGGTCTCGACGGGAGCGGGCGCGCAGGCCCAGCAGGGCGGCGCCGACTCCGCACAGGTCCAGGCGGGCATGGGGACCCAGGTGCAGTCCGGCGGCGCGGGCTCGGTGTCGACCCAGGTCCCGGTGGGAACCGCGGGCGCCGGTTCGGCGGGCGCAGGATCGGCGGGCGGCGGTGCTGCAGGCACGGGCGCGGGCGCCGCAGGCTCAGCGCCGGCCGGCGCGAGCCCTGCAGGCGCCGGTTCGGCTGGCGCTGGCGCCGGTTCTGCAGGTGCTGGTTCCGCAGGTGCCGGGCCGGCCGGCGCCGGTGCTGCCGGCGCAGGTTCCGCGGGCGCGGGTGCTGTCGGCGCCGGTGCTGCTTCGGCGGGGGCGGCCGGGGTCGGGGCCGGATCGGCGATGCCGGGGTCCGTGGCACCCGGAGCCGGGAGCGGGCCGAACGCGACCCTGCCCGCCTCGACGGCGGCCACCACCTCCACCGCAGGTCAGCCGGCCCCCGGAGCCGGGGCGGCACCGCCGGTCGCGGCGGCACAGACCACCACGGCGATGGACCACACCCTCCTCGCGACGACCGGGATCGCCGCCGGCTCGATGGTCCCCATCATCCTCACCGGCGAGGAGGAGCCCTCGGAGCAGCCCACGAGCCCGACCGCGTTCACCCAGACCACCACACCCCCGCCCGTCGACCCGGCGGTGCCCGCCGAAGCCGGCGCGGGGAAGGGGACGCCCGAACCCGCTGTCGCGGAGCCCGCGACAGCACCGGACGCGGGCACCGGGCCGACCGCCGGGGACGCACCGGCCGCGGGCGGTTCGGACGAGGGGCCGGGCCAGGAGTCCGGAGTGGACGCTCCAGGTGCCGCAGGGAACGCCGACGGACCGGCAACCGACGGCCCCGAGAACGCAGACGGACCGGCGACCGGTGCCGGCTCTGAAGGCGCAGCCGGGGCGGCGACCGGTCCCGCGGGCGCGGACGGTGCCGCCCGCGGCGAGGCCCCGGTCGACGCCCCGTCGGACCCGACCCTGACCGAGGCCCCACCCGTCCCGCCCGCGACGGTCCCGGACCCGGTTGCGGCACCCTCCGGAACCGCACCGAGCCCGGACCCGGCCGACCACTTCGGAGGCCCGGAGGTGCCGGTCGAGCACTTCGGGCCGGTCGAGCCGCCTGCCGCGCCCGCCCGAACCGAGGACATCGGCGCAACCCAGGCGGCACAGCCGGAGTCGCCGCCCGCCGGACCCGAGCCCGTGTCCACCCCCGAGCCCGAGTCCCACGAGCAGGCCCTGCACGACCAAGCCGTCAACGACGGGCCCGCAGACCACCACGACACGGACGCCTTCGACCACGCCGGTTGATCGAACCCCAGCTGTCCTTGGTGAGGAGAGAGCAACCCTCCGGGGGCCTCACTCCGGAGGTGGCCACCACCGCCGTTCCGGCCCCGGAGGGCAGCACGGCCTCCACCCGAGCCGCCGGCTCGTGCTGTCGGCCGGCGGTCGCGCGTGAGGCGGCGGCCCGAGCGAAGCCCGTGCCGGGCTTCGCCGCCGAAACGACGGAGGTGGCTGGGGGGTGGCGCCCGGGGTCCGCGCCGCCCGCCGCACCCGACACCTCGGGACTGGCCGCCGCAGGGTGGTCGGGAGCACCAGAGGAACCAGCAGCGGCGGGAGTACGGGCGCCGGACCGCCGCAGTGGCGAGAGCGCTGCCAGCAGCGACAGCAGCGACAGCAGCGGCAGCAGCGCCGGCAGCGACGGCAGCGGCCGAGGCGGTGGCAGCGACGGCAGCGGCCGAGGCGGTGGCGAGAGGCGGTGGCGGGATCTGGTGGCGGCCGCGGGCAACAGCGGCGCTGGCGGCAGCCGCGGCGGTAGTCGTGGGCGGTGGCAGAAGCAGCGGCGGCAGCAGCGGCAGCAGGAGGTGCGCGGGATGGTGGGGGCGTGGAGGCCCGATGCTTCAAGGTGTGCCCGGTCTGGCTCCGCGATCGTCGGGGGGCGAAGGGCGCACCCAGGTTCGGCGCAGGCGCTCGGGCACGCCGGCTTCGCGCGTCGGGTGTGCTAGCCGACGAGGGCCTCAAGACTCACCCGCTCAGCCTCGCGGCGGCGGGGTGTGGGGAGTTGGCCGATCAGGTCGGGGCGGTGGACGGTGTTGTGGCCTGGTGG
>Ga0070665_100004294_pt1 | contig 14979 bp, 11 predicted proteins | sample KBSS13metaG_FD_65862 | JGI IMG/M metagenome (GOLD analysis project Ga0070665, IMG submission 65862) | Switchgrass rhizosphere microbial communities from Kellogg Biological Station, Michigan, USA - KBS S1-3 metaG | ecosystem: Host-associated > Plants > Roots > Rhizosphere > Soil ... | reverse complement strand
CCACCGGAGTCGACGAGCCGCGCAGCGCGGACAGCAGGCTGCCGGTCAACGAGACCCGCTCCCGATAGCCGCTGCGCAGCAGCGTCACAGTGCCGCCGAGCGTCGGTCCGGTTGCGTTGACGGTCCAGCTGAGAGCCGCGTCGGTCTCCGCGCGAAGGCCGGCGATGTCGAGCGCAGCGTCCTTGACCGTGAGCGTGACGGATCCGTCGAGGGACGCCGGTCCCTGGAGGCGGAGCGACCCCGCCAGCTCCGTATCGCCCCCGTTGATCGCCGCCGACAGATGCTCGAAGGTGATCGTGTCGCCGCGAAACGAAACGGTGCCGTTGACGTCGGCGACCACCACGCGAGGGTCGGCGATGCGCGCTTCGCCGTTGCTCACCGTCAGGAAGCCGTCGACGGTCGGGGCTCGCGCGGTCCCGCCGATCCGGATCCCGAAATCGCCTCTGCCAACGGTCCGCGCCGTGGGCGCGACCGCGTTCATCAGGCGCAGATCGAGCACTCCCCTGGCGGACAGATCCACCGCCGCATCGCCGGACAGGGTCACGCCGCCTTCGAGCGCCACCTGGTTGTCTCCTTGCCCCAGGCGGAAGGTGTCGACGGTCAGCCGGCCATCCCGGATAGCGAGACGCGTGGTGGCTTGCTGGTTGAACGAGACGCCGGCGAGCGAGAGCTCGGCGCGGCCGAGCGCAATCGTTCCGCGCACACGGTCGATCGCAAGCCGGTCGCTTTCGAGGTCGATCGAGGCGTCGGCGCCGAGCCCGATCTGCTGGAGTGTCGCTGCGTCCACCCATGGCGCCGCGATCGACTGGGTGATCGATCGAAGCTGCGCCGAGAGCGTGGCATTGCCGGCCGCCGGTGCCAGGTATGGACGGATGGAGGCCGGCAGGCTGTCGGCGAACGTTCCGCCGGGCACGCGCGCGGTTGCCGAAAGCGACGCACCTTGGAACTGCGCCGTCGCGCGGTCCACGGTCAGCACGCCGTTCTCGTATCCAGCGCCGAGCTCGATGTCGGTGACGTCGTGCCCCGGCGTCACGGCGATCCGCCCCGCGCCGATGCGCAGCGCGGCCGTGACCCGCGGGTCGGCAGCCGTTCCTTCAGCCGACAGCTGCAGGTTGATGACTCCTGTCAGGGGCGCCGGACCGGCCGGAGCTTCCGCCTGTCCTTGAACCAGGCCGCGAACGAAGTCGAAGTCCGCCAGTGAGCCGTCAACCGTCACCGAAACACGCCCGGACGTCCTCGTGCCTGGAAGCATCCCATCGACCGTGATCGTCGATGCGCCTGTCGCCAAGACGATCGGCGTCACGCGCACGTTGCGGCTGTCAACGTCGATCCGGCCAGGCCTGGCGACCGTGAAACGCTGTGACTCGATCGTGAGGTCGGCGCGATCGACGCTCACCGATCCGCGTCCATCGCCAGGTCGATCTCGAGTACCCGCCCACTCGAAGGCGAGCGCCGCGGAGCCGGAGACCGGAATGTCCGTTCCGAACCGGCGTGCGATCGCTGCGGCGTCCGCCGGCTCCCACTTTGCGGACAGCGTCAGCGGACCCGACGGATCGACGCCTATGGTGCCGCTGCCTCCGAGCGCGAGATCGCGCGCATCAAACGAGAACGAGGCGACTCGTCCCGCGAGCGTGAAGTCCGCGATGACAGAGCCGATGTCGGCCTTGTCTCGCCGCACGTCGACAATCGACACCCGTCCTCGGCCTCCGAGGTTGGCGAGCGTCCCGGTGCCGTCGAAACTGGCGTTCAGCCGGCCGGACATCAATTCGCCACGTTCCCCGTTGATCTCGACAACGGGATGCAGGGCGACGTCCGTCGCGACCGCCCGCGCCGAATAGGTCTGACGCGCGACGTTGTAGGATCCCGCGGCCTCGATGCGCCCCGTGCCTTGCTGTGCCAGGAATCGTTCGATGACGACATTGGATCCGTCGAGACGCGCATCGGCCGCAAGGCTCTCGATCGTCTGACCCGCGATCTGGAGCGTGCTGCCGGCAGCCTGAAGCACGATGTGCGGCTGGCCGATCGATCCCGAGAGCCCTGCTCGCACGTCCACCGATCCGTCCAGTGCGAGCGACGTCGGTATTGAGGGAGTAAGGTCCGGCAGATCCTTCAGCGGCAACAATCCGTTCACCGATCCGGCAATCGCGCCGGAAGCCACCGTCCATCGAAAATCGCCGCGAGCCGTGGCCCCGCCAATCCGCGCGTCAATGCCGGTCAGCGCCAGGGCATCGGACGACAGCGAGGCGTGCGAGCGAACCGTTCCGCCCGGCAGCGATGAATACTGCAATGACGCGTCGAGGTCGCCGTCGAGCCGCGGAGCACCGAGAGTGCCGCTGACGCGAAAGTCCCCGGACGCGTTGCCGCGGACCGGCTGCACGCCGTCGATCCACCCCGCACGGACAAGCGCGGCCCAATCGATCGCCTCGCCGTTCGCGCCCACCTTCAACGAACCTTCCACCGTGGATCGCGTCAGATCGTTGACGTCGAGCGCACCATCGAGCGCGGCGTTAGCTTGAGCACCAAGAATGTCGATGGGTTCTGCCGACAGCGTGAATCGCCGATCGCGGACAGTGAGCTTCACGGTCGCGTCGACCGGCACATCAGAAGGCCTGGCCGGCGGGCGATGACCTTGCAATCGCCCGTTCATCGTCACACTCACCGAATCGACCCGCAGCTTCGTCCATTGGGCGTCGAGCGATCCCGCGGCGGCCGATGAAGGCAGGGTGCGCGGAGCATTCGCGATCGCGCGTTGAAGCAGGTCCGACAACTCCAACCGCTCCCAGGCCAGATGAACGGTCCCTGGCCCATCGAACGACGCGCGCGCGTTGCCCGTGATCTCGCCGCCTGCCAGGCGAGCAGTCAGGTTCGAAATTTCAACGCTACTCTCGTCCACGTGCGCCGAGGCGTGGGCAGTTCCTGTCAGCGTCCGATCCAGACTCAGCCACGGCGACGCTTTCTCGAGGTCGGCATTCAGATCGACTCGCGCATCGACACGCGGAGCGCCGAGGAGGTTGGCAATCCGGCCGTCGAGCCGGACTGATCCCTCGGCCGCTCGCAGCATCAACGAATCAATGGACAGATCGCGATCGTTCCACGACAGGCGGCCGCCCGACCCGGCGATCGACGATGTGCGATCGCGCCATCGCACGTTTGCAGGCCGCGACATGGTCAGAGGACCGGCGGTGGCGCGCCCATCCGCGTTCAACTCGAGCGAGAAAGCCGCGTCCGCATGCACGGACCGCTGTTGGTCGGTCCAGTCGAGGGTCAGGTCTCTGACAGCGAAGTGCGCGATGTGAACGGAGACAGGACTCTCCGCCGCCGCGCCCGGTCGATCGCTGCTCCAGTTGTCGCGCCCGTCCTGATCGCGGTGCAGCACCACGCGAGGCGACTCGATTTCGAGCGAATTGACGCTGAACCGACCGGTGACGATGCTCCATGGCACCGACGCGCGCAGTTCCTTCGCTGCAAAAAATGGTGTGGCGGCCGCGGAGGGTGTCGCAATCGTCACGCCTGAGAGATGAGCGCTGAGCGTGAAGAGGTTGTAATCGATGGTCTCGGCCTGAACCACGTAACCCGTAGCCGCGACTTTCGCGCTGACATAGCGAAGCACACGCTCGCGGAACGGCGGCGAGTGAACGATCGCCGCCGCGATCAAGACGGCCGCCGCGCCGCCGGCCATGATGCGAACGAGTCGTGATCTCAGGAGCGCACGCATGAACGGTCGGTGGCCTTAGATGTTACGGCATGGCCACGCGACGCGCGGTTACTGCCGCGCCTGGAACACCGCGAGCCGCACGCCGCCATCGTCGAACAGCTCGAGCTTGTCGCCGTCGATCCTGAACCGGCTCGTGTGCTCGAGCGCCGCTCGAAACGCCTGTTCGGTGCCCGACGTGTTCATGCATGCCATCTGAGTCGCGGCCATCCGGCCGAATGTCAGCCGATCTTCGCTCAACGTATACGGTCCCGTCATCTGGTTGCAGCCGTCGAACCCGGACACGCGCCCGTCGACCTGAAACTGCAGGTGGACCTCGCGCGTCCCGGCCTGAGCGGGCGTGGGCTTGCCGGCAAGCTCGACCGCCTTCCAGTAGGTCGCCGTGAGAGGCTTGCCGGACGAAGCCGTCTGGCTGGCGGACGCGCGACGCAACAGCAGTGAAACCGTGGCCGGGCTTCCGCGCGTAAGGACGGGAACGGCCGTGTCGCTCGTGAAGAGCAGGGCGCCATCGACAAGGATCTTTCCGCGAACGACGTAGCGATGGTCGGGCGCAATTCGCCCCGAATCGTAGGTGATGGTGAAGGCGATCGGCGGGTTGCCCGGTGAAGAGATGCGCTCGATGGCCACGATCACGGCCGGCGCATCGGTGCGCGACACATCCTCCAGCGTCGCCTCGAAGACCGCGTTCGCGGGCAGCGCCATGCGCTCACGGTACGTCGCGGTGCCGTCGATGGATTGAGCCCGTGCGGCGTTTGCGATCAACACGAGGATCGACGCCAGCGCGACGCGTGCCCACGCGCGGATCGGGATGCCGGTGCCGGATGACATGAGTGCTCCTCCCTCGGCAGGGTCTGCCCGCCGCGTGCGACCGGCCCGATCACGTCGTCGACGCGCTTACTGGAGCCCGCCGCGGACCGAGGTGATGCGCTGCGTGTTGAAGCCGAGCCAGTGCATGCGCCCCACATAGCGGGCGTGCTCGACCTTGATGCAGCGATCCATGATCACCGACAGGCCGCCTTCCTCCGCGATGCGCCCGCCTTCTTCGTTGATGACCGTGAACTGACACCAGAGCGCTCCCGCGCGAATCGCCACCGCCTCCCTCGCGATCTCCGGCAGCGCATCCGGTGCGCGAAAGACGTTGACGATGTCCACGTGGACGGGCACGTCGCTGAGGCTCTTGTAGCTCTTCTCGCCGAAGAGCTCCGCCTCGCGAGGGTTCACCGGGATGATTCGGTACCCGTGCCTGCGAAGGTAGAACCCGACGAAGTGGCTCGAGCGCAGATGGTTCTTCGACAGCCCCACGATCGCGACGGTCTTGGCGCTGTGAATCACGCGCTGGATGGTCAGCGGATCCTGATAACGGCTCAGATCGAAGCTCATCGCGACGCTGCCTCCGCGGTCGCCGTCGCGGCGACCCGCGCAAATCCCTGCTCGAGATCCCAGATCAAATCGTCGATCGCTTCGATGCCGACCGAGAGGCGGATGGTTCCCGGGCCGACGCCGGCCGCGCGCAGCTCTTCTTCGTCGAGCTGCCGGTGAGTGGTGCTGGCGGGATGGATGATGAGGCTCTTGGAATCGCCGACGTTCGCCAGGTGCGACCACAAGCTCACGGCGCGGATGAAGTCCTGCCCCGCCGACCGGCCGCCGCGGCAGTCGAACGAGAACACCGCACCCGCGCCCTTCGGCAGATATTTTTCCACGCTCGGCCGGTAACGGCTCGAGCTCAGACCCGGATAGGTCACGTTCGAGACCAGCTCGTGCGACTGCAGAAATCTGGCGACCGCCGACGCGTTCTCGACGTGACGTGCCATGCGAAGCGAGAGCGTCTCGAGCCCCTGCAGGAACAGGAAGGCATTGAACGGGCTCATGCACGCGCCGAGATCGCGCAGCGTTTCCGCGCGGAGCTTCATCAGGTACCCGTACGTGCCGAATGTTTCGTGGAACTCGAGACCGTGGTACGCCGGTGAGGGATCGGCGACGACCGGGTACCGGCCGTTGGACCAGTTGAATTGTCCCGAGTCGACCACCACGCCGCCGATGCTCGTCCCGTGACCGCCGATGAACTTCGTCGCGGAATGCAGGACGATGTCGGCGCCCCACTCGATCGGCCGACAGAGAAACGGTGTCGCGAACGTGTTGTCCACGAGGAGCGGCAGCTCGTGGTCGTGCGCGATGCGCGCCACCGTCTCGATGTCGAGGACGTTGCCGCCCGGGTTGCCGATGGTTTCGCCGTAGAAGGCCTTCGTCGTCGGGCGAATCGCGGCTTTCCACGCATCGGGATCGTCGGGATCGACCCACGTCAACTCGATCGACATCTTGCGGAGGAGATGTTTCAGCTGGTTCACCGTGCCGCCGTAGAGCGCCGACGAGGACACGACGTGATCGCCCGGCGAGAGCATCGTGAACAGGGCCGCCGCCTGCGCGGCGATTCCGCTTGCGAACGCGACGGCGCCGCAGCCGCCTTCGAGGTTCGCCATGCGCTCCTCGAACACGGCGACGGTCGGGTTCATGATCCGCGAATACGTGTTGCCGTACTCCTGAAGATTGAAGTACGCCGCGGCCGATTCAGGATCCTCGAACACGTAGCTCGTCGTCTGGTAGATCGGAACGGCGCGCGCGCCGGTATTCGGATCCGGCCGCTGACCGGCGTGTACCTGGCGCGTTTCAAATCCAAAGCGGCGCGACTCTTCCATGTATCCGGCTCCTAGCGCGCGAGAAACTGCTGAATCATCGGCGTCTGCCGCGCTTCCTCCAGCAGAAAACAGTCATGTCCGTACGGCGCGTCGATCACATTCAGCTCGACGTCCTTGCCGCACTCGCGGAGCGCGGCCGCCAGCTCCTCTGAACCCGAGGGCGGGTAGAGCCAGTCGGAGCTGAAGGCAATCAGCAGCGTTCGGGCCGACACGCCGTGGAGAGCGCTGGAGAGGCGTCCGGCGCCGTACTGCCGCGCGAGATCGAAGTATGACAACGCGCGCGATGTGTAGAGATAGGTGTTCGCGTCGAAGCGCTTGACGAAACTCGCCGCCTGGTGGCGCAGATAATTCTCGACTTCGAACTCCGGTTCCGTGAGGACATAGCGGATGTCGTCCGCGAACTGGAGGCGGCGCCCGAACTTGTCGTTGAGCGACATCGCGGAGAGATACGTGATGTGCCCGACCATGCGCGCCACGCCCATGCCCGCGTTGGGCGCGCGTCCGGTGCCGTAGTAGTGGCCGCCCTGCCAGTCGGGGTCTGCGGTGATCGCATTGCGCGCGATCGCGTTCCACGCGACGCCCTGCGGGTGAAGCGCGTGCGTGCTGGCGATGGGAATGATCGCATCGACCCGATCGCCGTACTGAACGGCCCACTCGAGCGCCTGCATGCCGCCGAGCGATCCTCCGGCCACGGCCGCGAGCCGCGAAATCCCGAGCTCGTCCAGCAGTGCCCGCTCCACGCGCACCATGTCCGCGACCGTGACCACCGGGAAATCGGAACCGTACGGACGGCCTGTTGCGGGATTCGTCGACGAGGGTCCAGTCGTTCCGCGACAGCCGCCGAGCAGGTTCGAGCTGACGACGAAGAACCGGTCCGTGTCGAACGCCTTCCCGGGACCGATCATGCCGTCCCACCAGCCGAGCCCGCGCCCGCTGCCGGCGTCGCGCTCGTCGGCGCGGAAGCCGTCGCGCGTGCTCGCGGCGGCCGGCTTGGTCGAGTAGCCGGCGGCATGCGCGTCGCCGCTCAACGCGTGGCAGACGAGAATGACGTTGTCGCGCGCCGGCGAGAGCGTGCCGTACGTCTCGTAGGCGACGCGAATGTGATCCAGTTGGCGTCCGCAATCGAGTGCGAGCGGACGAGGAAGATCGAGGAACTGCGTCTCGACCGTGCCGACGGAACCGGCGGCCGTCTTCGACGCTGGCGTGGTCATCGATGCGATCATAACCGCGGTTCAGCCCGAGGGAACGATTGCCGGCGGCCCGCGCAGCCGCCGAAATAGATGTGGATGTAGAATCCTATGCTTGTGCGCAGCGGTTTGGCGCGACCATTAAACCGTCATCGAGGAGGCTCACGATGGCCGAGACCAGTGTCAATAACGGCGTCAACGTCGATGCGTTGCTGGCGGCACGCGAAGTATTGAAGGGTGCGCCGCAGGCGGCCAAGTTCACCTGGCGGGCGTCCTGCAAGTGGAAGAACGGCACGCACAGCGTATCGAAAGTCCAGGGCTTCCATGGGCTCGGCGAGGAACAGAAGCACAAGACCGAGTTCTCGTTCGAGGCGGATCATCCCGAAATCTTTGCGTCGGAGGATCTCGGCGCGACGCCTGTCGAGCTCGTCCTCGTCGGCCTGGCCAGCTGCCTCACGGCCGGCGTCGCGGCGGTCGCGCAGAATCGCGGCATCCAGCTCCGATCGGTCGAGGCCAAGCTCGAAGGATCGATGGACATCCAGGGGATCCTCGGCATCGACAGCGACGTGCGCAACGGCTACGACGACATCAAGGTCACCTTCAACATCGACGCGGACGCGTCCAAGAAGGACATCGAAGCGCTGGTCGCGCAATCGCAGAAGCGGTCGGCGGTGTACGACATCGTGACCAACCCGACCAACGTCAGGGTCGAAGTCGTCTAGAAAAGCTGCCACGAACACACGAAAGCACGAAGCCATCGGAATCTTCTTCGTGATTTCGCGGCTTCGTGGCCAATCGAACGGCCGCAGTGGAGCGAACGATCGAACAGTTCACGACGGTTGTCATCGGGGCCGGACACGCCGGGCTGGCGACGAGCCGCTGTCTCAGCGAGCGCTCGCTCGATCACGTCGTCCTCGAACGCGGCGAGATCGCGAATTCCTGGCGGCGCGAACGCTGGGATTCGCTCCGGCTGCTGACGCCCAACTGGCAGAGCAAGCTCCCCGGGCATCGTTACGAAGGCGCCGATCCCGACGGCTTCATGACGATGCCCGAGGTGATCGCGTTCGTGTCGCGGTTTGCCGTCGTGTCCAACGCGCCGGTGCGCACGCACACCGCCGTCACAGCGGTCAGACGGATCGAAGAAGGCTACGAAGTTGCCACGTCTGCCGGTGGCTTCCGTTGCCGCACGCTGGTGCTGGCGAGCGGCGCCTGCAATCTCCCCAGCGTACCGGCGCTTCGTCAAGCTGTACCGGCTTCGATTGAGTGCGTCACGGCGCTCGACTATCGCAATCCTGCGCAGCTGCCTGATGGCGGCGTGCTGATCGTCGGCGCTTCCGCCACCGGCGTGCAGCTCGCCGACGAGATCCGCCGCTCCGGCCGGCACGTCACGCTGTCAGTCGGCGAACACGTGCGGCTTCCCAGAACCTATCGCGGGCGCGATATCCTGTGGTGGATGGACGCGTCCGGCGTCTGGAATCAGCGCTACGACGAGATCGACGATCTGACGCGCGCGCGGAGTCTTCCGTCGCCGCAGCTGGTCGGCACACCCGAGCGGACGACGCTGGATTTGAACGCGCTGATGACCGCGGGCGTCGAAGTCGTCGGCCGGCTTTCCGCCATACGCAACGGCCGGGCGCTCTTCTCCGGAGGCCTGCGCAACCACTTCGCGCTGGCCGACCTGAAGATGGATCGCCTGCTCGACACGTTCGACGATTGGGCGCGCCGCAACGCCCGCGACGCCGACGTCGACGCACCTGAACGCTTCGAGCCGACACGCGTACCGGCTTCGTCGCGGCTCGATCTCGATCTGACCCGCGGCGCCATCCGCTCCATCGTCTGGGCGACAGGGTTTCGGCCGGACTACAGCTGGCTCGACGTCCCTGTGGTCGATCACAAGGGACGCCTGCGGCACACCGGAGGCGTTGTCGACGCGCCCGGGCTGTACGCGATCGGACTGCCCGTCCTCCGCCGCCGGAAGTCTACGTTCATTCACGGCGCGGAAGACGACGCCCGCGACATCGTCGATCATCTGGCCGGCTACCTTGCAGGTGCCGCAGTCGGATCGGCGGCAGCGCCATGATGCGAATCGCCCTCGCCAATCTCCGCTTTCCGTCGAGCGCAGCCGAGTCGGTGACGCTGACCGAACGAGCCATCGCCGAGGCGTCGGCGACGAAGGCGGAGGTCATCTGCTTTCCCGAGTGCTTCGTGCCAGGCTATCGAGCTCCCGGAAGACAGGTCGCTCCTCCAGATCCGGCGTTTCTCGAGCGCGCCTGGTCGACGATTGCCCGCACGGCAGGCGCGCACGGCGTCACTGTGATTCTCGGCACGGAGCGCATCGTCAACGACGTGCTGCTGGCGACGGCGCTGGTGATTCGTCGCGACGGATCGATCGCCGGCTTTCAGGACAAGGTGCAGATTGATCCGTCCGAGGAGATCACGTACGGCCAGGGATCGGAACGCCGCCTCTTCCAGGACGGGTCGCTGACGTTCGGCGTCGCGATTTGCCACGAGGGCTGGCGATATCCGGAAACGGTGCGATGGGCCGCCCGCCATGGCGCGCAGGTGGTGTTTCATCCGCATTTCCACGAAGCCGAACCCGGGGGATATGTGCCCTCGGCCTTCGGCGATCCGGCAAACTCGTTTCACGAGAAGTCGATGTTGTGCCGCGCCGCGGAAAACACCTGCTACTTCGCCAGCGTCAACGTCGCGAGCGCCGGATCTCCGACGACGTCGGCGATCGTGCGGCCGGATGGCACGCTGCTCTGCTACCAGCCGTACGGCGTCGAAGGCTTGCTCGTCGCCGACATCGACCCGGCCGAAGCCACGGGCCTGCTCGCCGGACGGCTCAAGCCGCTATAGGAGGCTGGCCGTTACGAGGCAGCGCGCCGAACAACGCGCGTGTTCAACCCGGAGATACCCAATGTTCGCGGTTCTCTTCGAAGTCCACCCGAAATCGGATCAGTGGGACACGTATCTGGGCTTCGCGGGCATGCTCAAGCCCGAATTGGAGCAGATCGATGGATTCGTCGACAACATTCGGTACAGGAGCCTGACCCGCGACGGCTGGTTGCTGTCGCTCTCCAGCTGGCGCGACGAGAAGGCGCTCGTCCGCTGGCGCACGCGCGCGCGTCACCACGAGGTGCAGGAAAGAGGCCGCGCCGGCGTGTTTCTCGACTACCACCTGCGCGTCGGGCAGTTGACGCGCGATACAAATCTCCCGAGCGGCCACGCGTTGCAGGAACAGCGGCTGGATGAAACAGAAGTCGGCGCCGGCACGACGGCGGTGCTCATCGACGCACAGCGGCCGCCGTCATGGGTCAAGGACACGCCGGTCAGCGAAATCGCAACGTGGCTCGGACTCGACCCGACCAGTGACGGCCTCGTCAGCTGGGACGTATTCGAAGCTGTGCTGACGCCTGGCACGGTCATCCTTCTCTCGACATGGCGCGATGACGTGGCTGCCGAATCGTTCGAACGGAAGATCAGCATGCACGAAGGCGCGAGGCTGCGCCGCGTCCGGGTCATTCGCGACTATGGCATGTTCGATCGACGCGAGGCGCCGCAGTACTACCCGGCGGTCAGCGTTGAGAACGCGCCGCGGTCAAGGACACACTAGCGAAGGAACGGGACGAGCATCGGCACCTGTTGGGCGTACGCGTCGTACTGATCTTCACCCAGCTCTCGCCGCAGGAAACGCTCTTCGACCCGTGCCTTGATCCACAAACCCAGGATCATGAGCGCCGCCCCGACACACCCTGCGGCTGTTCCCCGTAGTGCGGCGGTCGCCAACACGGAGAGAAGAAGTCCTGAATAAATCGGGTGCCGGACGATGCCATACGGGCCGGCGGTGATGATGTGATGGTCGGCCTTGCGAGTCACGCCGCTGGACCACAAACGGCCCAACGTGATTCGCGCCCACCAGGTAAACAGGAACCCGCACAGCGTGACCAGCACCAGCGCCCACGCCACATCGCGCCCGGTCTGCCAGAGCGTCACGTCGGACCCCAACCAGCGCGCCTGCAACCCGAACAGCAGCACGGCGCCGGCAACGGTCACCAGGCGATACAGGGTTTCGCTTCGCACGGGCGGGCGGCGCTCTGCCGGACTGCTCCACGCGGCCGCGGCCATCCACGACACGAGCCATGCGGCCCACACGAGCCCTGCAACCTGATCTGGCGCGACAGGCATCCTTATCCTTTCGTTGTGTTTCTCAGCTGGACGCGGAAACGGTCTCTGATCGTGTTGACGATGGAAGGCGCCAAATGTTTCAGACGGACGTGGCTCAACAATCAATGGAGTATGCTGCCGGCGTGACGCTTTCGACCGCCGTCGAACCGGCGCGAACTGAAGAAGGCCTCCGGCGGAAGCTGACCCCCCGCCAGATCGCGATGATGGCGATCGGCAGCGCGATCGGCGTCGGACTGCTGCTCGGCAGCACGGTGACGATCCGGCTGGCCGGGCCCGCGGTGATTGTGACGTATCTGTTCGGCGCGCTGATTGCGATCATCATGGGCTACGCGCTCGCCGAAATGGCCGTCGTTCATCCGGTCGCCGGCTCGTTCGGCGTCTTTGCCGACCGCTATCTCTCTCCATGGTCCGGCTATGTCGTGCGCACGACGTATGCCTTCGTGCAGATCCTGGCGATCGGCGCCGAGGTGACCGCCGTCGCCATCTACTTCTCGTTCTGGTTTCCGTCCGTTCCGCCGTGGGTCTGGGTGGTCGTGATGGCGGCCGCGCTCATCGCCGTCAACACCGCGCATGTGGGCGTGTTCGGCGAGCTCGAATACTGGTTCGCCGTGATCAAGGTGACCGCGATCCTGGCCTTCATCGGCGCCGGCCTCGCGATCGTCGTGGGACTGGGCCCGCAGCCGGCGGTCGGCTTTCGTCATCTCTACGAAGGTCCCGGCGGATTCCTGCCCAACGGGTGGCGAGGTGTCTGGCTGGCGCTGACGCTCGTGATCACGAGCTACATGGGCGTCGAAGGAATCGCCGTCACGGCGGGCGAGGCCGAGCATCCCGAGACGTCCATTCCCCGGGCGATGCGGATGATGGTGCTGCGCCTCATCCTCTTCTACGTGCTCGCGATGACGGTGATGCTGATGATGAGCCCGTGGCGGCAGCTGGCCGAGAGCAACAACGGCATCACCGGCAGCCCGTTCGTGCGCGCGTTTACCGCGATCGGCATCCCGTCGGCGGCTGGCGCCATGAACCTGGTCGTGATCTCCGCGGCGATCTCGAGCGCCAATGCAAACCTGTACATGACCGCGAGGATGCTTCTCTCGCTCGCGCGGTCGGGTTACACACCGGCCTCCCTCGCGGTGGTGAGCCCGAAAGGCGTGCCGCTTCGCGCCGTCGCGACGGCGAGCGCCGGCGTCGGCGCGGCGATCCTCCTCGCCATTTTCGCGCCGGCCAACGCGTTCCTCGCGCTGTACGGCACGGCGGTCGCGGGGATGCTGTTCATCTGGATGGTGATCCTCGTCACGTACCTGCGATTCCGGGCGGCGCTGACACCCGACCAGCTCGCCCGGCTTCCGATCAGGATGCCGGCCCATCGCGTGGCCGCGTGGTTCGGCCTCTTCTCGCTCGCGGCCATCGCTGCCACGACCTTCTTCGTCGAGGGACTGCAGTACAGCGTCATCTCGTACCTCCCGTTCCTCGCGCTCATGTCCATCGTCTACCAACGCACGCGCGGTGATGCCCATGCCTGACACGTTTCCTGTCGACGCAATACGCCGGCGCTTTCCGGCGATCGAACGAGCCGGCCGTTTTCTGTTTTTCGACAACGCGGCCGGTGCGCAGATTCCGCAGACCGTGCTCGACGCGGTCACCGACCACCTGGTCTCGCGCAACGTGCAGCGCGGCGGGCCGTACCGGCATTCTCGTGAAGTCGACGCGTCGATCGCTCGCGCACGGGAGAGCGTCGCGGCGTTCGTGAACGCGCGCAGCGCCAGCGAAATCGCCTTCGGCCTCAACGCCACCTCGTTCATCCGGGCGATCAGCCTCGCCCTCGGGCAAACACTCGACTCGCGTCCCGAGATCATCGTCAGCGATCTCGATCACGAGGCGAATGTGGCGACGTGGCTGGCGCTCGAACGCGCGGGCGCGAAGATCGTCTGGTGGCACGCCCGCGTGGGAGACGACGGCGCGCGGCTGCATCCCGAGGATCTCGAGCCGCTCCTGACCGCGCGCACGAGGATCGTGGCCTGCACGATTGCGTCGAACGCGACCGGCACGATCGTCGACGTCGCCGCCGTGGCGCAGCGGGCGCATGCCGTCGGCGCCGAGGTCTTTCTCGACGCCGTGCACTACGCGCCGCACGGTCCCGTCGACGTACAGGCGCTCGACTGCGACTATCTTGTCTGTTCCGGATACAAGGTCTTCGCACCCCACATGGGCTTCGCGTGGTGCCGCCGCGAGGCGATAGGCCGGTTACCGACGTTTCGCGAGGATTTCATTCCGGACGTCATGCCGGACAAGCTCGAGGCCGGCACGTACGTGTACGAAAACGTCGCGGGGATGCACGCCGCCATCGAGTACCTGGAAGATCTCGGGCGCACGTTCATGAATGGCGGGTCGGCCGGCTCGCACGCGAACGCATCCCGCCACGATGTCATCCGGACGGCGATGGAAAGCATTGCGGAATACGAACGCACGCTATCTGCGAAGCTGCTCGATGAAATGGCCGGCATTCCTGGCGCAAAGGTCCACGGCGTCACGGATCGCGACCGTCTGCACCAGCGCGTGCCAACGCTGTGCTTCACCGTGGCGGGTCACGCGGCGTCCGACATCGCGGACGGACTGGCGGCGCGCGACGTAGGCGTGCGGAGCGGCCACATGTACTCGCCACGGCTGATGGCGCGAATGGGTCTGCTGCCGGGAGGCGTCGTCCGCGCGTCGCTGGTTCACTACAACACGGCCGCCGAGATCAGCGCCTTTGCCGAGTCGTTGAAGGATGTGATCGGCGCGCGGTCGTCGAACGCGCAGGTCTGAACCTCCAGATCGGCCACGAAATCGAAAATCACGAAAGAGACCGAATGGTTTCGTGTGTTTCGTGTTTTCACGCCATCACGCCGGTGACGTGCACGATGTTGCCTGACAGCGTGATCGATGCTCCCTGGCCGTTGTCGATGACGATCCCGGCATCGGTGATCGAGATGTGAGCAGCGCCTGTGCGCAAAGCAATCCCGCCGGTTGGCCCCGGCACATCTGTGATCAGGACGGAGTGGCCACCGGTTGTGACGATCGCGATCTGGTCGACCGTCCCGGCGTTCGGCAGGACGACCGGCGGCAACTCCGACTGATTCCCCCACCAGCAACCGGTCCAGATCGGATAGTCGGGATTGCCCTGCTCGAACTCTATCCAGACACCCGCGCCGACGGCTGGAAG